>Ga0209415_10000147_pt1 | contig 111762 bp, 95 predicted proteins | sample PeaSoiSIISIP2007_FD_187696 | JGI IMG/M metagenome (GOLD analysis project Ga0209415, IMG submission 187696) | Peat soil microbial communities from Weissenstadt, Germany - SII-SIP-2007 (SPAdes) (version 2) | ecosystem: Environmental > Terrestrial > Soil > Wetlands > Peat | place: Germany...
AATGGCTCTGGCGATTCTCCGCGACCTCCTTTCCTCACCGAATTCGTAAATCACATCGGCAAGCTCGCGCTCGTCGAAGTGGTTTACCACTTGTTCGGCGGTCAGCTCGGCTTGCGGGTCCATCCGCATGTCGAGCGGTCCTTCCGCCTGAAAACTGAAGCCTCGCGCCGGATCGCTGAACTGCAGGCTGCTCACGCCCAGGTCAGCCAGGATCCCGTCCACGGTCGTCCGTCGTTCGTCCTTCGCGAGATCTGCGAAGGATCCGTGTCGTAGCGTGATCTGCGGCCAATCTTTATTCGCCGGTGAGGCGCCGGCGCTACTCAGCTCTTCCCGCGCGATTCCGAGCGCCGCAGGATCTTTATCGAGCCCGATCAAATGACCCGGTGCGCCGAGGCGTTTTGCGATTTCGTAACTGTGCCCGCCAAGGCCCACCGTGGCGTCGATATAGGTCCCGCCACGCCGGACGGCTAAAAAGTCGATCGCTTCTTTTAAAAGAACCGGGACATGGCCAACTCCCGCTCCATGCCCACCCCGCTCGGGGGTGTGTGTTGAACCCTCGCCCACTAGATGCCCAGCTCGTCGAGCGTCTTCTCATCCTCAGGCGTAAACTTCTCTTCCGCGATCTGCTTGCGGTAGCTCTCCAGGTTGCGAACTTCCAGGAAAGTCTGGAAACCCACTACCGCAACGTCACCCTTCAGTTGCGCCTCGTCCCGCAACAACTGTGGAAGCAACAACCGGCCCTGGCCGTCCATCTCGACTTGCTGCCCCCAATAGCCCGTCGTGCTGAGAAACTTTTTCTTCGTAGGATTGAAGGTCGATAGAGCGGCCAGCTTCTGCTCGATCCGCTCCCACTCCTCGAAGGGATATAGTTGAGCAACCTTGCCATCCAGGCTGGTGATGTAAAATTGCGTGCCGTACTTTTCGTCGATTACGCGCTTGAATTCCGCAGGGACCTTCAAGCGGCCCTTTTCGTCGACGCGGGTTGGGTGATTGCCGCGAAACATGCGTTTTGCCCTTTAACGGGGCGTAACAACTTTTGGCAGCGACTGCTGCTGCCACAGCGAGGGAGGCAAAAGCGGTGAAGAGGTCGTTCACTTCCGGTTCATTCGGGCTGTTTTTGGGGGAGTCAGCCTCAAATTCCACTGGCGCCTCTCGGTTTCTCGAAACCGCCCACCGCCATAACCGTATCGACCACTTCATACCACTTTTGACCACATCTTACCCGCAAATTCTTTGTTGTCAATAAGAAAGTTTCTGGTCATTAGAAGGATGGGAACGGGCCTTCGGAAACCACGAGAGCTTGCGGCTAACCGATTAGGTGACCACAAGCAGTTGGGTTTACGGCCTAGGTTCTGGGGCCTCGAAAAAGTTCTTGTGTCCCGCATGATCCGCTGTTCTGTCCTGTGGAAATCCGGAGGGGACGGGGAAACCCGCTTTCGGGGAGGGCTACTCTAAGCGCTGCAGTTATCCGTAAGGGGTGAGTTTTATGGAATGGACGACACCGCAGTTTGAAGAGATCGCGCTGAATTGCGAGATCAATTCCTACGCCAGCGCCACGCTGTAAGATGTAGCTCGTGCGGATTAAAATCCTGGGTTCGGCGGCCGGAGGCGGTTTTCCGCAGTGGAATTGCAATTGCCGCAACTGCCAGTTGTTGCGCGCCGGAACTTTTCAGGGCAAGGGCCGCACTCAAACCCAAGTCGCCGTCAGCGGCGATCACCGCTCGTGGTTTCTGCTGAACGCGTCTCCCGATTTGCGCACGCAAGTCGAGGGCGCTCCGTTTCTATACCCGCGCGCTCCGCGGCACTCTCCGATCGAAGGCGTGCTGCTTACCAGCGCAGACATTGATCAAATCGCCGGATTGTTGTCCCTGCGCGAACTGCAGCCGTTTCGCATCTACAGCACACCTTCCCTGCGGCGCATTTTGCAGGAGGACAACTCGGTCTTCGCGATGTTGAACCGCGTGCCCAGCCAGGTTTCGTGGACCGAGATCTCATCCGGCCAGCGCTTTCCATTGCTCACGGTCGCAGAAAAAGACTCTGGAATCACGTGCGAGGTATTTTCGCTGGGACGCCGCTATCCCGCTTATGTTTCGCCGCAGCGCGCAGCCGGACTGAAACCCGAGGAAGCTTTGCTCGGCGCTGTTCTCGAATCGTCATCCGGCAAACGTCTTGCTTATCTGCCCGCGGTTCCCACTATCGATGAATCGCTATTGCGACGCCTGGAAACTGCCGACTTGCTGCTATTCGACGGAACCTTCTGGAGCGATGACGAATTGATTCAAGTGCAGGGCAGCGGGGCGACGGCGCGTGAAATGGGGCACGTTCCGGTGTCAGGTGTGGAAGGCAGCTTGATGAAACTTTCCCGGCTTCGACGTCCGCGAAGAGTATTCATCCACATCAACAATACCAACCCCATGCTGGATGAATCCGGCCCACAGTACCGCGAAGTCCGTGACGCAGCCTGGGAGATTGCGGAAGATGGCTGGAGGGTGGATCTGTAGACTGGCCGATTAAGCGACGATTCAGGAAGCCAGTCCCGGCTTTGCCTGCAGCCGCGCCTGGATGCTTTCGAGCAGTTGGGTTGCGGCTTCGCCTGCTTCCGAAGTAGAAAACTCGTTCCCGATTTCCACCACGGGCGTGCCGGCACACGCCGCATCGAAAGCCTGCTGGGTTCCCGGCGAAGCAGTCAGTGCCGGGTCCCGCAACAGCAACATCGGATGCGTGACTCGCAGCAGAATTAACCCATCACGCAGGCTGCTGCTGGTATGCACCTCGTATCCGCCGCGCCGCAACAACTCCCGCACATAAGCCAGAACATCTCCGTTTGGATGAACGCACAAAACCGTGGGTGCGGCCGCCGCATGCTCCGGCGCAGAGCTCCGCTGGTAGAATGCGGCAATCGCGCTGTCTTCCGATTCGTGCGTGTCAAACAGAGTCGTCAGATTGGTCAGCTTCAGAACTTTGTGGACGTTCTGGGGCAGGTTGCACAACTTCAGGTCTCCGTGCGATTGCCGAGTGCTGGTCAGCAGGCGGACCATGGTGCCCAGTCCACTGCTATCGATGAAGGCGACCTCGCCCAGGTGCAGGACGAAATGCTTGCGGTCCCGCATCATCCCGCTGATATGAACCCGCAAGGATTCCGTTTCGTTCCCGGCAATGATGCGTCCGCTGCACTGCACAATCGTGACCTTCCCCACCGCCCGCGTGTTCATTGCAAGTGGCATTTCATCCCCCACGCCGAAGCCCCCCCATTGAAGCCGTCACATTATATCCAAGTTGAACGCTGGGCCAGTGGAATTCGGGTGTACAGGCGGAATACCACAACCCTGGCGACTTCTAACGCATTTGTCTCCAAAAGCCCGGCAAATGTCTCCGGATTGCAAAATAATTGTCAACAATTGGTGTGTGGTGCCGTCTATTCCGGGGGATGGTAGTAATCTGGTGCCTGGTTTGCGGGATTTGGCCGCAGGACAGGACAACCTTATGATGCAAGTAGAGAGCAACCGGGAAACCGCAGCCCAGCGCAGTGCGGGCACTTTGCCGAAGGAGTTGTCGCACCTCACCCAGGGATCGAACACCATGGAGCGAATTCTGGTCGTAGAAGATGATCACGCGGTGCAGAAGGCGTTGAAGCGTCTGTTCCAGACCGAGGGATTTGAGATCGAGATCAGTCCTGACGGACGATCGGCGCTGGAAGCGTTTCGCCGGACCACGCCCTCGGCGATTGTGCTTGACTTGCGCCTCCCGCTCGTCTCCGGACGCGATGTTTGCCGCGAGATCAAGCAGCAAGCCCCTTCCGTTCCCATCATTGTCTTGAGCGCCACCACCGACATTTCCGACAAAGTGCTGTTGCTGGAACTGGGCGCCGATGATTATGTGACCAAGCCCTTCAGCCCGCGCGAGCTGTTAGCGCGGGTGCGGGCGGCCTTGCGGCGCACCACCCGCAAAGATTCCGGGGATCTGGTCGCGTTCGACGGAATCTCCGTCGACTTCACCAAGATGGAAGTCACCCGCAACGGCGAGCCGATCGTGCTCACGGCGCAGGAATTCAAGACTCTGAAGTTCCTGGTGCAAAATGCCGAGCGAGTCATCTCGCGTGATGAGTTGCTGAATGAGGTCTGGGGATATCAGAACTATCCTTCTACGCGCACCGTGGACAACCACATCCTGAAGCTGCGACAAAAGCTGGAGCGGGACCCGGGCAATCCGACCCATTTCCGGACGGTACACGGCATGGGTTACAAATTTGTGCGGTGATCGGCGAGGGAAAGAGTAAATTGCGGAGTATCTGGGGGGCGAGGAGATCCGGGCGATGAAACTGCGGATGCGCACCAAGTTTCTGCTCTCCATGCTGCTCATCTCCGCCGGCCTGACCTCGATGAGTCTTCTGCTGGTGCGCCACAGCGTACAGACGCAAATCAAGAAAGAGATTTTCGCCGACCTCCATGACTCGGTCAGCACTTTTCAGAATTTCCAGCGGGAACGCGAGCTTACGCTGACTCACTCGGCGGAGTTACTCGCCGATTTGCCCAACCTGCGGGCGCTCATGACCACGCAGCATGAGGCCACCATCCAGGACGCATCCACGGATTTATGGAGACTGGCGGGCAGCGACCTGTTCGTCCTCGCCGACCGGGAAGGTAGGGTCGTCGCGCTGCACACCACCACGCCGGGCTTTTCGCACGACATGGCACAGACCGCCCTGGGCGCCTCCATCAATCAGGAACCCTCGTCGGAGTGGTGGTTCGGGGCCAAGCATCTTTATCAGGTTTTTCTTAAGCCCATTTACTTCGGGCCGGCCACTGAAAACCGCCTTCTGGGATTTCTGGTCATCGGTTACGAGATCGGAGACAATGTCGCCGCCCAGGTAAGCCGTATTGCTGCCAGCCAGGTGGCCTTCTATTACGGAGACTCCATCGTACGCAGCACATTGGATCCGTCCCATGAAGCCGAACTGTTGCGGCACCCGCTGGCCCACTCCAGCCCTGCAGGAGACCCGCAAGATGTGCAACTGGGCGACGAACATTTTCTGGGCACGATGGTTGAACTGGCCCCCGGCCACGCGCCTTCGGTCCGTCTTAGCGTGCTCAAGTCCTACGATCAGGCGACGGCTTTCTTGGACAGCTTGAATCGCTTGCTGCTGGCATTAGGTCTGGCCGCCGTGGCAGGAGGCAGTGCGCTGGTGTTTTTCATCTCACACACCTTCACTCGACCGCTGGGCAACCTGGTGGCTGGCGTCCGCGCTCTGGAAAAGGGCGATTACCACTATGCTCTGGATGCCCGCGGTGGAGACGAGGTCGCCGAAGTCACCGGCGCTTTCAACCGCATGCGCGCCAGCCTTCTTAAAACCCAGAGGGAACTGCTGGACGCGGAGCGATTGGCGACCATCGGGCGCATGGCCAGTTCGATTTCACACGATCTGCGGCATTCGCTGGCCGCCATTGTCGCGAATGCCGAATTTCTTTTGGAAAGCCGCTTGTCCAGCGATCAGCGAGAGGAACTGTACCACGAAGTGCGCATCGCCGTGAACCAGATGACCGAACTGATCGACTCCCTGCTGGAGTTCTCTCGCACCCGGGAATCTCTGCGCCTGGCCTATGGCAACGTCAAGGAATCGGTGGATCGTGTCGTGCAGACCATCCGTACCCATCCTCGTTTCCACACAGTTTGGATCAGTGTTCGCCAGGAGGGCAATTGCACCGGCTGGTTTGATACAAAAAAGCTGGAGCGCGCCCTGTACAATCTGCTGCTCAACGCTTGCGAAGCTACCCCTGCCGAGGAGGGACGGATAAGCATCGAACTGACCCAGGTCGCAGGCGGAATCCAGGTGCGTGTTGCCGATAACGGACGCGGCATCCCCAGCGCCATCCGGGGCAAGCTGTTTGAGCCTTTTGTCAGTGCGGGCAAAGAGAACGGTACCGGTTTGGGCCTCACAGTAGTGCAGAAGATCGTCCAGGACCATGGGGGCGACATCGTGGTGGAAAATACCTCCGAAGCGGGGACGGTTTTCGCACTAACCCTGCCGCTTTCCTCTGAGTCCAATGCGAATGGCGGCCGGGAAGGAAAAGTCGAGCCTCCGCCGCTCACCCAAACACGCAAAGCTTCGGTGGAGTAGCGTCACGCAGACTGTTTGGCTCGGCGGGCCGGATGCAGTGGGCCAGTTAGATTTGTCATCCTGAGCAAGCCGCTTTTGCGCAGCGAAGAGCTTGCCCTGAGCGAAGTCGAAGGAATCTGGGCAAGCCGCGCGAAGTGTCGCGTTCTTTGCGACACCAGTAATCGCGGAATTAGCTCGCTTCCTTGCAAACTGACCCGCGGGCCGGAAATGCGGCGGGCTTTTCCGGTAATATTTCCCCGGAGTGCAGCGTCGCAATTCTTCGACTGGCTCTGGGACCAAAGATTCGCTTTGAGCATGCGCATCGGTCCGGAACTTCCACAAGCTTCTTGGGAGGCAATCGTGAAACAGGGGAACCTTTTGCCCGGAAGAATCGGGAGGCCCGGCATGGTCGGGCTGTTTCTGTTGGCGATCAGCGTTACAGGATGGGCGCAAGCTTCCAGCCCAATGCCACAGAGCGACACCATGGCCGCGGTAACTGAACTGCAACAGCAGGTCCGCGAACTCCGCGAGGCCGTGGCCGAAATACATTCCGAAGCCGCACAATATCGCGCCGAGACGGCCGAACTGCGCCGTGAACTGCAGGCGATGCGTGCGCAACCGGGAGCCGTGGCTCCCCCCGAAGGCGCGTATGCCGCTGCGGCTCCGCCGGAAGCGGCCCCTCCGGCAGCGACCGTGTCGCCCGCCGCCGCGCCTTCAGGCTCGCTGACGCAGCGCGTTGCTTCGCTCGAAGAAACCACGCAATTGTTGAACAGCAAAGTTGACGATCAATATCAGACAAAGGTCGAGGCGGCGTCGAAGTATCGCGTGCGTCTGTCAGGCATCGTGCTGATGAATCTCTTCGAAAACCGTGGGCAAACCGACAACATCGACATTCCCAACTTCGCCACCGGGCCGAACCAGGGAGACGGCACTCTCGGCGCAACCCTACGTCAATCCGAGATCGGACTCGAAGTGTTCGGGCCTATGATTGCCGGGGCAAGAACCTCCGCGAACGTCCAGGCCGATTTTGCCGGCGGATTTGCCAACACCTGGAACGGCGTCAATTCCGGAATCTTCCGCCTGCGCGTCGCCAGCGCGCGGCTGGATTGGCAGAACACCTCTATCGTGGTGGGGCAGGACGATCTGTTTGTTTCTCCGCTTTCGCCAACTTCGTTCGCGTCGCTCGCCGTCCCCGCTCTGAATTACGCCGGCAACCTGTGGGCATGGACTCCGCAGTTGCGGGTCGAGCATCGCTTCGAGCTTTCAGACAACCAGTCCATCACCATCCAGGGCGGCATTCTCGATAACCTGACCGGAGAATTCCCTTCCGATCCATACTTCCGATCTACCTCGGCCGGGGAAAGTTCCGGCCAACCCGCTTATGGCTTCCGTGCTGCCTGGACCAGCACGTTCCTTGGCCGGCCTCTCACCCTGGGCGCTGCCGGTTATTACAGCCGTCAGGATTGGCCGCTGGAACACTACGCCGATGGCTGGGCGGGAATGACGGACTGGCAAATTCCTATCGCTCCTCGGCTGACTTTCTCCGGCGAGTTCTACCGTGGCCGGGCTATCGGCGGCATTGGTGGCGGCGCCAGCCAAAGCGTGATATTTGAAGGGCAGCCCAACCAGCCTTACACCGACGTGCGCCCCCTGGATTCCATCGGTGGATGGTCGCAATTGAAATTGAAGGTCAACAACAAGCTGGAATTCAATACCGCCTTCGGACTGGACAACCCGACTTCGGCCGAGGTGCGCCTGGGCGCGCCCAGCCTGCCCTACTTGGGGACTTTGTACACCCAGAACCGCAGCGGGCTGGTCAATTTCATCTACCGGCCGCGCTCCAACCTGTTGTTCTCGACGGAATACCGGCACCTGCAATCGTTCCCGATCTTCAGTGCCAACAACACCGCCGAGCAATTCAATGTCATCATGGGAGTGTTGTTCTGATGAAAAACACCTTCAGCCTCGGTTGCCTGAGCTTGCTTGGCTTGCTGCTTTGCAGCGCTTTGGCAGTCGGCCAGGAGGCCACCGTCACGGCCCGGGTCGCACTGGTAAGCGGCAAGAAAAACCGGTCACGCGACGCCAGCAACGTCGTGCTTTGGCTGACGCCGACCGAGGCGACTGCGCGTCTCCCAATCCCAGCCGCTCAATCGACCGCGCGCCCACGCTTGACTCAGCACAACAAGAGTTTCGAACCCCATGTGCTGGTGGTCAGGGTGGGCGAACTGGTCGAGTTTCCCAACCGCGATCCGTTTTTTCACAACGTCTTTTCGCTGTTTGACGGCAAGCGCTTCGACCTGGGCTTGTACGAAGCCGGAAGCACTCGCGATGTACTCTTTGACAAGCCCGGCATTTCTTACATTTTCTGCAATATTCACGCGGAGATGAGCGCGGTGGTGATCGCGCTAACGACTCCTTATTACGGAATTTCCGATCGCCGGGGCGAAATCGTCATCCCCAATGTTCCCGCCGGCCGCTATCTGCTCCACACCTGGTACGAGACGGCTTTGCCAGAAACGCTCAATGCCATGACCCGCGAGATTACCGTGTCCGAAGCTTCTTCCACGCTGGGAGTGTTGCGGTTGCCCACCACTCGGCCTGCGCCGGAACACAAGAATATGTATGGCCGCGATTACCCGCCATCCGCCCCAAGTAGCCCCGCCTACGAGCATCCCTGATTCGCTAACCACAGAGGACACAGAGGGACACGGGGTTACGCTGTGACACCCTGTGCCCTCTGTGGTTAATCTTTGTAACGAAAAAATGACAAATAGGTGAAACCGTGGTGACAACTGCTGCCGCCCTCAACCTTACACTCGGAAAAATCGTGAACGGGCGAACCGCTGCTGGCTCGTTCCCGGCGAGAGGTCCCGGGACCTCAATGTAGTAATCAGTTTTGGCCGATGTTTGACCCAACGCGAAACTTCATCTCCCCGATGAAGGAAAAGGCCAGCCCTTAGCCAAGGCTGGCCCTGTTTTTTGTCTCAGGTCTGTCGGCGCTTACTTGCGTCCGCCGGTGGCCAACTTGTCGTGATCGTAATACTCGTATGCTGACATCGGTTTCTCGCCGCCCTTCTTCCACACGCGCTCATCTGCGCCCAGCTTGCCCAGCGCGCGCGCCATCTCGCGAATGTGAATGGCAACCGCACCGCAGCATCCGCCGATGTAATTGACCCCGATCTCCCGCGCCCGCAGCGCGTAGTCGGCCATCTCTTTTCGCGTCAGTTGCAGCGGATCCAGCCCCAGCGGAAACTCGGGCAGGCTGGTGAAGTCCGGCTTGTCCTTTGGCGTGCGATAAGCCACCGGCTGGCAGGCCAGATAGCCGTCGACCGCCCGGCGCATCTGCTCCATATAAGGAAGCATGTGCTGCGGCGGACGCAGGCAATTCATACCGACAATGTCGGCGCCGGCATCCAGCAGTGCCTTGGCGCAGTCGGCTGCGCTCTTGCCGTCGCTGGTCTCATTCTTGTTTTCGAAACAGACGGTCACCATCACCGGCAAGCCAGTCTTTTTCGCGCGTTCGACCGCAATCAAGGCTTCGCCGAGCCAGGAAAAAGTCTCTCCAATGATGAAGTCCACACCTTCGTCCACCTGCACTGCCAGTTGCTCGTCGAAGGTTTTGCGAACCCGGTCGGCCGCGGACGGACTATTGGCTTCGTACATCCAGGTGAGACTGAGATTGCCGGCCACCAGGCATTTCTCGCCCGCCACTTCCCGCGCGATTCTTACCGCAGCGCGGTTGAGTTCCTCGAGCTTGTTCTCCAGGCCCACAGTGGCCAGCTTGTCCCGGCTGGCGTAGAACGTAAGCGCCTGCAGAACGTCCGCGCCTGCCTCGCGAAATTCCGTGTGCAGCTCGCGCAACGCATCGGGACGAGTGAGCGCGACCTCGGGAGTGAACGGACCCGCGCGCACCCATCCGCGCTTTTCCAGTTCCAGCAAATAGCCGCCATCGCCGAGCACGGGGCCCTCCCGCAGCCGTTCCAGAATGCTTTTCTTCTTCATGCGCTCCTCACTTGCACACCCGGTCACATGTAACTTTCGCTGACAAGTGTCAGTAGGTCAAGAGATTTTCTTCACGACATGAGATATTAATATCCTTTGGTCATATCTGCGAACTGAGGCTTATTCGGCCTGGAGCAGCGCCAGAAATTCGCTCAACTCTGCGGGCAGTTCGCGGGAGAACGACAGGACCTCGTCGCTCCGTGGGTGATGGAACTGCAAGGCGGCGGCATGAAGAAAATTTCTGGGAAGAGAAATGGTGCTCGCGTTCTTGCGGCGAATCTCACGCGGCGCGCCGTATAACGCGTCCCCAACCACCGGATGGCCTATCGAAGCGAGGTGCACGCGAATCTGGTGGGTTCGGCCGGTATCGATTCGCAGCTCCAGCAATGTGAACTTGCCGCCGGGAGTGTCGAACCGTTTCTGCGCCTGGTAATGGGTGATCGCCTCACGCCCGCCAGTGCGCCGCGTGGTCATGCGTGTGCGCCGTACACGGTCGCGGCTGATGCTGCTGCTGATCGTCCCCCGCTCCTGCTTCAGCCAGCCATGAACCAGCGCGATATAAGTTTTTTTGACTTCTCGCCCTGCGAACTGCGCGCTCAGCTTGCGATGGGCCTCATCATTCTTCGCCACCACGATCAGCCCGCTGGTGGCTTTATCCAGACGATGCACGATGCCGGGCCGCATTTCTCCGCCGACCGCAGACAGCCTTCCGAAACGGTGTAGCAGCGCGTTCACCAACGTGCCGCGATTGCGCGCATCTTCGGTCGCGCCCGCTCCGGCGTGGACCATCATTCCCGCAGGCTTGTTGACTACGGCGAGATTATCGTCTTCATACACGATCTCGAGCGCGATCTCTTCCGGAATGGCGCGCAGCGCTGGCCTTTCGACGTCGCCAAGAATTGTGATTCGCTCGCCGCCGCGAAGGCGCAGTGAAGCTTTGGCTGCGGCATCGTTGACTAGGACTTTTTGTTCTTGAATGAGCTGCTGCACTCGCGCTCGGCTGGTCTCCGCAAGCTGCGCGGCCAGGAATTGGTCGAGACGCTTGCCGGCGTCGTCGGGGGCGACGATGAGTTCTTTGGGAAATGTGCTCACTTGCCGACAAGCATACCGCGCTGCCAGCTATGACTGACAGGAGTATCCTCTGTGCGACTCCGTGGCCTCTGTGTTTGGAATTTATGAGAAACTACAGGGCCGCTCGCGCCGGAACCGCTTTCTGTCCCGGTCTCAGCCACCAGATCAGCCCGCCCATGACGACCAGCCCGATCGCGATCAACTGTGTTCCCGTCATGATTCCTCCGAAGACCGATCCTCGCCCAGGATCGTCCCGAATGAATTCGAGAAAGTATCGCGCCACACCGTAGAGGAAGAGATACGCGCCAAACACCTGGCCGTCGAATTTCCTCCGCTTGAGGAGCCACATCAGAATGAAGAAATTCGCCAGTTCCACTGCTGACTCGAAGAGTTGCGTGGGCTCGAGCGGAACTCCCAAAGGCGTTCCCACCCACGCCTGGGCCAGAGGATTCTTGAAGGTCACGCCCCAGAAGTGACTGGTCGGCTTGCCGTAGCAGCACCCTGCCGCGAAACATCCGAGGCGCCCGATCGCGTGTCCCAACGCCAGACCGGGTGCAAACGCATCACAGGTCCCGAGCGCGGGCATGCGATTTTTTCGCACATACCACGCCGCCGCAACAAAAGCGCCAATCAGCCCTCCGGAAAAAACCCCGCCCGCCTGCAACGTTGCAAAGCTGAAAATTTCTCCCGGGTGGGCCGTATAGTAGCCCCAGTCGTTCACAATGTAGAGAATCTTGGCGCCAACGATGCCGCACAGCACCACCAGAATCCCCAGGTTCCATGCATGTTCCGGATCGATTCCCTGCTTCTCCGAATTGCGTACGCTGATCCACAGCCCGATCAGCACTCCGAGAGAGACAAGGAGTCCGTAGGTCGGCAGGCTGAAATTGCCAATATGAAAGAGTCGAGGAAGCACTGTTCAGTTAGATGCAGAGATTGCTAGATTTGCTGTCAGAAGTGTAGCAGAAGCGGTTCGTCGTACGTCCTTCGTCGCTGCTTATCGAGGCTTCCGCGAACGACGGAAGACGCAGGACGAAAACAACAAGCCGACCCACTGTGCCGTGTGGTGGGCCGAGAATGAACCGTCGTAAGACGTGTGGGAACCCGCCGAGACCCTTTAGGCGTCTCCGCATGGCGGAGCATGGCACACCGGATCGTAACGAGTCGAGCCCCCGTTCATTCAGGTGTTGGTTCAAAAATCGGTTACCACCATCACCAACCCCGCAGGCCGGCTTTCAGTTGTTGATGCTAGGCAAATCAGAAAGGAATGGCAAGAGGGTCTGCACAAATTGTTGGCAATCCACTTGCCAGCAACTTTGGTAAGTGGAAAATGCAGATTCACTGTCCTCCGGCCTGCGCCCAATAACTGCTTCTCGCCAGAATTTCCCCCTTCGCCGGATCCCGCAATCGTACCCGCAACTGGTGCAGTCCGGGATGCGGATCCCTCGGCTGAAAGCTGAGCAGATAACGGCTGTGCAGATGATTCGTGAAGTCGTTCAACTTCGTTTCGAAACCCTTGCGAGTGTCAAACAGTTGGTATTCCCCGCCGGTCATTGCTGCGATTGCATTCGGCGTGTTCTTCCGCAATCCTTGCCTCAGCAGCGCTAGAGGCGCAAGCAGATCGGGCATCTCATGCATGTCCTCCTGGTTGGTGCCGCGTTCGGTGTCAAGCACATTCGAGAGGGCGGGTGAAAAGGCGAGCGCATAAACTACTGTGTTGCCTTCACCAACGGCAGTCAGAACATCGTCAAGCTTGGCGAAATGACTGCCGTGATCGCGCGTCTCGCTGATCATCAGCAGCACACGCTGTCGCCCCGCCGGCTGTTCATTCAGCAGCTTGACCGAGTAGTTCACAGCATCGAGAATGGCGGCGCCATCGTCGCCAAACGGCAGGTTCTGCAGTGTTTGATTCACCAGCTTTTCGTCATCGGTGAAGTCCTGCGCCAGGTGGAATTCGCTATCGAATTCGACCACTGCGGCCGCGGTTTGCTCCTGATCCAGGATGGGCTGAATCATCGATTTCAGCCCCTTCATTCTGGGAAACTCGCGCAGAGCTTTGCGGCCACACTGTATGACAATCATCAGCGAAACCGGTTCGGACTCGGCAGCTTCATCCATTTGGACGGACTGCGGCACGCCGTCGTCTTCTACTTCGAAGTCCTTGGCCTGCAGGCCATAGAGAGCATGCCCTCGGGCATCTTTCACCAGCGCTGGAATGAGCACTACGTTCGATTGACTGCGGAAAGTTGTGTCCTGAGCGCTTGCGGCTGAAACAAAGACTAGTGCGCAGAAAACAACGAGAACGCCGGCCGGCCGCACACTATCCCGCCTTGTGTTTGTCCTGAAGAACCTCGTCGAGCGCGTCCGAGAGATGGCTCGCCCGCTTCAGATACTCCACTGTCCCGCTGTCGTGGTTTCGCTTCAAGAGATGGTACTCATCGGCGATGTTGAGCGCAGCCAGCACCGCCAGCCGCGATGTATCGACGGTATGCGTCTGCTCGGCCACGGCGCGCATCTTCGCGTCGACATACTCCGCCAGCTTCATGATGTAGTCGGGATCAGTGCCGCGAAGGTTGTAAGCCTGATCGAAGATCTCCACACGCACGCTGCTGCCGGCTTCCTTCGCCGGCGGTTGCTTGCTGGCGGTTGGCATACTTTATTCTGCTCCTCTTGGAAGCATTCCGTTCAATTGATTGTCATCCTGAGCGAGCGTCTTTTGCTCAGCGAAGGATCTGAGCGAGCCGCGCGATGTGTCGCGTTCTGTGCGACAGAACAATCGCGCGTTTTGGCTCGCTTCCTTGTTAACCTGCACTCTCCGTTCAACTCGCAGCCTGTTCCGCAACAGTTTCGATCTGGCGCAGCATCTTCTCGACGCGGGTGCGAATCTCCTCGCGCTCCCGGCGCAGTTGCACCATCTCGCGGCGCAGGCCTTCGACTTCCTCCTCGCGCTCTTCCAACTGCTGGCGCAAGCGCTGCAAGTCGCGATTCGCCGCTGTACTCGCCTGCCGGGCCGCTTTGTACAGCTCAATCGTGCGATAAACCTTCTCTTCCAGCGCCTGAAAATCGTCGGCGGGAACCTGCGTGGATACCTCTTCAGCCAATTTCACAGACATGACTGCATCTTCCCCGAAAAAATTGGACTTGACCCGCAGTATACCGCAGAAGACTGTGCAGAGGACCACGATAAAGCTGGAAGAATTGTCATCCTGAGCGAAGTGAAAGGCTAGCGTAGGCGAGCCTCTCACGTAGTCGAAGGACCCCTATGACCGAACTGATCGCCGCGGGTACGGATCCTTCGACTGCATCGTTCGATTCGCGAGCGAACCGAGCGATTTCGCTCAGGATGACAGCTTCAGTTTCTTCAGTCTTCTCCCCGCTTCATCCAGCGTCTCCGCCCGCTTGCAAAACGCGAAGCGCACCTGCTGCGCGCCGTCGTGCGGATGGTTGTAGAAGCTTGATCCGGGAACCGCAGCGACTCCGAGTTCTTTGACCAGATATTTGGTGAAAGCCACATCATCGTCGAACCCAAATCCGCTGATGTCGGTCATCACGTAATAAGCGCCACGCGGGCGGAAACAGCGGAAACCGGCTTCCGTCAAAGCCGGCATGAGCCGGTCCCGTCGCGCACAGTACGCAGTCGCCAGGCTTTGATAGTAGCTGGCCGGCAGGCTCAATGCCGACGCCCCGGCTTCCTGCAACGGAGCCGGAGCGCCCACGGTGAGGAAATCATGCACCTTGCGAATGGCGTTGGTGATATTCGGCGCCGCCACGGCCCAGCCCACGCGCCATCCGGTCACGCTGTAGCTCTTGGAAAGACCGTTGATGGTGACGGTGCGGTCCGCCATGCCTTCCAGGCTCGCGATCGAAATGTGTTGTGTCCCGTCATAAATAATGTGCTCGTAGATTTCGTCGGTAATGGCGAGCACGTTGAACTCGACGCACAAATCGCGAATGAGTTCCAATTCCCCCCGCGTGAAAACTTTTCCCGTGGGATTATTGGGCGTATTCAGAATGATCGCTTTGGTGTGATTGTGGACAGCGGCACGCAGCTCGCGCTCATCAAATGTCCATTCACCGTCGGACGCCGTCGGAGGCTGCAACTTCACAAACACCGGCTTGGCGCCCGACAGAATCGAGTCCGGCCCATAATTTTCGTAAAACGGCTCGAAGATGATGACTTCATCGCCCTTGTTGCACACCGCGAGCAGCGTGGAAATCATGGCTTCGGTCGAGCCGCAACAGACGGTGATCTGGGTCTCAGGATCAACGTCAATTCCCTGCCATGCCTTCATCTGACGGGCAATCGCATTGCGCAGATTTTTCGCGCCCCAGGTGATCGCGTACTGGTTCACATCCGCCGCGATCGCCGCTTGCGCGGCCCGCTTAATCTCCGCCGGAGCTGGGAAATCCGGAAAGCCCTGCGCCAGATTGACTGCGCCGTGAACCATGGCCTGGCGCGTCATCTCGCGGATCACCGACTCGGTGAAGTGCTCAACCTTGTCGCTGAGAAAATGCTTGGGTTGGACGCCGACATGCGTCATGGCTGGGTCAGACTAGCACAGCGCGCGAGCCCGCGCCTACGGTTTGCGCTCGTACCCGGAGCACTGGATCACGGGTAGCCGTGGATACTTTGGAAATTTCGAATCGGTGAGCGAACGCTCACAGCGATAGAAGATTGATTCCCGGGCAGACTTGATTTGGCGCGAGTGCAGGCAGTCAGCGCACAGGCCGATCCGAGTTGGCTTCGGCGTTTGCGTCTCTCGCATACTACGAGGCCCGCAGCGTTCCGCCCAGCCCTTCCAGAACCCGGATGATCTGCGCCGACCAATGTGCCACTTCATCCTCGCGCAGCGTCCGCTCACCCGATTGGAAGGTTGCACGCAGCAGCAGCGAATATTTGCCTGCCGGAACTGACCCGCCACGGAATATCTCTACCGGAACGAACTTTCGCAATTCGCTGAGGCGCAGCGCGGCGGCGGCTTTTTCAATCTGCTCAAATTTGACCGCATCCGCGAAGATGAACGAGAAATCGCGCTCCACCGCTGGGTACCGTGGCAAGGGCTGATAGCACACTTCCCGCAGACCGTTTCGATAAAGCTGATCGAGATAAAGCTCGGCAATGAAAGCATCCTGGCGCAGCTTGCGTTTGGCTCCGGTGTCAGGGTGAATTTGGCCAAACTGCGCGATCACCGCGCCATCCATCAGCGCCCGCGCCGATCGTCCAGGATGGTAGTACTCGGACGTCTGGGCGTCGTAGGCGAGTGTCTTGTGTTGGAAGTCGGCCAACAATGCCTGCACGTCGCCCTTCAGATCGAAGAACGAGAACGGCCGCGCGGGCCGATGCACGCTCGGAATTACGGCGCTGCCGGTCACGCCTAGACACAAACGCTTGGGCTCGACGGCGTGTCCATCTTTAGCCTCATACACATTGGCCATTTCAAACAACCGCACGTTGTCGCTGCTACGGTTCAGGTTGTAGGCCAGCATATTCAGCATGCCGGGCACGAGCGAAGTGCGCATGACTGAAGCTTCTTCGCTCAGCGGATTTTCCACTTCGATCACGGGGACTGAAGAAAACTGTTCCGCGTCTTCATGCGAAATGAAAGTGAGAGAAATCGCTTCGTTGTAGCCCAGTGCCAGCAGCGAACTTCGCAGCTTCTTGTCTTTTTCCGCTTCGGGCTTTTCGATCACTGCGCCCGAAAACGGAGGCAAGGTGTTGGCAAACTTGTCGTAGCCGAATAGCCGGGCAATCTCTTCGATCAAGTCGATCTCGCGCTCCACATCCAGCCGCCAACTGGGAATGTGCATCGTGAATTCTTGCTCGTCGCCCGGTTCCGGCAGAACATCGAAGCCCAGCCGCTTGAGAATGCGGACAACCTCGTTCGCCTCGAGTTTCCCGCCCAGAATGCGCCCCACTTCCGCCATGCGCAGCGCCACCGGCGCCTGATCGAGCCGTTGGGCACTCACATCAACCGGCCCGCCGATGAGCTCTCCACCACCCGACTGCAATATCAGTTCAGCAACCCGATCGCACGAAAGAACTGTCGATTCGAAATCGGCGCCACGCTCGAAGCGATGCGAGGCATCGGTGTGCAGCCCGTGGCGGCGCGACATTTTGCGCACCGTGATTGGATCCCACCAGGCGGACTCGATGAGGATGTTGCGGGTCTTGTCGGTGATCATGGTGTCGAACCCGCCCATGGTACCGGCAAGTCCTACGGGTCTTACCGCATCAGCCACCACCAGGTCTTCCGGAGTCAGCTTGCGCTCGACGCCATCGAGGGTGCGGAGCTTTTCGCCGGCGCGTGCCCGCCGCACGATGATCTTGCCACCTTCGAGCAGATCGAGATCGAAAACGTGCGTCGGCTTGCCCATTTCCCAGAGCGTGTAGTTGGTGGCATCGACAGCGTTGTTGATAGGACGCTGATCGAGCAATGCCAGCCGCTGCGAAATTTTCGCCGAGGAGGGTTTGATGCTCACGCCGCGCACGACCCGCGCCGTGAATCGCGCACAACCGTGCTCGTCTTCGATGGCGACCGGAAAGGATGGGGACCGGGCATCCGCGCCGCCCGGACCAGCAGGCAGCTTCGGTGCAATCGGCTTGAGTGGCACGTCGTAAATTGCCGAGGCCTCGCGCGCCACGCCGTAGTGATTCATCGCGTCCGGCCGGTTGGTGCCAATCTCCATCTCGAAGACAGTGTTCTCGCCCTCGCCGCTGATGCCTTCGACGCCCATCCCAACAGAAGTCAAGGCTTCCGCGAGACGATAGTCGTCCACCGCGAGATCGACGAAGTCACGAATCCAATTTGGAGAAAGTTTCATTTCAACTTGTCATCCTGACGTGCCCGCTTTTGGCACCGAAGGATCTGGGTGCGCCGCGCGAAGTGCCCGAAGGGCACAAGAATCGCGCGTCTGGCGCACATCCTTAACCTACGCGAACTGCCGCAAGAACCTCACGTCATTCTGAAAAAACAATTGCAAGTCATCTACGCCGTACTTCAGCAGCGCGATGCGGTCTGCGCCCATGCCGAAGGCAAACCCGGAAACTTTCCTGGGGTCGTAACCGTTCTCTTTCACAAACTCGAAGACGTTGGGATCGACCATGCCGCAACCGAGAATTTCAATCCAACCTGTCTGTTTGCACGGACGGCACGGATCGTTGCCCCGCTTTCCGCTGCCGCCACAAATAAAACAGCTCACCATCATCTCGGCGCTGGGTTCGGTAAACGGAAAGAACGACGGCCGGAAGCTGGTCTTCACCTTCGCTCCGAACAGCGCTTTCATGGCGTGATCGAGCGTGCCCTTCAGATCGCCGAATGTAATGTTGGTGTCCACCGCCAGGCCTTCAATCTGATGAAACACGGGCGAGTGGCTGGCGTCCGGCGGATCGTTGCGATATACCTTGCCCGGAATCAGGATGCGGATCGGCGGCTTGATCTTCTCCATAGTGCGAATCTGCACCGGCGAAGTGTGAGTACGCAGCACGAGTTTTTCACGCTGCGGCTTTGCCTCCTGATGGGCGATGAATAGCGTGTCCTGCATATCGCGCGCCGGATGGTTGGGCGGAAAATTCAGCGCCTCGAAGTTGTAATAATCGGTTTCAATCTCCGGACCCTCCTCGACCGAATAGCCGAGGTTGCGGAAGACAGTCAGGATCTCGTTCATGGTCTGGATGACGGGATGTTCGGCGCCAATGGGACGCTCGATGCCGGGGAGGGTGATGTCGACAGGCGTGAGAGTTCCCGATTTGCCAGAATCCTCCGAGATCTCAACCAGATCGAGGTGGAATTCTTGAGTTAGGATCGCCCGCAACTCATCAATCCCAAAGCTCTCGAGATTCTGGAGCAGCGACTTGTCCCGCTCGTATCTTTCTAGCCCCTGTTTGTATAGCTGGCGGCCTTTGGCGTCATCAAAGATTCGATTCGTGGATCGGATAGCGTCAGATGACTGACGCGCAAAGAAGTCTTGGTGTTCGACCAACCGTTCGACCTGCGGCAAATCACCATGCTTCAGCTGGTTTACAAGTTGACCGACGTACTTCTTCCGGTCTGGGGGAGCACCCTTCAGCCAAATCTCGTTGGCTTGGCCGAACAACCCTGACTTCCTTCCCAGCCATCGGTCACGAAATCCTTTAACCTTGGATCGTCTGACCTCAGAGCTGAGGGCGGGATCTACGGTCTTCTGTTGCAACTCAAACGACTCAATCGCAAGGGCAAGGCGGAACTCTACAACCGCCTCTACCAATGCTCTGTCCGAGTAATCCACCAATCTGGGAACGGTGTAGGCCACGTTTCTTTCGCCCCTTCGGGGCTTCTCACTCCGGACTTTTCTACCCGCGGCTTGCGCCGTGGGCTTCATTCTTGCGCCGCTTCGCGGCTTCAACTCTTATCAGCTTTGTCATCCCGAGCGAGCACGCCGATTCGCGTCGCGAATCGCCGGCGCAGTCGGAATGACAATACTCGAAAGAGTATCGCGTCAACGCGACCAAGTCGCGCCTCCTGAAATCGGGGATGGCTAACTGCTAAGTGCTAATTGCTGAAGGCTGGTTTTTACGCTGCCCCGCCGAGAGCGCCCTTCGCCTGCTCGGCGAGGCTCTTAAACCCGGCAGCATCATTCACCGCCAGGTCCGCCAGGATCTTGCGGTCCAGTTCCACGCCGCTCTTCTTCAGTCCGTGAATGAACTGGTTGTAGCTCAGGCCGTTCAGCCGGGCGGCGGCGCCGATGCGGACGATCCACAGCGAGCGAAATTGCCGCTTGCGCTGCTTGCGTCCGGAGTAGGCAAACTTCAGCCCGCGCTCGACCGCCTCTTTGGCGGAGCGGTACAGTTTGGATTTGGTCAGGAAATAGCCGCTGGCGCGTTCCAGTATTCTCTTGCGCTTGGCGTGGCGCTTGGTCCCACGTTTGACCCGAGGCATGTTGTGCTCCTTTTGAATTTCAATTCATGGCGGCTGGAGGTAGGAGACATGTAGTCTTCGTGACCTCTTCACACGCCTTTGAGCTACCAGCTGCCAACTTCGGGCCGCTAGCGCGCTGTCGCTCGGTACCCGGTACCAAGTACTCGGTACTGAGCTTAATACGGAATCATTCGCTTTACTTTGGGTGTATCGGCGTCGCTCACCAGGACCGCCGCGCCCAGTTTCTTTTTGCGCTTGTGCGGTTTCGACGTGAGCATATGCCGCAGATGCGAGTGGTGCCGCTTCACTTTCCCGGTGGCAGTCTTCTTGAAGCGCTTGGCTGCGCCCTTATGAGTTTTCAGTTTAGGCATAAATCCTCAATATCAGCAATTAGCATTCAGCCGGTGCACGTTCTCGCCGACATCACACCAAACCTTGCAGGGCTGAACGCTGATTGCTGACGGCTGAGTGCTCGCTACGCTTGTTTCACTTGCGGCTGCGCCGGCGGAGTGTGTGGTTTCTGTGCGGCCTTTGGCGCCAGAATCGCGTGCAGGGTATTGCCTTCCTGCCGCGGGCGAAATTCCACCAGTCCCTTGGACTCGACATCTTTAATCAGGCGCTCCAAAATTTCCCGCCCCAATCCAGTTCGTGTCATCTCGCGGCCGCGAAAAAAAATCGTCGCTTTGACCTTGTCTCCGTCTTCCAGAAAACGCAGCACGTGGTTCTTCTTGGTTTCGTAGTCGTGATCATCCACGTTGATCCGGAACTTGACTTCCTTGACGGTGATTGTCTTCTGGTGCTTCTTGGCCTCGCGTTCCTTTTTTTCCTGTTGGTAGAGATACTTTCCGTAGTCCATGATGCGGCATACGGGAGGAGTTGCTGTGGGCGAAATCTCAACCAGATCCAGGTTCTTTTCGCGGGCCATCTTCAGCGCTTCGTAAGGCGGCAGGATCCCGATCTGCTTGCCCTCATCGTCAATCACGCGGATTTCCCGCGCGCGAATGCGCTCATTGATGCGGATAAAACGTTTGTCGATACAATCCTCCGTCCGCTGCTCCAGCGGCTTATTGTCCCGAAATTATAACATGCCGCCACAGCACCGGGTCTCTCTGGCTGATGCCCGACGATCCCGCCATCGCCTTGCATTGCCAACAGTTGCCATACACGCGCGTCACCCCAAACACCGCTCCCAAAGCGGGAAGTGCAAAAGATTGCCTATTGACAGCTTGCACGGCGGCGAGGAAACTCAACGTACGCAGGCTTAGTGGCGGTTCCCCCTCGCCGGATTAGCCAGCGCCATACCCGTCTTTCCTTGAATCTGGCCCCCGGCAGTTGCCGAGGATTTCAGGAGAAGATTCCCATGAGAACGATGTGGACGGCTGTAATCTCAGCGTGTCTCCTGTGGCCGCTGGCTTACGCCGCGGAGACGCCAGCCACGGCAGATCCTTCCGCTCTTCCTCCCGCAGCGCAAGTTCGCATTTCGACAACCGTGGGCCGTGACCTTCCTGAGTATCGCGTGCGCGCTATGCGTGGCGGCTTCAAGGGGACTATCTCAGGACAGAAGCTGGCGACGCGTTTCACTCGGCAAGGTGTGGAAGTTCACGGCGTGCGGGCACGCTGGGCGCTCTCGTTTCACGGCCACGGTTACGGAGAAGCAATTCATTTGGCACCTGCCGTGTCTCCTCGCGCCACGCTGAACCGGGTGGAGTATCGGCGCGGAGGTCTGACCGAGTGGTACGTGCACGGGCCAGCCGGCCTGGAACAAGGGTTCACCATCGATCAGCCGCCGAGCAGGCAAAACGGACGTCCGCTCACGCTCCAATTCGCAATTTCCGGAAACTTAGAAGTGAAGCCGCAGCCGGACAAAACCGGCTTGCAACTCAGCGATCGCGGCGGGCAAACTCGCTGGCTCTATACCGGCCTCAGCGCCCAGGATGCGACCGGCAGAGAGTTGCCGTCCTGGCTCGAAGTGAGCGGCAAACGGCTGTCATTGTACGTAAACGACAGCGCAGCGGTTTATCCGGTGGTGGTCGATCCCATTGTGCAACTCGCCGAACTGACGGCAGCCAGCGGAACTGCGTCTGCGTTCTGGGGCTACTCTGTGTCCATCAGCGGAAACACGGTGGTGGTGGGAAGCCCCAACGCTGATGTGGGGTCCAATTTAGATCAGGGCGCTGTGTACGTCTTTGTGAAGCCGGCAAACGGCTGGGCAAACATGACCCAGACCGCTCTACTGACGGCATCGGACGGCGCCGCTGGGGATGGCTTGGGTTCATCCCTGTCGATCTATGGCAGCACGGTCGTCGCCGGCGCGCCGCAAGCCGCGATTGGCAAGAATCTGGCGCAGGGTGCGGCTTATGTTTTCGTCCAGCCCGGCAGCGGCTGGGTAAACATGAACCAGAACGCCAAACTCACCGCGTCCGACGGCGTGGAGGACAGCGGTCTAGGCATGTCTGCGGCTGTGGCGGGAAAAACCATTGCCGTGGGAGCGCCTTATCAACTCGGCGCCGTCTATGTGTACGTCCAGCCGCCGGGAGGATGGTCTGGGACTCTGACGCAGTCGGCGGAGCTCACTGGTTCCGGCACGGATGTTGCAGGCCTGGGCAATTCTGTCGCTCTCACCGCAAACACCATCGCTGCAGGCGCACAGCGCAGTACGGTGAATTCGAACTTCGAGCAGGGCGCCGTCTATGTGTTCGTGGAGCCGCCCGGTGGTTGGGGTAATGGGACCCAGACCGCCGAGTTGACGGCTTCCGACGGACAGACTTTCGATCAGCTAGGCACTGCCGTGGCCATGCGCGGCAATACTATCGTCGCAAGTGCGCCAAATGCAGCCGTGGGTTCGAATCTGAATCAGGGCGCTGCCTACGTGTTTGTCGAACCTGGCGGCGGCTGGATCAACATGACCCAGACCGCCAAGCTCACCGCTTCAGACGGTGCGGTCGGGGATGCCCTCGGCGCTTCGGTCGCAGCCCAAGGCAATGTGATCGCTCTAGGAGCGCCCGGTGCCACGGTTAACTCCAATGTTTCCCAGGGCGCCGTCTATCTATTTCTCAAACCAGCCAGCGGCTGGCAAACCACGGCCAAGTTTAATGTGAAACTCACAGCCGCAGACGGCGTGGCTGGCGCCGAGTTTGGCACCGGTGTGGCTGTGGGCGGCAACGTCGGGGTCATGACTGCGCCGGGCAGCTCCGTGGGCTCCAACACCTTCCAGGGAGCGGCCTACCTGTTCGGAAATCAGTGAGGCGACTGGACCGCCCTGGACTACCGGCGTCGCACTATACACTTGCACGCACTCAGAGTTGCGGCCCGGCATCCGTCAGCCGAAACGGGTTGGGGGCAGGCTCAACCAATACCACCGGAACCGGGCGAACCCGCGCCGGGAACCGCCCCCCACACACTATGGAGGTCCAAGATTCGACTCACAACGGGCAAAGTTACGCATCCCGGCCTGCTGGACGCGGGTTTTCCGCTGATGGAGTCTTCCTTCTCTCTTGCGTCCGCTAGCAATGAAGTATAGGATTCCCGCGGTTCTTGCTTATCACCTGAACCTCTCGCTACAAGCTTTGATCAGCAAAATACCTGAGGAGGAACTAGAATGAAAAAGTTGCTTTTCGCAGTTGCGCTTATCGCAACACTCTCGCTCGTCGCAGCAGCCCAGAACACCGACGCCAGGTCTCACATGCGGAACTATGGGATCAAGTCAAGACCCAGCCCCAACATTCAACTCTCCACTCCCCACGCTTGCACAGTGAACGCCAGCCATCCGTGCGAGTACTACGGCGGTGATTTCAACACCAGTGACGGCAACGCCAACGGCTACGCGAACGAGAACACATTACTCGTTGCGAACACCTGGACGTACGCTGAAATGAAGGCTCCGATAACCGCCGCTGTCACCATTCACGCTACGTTCAACAACGTTCAGCCCGTCTCCTACGACAACATTGACCCTAAACAGGGCGTTTGGGATTGGCGCACGGGCGTCTCTGAGGGCAACGGAGGAACCGACACTGGCACCGGCACTGCCAACGCGCAGTTCACCGCCACGGGCCGCATCTGCTACGGCGTATATCCTGAGTATGAACTACTGGTCGCATCCACAGTCGCGGTAGAACCGGGCGACAACTTCTTTACCGTGCAGCCGCAGTGCACCAACTCCGGCAACACCAACTGCAGCAGCGCACAGTACTTCACCTCCACCACTGACGGCACGATGGACGCCATCAGGGGTACTCTGACGGTTAAGCCAGTATCTGGCAACAACGCGGACGGGCCTTTCCTCAACTCCGCTTACTTCGGCTACACCTATGCGAACTGGTGCACCGATCTCGGCCTTTGCGTCGAGAAAGGCATGTCGGCGGGCTTCTTGAAGTAGCAAGTTGCGATAGCAAAGTGCATTCGTTTTGAGGGAGAGGCGTAAAGCTTCTCCCTTTTTTTCTTGCTCTTTTGTGGAAGCGTGGAAACTCAACCGGCCTCAAGCTTTTTGACGTCATGCGCTGCGCGAAGAACAACGAGCGGCAGGATCCCGGATCGCCCGCTTTGGCCCTGCTGCTGGCGGTATTCAGCGCAATTGCAATCGTGCAGAAGGTGAACCTCCACAGCCAGATTTCATCTCGCAGCGATGAAGCTGACGCTGGGAAAAGATTCCCTGGAACGCGCGGCTTCGGTGTATTCGACTGCCCTCGAAGGTACGCCGACGGGTTTATATGACGGTCGATGGAGGCGTTCTAGGGCTTGATCTTTCTGGGAATTTTGATGTCGAGCGTTGGCTCCGTTGTCGCTTCGCTTGGTTGCTGTTCCGGGGCCGGCGGGGTTGAGGCTGTGTGCCCCATTAGTTCCTGACTGCCAAAATATTCCTGGTTTAGCGTGACCTTCATGGTCTGCAGCAACTGCGACATCGCATCTTCATCTCGCAAACCAGCATAGCGGTGGCGGATATAGGCGCGGGCTTCATCCAATGGGACCTGGCGCTTGGCGAGGATCTTGTAGATATACAGGCCGTTGCGGGGTTCATCAATGACCTTGGAGACCTCGCCCACTTTGAGATCAAAAATCGACAGACGGTCCAGCGGCCATATCTCCCAGCGCAGCAGGGGAGGCTGCTCGACGGTGGGTGGCGCTTCAACATAATTGGAAAACTTCCAACCCTCGTTCTCCAGGGCCTGAAAGTCCGCTCCCGGCAAGGCGGCACGTTCAGCAATGCTCTCGGCTTTTTTCTTCATCTCCGCATGAGTGGCTGCGATCTGCTCTGGCGTGGGTCGTTCCGCCACGGGGACAGACCCGAATCCCTTGGTCTGAGGGATTACGATTCGCAGCGTCTTGATCTCCTCGAACAGGCGCAGGTTTTGCCGGTAGAACTCGTCCACATCGGCATCGGTCAGGTTCTTCGATTCCTGCCTGACCCGAGAGGTTAGCAGCCTGCTCAGTCCTGCCTTCAACATATAGTCCATGGCGACCTGGTAGCCTGCGCTGTTCTCGAGGCCGAGCTGGTGGGCCTTTCCGGCGAGCACCACCGTGTCCACGTACTGGTTGGTGAGTATCCGGCGGGAGCCCGCGGGCATGTCGGGATCGATGGAGTCCACCGCGGCTTCGAAATCGGAGCGGGTCACGATGGTTTGACAATCGGGGCTGAACGCCGGCTTGTTGTCACATGCGCCGTGGATAACGATGACCGGACTGTCGTGTGGCACGGCAGCCTCGGACGGAGGAATGAATTCGCCGCCCTTGTCAAGAACGATGCTGTGCATGGAACTGTCCGCCCACTCGTCGGGCGTAGCGCTTCCCTTGTCCGAGGAATTCGAAGAGGGAGCGGTACTGTGCTGCCCGGCGGGCGCGGTTTGCGTAGTGGGAGACGATTTTGGAGCCGGGGCCTGCTGGGCCATAAGTGCGGAAGATAGAAAAACCATCACCAGGGAACGAGAAATCATGCCGTAATGAGCCTCCAGAAGTGCCTTAAAAATCCTAACACACGAGCGGAAGTAGATTCAGGTCAAAAGCCTGCCGGTAGCGGTTTGTATCAGAGATCCGCTTCAGCGTGGCTGTAACTCGCGCGGCATTTGCGACAAGGTATTTCTCAGGTTATTCTGCGCCTCTGGGTAGTCTGGCTGAATTCGCAGTGCCGCCTGGAATTCCGCAATCGCCTCTGGCAGCCGCCCGGTTTGCGCCAGAACGCCTCCCAGGTTGTTGTGCGCTTCGGCGTAGTTGGGATTCATGCGCAGTGCCGCCTGGAGTTCCGCAATCGCCTCCGGCAGACGGTCGGTTTGCGCCAGGGCGCTCCCCAGGTTGTAGTGCGCTTCCGTATAGTTGGGATCAATGCGCAGCGCCGCCTGGTATTCAGCAATCGCCTCCGGGAGCTGGCCGGTGGTTAGCGCTAGAGCAACCCCCAGATAGTTGTGGGTTTCCGCGAGACCGGGTTTAATCCGCAACGCCGCCTGGTACTCAGCAATTGCCTCCGGCATTCGGCCGGGAATTTGCGCCAGTGCGAACCCGAGGTTGCTGTGCACCTCCGCATAGCCAGGTTCGATCCGCAATGCCTCCTGGTACTGGGCAATTGCCTCCGGCATCCGGCCTGGCACTCGCTGCAGCGCATTTCCCAGGTTCACGTGCGAATGCGAGTTGCCGGGATTCAGCCGCACCGCGGCCTGGAACTCGGCAATCGCTTCCGGCAGCCGGCCCGGAGTTTCCGCCAGAATGATTCCCAGATTGTCGTGCGCCATCCAACTGTTCGGATTACGCGACAGCGTGGTCAGGTAGAGTGTCTGGCTATCGCGGTACATGCCGCTTTCCCGCCAGGTCAATATGCCGAGAACGGCTGGCACCAGCAGCAGCGCCGCCGTGTTAGCCGCTTTCCCCGGCGAAATTCGCGAGATTCCCAACACCAGCCCGCACGCCACCGGCACGATGATCCCCAGGCTGGCCAGATACTGGAAGTGGTCGGCAACGAAAGAGTAGCGAAAGGGATAGACATTGAGAAAACCCAGCACCGGGAAGAGCGTGCCGCAGAAGATCAGGAAACCGGCCAGCGGGCCACGCCGGGGCAGACGCCAAAGAACGATCACCAAAATCACAACGCCGAGCGGATAAAGATACTGCCACCAGACTGTGACATCGGGCTGCCAACGCGGGTAGGTGAATATGAGGTTCGACGGCCACAGGAGTTTCCCGGCATAGAAGAAGATAACGCGGCCTGCCAGCAGAAGCCGTTGGCCCAGGCTGAGCGAAAACTCAGCGCCTTGCGCGCCGACTCTGGTCTTCTCGACCCACGCCGTGAACAGGCCCGCGCCTGCGCCAAGCGCGAACCAGGGCAGCAAGGGGCGCACGTCACGCCGCCAGTCGAGCCGGCCCCGCTGCCACCAGAACACCACCAGCAGCGCCGCAGGAAGGGTGGCAGTCACAGTCTTGCTGAGCAGGGCCAGCACGAACAGCGCGAGCGCCCAAAGATAGCGCGACCTGCGGCGGCTCTGGTCGAAATGCAAATAAGTCAGCGCCGCAGCCAGATAGAAGACAGCAGAGAGTGTGCTCTTTTGCTCCGAGATCCAAGCTACCGCTTCCACGCACACCGGGTGCAGGGCAAAGATCAAGCCGGCAAGCCAGGCCCCGGGCAGCGCCAGGCGCCGGACGATCAGCACCACCAGACAGGCCGCCAAGGCGTGCAGGGCAACATTGGCAAGATGGTAGCCGAGCACGGCGTCGCCCCACAGGCGATGTTCGGCCCAGAATGCGCTGTAGAGCAGCGGATAGTATTGCTGCGTGGCGCCCAGGTCGAACCAGATGCGCCACAGGCCGTGCAGGGATTGCATGGAGGGCGCAGTGACGTGCGCACTGTCATCCCAGAGCATGCCGCCATGGAGCGCCGGCCAGTATGCCAGCAGAACCGCGGGGAAAATGGCTGCCCAGGTGGCAAAGGCGCGAACGTCAACCGAGCTGGCGGGTGGTCGGGAAAGGGTTTGATCGGTGCTCGGACGCGCACGACCGCTCTGAATTTTTGTGCGCTTTTGCATTACTTCGGAGCGGTTGCCGGAGCCTCCTGGGATGCTTCTTTTTTCGCCCCGCCCTGAGGACTTGTTTGTGGCGCCGGTGTCGGGCCCCCGAAGTACGCCAGGTTCAATTCGGGGTTGACATGGCCGAGCAGCAACTCCATCGAAGCTTGCATTCTTTCCGATTGCAAGGTGCTGTGGATCTGCGGTTTCGCCTCGGTGAGAGGAATCATCTGCTCCGAGACGACTTTGTAAACATAGAAACCGTCGGGAGCAGAGAACAATTCGGAGACCTGTCCTGGCTTCTGATCGAACACCTTCTGATGGTCCTGGGGAAGGCTCCCGCGAGTCAGTTTACCCAGGCTTACGTTGGGAGAAGCCGACTTCAACCCGGCCACATCAAAGGCTTCCTTTTGCAGTGCGGTGAAGTCTCCGCCAGCCGCAGCCTTTGCCTGGATCTGCTTTGCTTCAGCCTTCATGGCTGCCTCACCTGTCGGATTTTCCTTGGCAGGGGCGTTTGCAGCGCCGGCCACGGAGTGTTGTTTGTTCTTGGGAACAACGATGCGTTGTAGTTCGTACTGCTGGAACTCTGCGGGATTCTCCTTGTAGTACTTTGCAATATCCGCATCGGAGATGTCGCCAGCTTTTTCCTGCATCAGCCGGGTCAGATTGTTAGCCAGCGCCTGCAAGGACGCCCACGTTATCATTTCCTGGTAACGAGTATCCTTGTCCAGACCCAACTCCTTCGCCTTTTTGGAAAGGAGCAGCAAACCAGGATAGGCGGTGGCAATCTGGCGGCGGACGGCTGGCGGCATATTCGGACTCAATGAATCCGTCATTTTCTCAAACTGCTCGCGAGTGACGACGGTTTTGCAGTTCGAAGATGCATCCTTTGCGGCCGTTCCGGTTGGCTGGTCGCAGACACCTTCAATGGTAATGACCGGGGCATCCGGCGGCACGCTCGACTTCTCTGCCGTGGCCTTGGACGCGCCGTCATCTACCCGGGCACCCGGCTTCCCCTGGCCTTCCTCTTTTTTCTGCTTAGAAGCTTCATGGGAAGAGTTTTGAGAGGAAGCCGCAGAATCCTTATTTGCGGAGCTGTCGGGCGCGGGCTGTTGCTGCGGTTGCGCCATCAGCAAGGAAGAAAAAAGCAGCACAACCAGACATCGTAAGTACATTTACTGTTGGCCTCCACGTGTCAGCACCTTACGTACGCACGTTGAAATCCTAGCACAGCCGGGCTGAAATGGCCGCCACCTGCATCATCTAAGGCGATACCCGTATTTGCCGGACCAATGACACAGTGGCCCCGAAGCAGCGATAATTCACCTGTGGCACACAGAGAAGGAGATCGAAACGTGAAGCTGGTATCTGTAATAGTTACTCTCGCACTATTTTGTTGCCCTGTCTTGGCGGCGCAGAGCCAGGGGCAGGCCACAACTCCTCCAGTATCCTCCGCTCAAACTGAAGCCCACCCCGCGCCACCCGCGTCGACGCCAGAAAAGCTATCGCCGGAAGCACTGGCCCAGAAGTACGTTGAGCTCTGGAACACGGGCAACTTCGATCTCATCCACTCCATATTTGAATTTCCGGCGATCATGACCTCGCGGGGCAGCCGCGTGCCACTGGATCCGGGCATGCTGAAGAGGGTGATCTCGGCGTGGCGCAAGTCGATGCCGGATCTCAATTTCAAGATTCAAGACACCATCGTGCAAGGCGACAAGGTAGCGGTGCGCGTGGCCTTCACCGGTTCCTACCGGGAGCGCCTCTTCGCCAACACCGCCGACCCGAAAGACCTTCCCAGGAGCATTAGCGCAACCGCCATGTGGGTGTTCGAAATGCGGGATGGCAAGATCAGGCAAATCTGGGAGGAGTACGACGAAATCAAAATGCACTATGAGATGGGCGGCTTCTGGCGCTCGAATGCGGAGTTGGAAGCGGCGGCGAAGGCCGGCGCGCAGATGTCCCCGCCTATCCCTGAGCCCGCTCCTTCTTCGGTTGCTCCGCCAAAACCCTGAGATCGGTCCCTTGGCCTGCCGGGAGGAGCTTCAGGAGGGTCAGAACCGCTATGGAGTCCTCCTTCCCTCTTGCACGGCACTCGACAAGGCAGTACGATTGCGCCGTTTCAAGAGCGTGGTGGAAGCTTTCAAAATCGCGTTACCCCTCAGAAATGGTTACCTCGGAAAAAAGGAGACCACGCAGTCTGAAGAAAGTTCTTGTGGTTTTCGCGTTGGCCGGCATGGTGCTGATTGTTTGCTCAACCAGCCTCGCCTCCAGCCATGTGATCACAAATGATGACAACTGCACGTCCACCAGTAATACCTCAAGCATCTACAGCCTTAACACCACTACCGGCGCTCTGACCCTGGGCAGGGTGCTCCAGACGGGTGGTCAGGGCGATTGCGGCGGCTTTTTCGCGCAAGCGGGCGCCGCCATCGCGCAAAGTGCTAAGTGTCTGTTTATCTACGATGGCGGCACCAGCGACATTGCAGCATTCCAGGTACCGGCCCTCACCAAGACTGGCAACTATACCAATGCTGCCCTGAACGGAGCTTTCCCTGGTGGCAGCGTTGCGCTGACTCCGAATGGCAAGTTCCTTTACGCCACTTACGCGGGCAGTGAGAATGTGGGGGCTTGGTCAGTGGGCACGAATTGTGTGCTCACCTTCATTGCTGCTTATACCGCGAGCGCCGGGCCAGACGCTTACGCCGGCCTGAAGGTGACGCCGAACGGCGGAGCTCTCCTCGTATCGGCCGTTGACCTTGGTGACATCGAGATGTTCAACATCAACCCAACCACTGGTGTACTGACCGATGTCGGTTTCGTCGCTGTCAATACGTTCTCCGCCTGCGCCACAGACGGCTGCTTACCCGAAGGAATTGACATCACCAAGGACAGCAAGATGGCGGTCATCGGCAACGTCTCAGTCACCGAGCCGATTGTCTTCACCGTGCAGATAACTGCTACGGGACTGACGAGCGCGAAGCTATGGAACATGACGAATACTCCAAACATTGAGAACCTCGACGTTCCCTGGCTGAGCGCCGCCGCTTATGCGGGCAATGGCCCGGCGTATTTGAGCGGCTCCGGCTATGCTGGTGGCGTCCCCGGCGTGATCACTGCCGCCTTCAACGAGACGTCAGGGCTCACGCTCACCGCTGCGACCCAGATCGCCTCCGCGGGTAGTGACGGGATTGACGGCGAAATTCAAAGCACCGGAACCTGGATGGTGGTGTCCGAGTGGTTCAACACCCTGCAGACCTTCACCATCAATGCCAACGGCACATTGACCGTGTCCTCCCAGGGGCCAGTCACCGACCCGAACGCGAACGGCGCGCTGTCATTCTTCATCTTCCCCTCCACCCGCTAGGGTTTTGGGGCAATTCGAAAACAAGCGCGTTCTGAGTCACTTCAACCCGATCAGCAGAGCTTTATGGCGGGCGCACGCTTCAATTCAGCAGGGCCGCGGACGCCCAAATAGAGTCTTCCTTCTCTCTTGCTTCCTTCTATCTTGCGTCGCGCCCGGAAAACACAGTACCATTACGCGGCTTCGGGAGTGTGGCAGGGCCTTCCACAAATCGCCTTATCCTCAAAAGACAATGAAGGAGATGCGGCAGATGAAGAGATGTTTTGGAGTGCTTGCGCTAGCCAGCATGGTGCTGATTTTTTGTCCGCTCAGCTTTGCCGGGTTTCACGTTTTCACCAACGATGACAATTGCGCTGCCGCGGGCAATACATCGACCAGCTATCAACTTGCCGAAAATACCGGCATTCTGAGCGTGACCAAGGTGACCAAGCTCGGTGGTCTCGGCAGTTGCGGCGGCTATTTTTCGCAAGGGGGCGTTGGCATCACCCAGGATGATCACTGTGCGTTTTTCTTTGATGGGGGCAGCAGCGACATTGCGGCGCTGCAGATACCAGGCTTCACAAGAGTCGGCAACTATGCCAACTCTGCCGTCAACGGTTCTGGGGGTGGCAGCCTGGTAGAGGCTTCGAACAAGAAGTTTCTTTATGTCACGTACGGGGGCAGTCAGAACATTGGGGCCTGGTCGGTGGGCACGAATTGTGCTCTCAGCTTCATAGGATCCTATCAGCCAAGTGTGGGCCCGGATACCTATGACGGCATTCAAGTAACGCCGACTGGCAAGGCCCTTCTGGTTTCCGCCACAAATCACGGCGCAGTCGAGATGTTCACGATCAATCTCACCACCGGCGCCTTAACGGATAAGGGCTTCATCGCGGTCAACACTTTCTCCGACTGTGCCACCGCGGGCTGCTTTCCGCAAGCGATTGACATTACCAAGGACGGCAAGGTGGCGGTGATCGGCAATGCTTCGACGGAGTCAAGTGTCTTCACCGTCGATATTGGTTCCACGGGGCTCACGAACGCCAAGTTTTGGAACATGACCAACTCTGCAAACATTGCCAACCTCAGTTTTCCCTTCCTCAGCGCTGCCGCTTTTGCGGGTAATGGCCCGTTGTACCTGGGCGGGACCGGTTATGACGGCGGCGTCGCCGGCGTGGTCACTGCCAATTTCTCCGAGACGACAGGGCTCACGCTCGCCACGACAACTCCAATCGTTCCCGCGGGTAGTGGTGGAGTGAACGGCGAAATTCAAGGCCTGACCAATAATCCATACACCACACCGTTGATGGTGGTTTCCGAGTGGTACAACACCCTCCAGGCTTTCGCGATCAACTCCGACGGCACATTGACCGCGACCAGCCAGGGTCCAGTAGTGGACGCTAACGCGAACGGCGCGCTGTCGTTCTATATTTATCCGCCACTCCGCTAGGGCGTGGCCCAATTCCAAAGCAATCGCGCCCCGGTTCAAACCCGGGGCCTTTTTGTGGAGCATCTGCACGGAAATCTCGCATGGGGTCTTCTTTCCATATTGCCTGGCCCTGAAGAAACTCTTAGCATGAAGCCTGCGGTTCCCCACCCGCTGGCTGAAGACCTCGCCTATCTCGCTTAACTCTGGCTAATGCAGACACCAAACATCCGGCTCAGAAAAACAGGTCTGGCCTTCGCGCTGGTCGCGCTGATTGCCACGCTCGGTCCAGTCAGCTTCGGACAGATTTATGTTGTGACCAACGACGATAATCCCAGCGGAAATACTGCGACCGTATTCAGCCTCGACACAGGCACCGGCGTGCTCACTCAGGTGAAGGTGCTCTCGACCGGCGGTACTGGCTTGGGCGCAGGTTTCTTCGCGGCGACCAGCCAAGCCATTCAACAGAGCGCGACGTGTATCTTCTTGGCCGACACCGGCTCGAATGACATTGCCGCTTTCTCCAAAGCAAAGGGCTTCGCCAAGATCGGAAATTTCTCGAATTCGCATCTCAACTTTAGCGCTACGGGGCAGGGCGGCAGCCTGGCACTCACTCCGAACGGCAAGTTCCTGTATGGCACTTATAGCGGCTCCCGAAATGTTGGCGCCTGGACAGTGAACGCCGACTGCTCTCTCACCTATCTCAACGCTTACGTTCCTCATGTCGGCAAAGACACGTTTTCACCGGTCAAGGTGGATCCCCAAGGTACGGTTCTGGTGGTGCCGGCGCCTGACCTGCAGGCAGCAGAAGCGTTCAAGATTAATACCAACGGCAGCCTGGCCGATGCCGACTTCGTCTCGTGGGCCAAGAACTCCACCTGCCAGCAAATTGGCTGCTACCCCACCGGTCTGGACATCACTGCGGACAGCGCCACCGTCATATTCGGCAACGCTACCTTTACTAACAATGGCAACTACGTTTTGACCGCCACCCTTAGCCCGACGCAGGGCCTGATCAATCCCCAGGTCTTTTCCCTGGCCAACTCAACTCGCGTGGGCAATTGCAACGTTCCCTGGCTCAGCAAACAGGCTTACAGCACAGGATCGGGGCCGCTCTATCTCGGGATGTCCGGCTACGAGAATCCGATTGTTCTGCCCGGCATGATCACAGCCAACTTTAACGAGCAACCGCAACCCAACATTACCGCGACCAATGCCACAGCCCTGACCGATACGCCCTACGATTATGAGGGCGCAATCCGGTCGATTGACAGCGCCAACGAACTCGTCGTGGCAGTGTACCCCAACCTTATTTACGTGGAAAAAATCAACCCTGATGGCTCGTTCACCACGATGAAAGAAAACACGGACCGCCAAGGGGTTGGCTTGCTTTCTCTGGACATATTTCCCAACGGCCGCTGAGTCCCACTCGAGATTACTTCGGTTACATGCAACCTTGACCCGGCGCAAGTAAGAATTATCCGACATGAAACTTTCGCGCCTGCTGCCGATCCTGGTAGTGACGCTCTCGTGCCTGACGCATGCAAAGCAGCTTGCGGTGGTCGCGGACACGGGGAATCCCACTGCTAATCTGACGACTGCCGAGCTGGTCAAGATCTTTAACGCGCACACGCGCGCTTGGCCCGATGGCCGTCCTATCACCATCGTTCTGCGCGATCCGTCGTCGCCGGATATGCAACTCGTCGTGCGCAAACTGTTCAACATGAGCCCGGACCAGGTGCGCGGGTTTGCGCACGCGCATCCGGGAATGATCGTCATCGCTGACTCCGATGAGGCTGTTCTCCGCTTTGTGTCAAGCACGCGCGGAGCGGTCGGAGTGATCGATCTGTACTCCCTAACTAAAGAGGTCAATGTATTGAAGATCGACGGTAAATTGCCGGTGGAGCAAGGTTACTTGCTGAGGGGAAACTAGCTATGATTTCGAACACTACTATCCGCAGAGGCACGGCCGCACTTGTTATTGCCCTGTTGTTCCCAGCCATGACTGTAATGGCAGAAGAGGCGGCTCAGCCGGCCAGCAACCCGCAGTCCGCCGTTCTGCCGCTGACCACGAAGTCCCCGGAAGCCCGCAGTCTGGTGGAACAAGCGTGGCGGCTGAATCTTGATTTGGTCGAGCAGGAGAAGGCCGACGAAGTTTTGCGCAAGGCGATTAAGCTCGACCCCGATTTTGCCATGGCCCATGAGCTTCTGGCCCAGAGCAGCCTCGAACCGGCCGAGATGGTCAGCGAACAAGCCAAAGCGTTTGCCACCAGAATTCATGCCAGTCCGGCCGAGCAAACCGTGATTGAGTGGTGGCAGGACTCCGCCGATCACAAAATAATCTCCGCTATCACCAAGATGAACGACTTGCTCGGCCAGTATCCGCACGACAAATGGGTAGTATTTTTGGCCACTTGGTGGCTGACGCAGCAGACCCAGTATGAACGGTCGGTCGTGGTCTTCGAGCACTCCGGACTCACCGACTCTCCCGGTCTATTGAACAATACCGCCTACAGTTACGCCTACATGCGGCAGTTCGACAAGGCCTTCGAACTCATGGACCGTTACGTGGCCGCGCTGCCCAACGATTCCAATCCGCAGGATTCCTACGCTGAAATTCTGCGCATGGCCGGCCAGTTCGACAAAGCCATCGAACACTACCGTGCCTCGCTTGCGATTAATCCCGATTTCTACGCTTCGGAGTTCGGCATTGCCGATACTTACTCTTTGATGGGCAATCAGCCTCTCGCGCGCACGGAATACGAGAAGGCTTTCCAGGAATTCTCCAACCTGCCCGAGTTGCACCGCATTCAGTGGCAGACGCGAGCGGCCACAACATTTGTCCGCGAAAATGACTATGGCGGCGCCGACCGCGCGTTCCAGGCCATCGCCGATTACGCCCACTCCAAGCACCTGAGCCAGGTGGAAGCCGACACTTACCGGCAGATGGCCATGTATCGGCCCGATCCGAAGCGAGCGCTGGTGCTGCTCGACAGGGCGCAAGCCGCCATCAACGAAGGTAAGAATTCCGTGCATGCAATGGTCCAGCAGACTCTGGCCCAGGTCCTTCGCGCCCGCGTGGAAACCGCGGTGAGAATGAACAATAAAGAGATGGCGCACTCAACCTTGGAGCGCCTCACAAGCCTGTCCGAAAGCTCCGGCGATCGGATCATTGAGACCGCGTATCACGGCGCTGCCGGCGCGGAACTGTTTTTCGAGAAGAAGTACGATGCAGCCATTTCAGAACTGGAAGAAGACATCACGAATCCACTCTCGCTGAAGCTGTTGGCCTCCGCCTATCAGAAGATCGGCTACAGTGCCGGCGCAAAACGCACCAATGAGACGCTGGCCAACCTGAACGATCCTACACTGGAGCAGGCCGTGGTCGTGCCTGCCTTCCGCAAGTGTTACCAGGACTCCGCCTGCAGTGGTGGCGTGAAGGCTGTGTCGATGAAGAAGCAGCAGAAGTAGCGCGCATACCGGATTTGATTTAATACTCGAGGGTGCCCTGCTCAAGCCGGTTTTGCTTGGGCGGGTTTTTCTTGGCAGCAGGCCAACCCCGCAGCTCGCCAAACGTTGAACCATGTATATTGGATGGCCTGAACGAGTGCGGAGGACACATGGCAAACCGTTTCGGTACAGACATTCTGATTCAGGCGCCGGATCCAAAAAATGCGGCATCCTTCTACGTCAAGCAGTTCGGATTCGAAATCACAGGCGAAACAGCACAGGTGATCAGCCTCCATGGCAAGCACATTAATTTTTTTATTGAACGAGGCCCGGCGCTCGGACCTGTTCTGGAAGTCACGGTTGAGAATGTCGAGAAAGCGAAACGTCAGCTGGTGAAGCAGGGTTGCGAAATAGTCAAAGATGAGCCCGATTTTCCCAGGTGCTACGTCAAAGATCGGTACGGATTGATTTACAACCTGACAAGCTAAAGCAGAAAGATCTGGCTCCAAAACACCAACGCCCAGCCGCACGGGGGCGCTGTGAGCAATTCCCAACAGCTCTACTTCTTCATCTCGTCTCTTTCCACCACACCGTCTTTAATGTGAATCCTGCGGTGGGCGTACTCGGCGATGTCATGCTCGTGGGTCACTAGCACGATGGTGTTGCCCTGCGCGTGCAAGTTATCGAACAGCGCCATGATTTCGTTTCCGGTTTGCGAGTCGAGGTTGCCGGTCGGCTCGTCGGCCAGGATGATCGAGGGATGATTCACCAGCGCGCGGGCGATAGCCACTCTCTGCCTCTGGCCGCCGGAAAGCTCATTCGGCTTGTGCATCATGCGCTCTGCCATGCCGACGGAAGTGAGCGCGGCCGTCGCCCGCTCGATGCGCTGTTCCGCGGGCATGCCGGCATAAATCAGCGGCAGTTCCACGTTGTGCAGTGCGGTGGCCCGGGCCAGCAGGTTGAAAGTCTGGAACACAAAGCCGATTTCCTTATTGCGGATGCGCGCCAGTTCGTCGTCATCCAGTTCGCTAACCAATTGGTTGTTGAGCCAATACTGGCCTTTGCTCGGGGTGTCAAGGCAGCCGATCAGGTTCATCAGCGTGGATTTTCCCGATCCTGAGGGTCCCATGATCGCGACGTATTCATTGCGGCGGATATTGAGATTGACCCCGCGCAGGGCGTGGACCTGCTGTTCCGAACCCATGTCGTAGGTCTTCCACAAGTCCCGTGTACTGATCATGTACGAATTGGGGGCAGCCGACTCCTCGGGCTGCGTGAAATTGATTACCTCTGCGGCTGCCATTCTTTTCTCCTGGTCCTCTGGGGACACTTTCAGGCTCTCCGGTCTGGTTCGCGGTCTGGGCCGGCTCTCCGTTGGACGAGCCAGGCACGCGAAAGTTATGATTCTTCTTCTTCCGCCTTCTTGGGAGCAGTATTGTCTACCTTGACTCCGCTGCCCGGGCGCAACGTACGTAGCACCTTGTAACTCCCCGTGACAATCTCGTCGCCTTCTTTAAGTCCTTTTAATACTTCGATATCCGTGGTTCCTGCGACTCCGGTGTCAACCGCCACGAACTCCGCTTTGTGGTTGCGAATCACGAACACGCCCTGGATCTCGTCGTCTTTATTAGACACTGGTTTTGCCGGAGCCGCGGCTTGCACCGAATCTTTTTCGTTTTTCGGAACAAGGTCCTCCGGCTTGCGCACGGTCAGCGCCTGGATCGGGATGGTGAGGGCATTGCTCCGCGTGGCGGTCGTGATTTTGGCCGTCGCGGATAAGCCCGGGCGCAGATCCGAAGGCGGGTCCTGCAAAGTCACCACCACCTTGAAGTCCTTGGCTTCCTGACTGCCCGTAGTTTGTTGCGAGGTGGAGACGCCGGTGGAGCGCACGATGGCGTTGTCGCCGATCTGTGTCACCACCGCTTTGAAAGTCTTCTTCGGAATCGCGTCGATGCTGACTTCGGCCGCCTGACCCATCTTCACGTTGACGATGTCGGTCTCATCTACCTGCACTTCGGCTGTGATTACCGACATGTCGGCGATGGTCATCAGCACACTGCCGGGAGAATTCTGAATTCCAATCACCACGCTCTCGCCTTCGCGCACTGGCAAGCTGCTGACCATGCCATCGAAGGGGGCTTGGTAGGTGGTTTTCTTCAACACGTCAGTCGCATGGGTCAGATTGGCAACAGCCTGGCCCACGCGCCGGTCGGCAGACTCTTTCTGGGCCTTGGCCTGAGCCACACGGGCTTGCGCCTGCGCCAGACCTGCCACCGCGGTCTGGTGCGCTGCTTTCTGACTGTCGAAGTCGGACTTCGAAATCAGCGCGTCTTTGTACAATCCCTGCGCCCGCGTCCAGTCCAGATCAGATCGTTCCGCGTCCGACTGGGCGCGATTCAGGTCGGCCATGGAAGTGTTCAGGCCGGCTTCCGCGGCGACAGCGTCGGTGCGGGCGGCTTCCAGCGACGCCTGCATCGCATCCATGTCCGCCTCGGGCTGCACGTTTTCCAGTTGCGCCAGCATCTGTCCCTGCTTTACCCAGTCACCTTCCTTCACATACAGATGAGTAATCTTTCCGAAGGCATTGGCGCCAACGTTTACGTAAGTCTTCGGTTTGATCTCTCCCGAGGCGCTCACGATTGAGGTCAGGTCCTCGCGTTGCGCCTTACCGGTCTGCACCGTTACCACATTCTTGTGGCTCTGGTACACGGTGAACCCAACGATTGCCGATAGGAGCACGACAGCTCCCGACCCGATCGCAATTTTTTTCCAGGTGCTCATTGCCTCCCCGCTTCGGCCCTCCGGCCCTTAGCATTGTGAACGTTGCAGCTTCCTCCCCTTGCCCAGAATCGCAGGCCCCTGAGGACGACGGGGTGCACACCATCAGATACGGCTTCCCCGGCCCAAAAGTTCCCGGAACACTGGCAGATCGCAATGCGGTGGACGCTAGGCCAACGGCTGATTATAACGTGGCCGCTGCCGGAAGTTGTCGCTCGGGGAACCGGTCGGGATATAGTCCTCAGCGGGGGCGGGTGTTCATGACCATCACACAGGCTTCGCACGGAAGGAATGTTCTTGCATCCCCGTCGGCTGCCGCACGATCTTCAGCGATTTTAGGATTGGTCATTTGTTCAACTTTGACGCCCAGTTCAGGACCACCAACATTGGTGTCATGGCTGTCTTCAGTTGCGTGTCGATCAGGAATCTCTGCCCGTCCGGGCTGGCGTCGTAGGAGAACTGCACGGAAGTTGCGACGATTTCATGAGGATTGGCCTGGAAAAGCGCTGTCGGAGAACCAGCGTCAAAATTGGCCCCCGTTTTCACCGGAACAGCCATGATCCTGGAATCGTTGGAAAGGTAGAAGAGCTCTTTACCGTCACCTCGCCACTTGGGCTGATCGCCTCCCGCGTTCGAGACTTGCCACTTCCCGTGTGCGTCAGGAAAAGAGGTTACATAAATCTCCCAACGTCCACTCTCATTCGAGGAGTATGCTACCCACTTGCCATCCGGTGAAAACCGGCCGGTCTTCAAAGTGGAACTCGCTTTCAGAAACTGAATGGGCCGGAGTTCCGGAAAGGTCACAAACCACAAGTCTGCGCCGCGCTGGTAAAGCAAATATTTCCCATCGCGCGACCAGTCCGTGGGCAGTCGGTCAGGACCCTCCTGCGGAATTACTTTCTCCTCTTGTGCTCCATTCGTGTCCTTTAAAAACAGGTCAAACGTAACTCCACGATTTGACGAAAAAACCATTCGATTCCCATCGGGACTCCAAATCGGCATCGAGTCAATGGCCGGATCGAACGTCAACCGCTTTGCACTCTGGGTTTCGAGATCGTAAATCCAGATGTCGGTGTTCTGGCTGGCAGGATCGGTGATATCCGCTGCCACGGTTCTGCCGTTTGGGGACAGCGCCAAGTTTCCATAAATACCGGGGTGCAGCGCGATTCCAATCTCTTGGCCTTTCCGGTTAAACCACAGGAATTGAGAAGCGCCGGAATCGCCTGCTTTTTGGGCCACCAGCAAGCCGGTGCTGGAAGCGGCAAATACGGCTTCAGAGATTCGCGGCAGGAATTGAACATCGGTGAGGATGGGTGCAGGTTCTCCGGTCGGCTCGAATTTTCGTAGGTCGAAATGTTGGCCGAAGAGAGTCTGGTCCCGGTAGAAGAGCAGATATCCCGGCGCGGCATATGCCACGTTGCCTTTCGTTTTGAACACAAGCCGCTTCTCATTCGAATTCAGCGAACCCACGTAGATCGAATGCAGGTCTTGTCGGCCGGAAAGGCTAATCGCAGAATACAAATAATGAATTCCGTCTGGCAAGAACACCGGCCAGCGATGGCTGTCTTCGTTCAGGCTTTTGTCGGTGACTGTGACCTGAGTGGGCGTTCCGCCCGCGGCTGAAATTCGATAGAGGCCGACTCCAAGGTGGCCGCTCGGGGTAAAGAGAATGACGCCATCCTTGCTCCAGGTGCCGCCGCGACCCGTGGGTGCATCGCACAGCGTCTGCACCGGGCCTCCACCTAGATTCAGCTTCCGCAGTTTTCCATCTGCGAAGAACCCCAAGGACATTCCGTCAGCCGACCAGAAGGGGAAACTGGCGCCTTCAGTATTGGCAAAGCTGGTTGCTTCCTGCGATCCGGGTTCATAGATCCAGAGGACGTTATTTCGTTCGGATTCTCGATGACCAACAATGGCTACCGTATGGCCATTGGGAGACACAGCTACATCTCGCGCCGCGAAGGGGAGCGGCGCAGAAAAATATGTCGTCTGCTCCGTAGCTTTCGATCCGCGCCACCAGAGAAAGAACGCGATCAGCATCAGGGCGAGTCCGCCTGCGATCAGCCAGGGCAGTAGTTCCCGTTTCCTTTCCCTTTTTTCGGTTGGCCGGAGAACCTGTGTCCCGCTCTGAGCGATCCACTTCAACTGCAGCACGACGTCATGCGCGGTTTGAAAGCGGTCGTCGGGATTCTTCGCGAGACACGCGGTAACGATGTGCTCGAACGCTGGTGGCGTGAGTGGCTGCACCGCAGAAATTGGTTCCGGATCTTTTTCGAGAATCGCACTGGCCACGCTGATCTGGCTCTTGCCCTCAAACGGCCTTGCGCCGGTTACCATTTCATAAAAAACCGCGCCCAGCGCAAACAGGTCCGACCGCGCGTCTGCCTCCTTGCCTTCAATCTGCTCGGGCGACATGTACTGGATCGTCCCGACCATCGTCCCCGCCATCGTCAGAGGCGAGACGGGACTGGCTCCGCTCATCGTGCGGGCTGCCGATAAAAGCGGCGCGCTCGATGCTGCAGCGGGAACGCCGGCGCCCGCGGCCTTCGCCAGCCCGAAGTCCATCAGCTTCGCGCCGCCTTTTGTCAGCATGATGTTGCCCGGCTTCAGATCGCGGTGCACAATCCCCTGGCGGTGCGCCACTGCTAGCGCTTCGGCGACGGCAATCCCAATCTTCAGAATCTCGTTCAGCTGCAAAGCCCCTTTACCCAGGCGCTCCGCCAGAGTTTCCCCTTCCAGAAACTCCATCACCAGATAATCAGCGCCGTTCTGCGATCCAATGTCGTAGGGGTGGCAGATGTTGGGATGGTTCAGCGAAGAGATGGCCCGAGCCTCGCGTTCCATGCGCTGCTTCAGTTCCGGCGAAGAGGAAAGGTGGGCGGCGAGAACTTTAATGGCTACGGTTCGATCCAGACGTGTGTCCCGGGCGCGATACACCTCGCCCATGCCGCCAGCACCTAACGGAGACTGGATTTCATAGGGGCCGAGTTTCGTGCCTGAGGCTAGAGCCATTCGTGGGCGCAATTATAACGTGCGGAGCAGGTTGGGGCGCTGGCTGCGATTCTGGGTAGATAGTCGGCAGTCCGGGGATTGGTCACTTGTTCAACTTCGAAGACCAGTTCAGAATAATCGACGTTGGCGCCACAGCTGTCTTCAGTTGCGTGTTGATCAGGAACCTCTGACCGCATGTCAAGGCATGCGGAAGCACGGGCACTGTCCTAATTTGAATTTCCCCACGCGTCCGCCTGTGGAAATTCCTTAACCGAACCGAAAAGGAGACAATCAATGAATACCGGAGCCAGACTACCCGTGCGGAAGGTTGACTCAAGTGTACGCTTGACAAATATTGAGACAACATTTAGTATCGTTCGCATGGCAAGGCTTGCTGACATTTTGAAGGCGCTCATCGCGCAACTCTCTGAAGAGGCCCGCAAAATCAGCAAACTTAATGACGAAATGAACGATCTTCGTCCCGCCTACAAACGGTACATGGAACTGTCCAAAGAGGTCGAACTGCGGGCCGACCGAGTTCGGGCCACGTTCGGACTCTTGGAAAGCGAACCTGAATTCGACAGCCAGACTACCTCGATGGATTACTTGGAACATCTGGGAATCAATGTCGGGGAATCGCTCACGGAGAAGTGGAAGAACCCGTTATGGAAGTTCATGCGGGAGATTGTCCGGCAGGTTCCCGAGGTTCAAGTGGTCGAACTCGAAGCCTTGCTTGCGGGAATGAGAATCAAGACCTCCCGACAGGCCATCGAATCGGCACTTGAGAGTCATCGGGAAGTGTTCCGTGTGCAGAGACGCGGGCGGGAGAAGTTCGTTTCCCTGAAAGGAGCATGATGCCGCCTCCACCAGATGACACGCGCAAACACTGAGAGCCACTAGAGACCGCAAAGCCCTAGTGGCTCTGAAACCACAACCTAACGGCAAGCCGTCAGATCGTAGCCTCGGACAGTCTCGATTATCGGCTTGCCTCACCCTCCCGTCAAGCGGGAAATGAGGAGCCGAAATGTACACACTCGCCACTGAAAAGAAACTCGCTGTAATCTCCGCGCTGCTCGAAGGCAATTCCATCCGCTCCATCGAACGCATGACTGGCGTGCATCGGGACACGATCTGCCGTCTGCTCGTCTCAGTGGGCGATAATTGCGCGTCCCTGATGCACATGAGAATGAGAAATCTGCACACCAGGTATTTGCAACTCGATGAAATCTGGACATACGTTGGCAAGAAGAAGGGGCATCTGCGGGCCGGGGACTCACCTGAGTGGGGCGATCAGTGGGTTTTCGTCGCACTGGACGCGGAAACGAAACTTGTTCCCGCTTTCCACGTCGGCAAGCGGCATCGTGAGGACACGCGCATCTTCTTGGACGATCTGTACCAGCGCATCTATGACCGGACACAGATCACAACCGACGGCTTGCACCACTACACGCTTGGCGTTCCTGATGCGTTCGGTTTGGACGTGGACTTCGCGCAGCTGGTGAAACTGTTCGGGGACTTCGGGCAACATGACGAAGGACGATACTCCCCACCACGCATCGCGGAGGTCATATCCAAAGTCCGATCTGGCGACCCCGACCCCGATCAGATCAGCACGTCATTTGTCGAGCGGCAGAACCTCACCATGCGGATGCAGATGCGCCGCTTCACGCGCCTGACGAACGCTTTCTCGAAGAAGCTGGCGAACTTGAAAGCGGCTTGCGCTTTGCACTTCGCGCACTATAATTTCTGCCGGATTCATTCAAGCCTGTGTGTAACGCCAGCGATGGCAGCGGGCATTTCTAATGAGGTCTGGCCCTTAAATGCACTTTTGGGATAGAGCAGAGGAAACGGCCATGAAATCCTTCCAAGTTGACGAAGCAGTTTGGTTCGATGAAATCGAGAAAATTGTGAAAGCCAAAACAGCGCGACCAGTCTGGGCGATCTTGCGAAGCGGATTCCTTGAGATGATCGCCATTGAGTGCCAACTTTCGGTAGATGGACGCAACATAAATCTTCTCCTACCACCACAAGCACCTCTGGGTCAGCCTGCAATCGGAATAACCGTTTTCCTTCCAGCGAAAGACGAAGCTGAGTACGAGAGGAGAACGGACGAAATAGGGAATGTACGATTGAGGCTGGTATTCCTTTCCACGGGCGTGAAAAGTCGTTTTGGCCAACCAGTCGAATTGGTGGTAACAACGCGGAAGGAATTTTTAGGGATTGAAGCCTCCGAAGTTCAGATTCAGTGAGAAATGCTTGGAACTTGTCTGCTTGACATGCCATGACCACCACCTGTAAGTTTTGAATTACAGGTCGCGTCATACAATTTCAGAGGCCCAGAGATGGGCCTCTCCCATTTTGTGATTAAATCATGGCTGTCAAGCGGGAGGCTCCCATGTGGCAGTTCAACTGGGGCGTGTTCTGGGCCATACTCGTAGCTGGCGTAATTCTCTGGACGGTCCTCGGGTTCATTTGGGCTATGCTTTCGACTGACCACATTATGCGACGACTGGACGAAATCGCCGCCAATGTTGAGTCCATTTCCACTGTGCTGGCTGAGAAAGATGGGGCAGATTATCACGATTAAATCGCTGCTGATCGCCATCGCGCTTTTACTGCTGCTGATCCTGGTTGAACTGCGTAAGATTAGCGCACGTACCCGAGAGCGATTCCCGACCGAGAAGGAAGCCGACCACGACTCCGCCATGCGTGACCCGATGGGGCACTGGGAAGCGCACAAGGATGACAAGAAAGGAAAGTCGAAATGACGATTGACGACAGAACCTGTGCAACGGTTATGACGATATGCCGACTTCTCGGCAAGCAGCCGACTGTGGATCAGATAGACCTTCAGTACAAGGCTTCTCTTGAATGGATAAGTGACTATCGCCGCGAGGAAGTGAACCCGCGCTCGAAGCAGAATGACGAATAAAACCGAAGTGAATCGGCTCGGAAGATTCCAGCCACGTACCGAAGCACGCACGATCCGTAACCAGATGGCTACACAAAAAACGGCTATGGTTCTCCCTCGATCAAGAATGGCGGATTCCAGATTCTCGGCTCGCACGTCTTCGGCTCGCATTGTGGCGAAATCGCTTTTGGCCTTCAGCTTGACCGGCCTGTGCCTGCAAGGCATATTCGGCCCGGCAGTTGCACAGAGCAAGAACGCGCCTTTCCGAGATGGTCACAGTTCATCGCAACCGGCCAAATCCGTGGCGGCTCGTCTTGCCGCTCAGAACGCACTGTTCAAGGAGCAGTACGAGGATGACCTGAAGGCTTCCCCGGAGAGCGAGACGGCAAAGGGAAACTATCGGGATAACGCAATGCTGGACGACTATTCGCTCGCAGCGAGTGCGAAGCAAAACGCCGTCGATCGCGCCTATCGCGCAAAGCTCGAAGCCATTTCTACCGACGGATTTCCCGAGCAGGATCGTCTCTCCCACGATCTCCTGCTTCACGTTCTGGACAATCGCATTGCGGACTACGAACTGAAAGACTATGAGATGCCCATCTCGCAAATGCAGGGTATCCACAACAGCCTTGCCGATCTTCCGAACTCCGTACCGCTCGACACCGTCAAGCATTACGAAGATTACATTGCCCGTCTACGCCAAGTTCCCCGTGCTTTCGAGCAAACCATCGAGGTGCTCCGCCAGGGAGAAAAAGACGGGTTGATGCCGGTGCGGATTCTGCTCGAGCAAATACCGGCTCAATGCGAAGGCACGATTGCCGAAAATCCATTCCTCGCCCCGACCAGGAAATTTCCCGCTTCTTTTTCTGAGGAAACCCAGAAGCGCTTGACGGAAGAGATCGCGCAGGTGGTGAGCTCCGAGGTATTGCCTGCTTATCGCCGCTTCGCGGATTTCATCGCAAAGGACTACGCGCCGCATGGCCGCACGACAATCGGGCTGAACAGCCTGCCGGACGGTGCTCGCCGATACCAGCAGGCGATTCGAGAACAAACCACCACAGATATGTCCCCGGCAGAAATTCATGCACTCGGGCTGCGAGAAGTCGAACGAATCAATGGCCTGCTCACCAATCTTGCTGTCAAAGCGGGCTACAAAGACCTGAGCAGTTTTCGCGCCGCGCTTAACAGTGACCCCAGGTACATTCCTAAATCTCCGGATCAGATCGTCGATGACTTCCGCCGTTACGTTGGACAAATGCAGTCCCGCCTGCCTGAACTTTTCGGAGTGTTTCCTGCCACTCCGCTCACAGTCGAAGCTGCGCCTGCTTCCCAGCCTAACAATCCCACCCACTATATTTTCGGCACCCCAGATGGCAGCCGGCCGGCCCGCGTGGTGGTTGCCACGTCCAACTACGCGCATCGCAAACTGCTCTCCGACGAAACGCAGGCCTCCCACGAAGGTATCCCCGGCCATCACCTGCAGATTTCCATCCAGCAACGGCTCGCGGGCCTGCCCGAGTTCCGCCTTCACGTCGTCAACAATGTGTACGCCGAAGGCTGGGCCGTCTACGCGGAGGCACTCGGTAAGGAGATCGGCTTTTTTCAGGATCCGGCCTCAGATTATGGACGGCTCAATCAGGAGTTGATGCGCGCCGCTCGCCTGGTGGTCGACACCGGCATTCACTCCGGAGGTTGGACCCGCGAGCAGGCCGTGTCCTACTTCCGTGAAAGCGGCGCCGCTGATGAGCCTACGATCCAGGCTGAAATTAACCGCTATATTGCATGGCCGGCCCAGGGCCTGAGCTACCAGATCGGCAAGCTTAAGATTCTCGATCTCCGCAATCGTGCCCAGCAACAGCTTGGTCTTCGCTTCGATATCAGGGCCTTCCACGATGAGATTCTCAGTGGAGGAAGCCTGCCGCTCGACATGCTGGAGGCCCGGGTCGATAACTGGATTGAAAGTCACAATGGCGCTGCGCGATGAAAAGGGAACTCCCGACTCTAGCGCCTTTAAGCTAGAGCTGATGCGGGCACCCCGTTCCCAATTGGCCTGGAGGCGTGGTCGCCGCCCGCCGGGTGCCTTGATGCAAGTCGCTGGCACCCATTCCCAGCCTGACTGCATCCTACAATCTGTTTAGAACGTGGTGGTTAGCCTTGCCTTCAACCGGCCAAAGTCATAGAATGGGCTACACGAGTGTGTCTGCGAGGAGTCTCTTGCCTATGGTCTGGGTAGATTTTCGTCGGTGGCTTATTTTCTTATCTGTGTTTTTCATGTTTGCGTGGCTGGGGCCATCTTCCGCGGCCCAGCAGGATGCCAAGCCGGATAGCACCGACCAGGCTACCCCGGCAAAAGCCCAAACCCAAGATAACCAGCAAGGCGATCCTCTGAAGCGCCCCATCAGCGAAAAGCGAAAAAAAGACAACGCGAAGTCCCTCAAACAGGAACTCGGGAAGACCTATAAGAAATGGCTGGATGAGGACGTGGTCTGGATCATTACTGACGACGAGCGCAGGGCCTTCAAGCAGCTCTCCAACGACGAAGAACGCGACCAGTTCATCGAGGCCTTCTGGCAGCGCCGCGATCCCACGCCGGATACCGAGGAAAACGAGTTCAAGGAAGAACACTACCGCCGCATCGAGTACGCCAACGAGCATTTCGCCGCTGGCATCCCCGGCTGGAAAACCGACCGCGGCCGCATCTACATCATGTACGGGCCAGCTGACGAGATTGACGCCCATCCCTCCGGCGGGACCTACGAGCGGCCCATGGAAGAAGGCGGCGGCGAAACCTCGACCTATCCTTTTGAAGATTGGCGCTATCGCTACCTGGAGGGAATCGGGCAGGAAGTCATCATGGAGTTTGTCGATACCTGCATGTGCGGCGATTATCACATGACCATCGACCGCTCGGAGAAAGACGCCCTCATGTACACGCCCAACGGCGGTCTCACGCTTTATGAGTCGATGGGCCTGGCCAGCAAGACGTCGCGCTTCACCGGCAACGGGATCGAGCGGCTCGGCGGCGGCCCGATGAGCAACATGGTGGCGTCCAAGGAATTCGACCGACTGGACCAGTATGCCAAGCTGCAGGCACCTCCGCCGGTTAAGTTCAAAGATCTTGAGGAAGTGGTCAGCCACAAGATCAGCGTGAACCTCATGCCGTTTGACGTGCTCGCAGATTTTGTGAAGGTGACCAGCGATACCGTTCTGGTTCCGGTCACGATTCAGATGAAGAACCGCGATATCACCTTCGTGAACAAGGACGGGGTGCAGCGGGGAACGGTGAATATCTTCGGCCGGGTCACCACGCTCACCGGTCGCATCGCGCAGACTTTTGAAGACACCGTGCAGGCCGACATTCCCGCCGAGCTACTTCCGAAGTCGGCAGAAAACTCGCAGGTCTACTGGAAGGCCCTGCCCTTGCGGCCGGGACGCTATCGCTTCGATATCGTAGTTAAAGACGTGAACGGCGATCGCGTGGGTACGTGGAGCAAAGGGATACTGGTACCGGATTTCGCGGACGACCGGCTCGAAGCATCATCGCTGATTCTGGCGGACCAGATGGAACCAGTGGCAGCCAAGAACGTGGGCACGGGAAGCTTTGTGATCGGCGCGACCAAAGTGCGGCCGCGTGTGCCGCCTTCGGATGGCAAGCCGGTCAGCTTCAAGCGCGGGCAGAAGCTGAATTTCTGGATGCAAGTTTACAATCTGTCGGTGGACGATAAGACCCATAAGCCGTCGGCGACCGTCGAGTACAACGTCGTGAATGCGGCGACCAACAAGGCGGTGATTCACACGGTTGAATCGACCGAGACGATGGGCAATATCGGCGATCAGGTAACTTTGCAGAAGACACTCGCCGCCGCCAATCTCGGCCCGGGCGTGTATCGAATTCAGATCAAGGTGAACGACAACATTTCCAAGCAGACAGTGGATCCTTCGGCAACGTTCGCTGTGGAGTAACACTCAGGTTCAGGGCCCACCCCTTTGAGGCGTGGGCCACCAGGTGGTAGGGGATGCTGCATAAGCTCGGGTTCTTCGTAGCAGTTGTCGGCCTGACCCTCCCAGTGTGGTCTGCGGAGACGCCGGGCGCCATCTCCGGGTACGTGCGAGACGCCGGCGGAGCGCCGCGAATGGGCGCCATGGTCGAGGTGTTGGGGCCGACGGCCCAGGCGCTGGCCGTGTTCACCGACGAGAACGGACTCTATTCCGTGCCCGCGCTTCTGCCCGGCATTTACAACATCAAGGCCTCTGCTACTGCTTTCCTTCCCACGGTGCGGGAAGGGTTAGCGCTACGCCCCGGCGCCAAGTTGCTGGTAAATCTCACGCTGAACACGCTGTTTGATGCGATAAAAATGGCACCCGTGCGGGGCCAGTCTGACGACGATGACTGGAAATGGGTGCTGCGTTCGGCAGCCAATCGGCCGCTGCTTCGCCTGGTGGACGACAAGTCTGCGACATTGGGAACGGAACCGGAGAAGAGCAGCCACGATTTGAAAGGCACTTTGTCCTTCCTTGCCGGCTCAGACTCGGCGGGTTTTGGCAGCACCGCAGAGAGCACCAGGTTTTCACTCGAACACTCGATTTTCTCTACGGACACGGTTGGGTTGCAGGGCAATGTGGGATACGGCAGTGTGTCCCCCGCGACGGTGCTGCGCGCCTCCTACAGCCACCGAATGGACAATGGGTCGCAGCCGGAACTGGCTTTGACATTGAGGAACCTGCCGGCGCCGGATGTTGACCCCCGGGTCGGCTCGCTCCAGGCCCTGGCCTTGACCACCTCCGACAGCGTCGCCCTCGGGGACCTGCTTCAACTGAGTGTGGGCAGCGAACTGCAAACCATCCAGTTTCTGGGACACGTGACCGCATTCCGTCCTTTCGGTTCGGCTGACGTGCATCTTTCTCCCAACCTGGTGGTCGAGTACCGTTACGCCACCTCAGAACCGAACGATCTTCTGGAGCGCGGTTTCGAGTCCTCACCAGCCGATCTGAGCGAGTCCGGTCCTCGCATGAGCATGGTGGGTTACGCTCCCTCGCTGGAGCACGCTCATCATCATGAACTGTCGGTTTCGCGGCACATGGGCAAGACCAGCGTGCAACTGGCCGCGTACTACGATCGCGTCGTGGATCCCGCGCTGACCGGAGTGGGAGAGTTCGGCACCGACAATGGCATGGTCCTGCCCGATGTTTATTCCGGCACTTTCACTTACCAGGGCAGCGATCTCAAGACCGAAGGCTGGCGGCTGGTGGTCGAGCGCAAGGTGAATGCCAATGTCACAACCACTCTGGACTTCGGCTCTGGCGGAGTTGTGGATCTGGAAAAATCTGGCGCCAGTGTTCCCGACGCCCAGCAGTGGATGGGGACGCGCGTGCGCCAGAGCGTGGCAGGCAAGATGAGCGGTGTGGTGCCCAAGACCAGGACACACTGGGTTGCCTCTTACCGCTGGATCGATGGCAATGCCCTCACGCCGGTGGATATGTTCAACGCCTCAGCCGGACGCGCCGACCCCTATCTCAATCTCTTCGTCCGCCAGCCGCTGCCCGGATTCTTTCCCGGACACGTGGAAGCGATCATTGACCTGCGCAACCTGCTCGCCGAAGGGTACGTTCCGGTGCTCGGCGCCGACGGGCACACAGTGTACCTGGTGCAATCGGCGAGGGCCGTCAGAGGCGGGTTGAACTTCACGTTCTAGTTCTTCATGGCCTGGTTTCGGGGGTTTCCCCCATCCCCGCAGAAGGCCGCTCCTTCTCAGCTGGTTTGAGGTGGCGCGGCGCTTCAGCGCTGCGATCATAACCTTAAATTTCAGGAAGGTGCTTTAGCACCTGAGGTACATTTTCCGATTGCGTCTCTGGGCGCTGAAGCACCGCGCCACCTAGCCCAGCTCTGTCCAACCGGGGAGCCCAGAAAGCAGTCCTCGCGCAAAGCCGAGAGCTGCATCCCTTCAAAGCCACGCGTTCGGTTTGTTTACGTCGACTTGGATATGTTCCTGCGCAATAAAAAACTCCTTCCGCTCGCGCGGAAGGAGCTATTGGAGGAACCTTCCCTCTAGAACGTGACCTTGGCCGCGAGCTGGATGCCCCGCGGTCCGCCGCCACCCAGGAACGGATTGCCGATGCCCACGTCGCCGGTCGCGGTGATGGGATATCCACCAGTGGCGCCCGACACTTCACGCCCATTGACGACGTGGAATCCGCCCGCGCCCGCGTCGGCGATAAACGCCGGCAGGAACGGGTTGGCGAAGTTCGGATGGTTCAAAATGTTGAAGATGTCGGCGCGCAGTTGCAAGTTCACGCGCTCGGTGATTGAAGTGTTCTTGAACAGAGCGAAATCCCATTGTTTGTAAGTTGGCCCGTGCAGCATGTTACGGCGTTCATTGCCGTAGTGGCGGCTGCCAATCACGCAATCGGCAGCCGTACCCGTGGGTGCGGCCTGCGCAGCCGGAGTGATGCTGCATGGAATCGCGAACGAGCTCATGTCCAGGTAATTCAACGGAGTGCTCGGGTGGTACACGATTGGTCCGACCACGTCGGGGCGGTCAAAGGCGTTGCCGCTTCCGCTGTAATCATCCTCGAAGTTGTAGTTCAGCTGGAATGGCTGACCGCTTTGCAGCGTCGTCGTGCTGTTGATGCCCCAGCCGTTCTTCAGCCGCTGCATGCTCCCACCCATCTTCGGTATGTCGTAACCGAAAATCCAAGTAAACCGCTGCGGCAGGTTGAAGTTCGATGGACCATATTCCAGGTTCGGTTGGGTGCTATCGTTCGGCTGTGCAGCATTCGGTTCAAAATCTTCGCCGTCGCTCGAATTATCCAGCGACTTCGACCAAACGTAGTTCATGATGGACGTAACCCCGTGCCAGCTATTGATCCGCCACTGCGCCTGGAGCGAGTTGTAATTCGACTTGCCGGTGGAGTTTTCCTGCAACACATAAAACGCGCCATAAGTGTTACCTGGGGGGCCGAAGCCGCCGCCAAAGGGGCGGTTTCCACCGAACGACGCAGCCGGGTTACTGCATCCACCAAAATCAAAGATGCAGCCAAAGGCAATATCCGCAGCATTGATTTGGGCCGCGCTTGGCTGATTCCGGTCAAAGAACCGCCACAGCCGGTGCCCCTGTGATCCCACATACCCGAGCTGCACCACCATCTTGCTGGAGATTTGCTGCTGGAAGTTCAGGTTGTAGTTCTCCATATACGGCGTTTTGATGTTGCGGTCGAAGCCAAAGACGTCGCACTCATAGGAGCAGGTAGTGGTCGGCGCGTATACAGGGCTTCCCGGAACGATCGGACCACCGACGACTCCCGTAGAAAGAATAGCGGCCGGTCCAATGTTGTTGTACGCCGGTCCAGGATCGAAGAACGGAGCATACGGCAGGTGTCCAAGCACCATATCTTGGGAGAAAGCGTCAAAGAAGATCCCGTATCCAGCGCGGACCACGCTTTTTCCCTTGCCGGTCAAATCCCAGGCCGCGCTCAACCGGGGAGCAAAATCCTTGTGGTCCGGGTTATACAGGCTGCTCAACCCGGGCTGTCCCACTTGTGTAAGCGTAAAGGTTCCGGCCCCCAACGCCCCCGGCGAAAAGCTCGTTATATTGCTGAGCAGATTGTTCTTTTCGCCCACCACGCCGAAGTAGTCCCAGCGCAGTCCATAGTTGAACGTCAGCCGCGAAGTGATTCGATAACTATCCTGGAAATAAAAGCCGAAGTTGTTCTCGTAGGTATGACGGGTCGAGTCGCCGAAATACTGGAAGCCGCTGTCAACGTCGCCAGCCAGAAGGTCCTGAAGGGCGGTACCTGTCGTGCCGCCGTTGAACTTGAGCCGGCCCCGGAAGTATTTGTCGAAGTACTGCTGCACCGTGGTGCGATGGAAATCGATGCCGAATTTCACATCATGCTTGTTCACCTTCCATGAGAAGTTGTCGATCACCTGGTCGTTGCTGTCCACGCGATGTCTGGGAACGCTGCTGGTGGCGCCGAGTTGGGCAAAGCCGCCAACCAGAATGATGGGTAGACCCTGATCGGCTGCGCCGGTACCGGTATTCAGTCCGATCGAACTAGGTTGAAAGTTCTGGTCCGCAGGGAAGAAACCTTCGGCGAACCGGTTCCAGCCGTAGCGCAGCTCATTCACTTTGTTCGCTCCGATGGTGTGCACATAGGAAAGCGAAACCAGCTGTACGCGGGTTGGCGTGTAGGTGTTGAATCCCGGAAGCTGTCCGCCAGTGGCCGTCAACGCCAACGGGAAAGACTGCACGCTGTCGCCGAAGAAGTACCGGCCAGTGAGCAGGTTGTTGGCATTGAAGCTGTGGTCGACCTTGGCAATCATGCTGGTCAGCCGGTTAAACGAAGGCGACACCACCGAACTGTTGGGGCCATTCGGGCACCCATTGTTTTCCGTCCCCACCAGCGAGCCACCGAACGTGCCGGCGATATTCGGTGCCGGCCAGGGATTGCGGGCCAGAAGCTTGGAAATCACTGGGTTAGTGGCGCCCCCGTCGGCTGCAATTTGCGCCGGGTCGGGCACACAGGCCAAAGTCACGACACCCACTGGCTCTTGCTGGCCCTCATAGTCCACGTAAAGGAACGTCTTGTCCTTCACGATGGGTCCGCCCAAAGACGCGCCGTACTGGTTGTTATGGAAGAGCGCCTTCGGCTGGCCGGCGCTGTTGAAATAGTTCCTCGCGTCCAGGGCATCATTGCGGAAATATTCTCCCGCCGTCCCATGCCACTGGTTGGTTCCACTCTTGGTCACAATATTGACCACCGCGCCGGCGTTGCGGCCATATTCTGGCTCGAAATTTGAAATCACGCGCACTTCCGCGACTGCATCAATGGGAAGAATTGTGGAAGGCGTACCGAACACACCGGCCTCGTTGATGGCCGGATCGTTGCGGTAGCCATCGTTCATGTCCGTCCCGTCAATCAGGTAGTTGTTCGATCGGCCACGCGCGCCGTTCATGCTGAATTCGCCGAAGGAGCCAGGAGAATCAGAGATCTGGTCGGGAGAGCCTGAGACCCCAGGATTAAGGTAGATGAGCTTGGTGTAGTCACGACCGTTGACGGGCAGATCCTGCACGGTCTCACTGGTTAGCACACCACCCAGTTCATTGGTCGTGGTTTCCACTTGCGGCAGTGATTCACCGGAAACTTCCACCCGCTCCGACACTTGGCCGGTTTTGAGGCCCACATCGACGCGGCGCTCGCCGGCGACGTCGACCGCGACATTATTGGTCACCGAAGTTTGGAAGCCGGTCTGGGAGACGGTCACCGCGTAGGTCCCAATCGGCAACTCGGTCACGGCGTAGCTGCCATCGGCGCTCGTCTGCGTGGTGCGTTCCAGGCCGGTGTTCGCATTCTTTACTTTGACCGTGGCGCCCGCCACCACCGCGCCCGACGGGTCCGTTACCGTACCCAGAATCGTGCCGCGGAAGGTCTGTGCCACCAGCGTAGTGGCCGCCAAAAGGATCACCACCAGGATCAGCCTTGCTCTCATGATCTCTCTCCTCCCACCCCAGGACATACGAATTCTCTACCCGCCGATAGACGGATTTGAGTGCTTGACCCGCCGCTACTCGCGCCGGGAAGATCAGCTAAGTTGTTCATCAATAACCAGAAACGCAAGTCGCTGTGCAAGATGCAATTTAGTAACCCCGCATTGTAGCGCAAGCCGGTCACAAAGCAAGTAAGAAGGAAGTTTCCCGGACTGAAGATTTTTTGGCATGAGGAAGTTTGCAACACGGTCTGGGCCCAAGGCGCCGAGGCAAGCGACGGGAATTTTTCCGTTTCGTTTTTGAAACCTCGTGCTATACTCACAAACCGTCCAGCGTTCCTGGGCATGGGGCGTGCTCCTATCCTGCTATGCGAGGAGTCGCCATGCCCCGAAAATTCCTGGTTCTAACTCTCAGCGTCATCTTTGTCGTCTTTGCCGCAGCCCAGGCCGCCGCGAGTGACGTCATTCCCGCCGGTACGATCCTGCAATGTACGGTGGATGAACCCAACTTTTCCTCCAAAACCGCGATGCCCGGCGATCCCGTCCTGTGCCATCTGGGCCCGCTCGGTTCTTTCGGCCATTCCGTATTTCCGCGCGGCGCCGAGCTGGGCGGACACCTCGAGGATGCCAAGGACCCCGGCCGGTTTGTCGGCAAGGGCTGGATGCAGCTGGAGTTTGACCGCCTGATCCTGCCTGGGTCGCAGATTGTTCCGCTCGCCACGAAGGTCATTTCTTCGCCCCATTTGAAGGTGGACAAACAGGGCGACATTCGCGGCAAAGGCCATCCTGTACGCGATGTGGTCGAGTGGATGATTCCGCCTTTATGGCCGATCAAGATCATTACCCTCCCGGCGCGGGGTCCCTACCCGACGCTGAAGGGTGAGAGCCGCCTCTCGCTGCGCCTGATGGAAGACGTTGAGGTTCCCTTCCCCGTAGCCAGAAATATTCCCATGCCCCCGTGGGCGAATCCCAGCAGCTATCACGCTTATTTCCCACAATCACCGCCTGTCGCGCTGATGCAGCAGCCGGTGACGGTCACACCGGCCTATTACACCAGCCGAACCGAGCCAGTACTGCAGACCGCGGCGCAACCGACTTCGGAGACGCCGATGACGGTCATCGCTCTGAAGGAAGGTACGGCGTGCCTGGCGCGGCAATACTGGGTGGAAGGCGGACAGATGCACTGGATCTCCGACGACTCGGTAGAAAGAGTCTTGCCGTTGGAGAAGATTGATCTGTACGAAACCACTCGCCTCAGCCGCGAGCGCAACGTGGATTTCGTGCTGCAATCGAAGAATGCGACCGAGCAGTAAGGATCAACCCCTGATTAACTGCGTGTGGCCGCCAGTGAACCGGCGGCCGCGCGGGTTCATTCGTACCTTAACGCTTCAATCGGATCCAGGCGCGAGGCGCGAATCGCGGGCAACATGCCGCTGGCCAGACCCACGAGCGCCAGAATCACGGTCGCAATCAGCAGCGTGACCGGATCGATGATCAGACGAATATCCCCGCCTTCCGCATGCTGGGCGACGGCGCTGTACAGCGTCAGCCTTCCCACCGAGAGAGCGACCGCGTAGGCCAGCACGACTCCCAGCGCTCCACCTAGAAACGTAATGGTCAAGGCCTCCGCCAGGAACTGCAGAAAGATGTCCCGGCTGCGCGCGCCCAGCGATTTCTCCACGCCGATCTCGCGCGTACGCTGCGTCACCGAGACCAGCATGATGTTCATCAGTCCCACCCCGCCAATGCCCAGGGTCAGGGTTCCAATAAACGCCAGCAATATTTTCAGGCCGAGGGTGATGATCTCGAACTGATGCACCTGTTCCATCAGGTTGAACACCAGCAGCGCGCGGCGGTCCGTGGGATTGAACTTGTGCTGCATGGCCATGACGTAGCGAACCGTCTTTTCCAGTTCCAGGTATTCCGAGGTTTCGTAATTGAACATCATGTAGTCGAGGTAATGTGTGTCCTTCAAGTCCGACATGGTGGTAAAAGGGACGTAAAGAACGCGATTGATGTTGTCGTCACCCCCTTGCATCTTGGGGTCCAGGATGCCGATCACCTCGAAACTAATGCCATCGACGCGGACGCGCTCGTGCAAGGCATTGCGTCCGGAGAACAGTTTCTCCTTAGCCTCAGAGCCGAGCACGGCCACATGAGCACGCTGCATCTGGTCCTGTAGATTGTAGAAACGTCCCTGAGCCACGGTGAGCGCTCGGATAGCCGTCGTGTTGGAGTACTCGCCATTGACGGAAAAGTCATAGGTTCTGGTTTCGTACTGAATGTGACACTTCTTGCTGGCGGCCGGAGTAATGTGCGTGATCTGCGGAATGTTCGACTTCAGTATTTCCACATCATCGAGCGTGAAGCGTATTTGTTCTCCGGCTTTCTGTCCGCCGGCCTGCATGGAGGAGCGGCCGGGAACGAGAAACATCAACTTGGTGCCAAAGTTGGCAAAAATGTTGGCGCACGCCTGACCGAAGCCGTTTCCATACGCCAGCAGCATGACCACGGTCGCAATGCCCCAGGCCATCCCCAGCATGGTGAGGGCGGTGCGACGCCGGTTGTGCCGCATCGCGGCGTAAGCTTCCTGAAGTAAATCGCGCGTCATCTTTACTCCTGGCGCAAAGCTTCCACGGGCTGGAGCATCGCCGCCTTGCGCGCCGGATAGAGTCCTGCGATCACACCGGCAATGGTCAGGCAGCTTATCGCAAGCGTGGCCGTCGAAGGCACAAGCCGCGGCGGATCGAAGCCGCCAGGCCCCTGAACACTGCCCATGGCCAGCATCAGGCCGCCGGCGAAAGCCATGCCGATCAACCCGCTCAGCAGCGTGAGCAAAACGCCCTCGAGGAAAAACTGAAACAGAATGCTTCGATTGGTCGCGCCCAGCGCTTTGCGCAGTCCGATCTCCCGTGTCCGTTCAGTCACTGCAACCAGCATGATATTAATCACGCCGATCGCGCCTAAGGCCAGCGTTACCAGCCCCACCGTGCCCAGAAACATATTCATGGCATCGAAAATCAGGCCCATGGTCTCGGCCTGTTTGACCGTGTCCCACTGTTCGAAAGCGTCATCATCGTGATAATCAAAACCGTGATTGCGGGCGATGACTTTGCGAGCTTCCCAGAAGGCGAGCACATGATCGGCTGCCACCTGCGGCTGATAATTGATGAACGAAATCGCATCTCGCTGCTCTTCCCCTTTGATCGGAAAATAAATGGCCATCACAGAATAGGGAATGTAGCCGCGCATGTTGGTGGAATTCTCGTCGCCGCGCCCTACCCGCTGCACCGTGCCGATCACTTCGAAGCCGAGTCCATTGAGCAGGACAGTCGAACCCACTGCTGGGCGTCCGGGAAACAGGTTCTTGGTCATCTCGTCGCCCAGCACGATGACGTTCCGTTTCTGGGCTTCGTCGAGATTGTTGATCCAGCGCCCCTGGTTAATCGGCAAATAGCGGATCCCCTTGTACTGTGGTTCTACGCCGGTAATTTCCCCGTTAGCGTTGGCAAAATCGCTGACCGCGTGCACATCGCTACTGGTAAGCACAGGGGTGGCAGCGTGAACGTGCGGCGACTCTCGCGCCACATCAACGTAGTCCCGATAGGTGAGGCGGTAGGACCGGGCGGATTCCATGCTCCCTGACACTGCCGGCGCTCTGCCCGGGAAAATAAACATAATATTTTCGCCGAACTGGCTCAAGTCGCGTTTATTGCCGGTGCGGAAGCCTTCGCCCAACCCCACCAGCAGCAACAGAGATCCCACGCCCCAGGCGATTCCGAACATGGTCAGAAACGAGCGGAGCTTGTGGGCCCAGAGGGTCTGGAAGATTTGCGCGAAGATGTCCAGCAGCGTCCGCATGGGATGCCACGACCTGGCGACAATTATTCTACATGGGACCAGAACCGCAGTCAGTGCTGCCATAGGCATCTCCCGGCGGAACGGCAGAACCTGCCGCCCGTCAGGAGGATGGACGGACTGGAGAGTGGCTCGTTAGCGATTTGTAAAACGAGGGGCTGCGATTGCCGGCGGGGCATAACAACTCAACAAAAGCTGTTGTATGACGGCACCGAGGCTGCGGAGGGAAAAAACCCGGGAATTGTCGTGCTTGAGCGAAAAGCCAACCGCTCGCTCGACGAGCGGTCGGCCGTAGTCGAAGCATCCCTACCTTCAGCCTTATTTCCCAGGAATAGGGATTCTTCGACTCCGTTTGATCTGCGCATACGCGCAGCTCGAACTGCGCTCAGAATGACAGCTGGAAGAGTTACGAATCCCCTGAAATTAGAGTATCCCGGTGATTACCGTCGTACGACTTTCGTAACCTAGCCCACCCGGTGGCGCAAGAACTACCCTCTGCGGCGGGGGTTTCAACACAGCATGAGCAGCAAAATCACAAACTTTCTTTCAGTCCTGGCAGTGGGGGGCCTGCTGTTTGCCGGGTCCGCCGCCGCTCAAACTTCCACCAATACCTCGGGCGCCGGACCGGGCGTGGTCGATCCCAACCATCCTCGCGTCAATGAAGTGAACCAGCGCGAACAGAACCAGCAGAACCGCATCGGCAACGGTCTTAAGAACGGGACCCTGAATTCGAAACAGGCCACCAACCTCGAAAAGCGGGAAACCTCGGTGCAGAACCGCGAAAAGAGAGACATGGCGGCGCACAACGGCCATTTGACCAAGGCCGAGCAAAACGGAATCAACCGGCAACAAAACCGAATCAGCAAAAGCATCTACAAAGACAAGCACGACAAGTAGACCGCTTGAATTTGCTTCGAGACCAAGCCGCAGAACTCTGCGGCTTTTCTTTTTTGCCCAAAACCTGCTTTGCCCACCCGGTCACCGGCCTCATCCCTGCCCACCGTTTATAATCTCGTTGCGGCTTCCGGCCGTACTCCCGACTGAAAGGCAAAGCTTGCTCGACTTCTTAGGCAGCCTCCGACGGACGCACATGTGCGGCGCGCTGCGCGCCTCCGATGCCGGACAGAAAGCCGTGCTCATGGGCTGGGTCAACCGCCGCCGCGACTTCGGCAACCTGCTGTTCATTGACGTCCGCGACCGCACCGGCATTACTCAGATTGTCTTCGATAAAGAAACCAACCCCGGCCTGCACGCCAAGGCCGGCGAGTTGCGCAATGAGTACGTTATCGCTGCCATCGGCACGGTGAAGAAGCGCGATGGCAACACGGTCAACAAGAACCTGGCGACCGGTGAGGTCGAGTTGATCGCCGACGAACTGCGCATTCTGAACACCTCGAAGCAGCCGCCGTTTCTGCCGGCAGACACCGTCCTGCCCAACGAGGAGATGCGCCTGAAGTACCGTTATCTTGATCTGCGCCGCGAGGCCATGCAGCACAACATCGAACTGCGCCACAAAATCGCCATAGCGGTGCGCGACCACCTTGCCTCGCGCGGCTTCTTGGAGATTGAAACTCCGTTCATGACCCGGTCCACGCCCGAGGGCGCGCGCGATTATCTCGTTCCCAGCCGGGTGCAGCCGGGATCGTTCTACGCTCTGCCGCAATCGCCGCAACTGTTCAAGCAGATACTCATGATCTCCGGGTTCGACAAGTATTTCCAGATCGTGCGCTGCTTTCGTGACGAAGATTTTCGTGCCGATCGGCAGGCGGAGTTCACCCAGATCGATCTGGAAATGTCGTATCCCCAGCCGGAGCAAGTGTGGGACGTGGTCGAGGGATTTCTGACAGCGGTGTTCAAAACCGCTGGGCATGAGATCAAGACGCCGTTTCCGCGCATGACCTACGACGAAGCCATGCGGCTCTATGGCAGCGACAAGCCTGACATGCGTTTGCCGGCGATGACCGATGTACGGGAGGCGTTTGCGGCGGAAACGCTGACGACCCTGGCAATCAACCCTAAGCTGCCCATCGTCGCGATTCGCATTCCAAAGGTCGGCGAGCTTTCCCGCAAGGAGCGCGACGAAATCAAGCCGCTATTCAATGCGAAGAGTGGCGCCAAGGTCTTCGAGGACTTCAAGCGGCTGGAAAAGAACTTTCCCAACGCGGCCGGCAAGATTCGGCAAAAAGCCGGAGCGGAAGCCGACGACTTCCTGGTGATTGTGGCCGGCGACTCGAAACCTGCGCAACATCCGTCCGAAGGCGGAGTGAAACCGGAGGTGAAGCAGCACGACCGCGCCGTGTACACCGCTGCGGGCCTGTTGCGCGTGGCCCTGGCCCAGAAATATGCCGAGCGGCATGGCGCGTTCAAGCGCACCGGCAACCCGGCCCACGATTTTCGCCTGCTCTGGGTCACCGACTTCCCCATGTTTGAATGGGACGAAGAGGGCCAGCGCTGGGCCGCGGCGCACCATCCGTTTACTTCGCCGCATGAGCATGACATGGACAAACTCGAGTCCGACCCTGGCGCGGTGCGCGCACTGGCCTACGATTGTGTGCTCAACGGCACCGAGCTCGGCTCCGGCTCGATCCGTATTCATCGTCAGGATATTCAGAGCAAAATTTTTCACTCTTTAGGCATGACCGAACAAGAAGCTCGCGCGCGCTTCGGATTTTTTCTCGAAGCCCTGGAATATGGAACACCGCCGCACGGAGGGATCGCGCTGGGCCTGGACCGCATTGTGATGATTCTGGCGGAAGCCGACAGTCTGCGCGAAGTGATCCCGTTCCCCAAGACCGCGCGCGCGGTAGATTTGATGGTGGACGCGCCAACCCCGGTGAGCGAAGCCCAGTTGAAGGAGTTGGGGATCCAGATTAAGAAATAGTCTGAGTACCTCAGGGCTCCCCTCCCAAAAGTTTTCCTTTCTCCTCTTCTGCATTCCCGATTCAGGATTGCCGCTCTCGCGCATGAAATCGGCCTTTCTGTGACTCTCAGACCCTGCTTGTGACCTACGTCACATCGACAGGTGACTTCCCCACTCGTGACGTGCCGCGGCAAGACCGATACTCAGCTCAAGAAGGAGTTGTTTTATGGCAACACTAGCAATCGTATGGCGGAATCCAGAGCAATTGAAACAACGGCGCCGCTGGCGCAGGATCGAACGCACGGCGCGCCGCAGCCTGTATGTGCTACAGGAACTGATTTCGCCCGAGCGAAACATCTGGGTCACCTCGTCTTCTCTTGAGGTCATCCACGACAGGTCTTGCGAGGCCGCCGTACAGGCCACTCCGGATAGCTGGCCATTCGGCATCTGCTCGTGAAAACCGCAGCGGCATTCCCTTTGCTTTTCCGCGCTCATCTGCGAAACTGAGCAACTGAGAACCGGAACTCAGTTCTCCGCTATGGGCCGCATCCACGTTCTTTCCGAAGCCGTCGCCAACAAGATCGCCGCGGGTGAGGTGGTGGAGCGTCCCGCCTCGGTGGTCAAGGAACTGCTGGAGAATTCCCTCGACGCCGGTTCCACGCGAATCAAGATTCAGGTTGAAACCGGCGGCAAGAAGCTCATCCAGATCACCGACAACGGCTGCGGCATGGTCCGCGACGACTCTTTGCTGGCCTTCGAACGCCACGCGACCTCCAAAATCAAGGACGCCGCCGACCTGCTCAGCGTTTCGACTCTCGGCTTCCGGGGAGAGGCGCTGCCCTCGATTGCTTCGGTTTCACGCCTGCGTCTTGAAACGCGGGCGCCGGACGAAGAGAGCGGTACGGTGGTTGAAATCAACGGCGGCAAAATCTTCAAGGTGGAGGAAGCTGGCTTACCGGTGGGCACCTCCATCACCGTTCGCGACCTCTTCTTTAATACCCCGGCGCGCAAGAAATTTCTGAAGGCGGAGTCGACCGAGCTTTCGCACATTGCGTCGCTGGTTACGCACTACGCGCTGGCGCATCCCGATAAGCACTTCGAGCTGCACTCGGCGACCAACGCCATGCTGGTGGCGCCGCCGGTCGCAGGCCACAGCGAGCGCGTGTATCAGGTCTTCGGCAAAGACGTTCTCGATCAACTGATTCCGGTGGTCGCGGTGCAGCCGCTGCAACATCTTGGGCTGCCACAACCCCCGCCGTGGAGAAGAACTTCCGTTTCCGAAACAGAAGACGGTGGCGAGCAAGCCCATGCCAGCTTCGGCGAACTTCGCGTCCACGGTTTTGCTTCGAAACCCGAAATTCAGAAACTCAACCGCAATTCGATCTACGTCTTCGTCAACGGACGCCTGATTCGCGACCGGCTGATTCAGCACGCCCTGACCGAGGCTTATCGCAACATCATTCCGCCGACGGTTTACCCGGTTGTTCTTCTGTTTCTGGAGCTGCCCAGCGGCGAAGTCGACGTCAACGTGCATCCTTCGAAGACGGAAGTTCGCTTCCGCCAGTCGGCCGTGACTCATGATTTCGTGCGCGACTCGGTGCGCGCTGCGCTGATGAAGACGCGTCCCGTGCCGCAATTCACGACTGAGATCAGCGCCCATCCCACTGCGAGTCCATCGCTCACACCAGGATCACGGCCTGCAACCGTCTGGCCCGGACGGTACGCTGCTTCTGATCCGCAAAATTTCACGCTGCAAGCGCCGGTGCCACCGCCGATCAGCGGACGGTTTCAGTTTGGCACCGACGGCATTGCCATCGAGGGAAACGCCGCATTGTCGCTGGCGCGCGCACCGCAGCCTGAAGTCATCAAAAGTGACGGCTGTACCCCGCCCGTCCCCGATGAGCCGGAGGCGCCCAGCAATCTCGCTCCGTCGCTCGCGTCGCTGAAGCCGCTGGGCCAGATTCGCGAGTCGTTCATCCTAGCGGTCAATCATGAGGGATTGTGGATCATCGACCAGCACGTGGCCCATGAGCGCGTGCTGTTTGAAAAAGTGCTCAAACAGCGGGCCGCGCAGAAAGCCCAGAGCCAGCGCCTGCTCATGCCGCTGGTGCTCGAACTTACTCCGGCGCAGCAGGCGGTGTTCACCGACATTTCCGATGAACTCGCTCACAACGGCTTCGAGGCCGAACCGTTTGGTACGCGAAGTGTCGCAGTCAAGGTCGCGCCTGCAGGCGTCGAGGCCGCGCAGGTCGAGCACATGTTGCAGGAGCTGCTCGATCAGCTTTCACGCGAAGAGCAGGCGCTCAACATGGAGAAAGTTCGCGCCAGGATTGCCGCTTCCATCGCCTGCCACGCTGCCATCAAAGTAAACATGCCGCTGGAGCAGAACAAAATGGAATGGCTGCTGGCCGAACTGGCGAAAACGGAATGCCCGATGTCCTGTCCGCACGGCCGGCCCGTAGTTCTGCGATACTCGATGAAGGACATTCAGAGGGCGTTTAAGAGGATCTGAAAGAAGCTATCAGCTTTCAGCTTTTGTCGAACCGATTCCTGAAAGCCGATAGCTGACGGCCGAAAGCTTATTTCATGTTCGATCTCGACCATCTCCGCAGCGCGATGTGGCACCTCGACGGCCATCCCGTCCGCACGCTCGATGAGGCCCGCGAGTTCATCGAGTCGGTCGGGTTCTGCCTGCTGTATCCGCGGAAGCCGCCCGTGCTGGTGCCGACGTTCATCGGTGCATGGGCAGGCTCGGACGATCATCTGCCGGACCGGCATCACGCATTTGCCGATCCCCGAGCCCAGCAAGCAACCGATCTCATGGTGCGTCTGCTGCGTGAGCGCGCAGCGTACGAGGCCAATCTGTTCGAGGAAAACAACGCCTTCCTCGTCGCCGGATCGATCTTTCCATATTTTTATGCTCTGGTCGGGGAACGCAATCCCCGGCAGGCGCCCAAGCCCGGTCCGCGATCGGGGCAGTCGCAATTAGTTTGCGATTTGTACGAAATCATCCGCCGCGATGGGCCGATCTCAAAGCTGAAGCTGCAGGAACGGCTGGGCGGCAGCATATCTTTCGCTGCCCTGGACCACGCGCTCGGCGAACTCTGGTCGAAGCTGCGCGTCACCCGCGTCGACTACAGCGCGGCCGAAGGCGCATCCTGGGACCTGCTGTATCGCTGGTCGCCCGACGCGGTGCGGGAGGGCATCGGCTTGTCGGTCGTAGAGGCGCTTTCGGCTCTGCTCTCCAAATATCTCGACTGCGTGATCGCCGCCGATCAGCAGGAAATCGAAGCCTTTTTCGGCAACTTCGTTCCGCGTTCGCGGGTGCGCGAGGCGATCAATGCCCTGCTGGCCGCACGCGAGTTGAGTTTCATCCACGCGGGCAACCGGACGCTGATCCAGATCACCCCGGAAAAACCGCAGGCCGACGCGGCACCTGTCCGCCGTCCGCAGCGGGCGTAAATCTGATGAAAGCCGGGCGGGGACGCCGGGCGTCCTCACCCGGCGATGCCCTTTAGCAAATCCTCGAAGTCCGCTACTATGATGTGCTTGTGACTTTTCATTCCCACTGTCGTCCAAGGTGAACATGCGCACAATTCCCGTAGCTCTGTCTTTATTGTTCCTCGCTTCGCTCGCTTCTCCACAAACGCAATCCGCACCCGCGCCAGCATTCCCCTACACCCCCAGTCTCGACGTCAATGCCATGGACAAGTCCGTCGATCCCTGCGTGGACTTTTATCATTACTCTTGCGGCGGTTGGCAAAAGAACAATCCCATCCCGCCCGATGAAACCTCCTGGTCGGTCTATGGCAAGCTCTACCAGGACAATTTGAATTATCTGCGCAGCATTCTCGAGCAGGTTTCCTCCAAGGCCAATCAAACCGATGCCGTCACGCAGAAGATTGGTGACTTCTATGGGGCCTGCATGGATGAAGCAGCGGTCGAACAGCGCGGCCTTACCGCGGTCCAGCCTGACCTCGATGCCATCAATCACCTCAAGTCCACAAAAGAAATGGCACCGCTCATCGCGCGTCTGCAACTGGTCTACGGGCGCAGCTATGGCCGTACTATCCTTTTCCGGCAAGGTTCGACCCAGGACCCCGACGACTCCGAGCAGCAAATTGCTTCGCTCGACCAAAGCGGCCTGGGCCTTCCCGACCGGGACTACTACACAAAGGACGATGCCAAGTCGAAGGAAATCCGCGAGCGCTACGTGCTGCACGTACAAAAGGTTTTCGAGTTGATGGGCGACAACCCTGAAACGGCAAAGAAAAATGCCGCGACGATTATGGCCATGGAAACTGCGCTGGCCAAGGCGTCGCTAACACGCGTGGAACGCCGCGACCCTTACAAGCTGAAGCACAAGATGAAAGTTGCGGACCTGCGCCAGCTCGCGCCCAACTTCGACTGGCAGACCTACTACCAGACGATGCAATATCCCGGCTTTGAGATTCTCAACGTGGCGGTGCCGGACTTCTTCAAGGAGATCAACTCGCAACTGACCGCAGAGCCGATCGAGCACTGGAAGGTCTACTTGCGCTATCACGTGGTTGATTCGTTTTCACCGTATTTGTCAGCGAAGTTCGTCGATGAAAACTTCGACTTCTACCGCAAATACCTGCGCGGCGCGAAAGAGCAGGAGTTGCGCTGGAAGCGCTGCGTTCAATATACGGACAGCGATCTGGGCGAGGCCCTGGGCCAGGTTTATGTGCGGCAGACTTTTTCGCCTGAACTCAAAGCCAGCACGCTCGACATGGTGCGGCGCATCGAAGACGCCATGGGCCAGCGCATTCGCGAACTTGACTGGATGAGCCCCGAAACCAAGCAGCAGGCGCTGGCCAAGCTGGCCGCCATCCGCAATAAGATCGGCTATCCCGACAAGTGGCGCGACTACGGTTCGGTGACCATTGTCCGCGCCGACTTCGCCGGCAACGTGGCGCGTGCCAGCGCGTTTGAGCGCCACCGCGACATCAACAAAGTCGGCAAGCCGGTCGATCACGGCGAATGGGGCATGACGCCGCCGACAGTGAACGCCTACTTCGATCCGCAGATGAACGACATCAACTTCCCCGCCGGCGTGCTGCAGCCTCCGCTCTACGACGCCAAGCTTGACGACGCGCCCAACTACGGCGACACCGGCGGCACCATCGGCCACGAACTTACCCACGGCTTTGACGATGAAGGCAGCCAGTTCGACGCCAAGGGCAATTTGAAAAACTGGTGGACCAAGGAAGACCGCGAGAAGTTTGACGCCCGCACCAAGTGCGTCCAGGACCAGTATGCGCAGTACATTGTGGTGGACGACATTCACATCAACAGCAAGCTCACCCTGGGCGAAGACGTGGCCGATCTGGGCGGCGAAATTCTGGCTTACATTGCGTGGAAAGGCGCGACCGCAGATAAGAAGCTGGAACCGCGCGACGGCCTCACTCCCGATCAGCGCTTTTTTGTCGGCTTTGCGCAGTGGGCGTGCAGCAATGAGCGCCCCGAAAATTTGCGCGTGCGGGCCATGACCGATCCGCATTCTCCGGCCGAGGACCGCGTGAACGGCGTGGTGGTGAACATGTCGGAGTTTTCCCAAGCCTTCTCCTGCAAAGCGGGCCAGGCGATGGTGAAACCGGCGGAGAAGGTATGTAAGGTCTGGTAGGAGAAACTCTTAACACAGAGGGCACTGTGGAACACAGAGGTTTCAGCCCAGACTCTGCGTCCCTCTGTGTCCTCTGTGCTTAGTGATTTTTCCCGGGTCTACGCTTACAATCGTCTGCTTACGCTTCTCCCACGATGAACGACACCCCACCTCGCAAACTCATCATCGCCATCGACGGCCCGGCCGGCGTGGGCAAGAGCACCATCGCCTCGCGCCTGGCCCGCAAGCTGGGATACGCCAACCTGGAAACCGGCGCCATGTACCGGGCGCTGGCGCTCAAAGCCATCTTGTCCGACGTTTCCTTCGACGACGAAGCGGCGCTGGTGGAACTGGCCCGCAACTCCCGTATCCAACTTGAGCCGACGTCAACCGGCAATCGAGTCCTGCTCAATGGCAGCGACGTCACCCAGCGGGTGCGAGAGACCGACGTGACCGAGGGCGCCTCGCGGGTTTCGGTTCATCCTAAAGTGCGCGAGAGGATGGTCGCCCGCCAGCAGGAGATGGGAGCAAACGGTGGCATAGTGATGGAAGGCCGCGACATCGGAACAAAAGTTTTCCCGCAGGCGGATGTAAAAATCTTTCTCGATGCCGACCCCGTGGTGCGCGAGCAGCGACGACTGAAGCAGCAAGGTCTTCACGGATCGGCAGGCGAGCTGACTGCGGCGGAAATTCGTCTGCGCGATCAGCGGGACCGGACTCGGACAACTTCACCGTTGGTACCCGCGCCGGATGCGCTGCTGCTCGATTCGACGAGCATGACCGAAGACGAAGTGCTGCAAAAAGCGGAAGAGGCGATCCGGGCGGCGTCGGCAAAGCATGTGGATTGAAAACTCCGCGAGCCCGTGCCACACATACCTCACGCGAGACGCCCGTCCTCCAACAACTACGGCTCCACCTTGTATACCGTCACCATCCCCATCTCCATGTGATCTTCCAGGTGGCAGTGGTAGAGCCAAACGCCGGGGTCGTCCGGGACCATGTCCACGGTTCGCATTTCTGCCGGCATGAGAGTCACTACATCGGTTCGACGGCCATGGTCGACTACCACGTTGCCATGCCAATGCGGAGTATGGAAATTGAATCCCTCCCCCATGGTGATCAGATACCAGCGCACATGTTCGCCTTTTTTCATGGTCATCGTGGGGCCATTGCCGAAAATGTATCCGTTGACGGTTGCCTTGACGTTGACCGCAGCGAATCCACGGCCGGCTAGGGAGAAATTGCCCTGATCGTCCGCGCCCTCGAATTCAAGCTTCTTCACGTGCTTGGGATCGCTGGTATAGGTCTTCGTGTTGTGATCGAGATACCAACTGGTGTTCTCGTCAAACAGCATGAACAAGCTGATGAACTCACGGTCCACGCCCATCGGCCGTCCATCCGGCTGCGACTGTCCGCGTGCATTAATGATGATGGCGCCGATCAGTCCGCTCTCGAGGGCGGTGTTTCCATGGGAATGGTAGAGCCAGACCAGCGAGTTGGGGTCGCCTGGGCCAGGACCGGCGCGCTCCGGAACCTGCCAGGTGTAAACGTGGGTTTTGCCCGGATCGACGTCATCATCGGCTTTGTCGTTGCCGGTAGTGCCGTCGTCGTACATGGCGCCCTCGGAGTCCTTGTTGTAGAAGACGCCGTGGGCGTGGATGCTGCAGGGGTGGGTGCCGTTGTTCTTGAACACGATTCGCATCGTGTCGCCCACTTCGGCACGTAGAATTGGCCCCAGAATGCCTGCGTGTTCCCACTCCGGCATCCGAGGCTTTAATTTTGTGAAGGTTTCGTCGGTGTATTCGCGATAGACCGCCTTGCGATACACCTTTCCGATGCGATGCGGGCCCTGTTCCACATAAAGCTTGGCATATCCTTCGAACGGTTTGCCGGTGATCTTGTTAATGCCGCTGGGTGCGTAGTCCCATTCGACTTCATCAGCAGCAACGTAATAGGTGTGAAGTTTGCCCGTGAGCGAGGCGGTAGCGCTCTCCTGAGTGGATGCGAGCACGGTGAGGCTGAGAAAGCTCAGCGAGAGGGCAACGATCTCAAGACGGAGCAATCTGAAAATCACGTGAATCTCCTGATTTTGAATTGTTCTTTCGATCGGGAAAGGCGGCACAAGAGTATCACGAAAGCAGTTGGGCTAGCTCTGGGATTCCCGTCTCGGGACAAATCCGAAAAAAGAAATGGTCACCTCACAGACCTGAACCTTGACCGGCTGCTATAAGCAACTCATGTCTCCCGTCAAAGCTGGGCTCGCCTTGCTGAGATTTCACAAGAAAGTTAAGTCTTTATGGCTTGCCCCACTCCTCACTTTTCTTTCATCCGTCCCCCCGGTCGATTGTCATTTCTCTTATCACTTCAGACACTTTCGACAAGAATATTCCTGAGCGGAATCGCCACGTCTGCTTGTTGGCCTGGGCTGCGCTCGCCCAGGACGCCTCTACCGGCGCTTTGCGCGGCACGGTCACGGACGCAACTGGCAGCCGGATCGGCGACGCCACCATTGTTCTGGTGAACGACGCAACCGATCGTGTGAGCGCAGAAAGAGATAAGAAGCGGCGATCGCCAGAAATGTAGATTTACGCGTGAGTGCGCGTGACCAAACGCCCGCGCTAAGTGCTGCGCTTGCGTGCAGCATCGGCGATGAAATGTAAAACTAGCGCCAAAGAATTACATCGTGCCGATTGGACTCGGAAGTAATTCGCGATCGATTCGCGGGTGATCTGCAGAGATCAGAACTTGCCGTTCTTCGATGTGCCGCTGTTGGACGTTAACATCCTTTGGAAATTGAGAAACGATACCTAGTGGCAATGTCCCTAAGGGGTGCCGGGAGAGCACTTGGTGACTGGGCGGAGCCCCCGGTGGTCACCGTGTCCGGTGATGTTAGGAAGTGGTTGCGGGCAGATCAACATACTGAGGGGGTACTATGACCTGAGGGGATTTTGCTACACCCAGTGGGGCGGGGGGAGCAGCGCAATGCGCCCAGAAGCACGCAGGCGAAGAGTATGCATTTTGCGACATTGATTCCAGACTGGAATTCGCTTGATTCAGTCAGGCGCGTCCATAGCGATTTAGAGGCCGCTGCACTTGTATTCTTTGCGCTACTCGTGCTCTTTGATATTCTGGCGCACCTTTCGACAAACAATAAAAAGAAGACGCTCTTGGAGAAGATCGGCCTATGCTGCTTTGCGATAGCCGTGTTAGCCGAGGTAGTAGCATATCCATACGGGCAGAGGAACGATACCTTGTCAGGGCAGATAATTGGGTCTCTGGATGCCGAGACGAGGGAAGCCTTAATTAAATCCGCGACGGCGTTAGCCCAATCAAAGGAAGCCGAAACCAAGTCGGGCGATGCTATAGATAGGGCAGGAAAAGCCCAAGAGTCGCTTGGCAACGCAGAGACCGAAGCGCATCGAGCGCAAACGGAATCATCGACTGCCCTGAGCATTGCGAGCGACGCGAAACAAGTTTCCAGCGAAGCCAGGCAAGAAGCCGATTCATTTGAGAAGGACATCAAATCGGCAAAGGAACAGGCAGCGCAGGCGGAATCCCATTTAGCAGATGCCCTCACAAAAGCGGCTGTCGCCCAAGCTGAGTTAGACCGTTTAAGAACACCTCGGTCTCTCGTCAATGTTGATTTGCTGGTTTCAGCATTACAACCTTTTCCGGGGACGCAATTCAGCATCTCTGGAATCTTTGGTGACCAAGAATCCGTGGCCATTGCCGAGAAAATCTGCGCTGTGCTGATAGCAGCTAAATGGAAGCCAACATTCTCTCCGAATACGGGCAGAGGGTCGTATTCCGTCAGAATAAAAGATTGTGACGTTGGCGGGGTTGGTTCGAGCATAAGTACAGGCGTACACATTGCGGCAACTTCTGAAGAAACCCCAGAAGCCCTCAACAAATTAGCGCCCGCCGACCGACCGCCGAACATCAATGCGGCGATAGTTTTAAAGAATGCTTTGGCGCGATCTATTTCCCCCACACAGGAGGATTTGCAGACCGAAGACGTTAGCGTCGACAAATTCGGCAAATTTACCCTCGTACTGATTGACGTGGGGAATAAGCCGATAACCAGCAGTAACCCTGCCAGCCATTGACCCTGTGGACGCGAAACGGCACCAGCACCGGGATTGGTGTCTATTGTGTCGGAGTTGAGGGCGGAGAGAACTAACCAGGCGAATCGGCTGAAGCACGTAGACGCGGCCCTTGCAGTTCTGGGCAAGTTGAACGGCAGCTCTCACACCGAAGCCGAGACACACGTTATCAGCATCGGCCCGCAAGAAGATTAGCCTAGCGCAAAAAGCACGCTGGGCGAAGAGAGCCGCGAACAGACAAACAGCAACGATGAAGCCGAAGCGCACCATGTCCGCATCTGCTCGCAGAAAGATTGCTGCTGCTCAGCGGGCGAGGTGGACGAAGTTGAAAAAAGCTTAATTGAGAGCAGATCGAGAGCCGAGTGAGTGAGGTATTTACTGCAGGCTCCGCCCATGCCAAAGCAGGTAGTTAATGCGCTGGAGACCATTCCCGGAGCTGTGATTGACCCTCTAACGAGTTTAGCCAGGCTTGAAGAGCGCCCCCAGAGTCTTTGTCGATGTGAAGGAAACGCAGGCCCATCGCAAAGGCGTCGCTCCAAACCACATCCGCTTTTGCATGAAAAGTCTGTAGCCCCACACTTGGAAGCTCAAATTCCACTGTGACGACTCCTTCGAGTCTCACTGGGTCAATCAAATTGATGGCCAGTCCGCCCTCGCTCACGTTCTTCATCTTGGCGCCGAAAGGTTGCCCATCATGACTGCAACACCGTACCGCCAAGTCTACGTCGTACCGGAAATACCTGCGATGTTCGCGCTCCATCTTGGGAATCGCGAGATCGAGAACACTCCGCAGTCGAGCTTCCTGTAGCGGCTTGGAGAGCACAACGCTTGCTCCTAAATCAAGAGCTTCGCCCGCGTCGGTCATACCATTTGTCACCGCTAGAAGTAGGGTGTGTTTGTTGGAGCGGCTGTTGCGTACCTGGGTGATCGCTTCGTTAGCTCCGGGCACATCGTCGCAGTCGATGACAAGTCCGTCCCAATGGCGGCGGGCGGCGAGTTCTATGGCGCTCTCAGAATCCTGGCGGAGATCCAGCGAGGCTCCGTGTTCGCTCAAGTTTGCTTTGATGTGACCTAGCAGGTTGAGATCGCGAGTCACGATCAAGCAATGTAACCCCATTTTGTGATCTTAACGAACCGTGGGTCACGACCATAGTGACAAACGTACATGGCACTTATAGACGGTCGCCACCTGCGGACTGGCGTGCGGACTGACACTCTTGGAGCCATCGGTTTAGAATAGGCATTCAGCCGCGAAAGCAGCACTGCAGTGACCGAGGACACCGTCACAATCTCGCCGGGCTCGCGATTTCGAGCCGCGATGGTGCTGGCCATCATCGCGGATGCACTCCAAATCGTCGTTTTCCCGTTCTTCGTCGAGGGCGCGGTATCGCCCGCCGATGACATACTAGATTTCGGTGTCGCAGCCGTGCTGGTTCACCTTCTTGGCTGGCACTGGGAATTTTTGCCATCGTTTCTTGCCAAGCTGGTGCCCGGAGTCGATCTAGTCCCTTTCTGGACGATGGCGGTCGCAAGCGTCTATCGGAAATCGAAGCGGATCGCGGTTGCCGCAGAAGAGAGCCGTGAGCAGCAGCATCCGGTGCTCAGAGACCCACAACATTTGTAAGCCGCGCCTCCTTGGAGGCAATCGGCTAAACAGCTGAATCCTGCGCTCCACGTCATAACTTGCTAAGGCAAGTGGAGTATCATGTTGCCGGATTATCCTTCCCACCCGTCTCGTGATGAGGAGAAAGAAAAAGAAGAAGAGCCGTCCACGCAAGCCGCCATTGTGTAAGGTCCATGGCAGGCCCATTCGCCCTAGCCGTTGGCGGGCAGGTCACCGCACCACTGGATGCGCAAGCTGCTATCGAACCAGGAAGATGCCGCCACCGAGAAAGAGACTGTGCAAGGAGCACAAGCTCCCGATCTTGCGGTCGCGTTGGTGGTCAGGCTACCGAACGAGAGGCTGCCGCGAGTGTTTTGAGGTTCCGCCGCCAGAGGACCGGCTTTGCCGCAAGCATGACCGACCGATCCAGCCTAGTGCGTGGATTAGAGGCCGCCACTCGACCGGCTGCAGCCGCTGCTTCAACAGTCGTCCTGGCTTTGCCGCTGCGCAAGCACGGTATCGGGCGCGGCAAAGACTACGGCTTCTGAGGGCCAAGCGGAGGAAGCGGTTTGGGCAGCGTCGGCACTCCGGAGAGTAACGCATAGCTCCCCTAGCCGCTACTTGTTCGTAGCGGATAGCTGTTGGCGCACTTTGTCCGCTATATCTAAAACAGCACCACCAAAGAACACCGGTGTGGAGGTGCCCCAGTCAACCTTGGAGGGATACAGCGCAGCAACGTCCCACAGGATGCCGTTGTGTTGGCAACATAACCTCTGTGCACTGGGAAACTGTCGTTTTAGCTCGGTCGAGACTAGGTGACTCCCATCCCAGAACTGTACGACTCGTGAATCTGAGACCCGCGACAGCACCATGCCGCCAGGCTTAGCCCAATCGCTGGGCAATATCGGCTCCCAGACAATAAGCACACGAACTGACGACGTGAGGTTTCGTTTCAGTATCTCTTCAATCGCGGAAGACCCCCGCAGGCAGTAGGGTCAAGTCGGCGACACCAGTAGCACCAAGCGCGTGCGGTCATCCGCAGCGTTGAACACCTGCTTGAACTGGTCAAGATTGCTCGGCGTCAGGGATGTAAGTGGCGGCTGGCCAGGTGGTGTACGCGACGAACCCCAGTAGTACCAGTACGTCGCGCCTGCCAGAATAGCCACTCCAAGCAGAAGAGCGTGCTTCACGTTGACGACTCGCATGAGATCATTCAGCCAGCAACCAAGCCCGCGATCACTTGGGGAAAGAAGATAATGAGGAGGACAAAGACGGCACAGCACCAAAACAAAGCGATGCTGACAGGGCTGCGCCGCTTGCATTGAGCACGATACAACTGCGCGAATCCTAAGACGAGCAGAGCCAGCGCACCAGCGATCAACCAGGGTCTAGCGGTTTGCGCCCAGACACTCATTCCCGCCAGCCCCGCCGCGCCAAGAAAACCGAAAGGCAGGCAGCAAGCCAGGGTTGAAAGCGCGGCAATCATCGCCGCAACCGGAGTCGCTCGTTCTGCCAATTTCATTCGCGTTCCTCCTTGCTCTTCGCTCTCGTGACCGCAAGTCGAACCGCATTTTCTGATGGAACTCCGGTGCGGTTGGAATAAAGCCGACACGTCAGACCCGGCGTATTTCCTTGGTCCGGCTCGACATCGTTGCCATTGACGCGAATCGTAGGAGAACCGTGAAACATCAAAGCTCTCGCGTCCTCGTCGGTGTTGACCGGAATCCCTTCAACTGCCACCTCCAACGCTTCCGCAGCTAGCACTTTTCTGACTCGTTCGATTGCGGGTTCGTAGTTTGGGCAGCCCGGAACGAAGAGCACTTCTACTTTCACTTGGTCTGCACCTCTTCCAAGACAGGGCAGGCGCAAGCTGCGTGCCGCCTTCTGTGCCGTAGTTCCTGGTCGCATTTCTTAAGATCGCTCAAGAGTTCAGATTCTAATTTTTCCAGTTGTCGCACTCTGCCACGCACGTCAGCCAGTTTTCGTTTCAGCAAGTCTCTTACTGATTCACAGGCTTCCACTTTATGGGTGCGCAGGTCGGTCAGTTCTCTGATTTCGCGGAGCGAGAAACCCAGCCCGTGCATCTGCCGGATGAAACTTAGCCTCTCGATGTCATCTGCCGCGTACACCCGGAATCGACCCACGGTGCGAGCCGGTTCGGGTAGAAGTTTGCGCTTCTCATAGAAACGAATAGCATCGACGGTCAGAGTAGTGCGCTTTGCCAGTTCGCCGATCTGCATTAGGTGGCGGGCCGAGTCCAGGGGTAGTTCCGAAGAACAATCGAGGGGGATGTGAGAGACCTGCGCGCTCGTGTGCGCGGCGGAGTGGCTGCGCCGTGCGTCTGCGCGAGCAGGGATCGGGGAGAAGGAGAGCATCCTCTATGGAATTCCAGGACAAAGTCCTGAAGTGTGTCGACTGCGGCGCGGAGTTCATGTTCACGTCCGGAGAGCAGCAGTTCTTTTACGACAAGCAGTTCACAAACCCACCTAAACGATGCAGGGCCTGCAAAGCAAAACGGGTGGCTGAATTTGGCGCAGCGCCGCCCGTCGCACGCGGACCTTCCCGGGTCGAAACCCACACGACCTGTTCGCATTGTGGCAAGGAAACAACCGTACCGTTCCGTCCGACTCAGGGGCGTCCCGTTTTTTGCCGTGAATGCTTCGAGGAACGGCGGAACTCAGCCTCCGCCTTAGGGACAGGCACGTAGCGCGGCTCTCCCGGGTTACTATAGAAAGAACCCGAGGGAGACCGTGTCCAGCTTCTACGTGGAAAATTTTGGCTGTCGGGCGACGCAGGCTGATGGCGCCGCCATCGAACGCCAGTTCCGTAACCTTGGCCTGGAGCGCGCCGACGCCCCCGGACAGGCACAAATCGTTGTTCTGAACACCTGCACCGTGACCGCCTCGGCCGACCAGGACGCGCGTGCCGCTATCCGCCGCATCCACCGTGAAAATCCCGGCTGTCAGATCGTTGTCACCGGATGTTACGCCCAGCGCGCCCCCCAGGAGCTTGCCGCCCTTCCCGGTGTGAGTCAGGTCATCGGCAATTCCCACAAACATGAATTGGTGGAGATCGCGTCTGCGCTGAGAACTGAGAACCGGGAACTGACAACCGATCGTCCTATTTTCGTTTCTGACATTTTCGCCCACACCGAACTGCTGGCTGCGCCGGTTTTCGAAGCCGCTAACGAGCGTACCCGTCCAAACCTGAAGGTGCAGGACGGCTGCGATAACCGCTGCTCATTTTGCGTGATTCCATTTGTTCGCGGGCAAAGCCGGTCTTTGCCTTTGGCCCAGATTCTCGCCGAGGTGAATGCGCTGGTGACCGCCGGCTATCGCGAGGTGGTAATTTCCGGCATCAATCTGGGCCGGTGGGGACGAGATTTGAGACCTAGCACCAGCGGCGAGGTGTCAGCTTTCCCTGATCTTGTTCGCACCATTCTCGACCGCACGTCGCTGGAGAAACTGCGCATCAGCTCAGTCGAGCCGATGGACTGGAGTGACGAACTCATCCGCCTGGTTGCCGAGTCCCCACGTATCGCCAAGCATGCACACGTGCCCATGCAGTCGGGCAGCGACCGTGTGCTGCGCAAAATGCACCGCAAGTATCGACCGTGGCACTATCGCGAGAAGATCGAGAAAATCCGCGCGGCCATGCCTTCAGCGGCGATCGGCGCCGACGTCATGGTCGGCTTTCCCGGCGAGACCGCCGTCGACTTTGAGCAGACCCGCCAGATGATCGAAGACCTGCCCTTCACTTATCTGCATGTCTTCACTTACTCTCCGCGCCCCGGCACGCCGGCGGCGGCGATGCGCGATCAGGTCCCAATGCAGGTGGCACGCGAGCGCAATCGCCTTCTTCGCGAGCTCGCGTCGAAGAAGAAGTCAGCGTTCATGCAGTCGTTTATAGGAAAGCCGCTTGCCGCCATCACTCTCAACACCGTCCACCAAGACCCGGACGGCGAATCCACCGAATGCCTCACCGACAATTACCTGAAACTGCGCCTAAAAGGACGGCACGAGCCGAACTGCTGGCTAACCACGCAAATTCAGGGCGTAAGGGAAGACACGCTCGTCGCCTGAGCTCAGTTCTCAGAGATCAGATTATTGCAGTAGCTCCGCCAGCTCTCGCGGGCTATCGACGACCACGTCGGGCGGCGCAATGCTGAGTGTCTGCGGAGCAAAACCGTAAGTCACGCCGCAGGTCCATAAACCCGCATTTTGTCCCGTAATCACGTCAACCGACGAATCGCCGACGATCAGCGTTTCCTGCGGGCAGGTTGCGGTTTCGCGCAGGATGCTGTTGACGCCATGCGGATCGGGCTTCTTCGTCGGAAAGCTGTTTCCGCCATACACGTGCAGGAAAAAATCCGCCAGGCCAAGGGCTTCGACGATCGCGCGCGACGGAACTACCGGCTTGTTTGAGAGCACAGCCATCTGACGATGGACACCGTTGGCCCCGCGCACCGCCGCCAGCATCTCTTTGATCCCATCGTAGACGTGCGTCTGATCGAGCTTGTGGGCGCGGTAATAGGTAAGAAAGTACTCCAGAGCTTCCTTCACCAAAGCTTCATGCTTGGGATCGCCGAGCGCGCGGCGAACGAGCATGGGTGCGCCGTCCCCTACGTAGGAGGCGATGACATCTCCGGGAAGCTCGGGCCGCTTGAGGTGGCGCAGCATGGCGTTGACGGAATGGACCAGGTCCAGGCGCGAGTCAATCAGAGTGCCGTCCAGATCAAAGATCAGGAGCCTGATAGCCTGCGGGTCGAACTGGCGATGGAACCTGATCATGGGCTGCTTTCAGAATAGCAAAACAAGCCCTTAGCACTTGGCACTTGGCACTTAGCCCGCGACCGCGATTGGAAAGTAACGCAGCAAGAACTGTGATGGCCAAATGCCGGGTGCCAATTGCCGTCCTGTTACCGACGGCTGTTCCGAACCTCCCGCTAGCGTTTACAATAAAAACCTGTGCGGTGACAGGACAGAGGATGGCAACCAGGACAGATTCCAAACCGGCCGGGGTGGCTGACATTGGGGCCAAGGGATATGAAGGCCTATCCCGCGAGCAACTGATCGAAGCCTACCGGATCATGCACACGTCGCGGCGGCTGGACGATCGCGAAATTCTGCTCAAGCGCCAGCAGAAGATCTTTTTTCAGATCTCCGGCGCCGGCCACGAGGCCGTGGGCGTGGCGGCGGCGTTCGCCATGAAGTCCGCCTACGACTGGTTTTATCCGTACTATCGCGATCGCGCGTTGTGTCTCGGCCTGGGCGCGACCCCCTACGAAATGCTGCTTGAGGCGGTTGGCGCAGCCGACGATCCCAACTCCGGCGGCCGCCAGATGCCTTCGCACTGGAGCTTTCCTAAACTCAATGTAGTGACGCAATCCTCGCCTACCGGTTCTCAGGTTCTGCAGGCGGTCGGGTGCGCCGAAGCCGGCCGCTATTTTGCGGCGCATCCGGATGCCGCGAAGAAAGCCAGCGGCGACTACCGTGAATTCAAGGATGTGCAGTTTCACGGCGATGAGGCTACCTACGTTTCACTCGGCGATGGCACCACCAGCGAGGGTGAGTTCTGGGAGGGGCTGAACACCGCGTCCAATCGTAAATTGCCGGTGCTGTTCGTCGTGCAGGACAACGAGTACGCCATCTCGGTTCCGGTCGAGGTGCAGACTCCAGGCGGAAACATTTCGCGGCTGGTTGCAGGATTCCCCAATTTCCACTTCGAAGAAATAGATGGCACGGACCTGGTTGCGACTTATGCTGCGTTTGCCCGCTCGGTAGCATATTGCCGCGCGGGAAATGGTCCGGCATTCATCCATGCCCACGTGATCCGTCCGTATTCGCATTCACTGTCGGACGACGAGCGGCTTTACCGGCCGGACTCCGAACGCCAGCGTGATGCCGCGCGCGATCCCCTCACACGGTTGCAGATGTTCCTCATCCGCGAAGGCATTCTCGACGAGAACGGAATCAATCGGCTGGAGAAGCAAGTGGAGGACGATCTGCAAATCGCCGTAGACGAAGCCCTGGACGCCGCTTTGCCCACGCCGGATACGATCACGCGCTTTGTTTATTCGCCAGACCTCGACCCAACATCCTCAGCCTTTCAGACCGAACCGGTGGTTGCTGCAGCGGGGTCAGACGGAAAGAAGCCTGCCGTGAAAACCATGGCCGATCTCATCAGCGCCACGCTGCGCGACGAGATACGGCGCGATGGGCGCATCGTCCTGTTCGGTGAAGACGTTGCCGACTGCAGCCGCGAACAATATCTGGAGGAGAAACAGGTCAAAGGGAAAGGCGGAGTGTTCAAGCTAACATCCGGATTGCAGTTCGAATTCGGCTCCGACCGGGTGTTCAATTCTCCGCTTGCCGAGGCGAACATCGTAGGACGCGCCACCGGCATGGCCACGCGCGGAATGAAACCGGTGGTGGAGATTCAGTTCTTCGACTACATCTGGCCGGCGATGATGCAGTTGCGCAATGAACTGCCGCTCATCCGCTGGCGGTCGAACAACGGGTTCTCTTCCCCGGCGGTGGTTCGCGTGGCTATCGGTGGATACCTCACCGGTGGCTCCATCTATCATTCGCAATGCGGCGAGAGTATTTTCACGCACATTCCCGGTTTGCGGGTGGTGTTTCCGTCGAATGCGCTGGACGCGGCGGGTTTGCTGCGCACCGCAATTCGTTGTGACGACCCAGTGCTCTTTCTGGAACACAAGCGGCTGTATCGCGAGACCTTCGGACGCGCGCCGTATCCGGGGCCGGATTACATGGTCCCGTTTGGCAAAGCGAACGTGGTACAGGCGGGAACGAATTTGTCGGTGATCACCTATGGCGCAGTGGTGCCGCGTGCCCTGCAGGCAGCGCAGAAAATCGAGCGGGATCATGGCGTCAAGGTCGAACTCATCGACTTGCGCTGCCTGAATCCGTTTGACTGGGAGGCGATTGCGGAATCGGTGCGCAAGACCAACCGCGTGATCGTCGCTTACGAAGACACGTTGAGCTGGGGTTACGGAGCAGAGATCGCGGCGCGCATTGCCGATGAATTGTTTGATGAGCTAGACGCGCCGGTGCGCCGGGTCGCCGCCAAAGACACGTTTGTGGCCTATCAGCCGATCCTCGAAGACGCCATCCTGCCGCAGGCGGAGGATTTGTTCCGCGCAATGAAAGAACTGGCGGAATACTGAAAGCGCTGACCTCAGTGCCTCTGTGACCTCCGTGTCTCCTGTGTTTAAGAGGGTTCAATTGACCATAGAGGACACAGCGGCCACCGAGAGAAGCCCGTGCACAACCGAGATTCTACGGCTCGCTGAACAACATTCGATAAATCCACCCGCCCAGCGCACCGCCCGTCAACGGCGCTACCCAGAACAGCCAGAGCTGCGCCAGCGCCCATCCGCCGACGAAAAGTGCCGGTCCGGTACTGCGTGCCGGATTCACAGAAGTGTTTGTAACCGGAATGCAAACCAAATGAATCAGCGTCAAACACAAACCGATCGCTACCGGAGCAAACCCCTTGGGTGCACGGCTGTCGGTTGCGCCCATAATGACAAACAGGAAAAACATAGTAAGCACAACCTCTGCCACAGCTCCAGCCAGCAGAGAATAGCCGCCGGGTGAATGCACGCCGTAGCCGTTGGCCGCAAAGCCCTGGCTCACGTCGAAGGCAGCCAGGCCGCTGGCGATAACGTACAACACTCCCGAAGCCGCGACTGCACCTACCAGTTGAGCAACCACATAAGGCAACAACTCCGAAGCGGGAAAGCGTTTGCCCACGACTAGTCCGACGCTGACGGCTGGATTGAGATGGCAACCGGAGATGTGTCCGATGGCAAAGGCCATGGTGAGCACGGTCAAGCCGAAGGCAAAAGCCACACCCATAAAGCCGATGCCAACGGTCGGAAACCCGGCCGCGAGCACCGCGGCGCCGCATCCGCCGAACACCAACCAGAATGTTCCAAAAAACTCCGCAAAGGCGCGCTTCTTAAGGGTCATATTGAACTCCTTTTCGAATGAGCTCCAACGGCGGGAGCAAGCCTAGCACAAGCAGGCAGCAAACTGAAACGGCCTCTCGGGCGAGAGACCGTAGCTAGAAAAAACCTGGCAAAACTAGTTGGTCGTCTCCACGGTCTTTGCGGCAGCGCTGTTGGCCGGCAGGCTTGGCCGGGCCATGAAGAAGCTGTGGTCGTAGAGATTTCGGTACAGCACGCCGGCGATTTCGGCGGCCTTCGGGCCAAACGTCGGACGTCCGCCTTCGAGGAAGATGACTACCACCACGCGGCCGACGTCGGTGTTGGCATAAGAGGCAAACCATCCATAGCGCGTCCCCGCATGAGAGCACGTTCCGGTCTTGCCCAGGATTTCCTCTTCATTGAAGTTGACGCGCACACTGCGGGCCGTGCCATAGGTGACCGCTGCGGCCATGCCATCAGAAATCTCGGGGATGAGCGGGGCAATGTCGAGATGACGCTTCACCCGGGGTTCGAAGTCGGCGACTTCTTCGGCCGTCGTGGGATGCTGCAAATAATAAAGCGTGCCACCGTTCGCGATCGCCGAGACCATGGCGCCGAGCTGCAGGGGCGTCATCGAGATGCCTTCGCCGAAGGAGCACATCTTGCCCACGCCGCCCAGCTTCGACGAGATTTCTTCGTCCGGATACTCGCCCAACTGCTCGCCCGGAATGTTGTAGCCAGCCAGCTCGCCGAGGCCGTATTGATGGGCATAGTAGGCCACGCGCTCAAAACCGAGCTGTCGGCCCAGCGCTTCGAAATAACCGTTGTTGGAACGGGCCAGGGCGGTGGTCAGATTCATGCGGTAGCTGCCGCCCAAACGAACTTCGGTATCCTTGGTGACGATGCCTTCGTTCAAGGCGGCCAGCGCCACCGAGAGCTTGATCGTCGAGCAGGGTTGCGCGCCGCTGGAGAGCGCGAGCCGCTGATTCACCATGGCGAGGACGCGTCCGCTGGTCGGCTCAATCGCCACTACCGTACCGTTCATGTTGCCCAGCGCATCGATCGCCGCCTGCCGCACGATCGGGTCTTCGCCGGCCGTGATGTCGCCTTCGGTCACGTCCTGAGCGAACGAACTGGTAGAGAAGCGCTCGTAATAATGATGGCGCCGCCGCACGCTGGAGTGAAGCACATGCGCGGTTCCCGCGGGACGGCTGCGCGCCAGCCGGTGAATGCGCTTCCGCGCATGTTGCCCTTCAGTAATTTTTTGTGACTTGGATTTTCGCGTGAGCGAATGGGTGTTGACGGTGGCCGCAGATCCCGCCTGGCACAGCATCAACAGCATCAAAGTCACGACGAGAGCAAAAAGAGCGGCGCCTTTTCTCAATAACACTTAGCTTTTACCTATCCCCTAGAATTCACTCTACCGTAGAGCACGGAAGTTGCCAGTGAGCGGCGTCACCGGCTAAATTGCCGTTAATCCGAATAGTATGAAACTGGAACCATTACTGCAATGGGAAACTATGTCTCCGAGAAACAAGTCTCCTTTTATGTAACCCTCTGCGAATACGATAGTTGCTGATGTTTTCAGCAGGCCATCAGGCTTTGGTAACTTTAGGCATCATTACTGGAACGATACCCCTGGGGCAAAAGTAACCTCGATTCTCGCCAAGAGTCACCGCAAGTTACATCGTCTCTCCCCGTTTCCTCAGAAACGCCGGTACGTCGAGATCGGTCTGCTCGAAGTTGGCGATCATGGCGTCGCGCAGGCTGTCGATTGCAATCGCGGGATGAGTGACGGCGGCGGGCTGCGGCGCGGATTGTTCCATCACCATGGGAGGCGGTGGAGGCAGCGGATCCGATTCCGGTTCAGGCGCCGGCGCGGAGAAGTCGTCAAAGTCGCGCGAGGCCGAAAATCCTGTATGCGACTCCTCACGCCGGCGGCGCACATCGGAGTCTTTGAATCCGGTGGCGATCACCGTGATCTTGATCGAATCTTTCATTTTTTCATCCAGCACCGCGCCGAAAATAATATTCGCGTCCTCGTGCGCGGCGCTATGAATGATGGTGCAAGCCTCCTGTACCTCGGCGAGTTTGAGCGAGTTGGAGCCAGTAATGTTGATGAGGATGCCGCGCGCGCCGTCGATGGCGCCGGCTTCAAGCAGCGGAGAGGCAATTGCCTTCTGCGCGGCTTCGGTGGTGCGGCTAGCGCCGCTCGCCGTCGCCGTGCCCATGACCGCATAACCCATGCCGGCCATGATTGCCTTCACATCCGCGAAGTCGCGGTTGATGATCCCCGGAATGGTGATGATGTCGGAGATACCCTGCACCCCCTGGCGCAAGATATCATCGGCGACTCGAAATGACTCGAAGAAGCCGGCATCTTGCGCAACGGCCAGCAACTTTTCGTTGGGAATCACGATGGTCGTATCGACCGACTCCATCAGTTCCGCAATTCCGCGCTCCGCCTGCTGCATGCGGCGTTTGCCCTCGAAGGCAAACGGCTTGGTGACCACGGCCACGGTGAGTGCGCCCATCTCGCTGGCCAGCGAAGCAATAATAGGAGCAGCGCCCGTTCCAGTGCCGCCGCCCAGGCCGGTGGTGACGAAAACCATGTCCGCGCCTTCGAGCGCCTCGATGATTTTGTCGGAATCCTCGAGTGCGGCTTTGCGACCGACTTCGGGATTGGCGCCCGCGCCCAGGCCATTAGTGAGCTTGACGCCCAACTGGATTTTGCTGGACGCCCGCGACAGGCGCAAGGCCTGAAGGTCCGTGTTCGCCACGGTGAACTCGATGCCCTCCATGCCGGCGTCGATCATGCGGTTCACGGCGTTGCCGCCGCCCCCTCCCACCCCGATGACCTTGATCCTGGCGTCGTTGCGGGCCTCTTCGTTGAAACTGATGCGAATATCGCTATCTTTTTTCATAGACACATCCTTGGTTCCAGCTTTTGGCACTTAGCAGTTAGCATTTGGCCATGAAGGTTCCTTGCCGCGAGGTGCAGGAAACCATGCTGGCTAAATGCCAAGTGCTAATTGCTAACTGCTGTTTTCATGCCCCTTTCTTCGCAAACAAACCGATCAGCCGCGTACTCCAGCGCGTGTCCTGCAAGCCGCGCGCGATGCGCGAACGATGGCCATAGAACACCATGCCCAGCACCGTCGCATACTCGGGTTCGGCCAGGACCGCCGGCATCTTTGCCAACGGCGTCGGCCACGACAACCGCACCGGCCGTCGCAGCACGGATTCGGCCACGTCTGGAATGCCCGCCAGGCGTGATGCGCCGCCGCTCAACACCACGCCGCCGACACAAACTTCCAACATGCCGCTGTGCCGCAGATTCTCCCGCAACATCTCAAATAATTCCCGCGCCCGCGGCTCGAGAATTTCACCCACCATGCGCTGCGAAACCAAGCGCGATGGGCGATCGCCGACCGACGGCACCTCGACTTCGTTACCTTGCGGAATCAAAGTGACAGTCACGTTGCCATACGTCCGCTTGATTTTCTCCGCCTGCGCCAGCGGCGTACACAAACCGACTGACAGGTCGCTCGTGAAGTGGTCGCCACCAATCGGAACGACGGCGCTGTGGATGACCGCTCCCTCCTGAAAGACAATCAGACTGGTCGAGCCCGCGCCCATTTCCACCAGGCATACGCCAAGTTCGCGCTCGTCGTTGCGCAGCACGGCATCGGCGCAGGCCAGCGGCTCGAAAACGGTATCGTCCACGTGGACTCCGGCGCGGTTGACCGCGGTGATCACGTTCTGAGTTGCGCTGGACGCGGCTGTCACCATGTGCACCCGGACTTCCAGTCGCATCGCCATCATTCCCAGCGGATCGTGCACGCCGCTTTGGTCGTCGAGGATGAACTCCTGCGGCAGCAGGTGCAGAATTTCGCGGTCTGCGGGCAGCGGGATGGCGCGGGCTTTGTCCACGGCCGAGCGAATCTCATCGCGCGCAATTTCGCGGGCGCGAGTTCCGAAAGTGAGGCCGCCATGGCTATTCACGCCGCGCACATGCGAGCCTGCAACTCCCAGCAGCGTCCGTTCGATGGGCACGCCAGAAACGTCTTCCGCCTGTTCGACCGCTTTCTGAATCGTGACCACGGCCTTGTCCAGATCAACGATCACGCCCTTGCGCGAGCCGCGCGATTCCGCCACGCCGTGACCGCGATAGCGCAGGCCACTGTCGGTGATTTCGGCCACCAGCACGCAAGTCTTGGCGCTGCCTACGTCAATTGCCGTCAAAAGATGTTGATACTGATTCGCCATGCTCGCTAGTGGTCCTGCCCCTTGGGAATTGCCGGACTCGGTTTGCTTCCGGGTTTGACCGCGACGTTAGCCGGCGCCGCGGCGGAATTTGTTTTTGGGGTTGCCGGTGGCGCAGCGTTTGGCGTCGGCTGCGTCGGAGCAGGCGGACCGAAGATTCTGTGATCTTGTCCGGTCGAGGATCGCTCGTGCTTGATTGCTGCCGCTCTCTTCAGCGCTGGTTTTCTGTGCCGCACTCTGGCAACCTTCTTCTTGGCCGCAGGCTTGACCGCAGGCTTCGCCGGCGGATGCGTCACCGCCACAGCGGTCTGCGATTTCGTGGTAGCCGGTTCGTGCCCGACCAACGCCGCCGGTTTCACTCCCGCCGCCATCGCCGCCCTGGCCGCAGACATCGCTAGCGGCGGTTGCTTCACCGTGCCCTGCAAATCCGGATTGACCACGATTTGGTGCTCATAGCGGAGGTCGACCGAATCCAGCCGGGCGAATTGTTGCCGCCACTCCTGCACGTGGCTTACATAAATCTTGAAGCGATCGAGAAAGCCGGAGGATCCCAGATCCACGAGCACTTCCCCTCCGGGATCACTGGCCATGATCTTCACGTCGTCCGGATCGGAAAGATCGACTTCGCTCAGATTCTGCGAGTAGCGCGCGCCGCCGGAATCCAGTTCATTCACCAGTTGGTTGTAAATCTTCATGCGCGCGGAGCGGGTGGATTGCGGTTCGCCGAGGTTCATCCCCAGAATCACCGGGAAAGAAAATTTCTTTCGGCCCGTCACCGGCAAGTCCATGAGCGCGCCAGAGCCGTCGATGAGAGAAATCCTGGAACCGATCCGGGCAAAAGCCACCGGCGAGCGTTCACGAATCTCAATCCGCAGACGGTTGGGAACGAAGCGCATCACGCTCGCCGATTCGACCCACGGAATCTGCTCCAGTTGCAGCTTGCGTTGGCTCAGAGGTACGAAAAAAACGTTGCGGCCAATGTCCTCGCCCATGACCTCGATGACCTGGGCGCGGCTGACGTTGCTCAGGCCGGTAATCTCGATGTCATCGCTCGATTCCACGCGGAAGCGCCAGGAATGCTCACCGTAGCGATAAGCGGCCGCCGCAGTGATTCCCAACACAAAAGCGACACTCAAGGCCAGCATGGCCCAGCTGAGATGGGTGGCAGTCTTCTTGGGCAGAGTACTCCGGCGAACGGAGACGCGTTTTTGTGCGCGCAGGAATGGCGACTCTTCGTCAGCGTCTAGGTCGAGCAGACGCGCATCGTCCAGCTCTTCCCGCGCAGGCTCGTCGCCCAGTGGGTACAACTCTTCCTGCGAGATGGTGGAACTGCCTTTTCTCGCCATCAATACAGGTCAGTTGTCGGCAGCGAACCGCAGAGCGAAATTACTATAACTGCTTTTCGCAAATTGGGATAGAGAGAAAGTGGGTGCCTTTTACACGAGAGCCACGCTAACGACTCCCACTATGCCGCGCTTTTCTGCTTGCCCCCATTTGCTTTCGCGATCTTCTCCACCTGCGCCAAATGGTTCAGGTCATGGCCGGCGAACATGCGCACGAGGTGCGCAATCGTTTCTTTCCCGCGCTCCTGGTGCATGCCGTAGTTCTCCCATAGATTCTTGGGCAGCGCCTTCAACATCCGCAGGTTGTTGCGCGCAGGGTGCGAAACGTCTCGAGAGACTGCTGCGGGTCGCGGCGGGCATAGTCGAACGTGCTGGCCCAGACGTCCTGATCAAAGGCTTGAACCGAGACGCCATTGTTGCCTGCGATCAGCCGCATACGCCAGCTGCCCACGATCTCCGCGTCCGCGAGGTGCGCCAGAATCTCCGCGATCGACCACTTGTCTGGCTGCGGCCTCTGGGTCAACTGTTTCTTGCTCAACGGCTTGATCAGGCGTTGCAGCTTCTTGGGCGTTTCCTGCTGCACTCGCATTGGATCTTTGCCATTCGTGTGGCCTAGAATGCGCTGCGTGTACTGCTGCGCTGTCTCTTGCATGGGTTCCTCCGGCAAAAAGTGCGGTCGTTATATTGAGGATGGAGAGCACAGAAAAGAAGCGGGAAAATTCAACAGCGGCTAGCTTCGGGCAGGTGAGGACTCCTGCCCCTACGTGGATTTAGATGGTGCCGTCGTTGTGAATGACCGGCGCCTGAGGAACTTCAATCCTGGGAATCTCCACGCGAACCGTCTGCCGCGGGCAAACTACGCGCACGCGCTGTAACTCCTCCAGAGCCAACATCCGAGCCCGTTCCCCTTGCAACCGGGCGCAAGCCGCTTCCTGGCGTGCCATGACCGTCTGTACGGAAGCCAACCGCGCCTGGACCCTGGCTATCGACACCTGCGCCTGGACAACCGGCATCGCGGTCCTGCCCAGCATGAACTCGGCCATAGCGACCGCGTGGTCGGCCTGGCTCGAAAGCCGTTGAACCGCCGCCACAGTCCGGTCAGCCAGAAATTTGCCGTCGAGCTTGGTCGCGAAATGATTACCAACCGCAAGAACCAGAACGCCCACCGCCATCCAATATGTCGCCTTTTCGGAGGTCATGTTGATGCTCCTCACCCGCTTATGGAAATTAGACGAGGCACCCGGAAATTCGTTATCGGCCTTGTTCATGGTGTTATGTACGGGTGGGAGGACCAAAAGGTTTCGAGGTTTGGGGCATGGTAAGAACCCCTATTTCTTAGGTTCCGGTCGCCGCGGTTGCGGTACTCGCCAGCTTTTCCAGAATCATCGGCCCAAGCTGTGACACGGTGCCAGCGCCCAGGGTCAGTATCATGTCGCCATCCCGCGCTGCCGCCACCACGGCTGCCGTGGTCTCCGCGAAAGAAGCGACGTAATGGGCCTCGGCACCGGCTCTTTTGATCTCACCCGCCAGCGCTTCTCCGGTCACGCCTTCAATCGGTGGCTCGCTGGCCGCATAGATATCCAGTACGTAGAGCGTGTCGGCATCGTGGAACGCCGTAGCAAACTCCTCCCGCAGGTCGCGTGTCCGGGTGTAGCGATGTGGCTGGAAGACAACGTGGATCTTTTTGAAGCCGCATTGCCGGGCTGCTGCGAGCGTGGCCCGAATTTCGGTGGGATGGTGACCGTAATCGTCGATGACACTCACGCCCGCGGCCTTGCCTCGCAACTGAAAGCGCCGGTCCACCCCACGAAAATTTCCCAGAGCAGAACGGATCTGGTCAGCCTTGACGTCGAGACCGATGCCCACCGCGATCGCCGCGGTTGCGTTCAGGACGTTGTGGCGGCCAGGCACATGGAGCTGAAACTCGCCCAGGTCATCTTCCTTATAGGTCACCCGAAAACGGTTGATGGGTTGGCCTGCCTCTGCAAAATACTTAGACTCGCCCAGCTTGATGTGAAAATCGGACCCTCGCCATGTTCCGTAGGTCACCATGCGGCGGCGCACCTGCGGCAGCAGACGGCGAAGAATGGCATCGTCGTTGCACGCCACCACCATGCCATAGAACGGGACCCGGTCCATGAAGTCGAGGAAAGTCTGCTTCACGTCGCGCATGTTGCGATAACAATCCATGTGCTCGCGGTCAATATTCGTGACAACCGACAGGATGGGCGAAAGCTTCAAAAAAGAACGGTCGCTCTCGTCGGCTTCCGCCACCAGATATTGCGACTTCCCCAGGCGGGCGTTGGAGCCGAGCGCGTCCACGCGGCCGCCGACCACAACCGTGGGATCGAGTCCCGCGCCAGCAAGAACGACTGCGACCATGGAGGTAGTTGTCGTCTTGCCATGCATTCCGGCGATCGCGATGCCGTACTTCAAACGCATCAGCTCGGCCAGCATCTCGGCGCGCTGAATGACCGGAATGTGGAGCTTGTGGGCTTCGGCGAGCTCGGGATTGTCGGGCCCCACGGCGGAACTGGCAACCACCACTTCGGCGCCTGCAATGTTCTCCGCGCGATGACCTTCAAAGACGGTCGCTCCCAGCGCGGCCAGGCGCTGGGTGATAGCGGAGGACTTGAGGTCGGAACCTGAGACCTTGTAGCCGAGGTTCAGCAAAACCTCAGCGATCCCACTCATGCCGATTCCGCCGATCCCCACAAAATGCACGCGCTGGATTTTGGCAAACATTTAAATCTAATGCTGCACTGCCATCCTGAGCGAAGCTGTTCGATTCGCTCGCAAATCGAACAGCGCAGTCGAAGGATCTCTACCAAGCCTGTGTCATCGCGCGTCGCGTCAAGGCATTCTCCCCAAACTTAGTGTGAGAACCCTCAACAGCGCCAGCAGTCCCAATGATGGTAGCGATCCTTCGACTTCGTAGCTGCTTCGCGTTGCGAAGCAGCTACTTCGCTCAGGATGACAACGTATTAACCACCCCTGCCAACTTCGCCGCCATCTCTGCTATATCCCGTGCCGCGTTTTGAAGGGGCAACTTGCGCGCTGCGTCGCCCATGGATCTCAGCCGCGACTCGTCGCTGAGCAACCCTGCCACCGTTTCCACCAGGCTTCCGCGATCCAGCTTCGATTCTTCGAGCATCACCGCTGCTCCAGCCCGCTGCAGCGCCTCGGCGTTGCGCTTCTGATGATCATCCGCCGCGCGCGGAAATGGCACGAGAACCGCCGGTTTGCCGGCCGCGGTCACCTCTGCAACCGTGCTGGCGCCCGAACGGCAAACCAGCAGGCTCGCGCGGGCAAAGTGGCCCGGCATGTCATTGATAAAGCGGTGTACCTCAACCGCGCCGTTCAGCTTTGCGTAAGCCGCCTGCGCGTCATTATAGTCAGGTTCGCCCGTTTGATGGACGATGTGAAGCCTCGGAATTCGCGCCAGTAAATCCGACGCGGATTGCATCATCACCTGGTTGATGGCGTGTGCTCCCTGGCTTCCGCCGAAAACAAGCAGATTGGGACCTGACGGCTTCGCAGCAACCTGAAAGAAAGCCTCTCGCACCGGCACGCCAGTCACCTCACTACGGCGAAAGTATTTTTTCGTTTCTTCAAAGTGGACCGCGGCGGCTGAGACGAACCGGGCAACCGCGCGGTTGGCGAAACCAGGGACGAAATTCGGCTCAAAAATCAAGGTCGGAATTTTTCGCAGGATCGCGGCCAGCATGGCCGGACCCGAGGCATAGCCGCCCACTCCGATCACAACATCGGGACGGAACTCCGAGAGCAGGCGCGAGGAATCCAGCACCGCTCGTGGCAGATCGACAAAAGTTCGCAATCTGGTGGCGAGGCTGACATTCTTCAACGCGCCGACTTCGACCAACCGCAACGGAAATCCAGCAGCGGGCACCAGGCGGTTTTCAATTCCGCGGGCGGTCCCGATAAACAGCACTTCCGCGCCGTACTGTTTCAGGAGCTGTTGCGCGATGGCGAGGGCCGGAATCACATGACCGCCGGTTCCGCCTCCCGCCAGAATGGCCCGCATACGCTGACTATAACCCAGGCGTCCGGCACAAAGCCGATCGAGCGTTAACGCTGTGGTTGCGCGTCGGAAATCGACGAGCCGGGTGCCCCATCCTTTCGCGTTCTTTGCGAAAGGGTGGGAGGCGACAGATTAATCGCGAGTCTGGCTCGCTTCCTTAGAAAACCTACTCCGCCTGCTTGGAAATATTCAGCAGCACTCCGACGCAGGCCAGCGCAAAGAACAGCGACGATCCACCATAGGAGACAAACGGAAGCGGGATGCCCTTGGTCGGCATCATGCCCAGCACCACGCTGATGTTGATGAACGCCTGCACCACGATCATGCTGGTAATTCCCACCGCGAGCAGGCGTCCAAACACATCCTGGGTGCGCAGCGCGGTGCGAATGCCGCGCCACAGAAAAATCGCGAACAACAGCACCACAATCAGCGAACCCACCAGGCCCAGTTCCTCCGCGGTCACGGCGAAGATGAAGTCGGTATGCGGCTCGGGCAGGTAAAACAGCTTCTGCTTCCCCTCCATCAATCCCACGCCGGTAATGCCGCCGGTGCTCACCGCAATCAGCGACTGAATAATGTGGAAGCCGCGCCCCTGCGGATCAGAATACGGATCGAGAAACGCCAGAATGCGTGCCCGGCGATAAGCCACGTGGAAGATTAAAAAGTAGAGAGCCGGCACCGAAGCCAGCGCTGCGTACGCCAGATAGCGCACCTCCATGCCAGCCACAAACAGTACGCAAAAAGTTATGGCGGCGCAGGCAATCGCGGTCCCCAGGTCGGGCTGAAAAACAATCAGGCCGACAAAAATCAGGGTAGGCAGCATGGCCGGCAGGATGGTGTTGCGCCAATCCGTCATCGACCGCACCCGTCCCTCGAGGAAAAATGCCAGAAAAAGAATCAGCGCCGGCTTGGCCATCTCCGAAGGCTGAAAAGAAAACGGCCCCCAGTGGATCCAGCGATAGGTGTGATGGGAGCGGTCGAGAAAGAACACCGCGATCAGCATCAGGGTGGTCAGGCCGAGCAGCGAAAAGACGACCGCCGGTTGCCGGTAATGGCGGTAGTCGATCTTCATGGCCAGCACCATGAGCAGAAGCCCGCCGGCAGCCCAGCCCATTTGCCGCAGCAGGAAGAAGTATCCCGAGCCGTAGCGTTCCTTGGCCATGACCGCGGATGCGCTGAACACCATCACCAGGCCGACAAAAATCAGCAGCAAGGTAATGGTGAACAACCAGCGATCGACGCTGACCCGTTTGGCCATGGGAGGTTTTCATTTCATCACGGAGATCGGGTAAAGGCCGGTGATTGTTCATGGCGGACTGTTGCTTGTCTTGATTCGCGGGGAAATTCTTGACTGGATGTCATCCTGACGCGCTTGAGCGCGGAAGGATCTTACGGACCGCTAACGGCCTCGATGTCGTGGAAGGGAAAGGCCAAGACCCCATCCGCGCCTCAGGCGCTCTTGGCTGTCGTACGATCCTTCCACGGCTACCGCCGTTTCAGGATGACGTGGACTGACTTGTTCTTGTCGCCAGTCAGGACGCGGTGAACTTCTCAGTTCTCCGTAACTTTCGGCGCTTCCGGTCCCTTCGGCGCCGAGTGGCCGCGAGGAGGTCTGGGCGGCGCCGGTGGCGTAGCCAACTCTGCGACTGACGATCCCTTGCGAATCTCAATCGTTCCCTGATCGTTGTTCAGCACGAGGTGCGGTCCGCCGGCGCCAATGCTTCCCGCAGCGGTTGCATTGTTGCCCGACGTATCAACCTTCAACTCGTTAAAATCGCTTTCGATTTCGCCGCCGTGCGACCGCGCATCCACCTGGAAAGCAGCTTTGTCAGGAACGTACACCTGAATGTCGCCGCGGCGATTCTCTACCTGCACGCTGCCCAGTTTGCTCATGTGCAGTTCGACCGAGCCGTTCGAGTCCTCCAGCCGCACGTCGCCGGAGACGCTGGTCAGGCGAATGTCCTTGGAGCGGGTCGTCAGGCGTAGCGGGCCAATCATATTGCTGGCCTGGAGGTCGCCCGAATCCAGATCCAGATCGCCATCCAGCCGCGAAAACTGCATATCGGTGCGCGACGATTTGAAGGTCACGGTTTGCGCGATCCGCGCCAGCTTCACGCTCTCCATAAATTCGCCGTCGAGATGCACCGCGCCCTTGATGCCCTCGAGCGAAACGTCGTTGGCACGGCCTTGGATGGAAACATCCGAGCTGACCTGCGAAACCCGCGCCGAACTGTGGTCGAGATTCAGGCTGACTTTGCCGTTGATATCAGACGCGGAAGTATCGCCGTGCTCGTCGGAAATCTGCACGTCGCCGTCGCGGCCCGTGACACTGGCGTCGCCCGAGCGTGTCGAGATGACCACCGCTGCCTTGCGCGGCAACGTCACATCCACATCCACCGCAACCCAATGGTCGCCTGCACCCTGGTTGTTGGTATTCAGCGTCACCGTGTTCCCGCTGGTAGTGATCTGCGGCTTGGTGCCCGCGTTCCACTTGTCCGCGTCTGACTGGCTGTCGGCGTTGATGCGCTTGTGCACCACCACGCGAATCTGGTCGTCATCGGAGGCGACAATATTCACCGCGCCGCGCGTGTCGTTCACGTGCAGGCTGGCGCCGGCAGGAAATGCCTGCGCGAGCTGATCTTCATAAGTATATTTTTCGCCGAACCAGGTGAAGTTGTTGTCATCGATGTTCAGGTTGTCGCGCAGCTCGCCCCAATCGAAGCTCGACATCTGGGTGGCCGCGAGTCCGACCACGATCACCATGATGATCAAAAAGATGCCGCCCGCGCCGAGCCCAGGTGCGCGCACTCCCTCACGCTGCGCAGCCTGATACTCAATCAACTTGATGATGCCCGCCACAATCAGAATCACCGGCCAGTAGTGAGCGAACCAATGCCCTAGCCGCGCCCAGTTGAGCACCCCCATCGTTCCCAGCAAGAACACAACCCCAATCGAAATCAGAACGATCGGGCCGGAAAGCGAGCGGCGATAACGCCGCGGTTGAACTGGAGGCGGCTGAACTGAGCTAGCCATTTTGCACCTCGCTTACCGGAGGTTGAACCTCGCCGCTGGAGGGTCCCGTCCCTGGCATAGACGGCGGAGGCGGCAGCGTCGGCGATTGCCGCTCTAACAGCTTAGTAATGCCGATCGCCAAAAGCAGAACCGGCCAGGTGCGGTGCCAGCGCGGACCGCCAAGATCTTCAATCAGCTGAAGAGCGCCCACGGTCACCAGCACCACCGGCCCCACCAGTCCACGTATGCGCTCGGCGTGTGAATAAACGCGGTTGGATGGGATCAAACCCCACCGCTTCGCGAAGAGCCAGAGTCCTAGCAGGATCAGAACAACCGGCCAGAATCCCTCGAAGCTGAATTCGAAGACGCCGGAACTTCGCAGCAGAAACAGAATTCCCAGACCGATCAGAACCACGGCCGCAACTGGGATCTTTGCCGTATCTACTTTCTCGCCCGCTCCAAACGCCTGGCCGAGACCCAGCGGATCAGGCGCCGGCTGGCCCATTTGCAGAGCACGAGCTGTGCGGACCGCATCGATAATCTGCCACACATAAAAGAATGCGAACGAAAACCCGCAGATCGTGGACAGCGGGTCGCTGCCTTGACTCATCCCTACAATCAATCCAACAAAAATGAGCAGGTGCGCCAGGCCTTTGGCGTATTGACCGGTGTACACCGCCCCCACGCCCAAAGGAAAGAACCCGGCGAGGATACCCGCGACCGTCGGATTAGGACCGGTGCTCGCCCCTATCGGCGGCGCCGTTGGAACCACCCCTGACAACGGCTGTCCAGTAACCGGTTGCACTCCTGCCAGGCGGTCGGCCAGGCAGTTCTCGCAATAGATCACTCCCTTGACGTCGCGTGTGCAGCTTGCACAAAGCGGTTTGCCGCAAGTCCGGCAATAGGCGACTGCTGCATTTCCTGGATGATTGGCGCAATTCATGAAACCCTCCTCAGCGTGGCCAGATTCACTGCAGGCGGGTGGTCGGGGAGTGAAGCCAGAATCAATTCGCTTGCCCCTTGACTGTAGTTGCGTTCCTGATTTTGGTCCGGTTGTCCACTGGTATTGTCATTCTTCTGGTTGTTCTGCTTCTTCACGGGCGCCGGCTCGGCGGGAGTGGTCGCCCGTTTGAATTCCCGTAAACGCGATTCAAACTCGTACACGAAGCGAATGTTCTCGTAATACTTCACCACCTTGCCGGAAGTCTCGTAATAATTCCGGCGGATGGCGCTGGGACGCAGGTCCGCGTGGCGCACATCGCTCAACTTCACCCCGGCAAGGCTGAGTGAGATTGACAGCGAAAAGAATGCCATGCCGAATGACATGGCGAAGCGCGGCTGCCGAATCATGGCCGCGACCGGGCTGACCAAAGTTCTTCCCCAGTCCGCCATTCGGTCGAGCCATGAAACCTGTTCCGCAACCGGAGCCGTCGCATGCAGACGAACCGTGTCGATTCCCGACGTCGCAGCTAAAATATTGTGCAGCAGTTGGGCCGGAGGCTCAACTTCAACCAACTGCTCCAGCCAGCGCTTGCCTACCTCGGCCTCCGCCAGAAGCGGTCCGCAAACCGGGCAAGACTTGGCGTGAGACTGGAACACTTGGGCCTTCGGTCCGGTCAGGACCTGATCCAGAGCGTCGCTGAGCAGAGCATCGAACTCACTGCACTGCATACCGTTATGGTGTTCCGCTGCCATTACATCACCTGTTTATATGTACGTTGAAGCAGACGCGCAAGTTCCGCTCGTCCGCGGTTTATTCTGGATTTGACGGTTCCCTCCGGTACCTTCAGTACCGTGGCAATGTCTCGATAGTCCAAATCCTGTAAGTCCCTTAAAATCACTGCCTCACGAAGGTCTGGCGACAACTTTTGCAGCGCTTTGTGGACCGCTTCGCCAACCTCCCGGCTCTGCGAATGGCTATCCGGAGCCGGGCCGTGGTCCTGTATCTGCTCGCTCAATGGCATGGCATCTTCATGCTCTGAAGGCGCGGTGTCAAGTGAATCGGTCAAGCGCTCCTGCTTGGTCTTGCGGAAGTGGTCCACCAGCAGGTTGCGCGTGATCGTCGTGACCCAGGTCATCAAGGCGCCGCGCTCCAGATCATAGCTTTGGAGAGTTCGGTACATTTTGATGAAAACTTCCTGTGTCAGGTCCTGCGCATCGTCGGCCGATCCTGCAAAGCGGTAACAGAGATTGTAGATGCGCCGATGATAGCGCTGCACGAGTTCCTCCCAGGCAGCCGCGTCGCCGGCAATGCAGCGACGGACCAGCATGGCGGCGAGTTGCGCGTCTTCCAACCGGCACTCCGTTGGGGGAACTTTTGGTTTGGCGCGGACCCTGCGTTTAGCGCATTGCCGCGCGTCGGCCTGAACACTTCAAGCCAATACGCCGACACCGAACCGGAAGTTCTCGCCTGTGGTGAAACAGAGCATTGTAGCAGGACGGGATATATGGCGAATGGATAGCGAATATGGTTTCGGCAGGTTTGCTTGTCATCCTGAGAGCCCGCGCTTTTCTTCGCGGGCCGAAGGATCTCAGTCTCCACGACTTGCGGGGTAGGCGGACATACACGTCACTCCGACGTGAAGTAATCCACCGTCACCGGGTTCTCAAACAGCGAGTAATCTCTGGTGACAACGGTGATCCCGCTGTCAGTGACGAAATAACGCTGCCGGTCGGCTTCGGGGTCGTAGCCGACGGTCGTGCCCTCAGGAATGTGGACGTCGCGGTCAATGATGGCTTTGCGGATGCGGCAATGCCGTCCGATGTTCACGTGCGAAAACAGAATGCTGGCGTCGATTTCGCTGTAGGAATTCACCCGCACATCCGGCGAAATCACGCTGTTCTTCACCATGCTGCCGGAGATGATGCAGCCCGCCGAAACGATGGAATCGACCGCCGTGCCCGTGCGCCCAGTCTCGGCAAAAACAAACTTGGCCGGCGGATATTGCCGCTGGTGGGTGCGGATCGGCCACTCAGCATCGTACAGGTTGAACACCGGCGAGACCGAAACGATATCCATGTTGGCTTCGTAGTAGGCCTCGAGCGTTCCCACATCGCGCCAGTACAGCGCCTCTTTCTTGTTCTCGTCCACGAAATCGAACGAGTACACGCGATAGTCGTCCACCATCTTCGGCAGAATGTCCTTGCCAAAGTCGTGGCTGGAGTTCGGGTCTTCCGCATCTTTCAGCAGCACCGGAATCAGCACGTCGGTGTTGAACAGATAAATGCCCATGGACACCGAAACTTTTTCCGGGTTATAGGGCGAGCGAAGCTCGGTCGTCTGCGGCTTTTCCTGAAACCCGTTCACGCGGTTATCGTGATCGATATCCACCACGCCGAAACGATAGACTTCATCGAGATCAATCTGAATCGTGGCCAGCGTCACATCCGCGCCCGAGTCCTGGTGCTGCTTCGACATGCGTCCATAATTCATCTTGTAAATGTGGTCGCCGGAGAGGATGAGCACGTGCTGCGGTTGCTCCGAGCCGATGGAATAAATATTCTGATACACCGCGTCGGCCGTGCCCTGGTACCACTCCTCGCTGACCCGCTTCATCGGCGGCAGCACTTCGATGAACTCTCCCATCTCGCGGGCCACAATGTTCCAGCCTTCGCGGATGTGCCGGTTCAGCGACAGCGCCTTGTATTGAGTAAGGATGTAAACCCGGCGCAGGTCCGAGTTCACGCAGTTGGAAAGCGTGACGTCGATGATGCGATAGATGCCGCCGAAGGTCACGGCCGGCTTGGCCCGGTCGCGGGTCAGCGGATACAGGCGTTCGCCCGCTCCCCCAGCCAACAGAACTCCGAGCGTGTCTTTCATCTGGTTTCCGGTTGCGTCCCGCTTCTTCTTGGATGATGTTTATGGGCGTGGCGAGGTCTCGATTCAATGAGGCCATCCGCCGCCCACAACGCAGAAGCGAAATACTAGCATAGGCGAAAGGTGTAGGCTTCCCGGAAAGCTGGTGTAAGGCGGACATTCCTGTCCGCCGCCTTTGATTTAGGATGGCCGTGTGGGGCGGACACTCTTGTCCGCCGTTTTTGACGGTGACGTCCCCGATGTTACAGTTTGGGTCTCTTGAGCCCTATAATCCATGATTTCACAGAGATCTCCGATGCCGAGACATAACTGGAGCCACGACGAGTTAGTCCTAGCCTTCAATCTGTACTGCAAGACTCCTTTTGGCAAGATTCATAATCGGAACCCCGACCTAATCGCTCTTGCGCGTGCGATTGGGAGGACGCCGTCGGCCGTTTCTTGGAAGCTCGCCAACTTCGCCCGTCTTGACCCATCCCTGAAATCCCGGAGGATCTCAGGAGCGGCACACGGCGCCGAGGCCGAGCGCGAGATATGGGCGGAATTCAGCGGAAACTGGGAGAAACTGGCTTACGAAAGCGAGCGACTGATGATGCGCCTGCGAGATCAGGGCCTAGATGCCCTGATCGGGACAGAATCCTTTCCCGAGGGGAGGACTAGGGAAGCTGTTATTCGCGCCAGAGTTAATCAAGCATTCTTTCGTTCGGCGGTCTTGGCGGCCTATGATCTTCGCTGCTGCATAACCGGGCTATCGACTCCCGAACTGCTGAACGCCAGCCACATCGTTCCTTGGAACGTAGATCACAAGAACCGAACGAACCCACGCAACGGGCTCTGTCTGAACGCAATTCACGACCGTGCCTTTGACTGTGGACTCCTTACCGTTACAACGGACTATCGCGTGAAGCTCTCACCCCTGCTGATGCCTAGGGCGCAAAATCACGCGCTCGATACATTCTTTCTAGCGTACGACAATGCGCCTTTAACGCTGCCCCGGCGTTTCATACCGGAGCCCGACTTTCTGAGGTATCACAACGCCAAGATATTTCGCGCATCCTAGACGGTGACATATGACGCTCAACGTAAGATTCACGTATGTGTATCGGGATGGTGCCAACTATAAAAACTGGAACACCGTCATCTTCTCCAACCCTGAAAGAGTGAGCCTCGCGTCTATGAAGGCCCGATTGGAGAATGCTTTCTTGGTTGACGGCATGTTTGTCGCTGACCAAATCCACATACCGGAAGTGTTTCTCTACCCTGACTGGCGGATCGACCAAGAAGATCACTGTCTACATGAATTCGGTTCGATAGAAGAGACGCCGGACGCGGCCGACGATAAGGACGCCCGCTCGATTCTGTCCTTTGTTCTCGAAGTTGAGACTGCCTCAAGGACCGGTTGGTACGGGTTCACTCCGGGCGATGATGCCAAGATTAGGTTCAGGCTCCCCTACTGAAACTGCCGATTTCTGTAGGTATAAGCACCACGTGCAAGGGCCGCTGGCGTCAGGTCGTCAACGAGGCCCGGCGAGTCAGCGAAAAGCATATCCTGACCATTCAGCAGGGCATATCCGCTGCACAACTCATTCAGATGCACAGCTCGAAGGTGAAGCTGATCGTCCCAGCCAAGCTTCACAAGCAATACCCTAAAGGCACACCGATTAGTCTCCTGAGTGTCGAAGAATTTATCCGTAACACAAAGGCTAGGCTCGCATAGATGGTTGACGTTCTGACTCGGAAGCAGCGCAGTTTCAACATGTCGCAAATTAAGGGCAGAAACACCAGCCCTGAAATTGCCGTCAGAAAATTGCTGCACGCCAGCGGCTACAGATACAAACTGAACGTTCGCGGCCTTCCGGGCTGCCCCGACATTGTTTTGCCCAAGTATAAGTCGCTGATCTTTGTTCACGGCTGCTTCTGGCACATGCATAGATGTCGTTTCGGCAAGGTGACCCCGAAGACGAATGCTAGGTTCTGGCAACGAAAGCGTATGGGTAACGTCGAGCGCGACAAGCGTCAGCGGCGCCTTTTGCGCAAGAAATGGTCGGTTCTCACGGTTTGGGAGTGTCAGACGCGAGATCTGAAGAAGCTTACTCGAAGGCTGACAGGATTTCTGAACGCAAGGACCGTCTGCGCGAAACACCTACTTCGCTCAGGATGACAGGGGTTTGAGAGTATCCCGCTTACGCGGCGTCGTCCTCGATCTTGATGCGCAGGGACTTGAGGAACTTCAGGTCCTGATCGCTGATCTTGAACTCGGGATTGCTGGTCAGGGTGGTCACCAGGGAGGTCTTGTCGTTCTTTTCGCCGGGCTTGCTCACTCCAATTGTGGCTTCCAGCACCAGGAAAATATCGTAGCCGCCCTCTTTGATGCGGGAAACGACTTCGGCAATCTGATCGGAGTCGGCCAGCGACTCGTTAATGGCCTCGCCGAGTTCCTTCATCAATTGCTTCAGTTGCTGGTCCACTCGATCCCCCTGGGTCTACCAATTGGATGCGGCTGCAGGTCACAGCGGTGCGTGACCGTGCTCACCGTGCCGCGCTAATTGTAACCCTGAAACTTGATAAAATCGACGAAGAATGACGAACCTCTCCACAGCCCGAAAATTAGGCATTGCGGCGCGGGTTGCCCGCCAGCAGGTCGGCCGCAGTCGAACCTTCGGCGCCGTCTGGAGCGCAGCCCGAGCCACCGCGTCCCGATTTGGGGCCGTCCTCGGACAGCTCTGGCTCGAAGTCACCGGCTTTGTTTTCTTGGCCTTAGCCGCGATTGGAGCGCTCGCCTTCTTCCGCGAATATTTCAAGCATCAGGCTGGCCGCGTAACTTTCGGCCGCGTGGCGCTCGCCGTGTGCTTTACTTTCCTGTTCGCATGGTTTGGCCTGAGCTCGTTCTGGCGCGTGCGAAAAAAAGGATGATGTGATGTCCGACCCTAAGACTGTCCGCCCTGTTGCCGATCCTGAAACTGCATCGCACATTCCGGTTCATCCGCTTTACACCCCCGCCGACCTCGAAGGCTCAGACTACGACAGCCAGGTCGGCTACCCCGGCGAGTACCCGTTCACCCGCGGCGTGCAAGCCACGATGTATCGCGGCAAATTGTGGACCATGCGCCAGTACGCCGGATTTGGGGACGCAGAGGAGTCCAACCGGCGGTACAAATATCTTCTGTCGAGCGGGACGACGGGGCTGTCGGTCGCGTTTGACTTGCCCACACAGATTGGACTGGACTCGGACAGCCCGCTGGCACTGGGCGAAGTCGGCAAGGTCGGCGTGGCCATCGACTCGATCGAAGACATGCAGCGGCTGTTCGATGGCATCGAGCTGACCAAAATTTCAACATCGATGACCATCAATGCGACAGCGTCGATTCTGCTGGCGCTGTACGTTGCGGTGGCCCGCCGCCAGGGCGCGAAGATTGAGCACCTCTCCGGCACAGTGCAGAACGACGTGCTCAAAGAGTACATCGCGCGCGGCACGTACATTTATCCGCCGCATCAGGCGATGCGAATCATCACCGACATGTTCGCCTGGGGCAACCAGAACGTTCCCGACTGGAACACAATTTCGATCTCCGGCTATCACATGCGCGAAGCAGGATCGACGGCGGTGCAGGAGGTCGCGTTCACATTGGGGAATGGAATCGCATACGTGAACGCGGCGGTCAAAGCCGGCCTCGATATCGACAAGTTCGCGCCACGGCTCTCGTTCTTCTTCAACGCCCACAGCAATTTTCTGGAGGAAGTGGCCAAGTTCCGCGCCGCGCGGCGCATGTGGGCGCGGATCATGAAAGAACAATTCAAGGCCAGGAATCCACGGAGTTGGATGTTGCGCTTTCATACCCAGACGGCCGGATCTACGCTGACCGCGCAGCAGCCGGAAAATAATATTGTGCGCACCGCGATCCAGGCGATGGCCGCGGTGCTGGGCGGCACGCAGTCGTTGCATACAAACTCCTACGACGAAGCACTCGCCCTGCCCACCGAGCAATCCGCTCGCATCGCTCTGCGCACGCAGCAGATCATTGCGTATGAATCGGGCGCGCCGCAAACCATCGATCCGCTGGCCGGGTCGTACTATATCGAGTCGCTGACCAACGAAATTGAAAAACGGGCGACTGAATACCTGGGCAAGATCGACGCGCTTGGCGGCATGCTCAAGGCCATTGAGCGCGGCTACGTGCAGCAGGAGATCCAGAACGCAGCCTACGAATATCAGCAGGCCGTGGACCGGGCCGAGGCGGTGGTGGTCGGTGTCAATCGTTTCAGCGTGGACGAAGAAAAATCCGTGCCCATCCTGCACATGGACGAAGGACTGGAACGCAAGCAGGTGGAACGATTGCGGGCGCTGCGGGCGCGGCGCGATGCCAAGCCCTGGTCGGAGTCACTGAAAAAAGTTGAAGATGCCGCGCGCTCAGACGCGAATTTGATGCCGCACATTGTTGCCGCGGTTGACGCCAATGCCACCGTCGGCGAAATCTCCGACACCATGAGGAAAGTGTTCGGGGAATATAAAGAAGTGATGGTGATTTAGGGTGGTCGTCGGTCGTTGGTTGGTCGTGCTGCTTCGTTCCTACTCCGGCAGAATGCGGAAGGGGCGCTTCCGGGCCGATCGATAAACGGAGAAGTCTCGCCGGTCGAGGGTAAAGATGGTATCGACTGCATCGCGTCCCGCGAGATAGACTAGCGCCGCGTCGGCGAGCTGTGGCCGCAGGCTGTCATATTTTTTCATGATGTCCGCCAAACCGTTCGCGTCCAAACTGCCCAGGGGAAGCAATTCTACAAAGCCGCTGCCGAGACTGCGCAGAAGTTGCTGCACGCCGCGCGAGCTGTTGCGTAACAGCCACGCTGCTTCGGTGATCACCGGCCAGCAGGAAAACAGCGGCCCCGGCAGGCTGCGCAAGGTTTCGACGCAACGCTCATGATGTTCGTCAGCCCGGGAAAGAATGGCGACTAGCGGGCCGGTATCGACCAGGACCCGCCTCATTTGGTTTTCTCGATCTTGGATTTGCCGAATCCTTCAAAGTGGCGGCGGTTGGTGCTGAGGTCCGTGGGTGCGCGCTTCACGCTCCCGATCAGGCCGGCTTCCTGCGCCAGTTCGTAAGCCGACCGTTCTTCTTTGGACTGGCCGAGGTAATTCTCCAGAGCTTCACGGACCAGTTCGGACTCGGTCTGTCCCTTGATTCGAGACCGGCTGGACAATCGCTGCCCCAGCGCTTCGGGGACACGGACGGTAATGCGATGCGAGGACATGTCAGACATTATAGCAGGTGTGTCCGACAAACATTGGTGGTTGTGTGGCCAGGTCGCCCCCTTAACATCAAGATGGTTGTTTGTCACTGAAATCCGGGCCGAGGTGGCGTTTAATATAGGGGAACGTGTGCGGGAGGGCCTATGACTTTTCTTAAGATGCACCGCAACCCGTACTTCCATGCGCATCCTTTGCAGGGGGCGTTTTCGCTGATTGCAAGTTTCCTGCTGGCAGGGCTATTTCTGTTGCTGTTCGTGACGACGGCAAGGTGAGGACCTCGAGGCCGCCCGCCTGGGCAGACTGCGTCACGGCAACAGGCAGTTCCCCTTTCGCGGGCGAGGGTGCCCGCGCCACACTTGTGAAAAGACGATCCGGCTCAGCTCTTCCTGGAAGTCACCGCGAAGAACGCAGCGGCTTCCTGCTCCACGTTCTTGCTGCGGCACTTGGGACAAGCGATCTTGTCCTTGTCATGCTCCGTCAGGGTGAGAACAACCTCAAACTCTTTGTGGCAATCATTGCAGATGTAATCGTAAACCGGCATGGTGGCCTCCGGGCGGAATCCTATCCGGGCGGATTGTAACGCAAAGCGGAGCGAAGAAGATGTGACACGAAAAAAGGACGGGCGCGGACGCCCGTCCTCCATTGGATCGAAATCCTGACAGCTAGTTGATGTCGAACTGTTCCTGGTGCAGCGCCGGGTCGCTTTTCACGATCACCGTCTTCTTCGTCAACTCTTCCATCTCGGTCAGCAAGCGGCCGTTATTGGTCTTCAGCGCCTTGGCGACTTCAGGGTTGACGCGCAGCATCACGTCAGAATGCTCCAGGTGCCTGGCTATCTTACGCATCTCGAGATAAATCTCGTTGCACACCGTGGTCACCGACTTCACGTAGCCGGTGGCCTGGCAATAGGGGCAGGGTGAACCGATGGTGCGTTCGAGCGACTGCTTGACCCGCTTGCGCGTGATCGCCACCAGTCCGAAATCGTTAAACTGCAGAACCTTTGATGGCGCGCGGTCGCTGCGCAAAGCCTCTTCCAGCGCCTGCATGACTTTTTGCCGGTTGCGGCGCTCATCCATGTCGATGAAGTCGATGATGATGATGCCGCCGAGGTCGCGTAGGCGAACCTGGCGCACGATTTCCTTGATGGCATCGACGTTGGTCTTGACGATCGTGTCTTCGAGGCGTGCGGTCTTGCCAACGTATTTTCCAGTGTTCACATCGATCGCCACCAGCGCCTCGGTTTGGTTGATCACGATGTAGCCGCCGCTTTTCAGCCAGACCTTGGACTTGAGGGCCTTACTGATCTCGTCATTCAGGCCGAACTGCTCGTACAACGGCGTTTCTTTGCTGTAGAGCTTGACCCGCTTGACCAGCGCGGGTTGAAAGCGGTTGGCGAAGCGAAGGATGCGCTCGTATTCCTGCTCATTGTCCACCCAGATGGCGGTGAAGTCCGAGGTCACCTGGTCGCGCAGCACGCGCTCAACCACGTTCAGGTCGTGATAGATCAGGGCCGGCGACTTGCCCATTTCGGCGCGGGTCCTGATTTCCGACCATAGACCTTTCAGGAAGCGGATGTCGGCGCGCAGTTCATCTTCGGAGGCACCCTGGGCTGCAGTGCGGACGATGAAGCCACCGTGGCCGTTCTCGCGCTCGCTGAGGATGATGCGTTTCAGCCGCTGGCGTTCTTCTTCCGAAGAAATCTTGCGGGAGACGCCGGTGTGGTGCACCGTCGGCATATAAACCAGGAACCGGCCGGGCAGGGCGATATGGCTGGTGATGCGCGCGCCTTTCTTGGCAATCGGCTCCTTGGCAATCTGCACCAGGATCTCCTGGCCTTCTTTCAGCAGGTCGGTGATCTGCGGCAGGTTTTGCGGCTGCTGGCGGCGAAAACGGCGTCCACCGCGGCGGCCGCGCGGTCCACGGCGGTCAAAGCCGGGACGCGGAGCGCGCTGCGTGTAGGGCGCAGTGCCGGACGGAGCCCGAACTTCGGCGCGAGCTTCGACCGTGCCGTTGCCTCGGGCCTCGGCATCGAGCAGGGCTTCAGCTTCGGCCTGGGCCTCTTCCAGTTCGGCCTCTTCCTCAGCTTCGTCCTCGACTTCTTCTTCGGCGTCCGCCACTTCGGCGCCTTGCGGAGACACCGGTTCGGCAGAAAATGGCATGGCTTCGGCTGACGGTTCAACAGAGGCCGCAATCTCGTGCGGCATCCCCGGCTGATAGTCCGCGGCTGCGCGGGTCTCCTCTTCCATTTCGTCTTCTTCGAAGGTTGCGTCTTCTTCCAGATCTTCGACGTACGAAGCGAGGTCGGCCTCTTCTTCTTCGATCTCCTCTTCTTCCAGAGTTCCTGCGGCAGGGCTGCTGGAAGCCGGTCGTTGATCGGCGTGTTCGGGCACGGTCACCAGTTTGTCGTCGTCTTCGACAACTTCCTCTTCGGTGTCGGTTTCTCCGAACACCGCGGCCACGTTCCTCTGGTGGAGGCGCTGCTGCTCGGCGTCCCAGGGAGAAGGTTCGGCGTGGGCTTCTGTCCCGGAAAGTTGTGGCGACTGAGATCCTTCGGCCCGCGAAGCAAAACGCGGGCTCTCAGGATGACGACTTGGGGTTGAGGGTTCCGGTTCGGTGCGCTCCGTTGTCGCCCGCTCTTCGTTCAGCTCGGCGAACAACGGCTCATCATTGGGATAGACTTCCGCGATGGGAGCGACTGCAGATTCGGTGGCAGCGGAATCTCTGGCGGTAGCCGGGGCGGCGGCTGAAGGGGACGGACCGCGCCGCTGATATTTTGAGATCGACTCACCCGGCAGGATGATGGGCTGATAGCCGGGAGGCGGGCCGTAGTCGCTGCGCTCGGGGCGGGGCGATTCGGACCGGGCAAAACGACTCTCCGGCATGCGCTCTCCGCGACGGCCGCCACGACGACGACGGCCTCGCGAGTCTTCTCGACCTTCGCGGCTTGCGCCAGCGTTGGACTTTTCACGATTCTCTGGTCGCCCAGTTGGCGCTTCGTCTGGAGCAGTTTGCGGCTCGCTAACGAGCGCGCCATTCCTGGCCTCGATGTGAACGTCTACTGGCGCAGGCGATTGATAAGGTTGTGATGGAGCAAGGTTGGTCGGAATTTCGTCGACTTCCTCATCCTCGCTCAACTCCATGAAGTCGGAGACGTAGAGGAAGGCATCGCGCTCCAGGCCGATATCCACAAACGCAGACTGCATGCCGGGCAGCACCCGGGTGACACGGCCTTTGTAGATGGATCCGGCCAGGGTGTATTCGTTCTCGCGCTCCAGATAGATTTCTGCGAGCTGGTCATCTTCCACCAGGCCCACTCTGGTCTCGTGGGGAGTGGAAGACACATAAAGTTCTCTTGTCATACGGACTCCGGTCCTGGGCGTTAAATCGCGGCAGGATTCACCGGAACAGGGCGTACAGAGGCGGGCAAAGACAGGAGCGCTGCGATGGCCGGCCCGGGTAGAGCACGGCGTTGGCTGCGGGGTTTCGCCGCAACCCAATCCTTGGCACAAGCTGGGAATTCGTTCTCACTTATCGCATGGTGACGCGCCGGGTTTGTGACCGCTCTCTTAAGTCGTCGGCTTGACGATCTTTGGGGGGCCGTTACCCGCCCGGCAACGTCTTAGCTTCAATCCTGCCCGGCCTCTGACTGCCTGGGACCGGTGAGTTGCCCTCTTCACGCGAGGGCGATCGTAATCTTGATCTTGTTCTTCCGCCGCGCATGGCAGGCGCGGCAACACCCTTTGCCATCTTCTGTCTGCTCAGTTCACGAAGCGGCGCATCCGGACGTTCATCACGATGCCCAGCGCCAGGAACATGAATAAGACCGAAGACCCGCCATAACTCATTAAAGGCAAAGGTATTCCGGTGACCGGCATAAAACCGACCACCATTCCTACGTTGACCAGGATATGAAAGCTGAGCACAGCCACCACACCCATCACCACGAATGTGCCGGCACGGTCGGGCGCCGTCTGCGCATTCTGGGTCAAACGCATTACTACCATAAAGTATAACAGCAATACGCTCAAGGCACCTACAAATCCATGTTCCTCGGCAAAAGCGGCAAAGATGAAATCGGTTTGCGGTACCGGAAGAAACGAAAGGTGAGTCTGGGAGCCGGCCGAACTGCCCCAGATTCCACCCGAACCTACGGCGATAAGTGATTGAATTACCTGGTATCCCGAGCCCTGACGGTCGGCCTCAGGCTCGAGAAAGCTGGTCAGCCGCTCGCGCTGGTAGGGCTTCAGTCCATGCCAGGCCAACGGCATCATCAGTCCAGCCAGAAGGACAACTGCCAGAGTGTGTTTCAACCGCAGCCCTCCCAGGAACAAACCCATAACGGCGATTGGGATGTAGGTAAGCGCGGTGCCCAGGTCGGGCTGGGCGAGGACCATCAGCATGGGCACGCCGACCATGGCGCCGGCTTTCAGGAAATCCGACCAGGAGAGCTCGCGCTGGTGAAGGTCGGCGAAGTACTTGGCCACGGCAAGAATCAGAATCAGCTTCACCCACTCCGAGGGTTGGAAGTGGCCTCCGCCGGGCATCTTGACCCAGCGCCGCGCGCCCAGATATTTCTGGCCGAAGATCAAAACGGACATCAGCGAAGCCAGCGCCGCAATGTACATCCAGTGCACGCGCTCCAGCAGCGCGTTGTAGTTGACCATGCTCATCAGAAACATGCCGCCGACGCCGCCTGCGATCCAGGCGATCTGCCGGAGGTGGGCGCCGGCAAACTTGGTGTGCTCGGTGGCGCTGCGAATCTCCAGTACGCCCAGCGCGCACAAAAGCATGACGAACAGAAACAGCACCCAATCAAAATCGCGGAATGAAATGTAGCGTGACATTAGATCCTGGTACCCAGTACCGAGTAGCGAGTTTCTGTTGGCGCGTCTGTCATCTTGAGCGAAGCATATCGGTGGTCCATGGCTTCACTCGGTACCCGGTACCAGGTACTGGGTACCAGCAACTCCCGGCGCGGCAGTCGCTAATGGCAGGGGCGCCCTGGCCACCTCCATCACGAAGCGGCCGCCGTGCAAAGTGTCGTCGTCGGAGCCGTCGGGATCGACCGCGTTCCACACCGCTCCCACTTCTACCTTGCCATTCCCTTTCGCCATCTTGGTTGGCTGACGCCGCTGCTTCTCAACATAAGCTTTGATCACCTGGGCCACGGTGCGGGCTGCGAGGTATCCATGTTCGCCTTCTTCCAGCAAGCCGCACACCACGATCTCCGGATTGCGCCGCGGCTCAACTCCCACGAACCAGCCGTTGTCTTTGAACTTCGCCTTGCCCGCCGCGCCCAACCTGGCTTTTCCCGCGTTGCTGATGGTCTGCGCGCTGCCGGTTTTGCCGGCGAAATCAATCCCCTGCAAATGCGCGCTGGGCGCTGTGCCAATCGGGTTCACCACGTTGGCCAGCGCGTCAGTGATGGTTTCCCAATTCTGCGGATCCAGCGGAATTTTCACTTGATCGGGCACATCCGACGCCGGAACAACATTGGCCGGAAGGTCTTGCGGGTTGGCCACGTGCGGCCGCACCAGCAAACCGCCGCTGGCAATGGCGCCGAGGGCGCGCGCCAGTTGAATCGGTGTGACCGCGACCGCGCCCTGCCCGATGCCCACGGAAATGGTTTCGCCTGCGTACCACTTCTGCTTGAAGTTGCGGACCTTCCATTCTTCCGACGGCATCACGCCGGTGACTTCCTGGGGCAGGTCGATGCCGGTCTTCTGTCCCAGCCCGAACATGGTGGCGTATTTAGCGATGCGTTCGATGCCCAGCTTCTCCGCCAGAGTGTAGAAGAAGACGTCGCACGACTGGTAGATGGCTTTGCTGATCTCCACCTCTCCGTGCACGCGATGCTCGGCCGTGACCCAGCATTTGAAATAGCGACCGTAGAATACGGCGCCGCCATTGCAGATCACGTGCATGTCCTGCGCGATGCCCTCCTGCAACCCCGCAGTCGCCATGATGACCTTGAAAGTAGAACCCGGGGCCAGTTGCGCCTGGATCGCTTTGTTGAGCAGCGGATGATCTTCATCGTTGACCAGCTTGGCCCATTCGTCGCGCGAGACCCGCACCGCAAAGTTGTTGGGATTGAACACGGGCCGGCTGACCATGGCGAGAATTTCGCCGTTGCGCGGGTTCATGGCGACGATCGCGCCGTTGCGGCCTTCGAGCGCCTGCTCGGCGGCGATTTGCAGGTCAAGATCGACGGTCAGCTTGAGCTGCCGGCCGGGCTGGGCAGGGGTCTCGTCGAGGCGCTGCATTTCTTTGCCATGGCTGTTGACCACGGCGCGCCGCGAGCCGTTCTTGCCCATCAGAATCTGGTTGTACTCCAACTCAACACCGGACTTGCCGACGATATCTCCGGGATTGTAGAGCTCAAACTGCGGCTGGTTCAGCATGTCTTCGCTGACCTCGCCGACGTAGCCGATCAAGTGGGCCATGAAGCCGTTGCGCGGATACAGGCGACGATGGGCCATGATGGTGTCGAGCTCAGGAAGTTCGTTGCGATGCGACTCGATGAAGGCGAGTTCGTCGGGAGTGATGTCATCCTTGAGATAAATCGGCTGGTACTGCGGCGATCCGGCGAAGTGCCGAATGCGGTCTTTTACCTCTTTCGGATCAAGATGCAGGCCCTGGGCGATCAGATCGGCGTCGCCCATGAGGTCGCGGGAGGAGTCGCGCAGCAGCAGCGCAGTGAACGAAGGATAATTGTCCACGATGGTGCGGCCTTCGCGATCGAGGATCCTGCCGCGCGGCGCGAGAATGGGCACATTGCGGATGCGGTTCTTTTCCGCTGCCATCGAATAGTAGTCGCTCTGCACCACCTGCAGCCGCCACAGTCCGTAGGCGAGCACGAAAAAAATGGCGAGAATGATGTATTGCACCGCGGTCAGGCGGATGGGCGATACTTTTTCGTCGCGGCCGAACATGGTTTCAGTCGCTAGAAGCGAGTTTCCGGCATCCGGTCACTGCGGCGTCTGGCGAACACACTCCAACTTTTTCCCGACCAGTTCAAAGCACGGATCAGTGCTGTAACAAACGGCTGGCTGAGTTAACTTCATTGTAAACCAGGCAATGCGGTCGGACGACGGTGTTCCGCAGTGACGGAGGGCCATAGACCGCGGCGTGATTTCACGTCCTCTGCTTGAAGCGATCCAACAGGGCAAACAGCGGCACCGCCAGCACCGCGTTGGCCAGGGCTGAGCCTAACTCATGCAGCCAGCTCCAGTGCAAAGTCAATCCCACCATGCCGCGGGCGACGGTGAAGTAAACAATCTCGTGGATAACGAAAAAAAAGACTGTGACGATGAAGCGCGACCCGGCATTCTCCACGTCAATTTTCACGCCCAGCGACGACGCGCCGTATCCCACGATGGTATTGGCGATGCCATAGACGCCGATCGGCAAGGACGGCGTGAGCGCATCCTGCAGAATGCCGATGGCTCCGCCCGTCAACATGCCGGAGACCTGGCTGCGCCGCGCCACTGCGAAGAAAATCACCACCAGCAGCGGCAGATCAAAAATCGAGAAGAAATGCAGCTTCAGAGGAATGAACGCTTGAAAGAACACCGCGACCAGCGGAATCAGAATCGCCGTCGCAATGCTGAAGCGGTAAACCTCAACCTGCTCGTTCGATGTGTAAGTGATGGGCACGCTATTGAGGTTGGTCCTGTGGCGGCGGTTGATTTTGTGCCGGCGGCACGCTGGCGGCGGGCAGGGTCGGTTCGGGCTGCGTGCTGACCGGCGACGGCTTTTGCGCGTTTCCTGTGTCAGCCGCGGGTTTCACTCCGGCAACCGGCTTCTGCGCAGAAGGACCCGGCGCAGTGCTCGCCGTCGGCTTGGTTGTCGGAGGAACGGCTGTCGGGGGAACGGTCGCCGGCTTGTTTGCGTTGGCAAAAGTCGCGGGCTTCGAAGTCGCAGTTTGGGCCTGCGTCGCCGCACCGGCGGTTGGCTTGGAACCAGCGACAACCGTACCCGGCGTTCCCGGCATGGTCGCTGTGGTTGCCTGTTTCGGACCAATCATCACCGGCTTCTCCGGCACCGAGGGTAAGCGCTGCGCCAAAATGTCCGCTGCCCGCACATGCTCGACATCCGATACGACCGGTTCCGTCTCTTTGTTTTGCGTGATGACCAAAACTTCTTCCAGCCTGTCCAAATCGGCCGCGGGCTTCAGACGAATATTCAAAAACAGCTCTGGCCCGGGCGAAACCTTGGTGACCGTGCCAACAGAAAGCCCTTTGGGAAAAATCTGATCGCCACCGCTGGTCAGGACTTTCTCTCCGGGCTGCACCGTCTCGTCTGACATGACTTTTTCCAACACAACTTCACCTGCCGGCGTGCCCCGCAACACACCTTGCAGCCGCGATTTCTCGAGGATCGCGCCGACGCCGCTGGTCTGATCGTTAATCAGCAACACCTGCGATGTGGTTTTGAAAGTCCGCAGCACCTTGCCCACGATACCGTCGGCGGTAATCACCGCCATGTCGGGCCGCACGCCATCGCGCGAGCCTTTATCGATGTAGACTGATCGGGATTGTTCGCTGCCGCTCGAGCCGATGACCTGCGCGGCCAGCGTTTGCGAAATAAACTGCTCCTTGAAACCGAGAAGCGCCTGCAGGCGGTGGGCCTGTTCCGCGTCCTGGTTGAGCCGGACCTGTTCAATCTCCATCTGTTGGATTTTCTGTTTGAGCTGGCGGTTTTCCTGCCGCACGCCCCGCAGATAAAAATAGTTATGCCAGAGATTGCCGGCGCCGCTTTGCAGATCTACGATGCCTTTTTCGAGAGGAGTGACCGCGGTGACTGCCCAGATGCGAATCAGACGAGTGGGAGCATTTTCCGTGGAGCGTTTGACCTGAATGGCCAGGCCCAGCACTTGTCCGAAAAGCAGCGCCGCCAGGATGGTGAGATTACGGTAGCGGCCGATGAAGGTTTCCATGAAAACAGCTCAGGTTCTAGTTTATAAGGACGCGAGCCAAACGCGCGTTAGGTCCCTCGCTGTGCTCGGGATTTCGGCTGCGGGCTCCCGCTCCGCTCGCGCCCGCAAAACGCCTCAACTTCGCGCGGCGCGCCCAGATCCTTCGCTGCGCAAAAGCGGCTTGCTCAGGATGACAAGCAAACTCTTACTCAATTGAAATCTTTCTCAGCAGCTTGAAGTCGCTGAGCATTTTGCCGGTGCCCAGCACCACGCTGCACAGCGGATCGTCGGCAATGGAGACCGGCAGGCCAGTTTCTTCGCGGATGCGTTTATCGAGGTTCTTCAACAAGGCACCCCCGCCGGTCAGCACAATGCCACGATCGCTGATGTCGGCGGAGAGTTCAGGTGGCGTGCGCTCCAGGGCCACGCGGATCGCGTTCATGATGGTGGAAACGCATTCGCTCAACGCTTCGCGAATCTCGCTGTCATCTACGGTGATGGTTTTGGGCACACCCTCGATCAGGTTGCGGCCCTTGATCTCCATGGTGAGCGGCTTATCCAGCGGATACGCCGACCCGATTTCAATCTTGATCTGCTCCGCCGTGCGCTCGCCCACCAGCAGGTTATATTTCCGCTTGAGGTAATTCATGATGGCCTCATCCATCTGGTTGCCGGCCATGCGCACGGAACGCG
>Ga0209415_10000148_pt1 | contig 111607 bp, 91 predicted proteins | sample PeaSoiSIISIP2007_FD_187696 | JGI IMG/M metagenome (GOLD analysis project Ga0209415, IMG submission 187696) | Peat soil microbial communities from Weissenstadt, Germany - SII-SIP-2007 (SPAdes) (version 2) | ecosystem: Environmental > Terrestrial > Soil > Wetlands > Peat | place: Germany...
AGATCGTCGGAGATATTGTTGATACGGCGATAGTGCTTGGCGCGGTCGTTCTGCCAGGAACGGAACACGGCGTCGCGGGCCATCACGAGCTGGTCGTGCGGGTCCTGTGGGAAGTCGCGTCCGGCGTGCTTTTTGACGACCTTCTTGTATTCGGCAATGACTTCTTTCAACGCTTTGGCGTCGAGATCGGTGTCGAGCTTCGCCTTCTTCTGCTTTTTCTTGGCGTCAAAGACTTCATCAAACGCGGACTTCGGAATTTCAAGCACCACGTTGCCGAACATCTGGATGAGGCGGCGATAGGAATCGTAGGCAAAGCGCGGATTCTTGCTGCGCTTGGCCAGCGCCTCGACGCTTTGATCGTTCAGGCCAAGGTTCAGGATCGTGTCCATCATGCCGGGCATGGAGAACTTCGCGCCTGAACGGACGCTGACCAGCAGAGGATTGTCGCCCTTGCCCAGTTTCTGATGTTGCAGTTCCTGTAGCCGGTTCAGGGCGTCTTCCATTTCGCGGTCGACTTCCTTCGACACACCGCCGTGGCGCATGTATTCGCGGCAGGCTTCGGTCTGGATAGTGAAGCCGGGCGGGACGGGCAGGCCGGCATTGGTCATTTCGGCCAGACCGGCGCCCTTGCCGCCGAGTTCGTCTTTCATTTTGCCGTTGCCATCGGCCTTGCCGCCGCCGAAGAAGTAAACGAACTTGGTGGTGGGCTTGGCTTGCTTGGTTTCGAGCTCAGTTTCAGGGAGAGTGGTAGTAGCCATAGGATTAGTCCTTTACTTTGAAGATTCCTTTCCTTCGGTCACGATTTCGGAAAAGTCAGCGATGGTCGAAAACTCCTTCAGTAATGTTTGCAGCAGGGCGAGCCGGTTGGCGCGCACTTGTTCGTCGTCTACCATGACCATGACTTTGTCGAAGAAAGCGTCGACCGGTTCGCGGAGGGTTGCCAGCATGTGCAAGGCACTCACGTAGTCTTTTTTCTTCCTGTCTTCTTCGATCCGAGGCGCCATCAGCTCAAGTTTCGCCCGCAACACTTTCGCCTCCTCCGCCTCTTCGGCCAGAAACTCGAATTCTTGTGTCGGGAGGACGCCCTTTTCACTAGCTTGCCGAAGAATGTTTCGGATGCGCTTACACGCTGCCGCAATAGACTGGAAATCTGGGAGTGCTCGCACTTCTTTCACGGCTTCTGCGCGGGCTATGGTGTCAACTATGTCATCGCAGCCAGGGCCGAGCGCTGCGTTGACCGCGTCATACGCAATGCCCCGCACCTCACGCAGATAGAACTCGACTCGTTCGCGGAAGAATCTTGCAACTGATACCTCGAATTCATCGTCTCTCGGTTGCGCTAATTCCTTCCGAAGGTTGGCATCTGCGACAAGGAAAATGAAGTCTTGTGACAACCCGAAGAGATATTTAAGCCTACCCGGTATCTGTTTGTAGTCCAGCGCCTTTGCGAACTTCCTCTCAGCATCGGTCCGCTGATAATTGAGGAAGGCAGCCCCAATCAACTCGCTCAGCCGCAGCGGTAACTTCTGCTCGGCGATCGTTTTCACAATCCCGTTTGCCTGGCGGCGCAGCGCAAACGGGTCTTTCGATCCCGTCGGCTGCAAACCGAGGGCAAACATTCCGGCGATGGTGTCGGCCTTGTCGGCGATCGACAGTACGGCGCCTTCGACCGTTTGCGGAACGGAATCCTCCATGGACTCCGGTTTGTACTGGTCGTAGATGGTCTGCGCAATCAACTGTCGGGTCGCGTCGGGCAGATCGGTATCGAGCTCCTGCACGCGCGCGTAGAGGCCACCGACGATTCCCTGCAACTCGGTAAACTCCTTCACCAACTCAGTGGTCAGATCGGTCTTGGCAAGATAGGCCGCCTTATGCACGACGCCCGGCCGGATTGGCATTCCACTTTCGCGGATGATTTCGCACAGCCAACTGCACAGGCGCTGCACGCGCAAAGTTTTTTCGTAGTAGCTGCCCAGGTCTTTCTGAAAAGTGATGTGCTTGAGCCAGGTGGTGCGCTCGCGCAGCGGATGCTTCTGGTCGGTCTGCCAGAAAAAGCGAGCATCATTGAAGCGGGCGCGGAGGACACGCTCGTGGCCGTGGCGAATGATTCCCTGCGGATCACCGTCGGTGTTTAGCACGGCCAGAAAATGTGGCAGCAACTTGCCGCTGGCATCTTCGACCGCAAAGTATTTCTGGTGGTCGCGCATGACCGTGACCAGTACTTCTTCCGGCAATTCCAGGAATTCGCGATCAAAACTGCCCAGAATCACCGAAGGCCACTCGGTGAGGTTGACTACGGTATCGAGCAGGCTTTTGTCCTCGCGCCAGTGTGCGCCGGGGATGGCTCGCGTGGCCGCGTCGAGCGCTTTGCGAATCTGCTGCTCACGATCGACACGACTGAGGATCTTGGCCGCGCGCAGTGCACTCACGTACGCTTCGCCCGCGGCTGGAATCGGCACAGGTGCATCGGCGAGGATTCGGTGGCCGCGCGAGGTGTTGCCGGCGCGAATGCCGTCGAATTCGAGCGGAATCACTTCCCTGTCGAGCATAGCGACCAGCCAACGCACCGGCCGGACAAAGAGTTCGCCGGGCTGGCGCCAGTACATCTTCTTGGGCCAACGGAGTGAATTTATTTCCTTGGGAAGAGACTCCGCCAATAAATCCTGGGCGCTACGCCCCTTGAGAGTTTTATTGGCAAAAACGTAACCATCTCTCCGCTCCAGGTCGGAGACCTCGACGCCAGACTTTTTGGCAAAAGCATGCGCTTGCGCGGTTGGCACCCCATCCTTGAATGCGACCTGCAGGGAGGGTCCCTTAGCTTGTCCGGGCTTGTCGATTTGCCGAGCGTCGATGCCCCGGAATAGCACAGCCAATCGCCTGGGCGTGGAGAACATCAGGTCGTCATCGAGCTTGTGGTCCACAGGTAGTATTTCGAAATCGCTCAGCAACTTCTGTACCCGCTCGCGTAGTTCGAGCGATGCCGCATCGATCATGCGTGCGGGGATCTCTTCGCAGCCGATTTCGAGGAGAAAGTCAGGCATTCGGTAAGCCTCTATTTTCGCAGAAATCGGGAGCAGGTGCTTGTGAGGCGCGTCACAAAGTCATGATTAGTGTCATTGTGGGCAAGCTGGAGTCGCCCGCGAAATCGAAGAATCTCTGTTCCCCACAAGCTAGCGTAAAGGTAGGGATCTTTCGACTGCGCAGGAACTTCGCTGAGCGAAGTTTCCGCTCCGCTCAAGATGACAAGTCAGGAGGCGGTTGGTGCGGCCTCCAATTTCTTCTTCGACTTGGGTTTCTCTTCTGGGTCTTCTTCGGATGCGGTTTCATCCCGTTGCTGGTCAACGTACGCCTTTGCGATTCCGACTGCCAAAGCCCGCACACGCGCAATCACACCCACGCGCTCGGTGACGGAAATTGCGCCTCGAGCATCAAGAAGATTAAAAAGGTGTGAGCACTTCAGGCAGAGATCGTAAGCGGCGAGCACCGGGAAGCGGCGGATGTCGGCGAGCAACCGAGCGTACATGCGGTCGTCCTTGTCAGACGCATGCGCCATCGCAGCACGCTGTTTCTGCAACCCGTGCAATTTTTGCAGGAGCATATCGCACTCCTGCTCGTACTGCTGGAAATGATCCCAGAGCTTGGGCACTAATGCTTCCTCGAAGTTATACACCGAAAACTGCAGCTCATCGGCAAGGCGCACATCGCCGTAGGTCGTCGCCTTTCCGGTTTGCGGATCGCGCGCCCACGCAATGTCATAGATCGAATCGACGTCCTGCAAAAACGCCGCGATGCGCTCCAACCCGTAGGTCAACTCGGCTGAAATGGGATCGAGATCGAGTCCGCCGCACTGCTGGAAATACGTGAACTGCGTGATCTCCAGGCCATCCAGCATAACCTGCCAGCCCACGCCCCAGGCGCTGAGCGTCGGCGCTTCCCAGTTGTCCTCTTCGAACTTGATGTCGTGCTGGCGAAGGTCGATGCCCATCGCTGCCAGCGATTCGAGATACACCTCCTGCACATTTTCCGGCGGAGGCTTGAGAATCACCTGCAGTTGGGTGTGCTTGTAAAGACGATTCGGATTCTCCCCGTAACGTCCATCCGCCGGACGGCGCGACGGCTGCACATAGGCTACTTTGTACGGCTGGGGCCCGAGCACGCGCAGAAACGTCTCGGGCGCCATGGTGCCGGCGCCGACTTCGATGTCATAAGGCTGCTGCAGCACACATCCGCGCTCTGCCCAGAAGGTCTGCAGACGCAGGATGAGTTCCTGAAAGGTGGGCGGATTGGGGTTGTTGGCAGTCACGACGCGTCGTGTTCGAGTCTAGCACCTAGCAATTAGCATTTAGCAATTGGCATTTAGCCATGACACACCTCTGCCAGCTCGGGAACGGGACTTTACCAGGCTAAGTGCTAATTGCCAAATACTAACTGCTGATCTTCTCCAGCATTCCTGCCGTCACCAGCTTCTTTTCAATGTGCCGCTGGAGGCTCTGCAGCAGAAACTTGCGCAAGTCGGCGGCCCGGGCCTTGGGCCACGGAGTTCCAGCAAAAACCTCGACCGGCGCGCGAAACATTTGACCGGCCAGGCTACGCGACTCAGCTGAAATCTCTGAGGAGGCCAGGCGCTTGTCATCGGCACACATCAGTCCATCCGACAAAGCATGGAAAAAGGCCCGGCTGCGGTTCAGCGCGCGGCCGCACACCACGCATTCGGAAAATTCCGGCAAATAGCCCATCAGCCGCGTCATCCACAGCTCGAAGTAGGTGATGGGCATCCATACCTCGGAACCGTGCAGGGTGGCCAGAACCGACAGAGCCAGGCGGAAGACCGCGTCATTGGGCTCGCGATCGGGCAGCAACTCGTCCAGCAACTCCGCCACGTGGCCCAGCGCGATGGCCCGCGGATAACTCACCTCGAAGGCCAACGGTGACTCCAGGACCTCACAGGAATCCAGCCGCGCCAGCTCCTGCCGCTCCCGATCCTCGTAGTAGGCCCGAACGTAGGTCAGCGGTTCCAGCGCCCCACCGAACCGCCGCTTGGACTTCTTGGCCGAGCGGGCGACACCGTGGACTTTGCCTTCCTGGCGGGTAAACAGAGTGACCAGCAGGTCGGCCTCGCGTAACGGATAGGTCCGCAAAATAATTGCTCCCGACTCTTTCAGTGCCATGGAAGCCTGTTCCAGCCCGTGTCGATGACCGGCACGGGAGCACCTGACCTGGGTTCCCTTGCTCACTGCCGGTCGACGCTTGATTGTAATTCATGAAAGTTGCGCCGCGAGTGGTGGGCGATGGTCTGGGCACAATGTGCCGGGCAGCCCCGCCCGTGCGACAGCACTTGCCCAGTGGCCAACTGCTAGCCAGGTGCTTAAGCTCGCCAAGCGCGCGGAAGTCGCATGCAATCAGCGGCCTGACGACAATGGCATCGGAGAAGGTCACTGGCAGTCAATTTGCGATTGGAGTACCAGTAACCGACACGAGAGTTCATCGGCCCACGGGGAAACGCCTCCGAGTAAAGGACTCGCGCCAACTGCCGATGAGCTATAGGACCAAGAAGGCAGCTGGTCAGAACGAAAATTAAGGAGAAAGCCGATGTCAGTCGCAGCCGTTTCAAGTAACGTTTCTTCACCACTTATCGGTCCCGTAGCCAATCCCTACCACCAGGAACATCAGGACGGCTTTGCGCTGGAGCAGGCTCTGCGCTCCGGGGACTTAGGCGCAGCGCAAACCGCCTACAACGCGCTGGCCGCTTTTGGGCCGAACAATTCCGGGCCGTTCGTGGCTCCCAAACTGGTGCAGGATTTCCAGGCTTTGGGACAGGCCATCAGCTCGGGAGACCTGGCCAGCGCCCAACAAGCCGCACTCACGTTGCGCCAAACGTACATCAAGTTCCAGCAGAGTCCGAGTCCCGCTTCCGCCCCTCCGGCGCCGCCGGCCAGCGATAGCGGTGAGCCGGCTGCTTCGACGACCGGAATCAACGTGCAGGCTTAGAGCAGAGGAACTCCATCGGCAGGGGAAATGCGGCCGCGGCTGATGGAATCCGCCGCCGGTTTAGAATCTCTCGGGTATGGAGAGATTCTCGTTCTCGGCCGAGCCGTGGTGGGTCAACCTGCTGATTTTGATTCCGCCAACCGCGTTCTGGCTTTGTAGAACCAGAGGGCTGTCGCTCCCCCGGCGGCAGCTCCTTTGGCTTGCCCTTTTTGCCGTGGCCTTTGGGTTCGTGGAAGCCGCAGTCGTGGTCTATCTGCGCGCAGCCACCGGCCTGTTGCCCGGTTATCATGGAACTCTGGCAGACGTGCAGCGCGCTGCGCCCGAGTTCTATCAGCAAGCCCAAACTCTAAGAGATTTCCCACAAAGCCTGCTCACGGTCGAAGTATGCCGCGAAGCGGCGACCATCCTCATGCTCATCACCGTTGCCGTACTCGCTGCCAGCACGGCGCGAGGGCGATGCGCAGCATTCCTGTGGGCGTTTGCGATTTGGGACATCACCTACTATGCGGGATTGTGGCTGACCCTGCGATGGCCGGCTTCGTTCAAGGACCTCGACGTACTGTTTCTGATTCCTGTCCCGTGGATGGCGCCGGTATGGTTCCCGATATTGGTGAGCGTGCTGACCATTGCGGCCGTGATCCTATCGGCAGCGAGAAGCTCCGCCGCTGTTTAGTTGTCATCCTGAGCAAGCCGCTTTTGCGCAGCGAGGGATCTGGGCGAGCCGCGCGAACTGTCGCGTTCTCGGCGACAGAATAATCGCGCGTCTGGCTCGCTTCCTTATCAATACGCAACGTAACCCAACCCGGTTACCAACGTTCGTAACCAGAGTCATCTTGCCGATAAGGCCGTCCTGCTTCACTCTAGGGGCGCGCGGTTTTCCAGTGTGTCCACATCCATGAACAAGCCCGAAACCTCTGCCGCCGGCGCAGATTGGACCAAGCTTCTGGCGGACCCTGAAATCGCCAGCCATCTCGGGGAACTGCTCCGGGCCTATCGCGAGGCCCCGCCCGGCAAGCGTGACCAAGCTTTGCTCGAGGCCATGCGCCAAATCAAGGGCAAGTCGGCGAAAAGTCACGTAACCGGTTCTTCACCCCATATTCCCGAATCCATCGCGACTGTGCCAGCGGCCACTCCACCTTTCGAACCTGATATTTTTACGCCTTCCTGGGGTGAGGACCGGCGCCAGTACCCGCGGTTGAAGTGCTTCGTCGCGGTCGAACTGCGCCTGGAAGGTTCGACGGCTCCGGTGTGGGGAAACCTGGCCAACACCAGCCTGGGCGGATGTTTTGTGGAGACAGCAAGCCCGCTCCATGACGGCGTGAAGCTGGGGATCGGATTGTGGGTCGCAAGTGGAAAGGTCTGGGTCAAGGGGCTGGTGCTCAACGGCGTTGTCACCCGGAGCAATCCTTCTTTTGGCGTGCGGATCAAGTTTCTTGGCTTGGAGCCGACGGAGCGCGAAACCCTGCGTCAGTTCTTGAAGTTTGTCGAAAACACCACTAAGGGTTATCACTACGAGCACGGATATCTCGCTCAACTGAAGCGCTGATCCTTTAGATGAAACCCCGCCAACCAGGCGGTCGTGCGGTGCATCTTTGTCCGATCTGGCTCATCCTAGCTAGGAAGGCATCAAAACCTTGATCCGCACGGCTGCACACTGGAGCAGAAGAAATTGATAAACTGCCTTGTGGGGAGATCCGCGCATTGCCGGATGTAGGGTGAGTATTACGCGTGAAGATTCAACGAGTGCGCTGGAAGGAGATGCTTGACCTATGGTGACGAGTGAGCAGGTGCTGACCGCCAAGCAACTGGAAAGCCTCAGTATCAACACCATTCGTACCCTGTCCATCGATGCGGTCCAGCAGGCGAACTCCGGACATCCGGGCGCTCCGATGGCGCTGGCGCCGGTCGCTTATTGCCTTTGGCAGCAGTTTCTGCGTTACGATCCCCAAGACCCACTGTGGCTAAACCGTGATCGTTTTGTGCTTTCGAACGGCCACGCTTCCATGCTGCTCTACTCCATGCTGTATCTCGCTGGAGTTCGCTCGGTGAATCAAAATCAGGAAGCGCTGAACGAGCCAGCCGTCAGCCTCGATGACATCAAGAAATTTCGGCAAATCGGAAGCAAGACCCCTGGACATCCTGAGTATCGACTGACCACTGGCGTCGAAACTACCACTGGCCCGCTCGGCCAGGGCGTGGGCAACAGCGTGGGCATGGCCATCGCCGGTCAGTGGCTGGCGGCCCGTTACAACCGCCTCGGATTTGAAATTTTCAATTACAACGTGTACGCGCTCTGCAGTGACGGAGACATGATGGAAGGCGTGGGCTGCGAGGCGGCGTCGCTCGCCGGACACTTGAAACTCCCCAACCTCTGCTGGATTTATGACAACAACCACATCACGCTGGATGGACCGGCGAAGTGGTCTTTCAGCGAAGACGTGGGCGCGCGCTTTCGCGCATACGGTTGGAATGTGACGCATGTATTGGACGCGAACGATCTGGATGCGTTAAGCCGCTCCTTTAACACTTTTCTGCAAACCAAAGACCGTCCGACTTTAATCATCGTGGACAGTCACATCGGCTACGGCTCTCCGCACAAGCAGGACACGAATGAGGCGCATGGCGAACCTCTGGGCGAAGAAGAAGCCAGGCTGGCGAAGAAAGCATACGGCTGGCCCGAAGATGCAAAGTTCCTCGTGCCGGACGGCGTGTTACAGCATTTTCAGGACGGGATCGGGCGGCGTGGACACGATCTGCGTGAGAAGTGGACGAAGCTTTACCGGGACTATGGCAAGCAGAATTCCCAATTGGCCGAGCAATTGGAGCAGATGCGGAGTCAACGGCTTCCGGAGGGATGGGACAAGGGCCTTCCCAGCTTTCCGGCCGACGCCAAGGGTGTGGCGACGCGAGAGAGTTCCGGCAAGGTGCTCAATGTGATCGCGCAGAACATTCCCTGGCTGATTGGCGGTTCAGCCGATCTGGCGACCTCCAATAAGACCACCCTCAAGTGTGAAGGCGCAGGAGATTTTCAAGCCGGCAGTTACGGCGGACGCAATCTGCATTTTGGCGTCCGCGAACACGTCATGGGATCCTCGGTGAACGGCATGGCCGTATCGCTGGTACGCCCGTTCGGAGCGACTTTCTTCAACTTCAGCGACTACATGAAACCTGCCATCCGGCTGGCTGCGCTCATGGAGATTCCCTCGATCTTCATCTACACGCACGACTCAATTGGGTTGGGAGAAGACGGGCCCACGCACCAGCCGATCGAACAATTAGCCGGCCTGAGGGCGGTTCCAGGGCTGGTGTTGTTGCGGCCAGCGGACGCAAACGAGGTCGTCGAAGCCTGGAAAGTGATCATGCAACTGAAGCACGAACCGGCAGCGCTGGTGTTAACCCGGCAAGTCATCCCGACATTCGATCGTTCCAAATATGCGCCCGCCTCAGGGGTAGCGAAAGGCGCTTACGTCCTGGCCGACGCGGCCGACGGCAAGCCCGACGTCATCCTGATGGGAACGGGCAGCGAGGTTTCGCTGTGCATAGCCGCTTACGAGCAGCTCAAGGCGGAAGGGATCAAGGCGAGGGTGGTCAGCATGCCTTCGTGGGACATTTTCGAAAAGCAAAGCGATACATACAAGAAATCAGTTTTTCCGCCAGAGGTGAAGGCGCGGGTCTCTGTGGAGCAGGCCTCAACGTTTGGCTGGGAGCGATACGTTGGTCCGAGCGGGAAGATGATCGGAATGCATACGTTCGGAGCATCAGCTCCGCTGAAAGAACTATTAAGAAAATTCGGCTTCACGGTAGACAAAGTGATCGAGGCAGCCCGCGAAACGATGGCACAATCAAAGTGAGCATAACCAACAAGATTAGGAGACGGTGATGCAGCCAACTGGAATTCTTGAAACCGCGAAAAAAACCAATCCACTGAAAAAGCTTCAAGATTATGGCCAGTCAGTCTGGCTCGATTACATTCGCCGTGACCTGATCGAAACCGGCGAACTGAAGCGCTTGATCGACGAGGACGGGCTCCGCGGGATGACCTCGAATCCCTCCATCTTCGAGAAAGCTATTGGCGACAGCCCGTATTACTCGGACCTGCTGAAGTCTCTCGAGCAGCGGACCGATCTCGATGCTAACGGACGCTACGAAATTCTGGCCATTCGCGATATTCAGGACGCCGCGGATGCACTCAAGCCGGTTTATCAGAGCACCAACCGCCGCGATGGATACGTCAGCCTGGAAGTCTCGCCGTTTCTGGCGCGCGAGACTGAAGGCACGCTGAAGGAAGCGCGCCGCCTGTGGAAGGCGGTCGGACGCGAGAATCTGATGGTTAAAGTTCCTGGAACCGCTGAAGGCATTCCTGCCTTCCGCCAGTTGATCAGCGAAGGAATCAACATCAATGTCACGTTGTTGTTTGCGCAAGAGGTTTACGTGGAGGTTGCGCAAGCCTATATCGACGGCCTGGAACAACTCGCAGCCCGCGGTGGCGACGTCAGCAAAATTGCGAGTGTGGCCAGCTTTTTCATCAGCCGCATTGACACTTCGGTCGATGGGATCCTGTCGGCCCGCCTCAAGCAGGCGAAAAGCGACCGCGAGAAGGCGGAACTCGAAACCCTGATGGGCAAGGTTGCCATCGCCAACGGCAAACAAACCTATCAGCGCTACTTGAAGATCTTCGGCAGTGATCGCTGGAAGAAACTTGCCGCCAAGGGAGCGAAGACGCAGCGCGTTCTGTGGGCCAGCACCAGCACCAAGAACCCGAAATACAATGACGTGATGTACGTGGATGAACTGATCGGCCCCGACACGGTGAACACGATTCCACCGGCGACGCTGGATGCATTCCGCGATCACGGCCGCCCGCGGCCGAGTTTGACCGAAGACGTCGCGGGCGCAAATGAAATCATGAATCGAGTGGCAAAGCTGGGCATCTCCATGAAAGAGGTCACTGACAAGCTGACCGAAGATGGAGTTCGCCTTTTTGCGGACGCATTCGAAAAGCTCCTGAAAACCGTGGAAACAACCTCGAAGTCCAAGTGAGTTGACATGCTCGACCCGGCGGAGATTCCGATCGCGCAACCTCAACGCGTGGGCAGGCCCGGCGATCCCTGCGTCATGCTGATCTTCGGCGCGGCCGGCGACCTGACCCAACGCAAACTGGTTCCCGCACTTTACAACCTGGCGAAACAACAGTTGCTGTCGCGCGAGTTTGCCGTGGTGGGCTTGTCGCACGGCACCATGTCTACGGAAGAGTTTCGCAAGTGGGTGGTCGATGACATTAAACACTACGCTGGTGCGGAGGCGGACTCAGATCTCATCGAATGGTTCACACGCCGGCTTTATTACATCACCGGCGATTTCGACGATAAGAACGTCTACTCCCAACTGAAAGATTCTTTGCAGAAGGTCAACCAGGACCATTCCACGCACGGAAACTACTTCTTTTATCTGGCGACGGCGCCAAGGTTTTTTGGACCGGTGGTCGAGCAACTCTCAGGCGCGGGATTGATGGAGGAAAGTGAGGGTTGGCGCCGCGTCATCATCGAGAAGCCCTTCGGCCACGATCTGGATTCCGCCAAGCAGCTTAACCAGCAACTATTGAAAGTTGCCAAAGAAAAGCAGATCTACCGCATTGACCACTACCTCGGCAAGGAGACGGTGCAGAACATTTTGGCCTTCCGTTTTGCCAACGGAATTTTTGAGCCGATCTGGAATCGCCGCTACATCGATCACGTGCAGATCTCGGTGGCAGAGACGGTGGGAGTGGAACAACGCGGCAGTTATTACGATCACGCCGGCGCGCTCCGCGACATGGTTCCGAACCACATCATGCAGCTCATCAGCTTGACCTCGATGGAGCCGCCGGTGTCTTTTCAGGCGGACGCCGTACGCGATGAGCAAGCCAAGATTCTTCATGCCATCCAGCCGTTGAGCTCCGAGGAAGTGCTCAGCAAGACGATACGCGGACAATACGGTTCTGGTGTCGCGGGCTCGCAGCATGTCCCCGGCTATCGTGAGGAAGAGGATGTGCCTCCCGATTCCAGGACCGAAACCTTCGTGGCCATGAAGTTGATGATTGACAACTGGCGCTGGGCCGACGTTCCCTTCTATCTGCGGACCGGCAAAAGGTTGCCGGCGCAGAATACCCACATCGTCATTCAGTTTCGCCGTGCGCCTTTTGTGTTGTTCCGTGACACTCCGGTGGAGAACCTGATGCCCAACCAACTGGTGCTGCACATCCAGCCGGAAGAAGGCATCTCTCTGCAATTTGCCGCCAAGGTTCCCGGACCGATCATGCGGCTGGGCGCAGTGGACATGAACTTCGAATATGCCGACTATTTCGGGACCCAGCCCAGCACGGGCTACGAGCGGCTCCTGCACGATTGCATGATTGGGGACGCCACGCTGTTCCAGCGTGCGGACATGGTGGAAGCCGGATGGTGCGTCGTGAGCCCCGCGCTGGATGTTTGGAAAGCCCTCCCGCCGCGCAATTTCCCCAACTATCCGTCGGGCACGTGGGGCCCCAAGGAAGCCGATGAACTGCTGGAGCGCGACGGACGCCGCTGGCGCAACTTTGAGAAATAACGAAGCAAGGCCTGTCATGCCCTTCCCCGAACTCTTCATCTACGACACAGCGGCTGAACTGTTTGAGGCCGCCGCTCACGAGTTTGCCGTGGCGACGTCAGCGGCAGTCAAGAGCAGGAGCAAGTTCACGGTTGCACTTTCCGGAGGCTCGACGCCGAAGGCTCTTTACTCCTTGCTGGCCGACCGATACGCTTCCGAGCTTCCCTGGAACAAAATGTACTTCTTCTTTGGCGATGAGCGGCACGTACCTCCGAATGATCCTGACAGCAATTATCGGATGGCAAACGAGGCGCTGCTCTCCCGCGTGCGGGTGCCGCCGGCAAATGTTTTCCGTGTTCACGCGGAGGAGAAAGATGCGGCAAAAGCGGCACAGGCCTACGAGCAGGCTCTAAGAGATTTTTTCTCGGTGAAACCCGGCGAATTTCCGCGCTTTGATCTGGTTCTCCTGGGCGTCGGTCCGGACGGCCACGCGGCTTCACTTTTTCCAGAAAGCGCGGCGCTTGCGGAAACAGAACGTTGGGTGGTGGCGAACTGGGTGGAAAAATTCAAGACGCACCGTATCACCTTCACTTATCCGGTGATCAACAATGCTGCCTGCGTCATGTTTCTGAGCAGCGGCGCAGATAAGGCCGCTATCGTTCACCAGCTTCTGGAGAACCCGAAGGCTGGCTTGCCATCGCAGGCGGTGCGGCCCGTCGAGGGACGCTTGCTATGGATGATCGATCGGGCAGCGGCTGCGCAGTTGACGTGATGATCCGGAAGGATCTTAGAAAACTGGAACCAGGTTGTGCTTCTTCTGGTACATCTTGCGGTCGACGGTCCGCAGCGCATCAGCGAAATCGCTGCCGGTAACGTAGGGCGCCATTCCCCAGGTGAATGCCAGCACGTAACGCTTGCCGTTGTTGAGGTTCCAGTGCTCCGCGGCCTTGATTAAGCGTTCAATGGGCGCGTCGGCTTCTTCCTCATGCGTGTCCGGCATCACCACCAGAAACTCGTCCCCACCCTGGCGGAAGATCAAGTCTCCTCCGCGAAAGGTGCTCCGCAGCAATTTACCGAACTCCATGAGCACCAGGTTGCCCTCCATGGCTCCATACTTGGAGTTGATCTCGCGGAAACCATTCAGGTCCATACTCATGAAGGTGAGATGGCTGCCCACGCGGTTGGCGCGTGCCACCTCTCTGGGTATCAATTCATTCATGGCACGGCGGTTGAGCAGCTGGGTCAGCGGATCGATCAAGGACAGACTTTCGAGCCGTTCGTTCAGCACCAGTTCACTGATCAGAGCGCGACGGGTGTTGTTGAGCGCCAGTTTCTGGCCAATCAGATAGATGTTGAACAACAAGATCAGGGAGATGAGTCCGAAGAAGAGTTGCGGCAAATACGCCGACTCGATGTGAACCACGCGCTGTGCCCATAGCACGTTGGGAAAAATCAGGGCCAGCAGTCCGGCCGAAAGAACCAGTATGACCAGGACAACAATCGACCACAGTTGGAGGTCACGACCGGAAAGGTGCTGAATCTGCCGCTGGATTTCATCCGCACGCGCCAGCATGGAAGGCGCTGCCGATTGACCGTCAGTGTTCTGCAACATCTCCCCCTCGGCCCAAGGGCGCCGCCCGCGGGCTTTCCCATTCAAGATTCTCCGATGGAATTCCAGACGGGGCGAGATGGAACTGACGGTGGAGGTTACGTCGGTAACCCCATAAGCGAACACACCCTCACCGTGCTGCAAACGAGGTCAGGAATAACTCACATTCACCAGCACGTTGCTTCCGTTCTCCTTGCGCAGGGTGATGGCCACCGTTTGGCCTACGGGCAAAGCATTTCGCATGTCACCCTCCAAAACCAGCGTTTGGGGTGACTCTCCTCGGGAAAGCGTCACAATCGACTTGTTCGGTTCTCCGACGTTGGACTCGAAGAAAACTACCTCCCGGACCTTGCCGCCAGTGAGCACTTTGCCGTCGGAGAGCAGACTCGCCTTGTTCGCTGATGAGCTCCCTCCCAGGCCGGAACCGGAGATGCGGTGGCGCAACTCGAACAAGGCGGTCGTCCCGACGATTCCCGACATCGCCAATAAAATCAGTGACATGAACAGGCCGTCCACGGTTGTGATGGCACCAAACAGGACAATCCAGACAACGCCCAGCAGCGGAATGCCCGCCAATGTCAGTAGCAAAACCACGGTCATAGGTTTTTTCCCGGAGGTGGCCGAAAGAAGGCCGGTTACGAATCAACAGACTAGCAGAAAATTGCAGGTTCTTGCAGGTTCCTCAGGCGCATTGGTCACGCCAGTCACAGATTTCCTTTAGCCCTTGGTTGCGTGTCTGCTCGAACAGCCGCACGCGATGGCGGGCGTGCTCAAATTCATGAATGTCCGCCCAGACCTCGGCCTGCCAGGATTCGTCGTGGACCGACATCTCCCCGCAGGTGGCGCAGCGGGTATGAAGTTTGCGCACCACGCGGGGTGCCTCTGCGACTTCGGGCAGTTCGATGAAAATGCAGCGCACTTCCTGAATGTCTTCATGCTCATCGATCATGTGCTCGTAACGCAGCAGATAACCGAACCCAAGCTTGCGGGCTTCCGCTTCGGCTTCGGCTCGGGTGTGGAATGGCCCGTACTCGGCACGTAGCTGTTCGGTCGAGTCACAAGCCATCCAGAAAGTTTCCTTGTGGTTCATTGCTTCCTCAGAAGTGTGTCAGCCTGGGCAGGAGACACGGACGCCCGCTCGCACAGTAGCAATTCCCCTGCCGCAAATCTGGTGCCCAAGTACTTGGCGATCACCTGCCCGGCGCAAGCACGAAGGGTTGCCATGCAAGCTTTTGCAGCGTTTTCCCACTGTTGTCTCCTTTTGGTCGGGCGGGCCGGTTGGGAGGCTTTTGGACAGCCGACTGGTTTACATTAGAATCGCGCATTCGGGCCCAACCTTCGCCAGTCAGGATTCTGGTCAGAGTTATGGGTAAACGGCGGGAACCCCGCAAAGACATCAAGGTGCCGGTACGGATCTTCGGCACCGACAGCACCGGGCAGATCTTCTCCGAGAAGGTCTTCACCGTAAACGTCAGCCGCCACGGCGCCGAATTGAGCGACGTGCAGGCCCAGCTCAACTCCGACGAGATCATCGGCCTGACCTACGGCCAAACCAAAGGCCATTTCCGGGTGAAATGGGTCGGACAGGCAGGTACGCCGAAGAGCGGCCGTCTTGGGCTGCTCAATCTATCTCCCGAGAAAGCTTTGTGGGATTTTCCCCTGCCTCAGGCGGGCGTGGACGTTACCACCCAGGATCCCCAGGATCGGCGGCAGCATCCCCGCTTCAAATGTACAAACTCGGTTGAAATCTATCCCAGCGGCCAGACGGTTCCGATCCGCGCCAGAACCACAGACCTGAGCCTTGGCGGATGTTTCATCGAGATGTCGAATCCGGTGGCCACTGGCACGGAGATCCGAATCTCTCTTTGGTTGAAGGAAATTAAAGTGTGGGCCAAGTGCCGGGTGGTAACCAGCACGCCCGGCTTCGGCATTGGCGTCCAATTCACAGAAATGTCGGACCTAGAAAAAAGTCAGCTCAAGCAGTTCATTGATGGCATCCGACAACCTGATCGAAGGAGTCGCCCATTCGGTTAGTTGGGGCGGCAAAGACCAGCTGACGGCAGGGTGATCACATGCGGTGTCGGTGGTCTGTCCGTTACTGCCGCCGTGCCTGCGAGGCAGCGTTCGATCGCGGCGCTGAGATACAAGTGCCGAACTGGTTTCACCAGATAGGCCTGTGCGCCGAGCAAAATGGCTCGATCAATCTGATCGGGATCATCAACGCCAGAGCACATGATGACTTTCAGTTCAGGACGCAGTTCGCGCAAGCAGCGCAGAGTTTCCAACCCATCCATGCCCGGCATTTGCATGTCGAGGAGTACGAGGGCGGCAGTGCAACCGTTGGCAATGTGGCGCACAGCCTCCTCGCCGCTACTGGCGGTTTCCACCTGATAGCGGTCAAGCTCGAGCAGGCGGCGAAGATACTGCCGGATCTCAGGCGTGTCGTCAACTATCAAAACCTCGCCCTTGACTCGGTTGTCCTGCGGGAATCGGGGTACAGCCGTATCTCTATCTTGCCAGTGACGACTCAAGTTCACCGTCCTGTTGATGAATCGCAGTTCTCTGATAGGCGAATCTATTCGTTGCGCCAGAACTGACCCGAGGCCGTACCTCGACGAGGGGCCAACGCGAAGCCGCTAGGGTGTTTACCTTAGCGAACTCCCTGGGTCAACGACTTTCACGCTTTTGCAGATCCCGACTTTTCTAGGACATGCTCGCTGTCCACAGGCTGCTGCACTGAAAACGGTGCTAGCAGCAGAACGCCTGCTGCCTAGCCGTCGCGGATTCACGCCGGCGTGGGATGTCTGACCAGCACGCCACGGTCTCTGCCGGGGCATGTGTCCGGGCGGGCCCTGTGAAAAACCAGAACAAAATCAATGCCGGCAAAGCTTTCAATATCTGCAAGTGTTCTACAAACGATGGGTCACTCCCCGCATCCCCTGGTCAGAACGCGCCCACCGCTTGAGAAGTAGAAGCTCTCCATCAATAGCAACAAAACTGCGTCGCGCTAGCCGAGAGAGCTCCTCCATTGCGCGCCTCCGTGGTTGGCGACGTAGAGTGCGAGTTCCAGACGGCTCCACACGCCTAGCTTGTCAAAGGTGTTGTGCAGGTAGTTCTTCACCACCTGTTCGGTGGTGCCGATGTTGCTGGCGATTTCGCGATTGGTAAGGCCTTCCCAGACCAGGGTCGCGACCTGCACTTCTTTTCCGGTTAGATGGTTGCATGGTTGCATAGCTCGCTCTGCTCCTTCTGATACATGGCGGTCGCAAGTTTTACTCGCTTACGGCCATCTTTAATTCCGGCCCGCAAGAACAAGGTGCGGAGATGTTGTTTCACCGTGCGAGGGCTTATCTTGAGTTGTTGGGCAATTTCCTTGTTGCTGCATCCCTGCAGCAGCAAGCCGAGAACCTGCTCGTCGCGCTGCGTGATCTTGATGGTGGTGAGATCTATCATGAGTTCATCCTTCTACCACTCCGAGGATTTCGCGCTGAAAGTGCTGCCAGCGCAATCGCTTTTACTTCAAGCAGGTAATTATCCCTTGACAGTAGGTATACAATCTCCTGTAGTGACGGTTCGGAACGGTAGGTTCCGCATCGAGGGGATTGATCCGCCCATGCGAATACCGGACGTGATTCTGAAGTGCGTTGGCTTTATCGGCGAAGGCACGGGTCGTGATTCATCAGGTGCGGTGCAAGGCGATCTGTATGCGACGGGATTCTTTGTGATGATCCCATTCGAGGAACCCTATTCCCGTTTCACCTTTGCATACTTTGTAACCGCGAAGCACGTGGCGGAAGAGTTGAGGGGGCGTGATGTCTATTTCTTGGTGAACAAGAAAGGCGGCGGTGTAACCGTCATGCCGCCCTTTGGGGATTCTTGGTACATTCACCCGATTGATTCTTCGGCGGATGTTGCCGTGATTCCAGTTCGCAACGTCGGGGATGCCGAAATCACTGCGGTTCATGTCCAAAACTTTGGAACCCCTTCCGTTCTCGCAGAACTCGACATTGGAATCGGGGACGAAATATTCGCGACAGGTCTATTCACTCCTGCTGCGGGAACACAGCGAAATGAGCCAATCGTGCGGCATGGGAATATTTCGATGATGCCACAGGAGCAGATACAGACAGAACTTGGTTATGCTGACGTGTACCTCGTGGAAGCTCGTTCTATTGGCGGCTTGAGCGGATGCCCTGTCTTTGTCCGCCCAACGATTCGCTTGCCGCAACAAAGCTCTAGTCCGCATACAAAAAATGCATTTGGGGTCGGCCACGGAGCCACGCTACTTGGGCTGATGCACGGACACTGGGACATAAATGAAGCCGATCTCAATAAACCTTACATCACACACGACCGGAAGCACGGCGTAAATTTAGGTGTGGGAATTGTTGTTCCAGCGTATAAGATTTTGGAAGTGCTCAATCAGCCGGAGTTGGTAGCGATGCGAAAAGAAATCAATGAGAATCTGAAGCGCAAAAGTGTTCCAGGTATGGACTCCGCAAGGCACAAAGAGGAATCTGGCGCACCATTCACGCAAAAAGATTTTGAAACCGCCCTAAAGAAAGTCAGTCGGAAGGTGAGACCCGAGAAGTAGAACCCACTGCGACGGTCATGCCCGTAGGCGAACCTAGCACAAACACATCCTCAAACTTGCGCCCGGTCAACTGTGCGACTCCCCATGCGCGAAGCTCAGATTCATACGTGAATTCATAGCCAGAGTACCTAACCATTGCGGTGTTGCCCTTATCGTCCTTGATTATGAGCGTCTCATCATCTAGGTGGGCCAACTTGCCAACCACCACGGACAGACATCGTGATGATGTACTTATCTGCTCTTGGTAGAACATGACAACGAACAATTCCTTCGATTCACTGGCCCATTTATTCAGGAGCAAGCAAAACTCTTCGTGCGAGGAAATCATCGCTGCCTGTATCTCCTACGTGAGAGATTTGCGATCCGATGACACGTCGTCCGCTGAAAACGCGCCAGTCAGAATGGTTCAACCCCAAGCTCAACTGGAGCGCGATATGCCACAACATCCCGCTTCTCAACCTGTTTCAAAAAGCTCATAAACATTGGCTGAGTATCGAATCGGCGGTTGTACCGAAAGCTGAATTCGTTGAGGTACGTCTGCAAATAGTGATGTCCGACAGAATGGTAAACCCCGCGCAAGCCGTTCTTGACCAGCGACCAGAAGCCCTCCACGGTGTTCGTGTGGATATCGCCCATGACATAGACCTTCTCGCTGTGATTGATGCGCCTGTGCTGGTAGCCTTCCGTCATGCGACTCATGCCGTCGTAGCAGTTGTACTCGTCCGTGAACACCGTGCTCTTGGGGAGCACAAATTCCCGCGCCGTGGTGAGCAACGTTGCGCTCTTGGCATCGGGCGCGACCGTGGCAACGATGCGGCCCTTGCGTTCAGCCATTCCGACTACGACCGTCTTGTACTGTTCCCCTTTGTCCGTGCGGAGTCTGCGACCACCGCCGTTCTTGCGCTTCCCGCCAAAGTAGGCTTCGTCCATCTCAACGCCGTGGCCTTTCCCGCCCAACGGCTTGTTGTCGTCCAGCATGGAACGAATCTGCTTGAACATTCTCCACGCGGTCTTGTACGTCACTCCCGTTTCCCGCTGAATCTGTTTCGCGGAAATTCCACAACGAGTCTGCGCCATGAGGTAGGTCGCATAGAACCACGTTGTCAGCGGAGTAGGCGACTTGTGGTAGATCGTGTCCGCCGTGGGATGGACGTGATGACCGCAACGGTCGCACGAATAGGACGGACGGCTCACTACGCGATGATGTTTGGTCACCGCTTCGCACTTGATGCAGTAAATGCCATCCGGGTACAGGTAGTTTTTCAGCCACTCAAGGCAGGTCGCGTCATCGGGAAACTGTGTTTGGAACTGCTTGAGCGTGTAGGGCTTCATGTTCGGCTTGCGATTGTTGTGGGCCATGATCGTTTACCTACACTCAAGGTAGCAGAAGTCATACCTACTGTCAAGGGATAATTGCCTTCAAGCAGGTAATTATCCCTTGACAGTAGGTAGTGGCTTATGGTCTAATTTGGGTAGTGACGGCAGGTACCCAAATGAACCGCAGACCAAAGATGCAACGCTTCCCGCTAAAGGCTTTCCAAGCAAAATTTCCCGATGATGCCACCTGTCTTGAGTGGCTAAAGAACCACCTGTACCCAGACGGCATCCATTGTGAGAACTGCAAGCGCGTCACGAAGCATCACCGCGTCGTGAGTCGCCCGTCCTATTCCTGCGACAACTGCGGTCACCACGTTCACCCGACTGCCGGGACGATCTTCCACAAGTCGCCCACACCGCTGACAACGTGGTTCTATGCGATCTACCTGATGTCGGCCACGCGCTGCGGAATCTCGGCAAAGCAGATTGAGCGGGAAACTGGCGTTACGTACAAGACCGCATGGCGCATGTTCAAGCAGATTCGCTCTATGCTCGCAGAGAATGAACCAATCGGCGGCAAAGGTCGCGGTGTGGAAATGGACGAAGCCTATTTTGGAGGACGGCGGAAGAACGGCGGTGGTCGCAGACTCCGCACCGACAAAGGCGAGCAGTACAAGACAGTCGTGGTCGGGATGGCAGAGCGCAAGGGCCGCATTGTTGCCACGGTTGCACCCGATGCGAAGAGTGCAACGCTGCTCACCACAGCGCGGGAATTTGTTCTGCCGAAGAGCACAGTGTTCACCGATGAATACCAGTGCTACGACGGAATGAGCCGCATGACAGAGAACTATCAGCACAAGCGCATCAATCACAGCGAGAAGGTATATGTCGTGGGCGACATCCACACGAACACCGTGGAAGGCTTTTGGTCACTGGTGAAAAACGGGTTGCGGGGCGTGTACCACTCGGTCGGCCATCACTATTTGCAGACCTACTTGAATGAGTACACGTTTCGCTACAACCGGAGATTCGATACGCAGCCGATGTTCCTCAGCTTCATAAAGCAAGTTAGGAAGAACGCCGCCACGCAACCAGCATCGCCAACAGCAGAAGAAACAGCGGTTCCATTTTGAAGAATAGGTTTGTAAAATTATGACAATCGTTATGACCCAAGAAGACAAAGATAAAATCGTTGGCCAAACACGCCGAGAATATCGGGAGGCAAAACAGGAATTAGCTGCGCTACAAACTAAGGCGCATAAGTTGGGAGAATTGCTCGCGGAAATCGCCGATGTTTTGGTGAAGAGGCCATCATCCCTTATTTTCGAGAATCAGGGACATGATGGGCGGTTCACCATGGGAACGAGTGAACCCTTAACAGATGCCGCCTTCGCGGACATCACCGCAGCCAAACTGCGGGCACTGGGCGATAGTATTCGATCTCAGATCATCAAAACGGGAGACTTGCGTAAACGGTTAACTGATCTTGAGGGCGAAGACCCAGAAAAAGCACAAAGCACTGGCCCGCATTTCTAATCGCCATGGTCGGAGACATAGAGTTATCCGCCGCCATAATCGCCGTGGCTCTCATCGTCGGCGCAATAATTGTAGGGGCTTCTCTGGTGATCGCGGCAGGACGCGTGCGAAAACGCGAATGACTGTCTTCATTTCTTCTTGCGACTGGCCTTTTTTAGATCACCAATGAAATGATCTGTAGTTGGAATCGGAATCTCTATCCCATCAGGCCCCGGAGTTTTCTGTGTCCGCGTGGACGTATCACTCCGCCATTCAAATCCGTGATCCATCACCGGAGTGCCATCATCCTGTTTTTTCTGTTCATCCATTTTCATCCCGATCCTGTTCATAGCATCAAGTAGTCCTGGCTGCGACAATACTTCCAAGATTTTATGCGCCGGAACCATTGGTGCGATACCCATATTTACGGCTTCCTGTTGCGGGGTACCAAAACCAATTGTTACATCCCAATGACCGATCAGTGATCCGAAAAAATGGAAGGGGCCGACTCCCGCCAGTTCCACTTTCTGCAACCCTCTCTCTATCGGGTCTGGGCTGTTGGCGGCATTTAAGTAGAAACCATCCAATCGCTTATAGCCTGCGTTTATTCGTATGGTTTCCCTGATGAATACAGGGCTTCCACTAAGACCACCAACCGAGCGCGATTCTATGAGATGCGCGTATATCAGTCGCTCGCGGTCGGTCTTCGTTGGAAACAAGATTTTTTCTTCGGGCATCATCGCCACATTGCCAATGCGGACGATGGGTATATTTCTCGATATACCCTTTGCATTCTTAAACAGCCCTGCCACAAAAACTTCATCTCCAATTCCCAAATTGCTAGAGCGCACAATATTCTCCCCGGCAAATAGGGTCACCGGAATAGGTGCGATGTCGAGTTCTAATACCTCTTCCACCGGAAGGAGCATGGCTGCCGCATCTACCGCATCTCGCTCCGTGGGGTGATACCACCAAGATGTATTCCCCTCTTCCTGTTTTGGCTCGGCCAAGGAGCCGTCCTTTTTGTTGGCACGAATATAGAAATCGGTGTGTTCAAGTTTTTCGGCCACATGGGCGGCGGTGACAAGGAACATAAACGGGTAGCGCACAGTGGCAGCTCCACGCTCATCATGCGACGTGATTGCGTGGCCGGGGCCGTACTCTACAGAAACGACATAGCCAGTTCCGCCGTACTCTCTCCCGGTGGGGCTGTCTAGGCCCAAAAACACTGCGGTTTTCAAAATCTGATCTGGTACACGCACAAAGGCATCCTTCGGTGGACACAAGTATAGCTGCTCACTGCCAGCGAATCTCCGATCCGTCCACATGAATAGCTTGCTCCTAGTGGGTACCTACCGTCAAGGGATACTTACCTTCAAGCAACTGCTTCGCCAAAGTTTCGCCTCGGGCAATTAGAAAGGCTAAAGACCTTTGAAATCGCGCAGTTCGTTGGAATTGAGCGAGTACCGATAAGAATTCGGTGACGATCAGATTTGGGAATTACGGTTCCAGATGTGGACGTACCTAGATCGGCAGACTGATGGGAGCCGAAATCGGGGTGGATGGCCCCCGGTCTCCAACGCTCGCTTAAGCAGCAATTAAGGTTGGCCGGAGTATTGGGTTTATGATCGAGTGCAGGCGGTGGCTTTGAGGGTATTGATTATCGAGGACGAGCCGCGCTTGGCGGCCAACATCGCACGCAGCTTGCGGGAGAGCGCAGGCTATGCCGTCGATACTGTCCATGACGGGCAGGAAGGACTCTTCATGGCGGAGTCCAACGAGTACGATCTGATCCTGCTCGACTTAATGCTGCCGCGAATGGACGGAACCGAGTTGCTCCGCCGCATCCGCAAGGCCGGCCAGCGTACACCGGTGCTGGTGGTCACGGCGCGCGACGATAAAGAGTCCGTGGTCGCTTTGCTGAACGCCGGCGCTGATGATTACCTCACCAAGCCTTTTGACCTGGGCGAACTGCTGGCACGCTCCAAGGCGCTGATTCGCCGTGGAAAGGGACACTCGTCTCCCGTCCTTTCGAGTGGAGATCTGGAGATGAACACGGTCAGCCGCACAGTGCGGCGAGGCGGGCAACCGGTCACGCTTACGGCCATGGAATATCGGGTGCTCGAATATTTGCTGCACCGGCCGGGGGCGGTGGTCTCAAAGTCGGAGTTACTGGAGCACCTTTACGATTACAACTGGGAGAAGTTCAGCAACGTGATCGAAGTCTACATCTCGGGCCTGCGGCGTAAACTGGATGATGGTTCCTCAAAGCAATTAATTCAGACTATCCGTGGCCAAGGTTATATCCTGCAGGAATAAGCATGGGGCGCAATTCCATCCGCAGACAACTGATAGCCATTGTGGTGCTTTCACAGGCGCTGCTGGCAGTCGGCCTGTTGCTTGCCGGACTCTTCTACACCCACAAACGCCTGGTCTCTTCCCTCGATGCCAGAATGCAGGCGCACGCCTTGAGCCTGGCAGCGTTGGCCCGATACACAGAGGAAGCCCCCGAAAAGTTGTATTTCGATAAGACGCTGGTCAGCGCGACGATCGATCCCGATCGGGACGATTCCTTCACCATCTGGTCGGACCGATCCGGACTTCTGGCGCAGTCCGATAACTGGCCGAAGGGCCTGGCAATTTTGCCAGCCAGTGGCGCTGGTCACTGGAGTTTCAACTGGGCCGGTGTTCCCTACCGCGGCTTGCGGCTTTCCGGTGTCCCGGTTCTGGATCGCGAACCCGACAGCACAGCGCCCGAAGAACATTTGAATATCGTGTGCGCATCACCGATGGTCGAATTGAGGACACAGGTGCGGGACACGGGAATTTTCATCGCTGCCGCAACGTTGATGCTGCTCGGCGCCACCGTCCTGCTGGCGCTGTGGGGAATCCGCCGCAGGCTGTTGCCCCTGCAACACCTGGCAGCGCAAGCTGGACTGGTGTCAACTCGCAACTGGGAGCTGGATCTGCCGCATCACACCGAGGAGATTAGCGAACTCCAGCCGCTGATTGACTCGATGCAAACCATGCTGGCACGCCTGCAGCGTTCCTTCGTCCAGCAGCGCGAGTTTCTGGGAAATGCCGCCCATGAACTGAAAACCCCGGTGGCAGTATTGAAGTCCACCTTGCAATCGCTTTTGCAGCGGCCGCGCACCCCGGAAGACTATCAAGCTGGACTTAAACATTGCCTGGAAGACCTGGAGCGTCTGGAAAAGCTCTTGCAGTGGATGTTTCGTCTGGCGCGGGTAGAGCAGTGGGCGCACGGCGCGCTGCGCCTTGACTTACAGGTCATCGACGTTACGGCGACGTGCGAAGAGGCCATCGAGCGGATTCGTCACCTGGCGGATGCGCACCGGACAGAAATCCATCTTTCCAGAGACGGATCTGTGCCGCTTCGGGCTGACCCGGAAGACTTGCAACTGGTCTGGACCAACCTGCTGGAGAACGCTCTGCGTTACGGCCCGGATGGCGGATCAGTGGAGGTATCGGTAGCATGCAACAATGGTGGCCCAGCCCGCGTGGTCTTTGAGGACCATGGACCGGGAATCGCGCCGGCCGACCTTCCCCATATATTCGAACGCTTCCACCGTGGAGATCCCTCGCGCAGCCGCGCCACTGGAGGATACGGGCTAGGACTGGCCATCTCCAAGGCGCTGGTTGAGGCCTATGGCGGAACGATTACTGCCGACAGCGCGCCCGGCCGGGGCACGCGCATGATCGTGGAACTGCCGGTTACCTCCGCCTGACGCGACCTGCTGGCTTCAGCTTCGTTTAATCTAAAATACTTCAGCATTTCCCAAGGAGACTTATGGCGAACTCTATCTCTCCACTGCGAAATCGCCTATTCGGCGTTGCCTTCGGTCTTATTGCCTTGACGGTCATGACTTTCGCTCAAACTGCGAGCCCAACCGCCGACAGCAATCAACCGCCGGGCAACGCGCCGCTCGCTTTGACGCTGCAGGACGCCATCCAGCGGGCGAAGCAGAACAATCCCGAGTATCGCGCTGCACAGGTCGAGTTCGGCGTAGCAAAAGAAGACCGGGTGCAAAGCCGGGCTGCGCTGCTGCCCAGCGCCAGCTTCAACACTTCATTTCTCTACACCCAAGGTAACGGCACAACATCCGCCCGGTTCATCGCTAACAACGGCGTGCACGAGTACATCAGCCAGGGGAACCTTCACCAGGAGTTCTCGCTGGCGCAGGTCGCCGATTATCGCCGGACATTAGCCGCGGAAGCAGTGGCGCGAGCGCGGTCAGAGATCGCGGCGCGTGGCCTGGTCGTTACCGTGGTCCAAACCTATTACAGTTTCGTAGTTGCGCAACGGAAATATGCGACCGCGCAGCGGGCTGCAAGCGAGGCACACAGATTTTTCGATATCAGCCAGAAGCTTGAGCACGGCGGCGAAGTCGCACATTCCGACGTCATTAAGGCCCAGATCCAGTTCGAGGAGCAACAGCGGAACTTGCAGGAAGCGGAGTTGGAGATGGATCGCAGCCGACTGGAGCTGGCTGTGCTGGTTTTCCCCGGCTTCAATGAGAATTTTTCGGTGGTGGATGACTTGCAGATGCCTGAGGCGCTGCCGTCGTTTGCGGAAGTTCAAGCCGCCGCCGGCAGCAAGAACCCTGAACTCCGCACAGCGCTGGCTTCGGTGCAAGCCGCAAAACAAGAAGTCGCGGTTGCATGGAACGGTTTCCTGCCGTCGCTGAGTGTGGATTACTTTTATGGCATCGATGCCAACCACTTTGCGGCCAACGAAGTCGACCCCGTCAGCGGAGCGCAGGTCCGCAATCTCGGCTATGCAGCCGTAGCTACGCTGCAGTTGCCCATCTGGAACTGGGGCGCCAATCGCAGCAAGGTAAAGCAGGCCGATCTTCGCCAACAGCAGGCGCAAGTGGAATTGAGCGCTACGCAGAGGGAGTTACTGGCCAAGCTGCGCAACTTCTATCAGGAAGCTGAAACGGCGCGCGCGGAACTGGAATCGCTGAACCACTCCGCAGAACTGGCCACCGAGAGCCTGCGCTTAACCACGCTGCGTTATCAGGCGGGCGAGTCTACCGTGCTGGAAGTAGTGGACTCGCAAAACACTCTGACCCAGGCGCAGAACGCTTTCAATACTGGACAAGTGCGGTTTAAAGTTGCACTGGCGGATTTGCAGACCCTGACAGGAAATTTCTAGAACAAATGATCCAGCAACCCAACTCCGCAAGTAAAACACGGAACAATACACTCCGTCTGAGCGCGCTGATCCTCGCTATTGTGGTTGTGCTCTCGGGTTGTTCCAGGGAGTCTGGCGAAAAAGAACCCGTGGTCCCGGTGCAGGTGGTTGCGGTGGAGAAGAAGGCCATCGAACACACTGTTCTTGCGGAGGCCATTCTTTTTCCGCTGACCCAATCCGCCATCACTCCAAAGATCAGTGCGCCGGTAAAAACTTTCTACGTCAAGCGTGGCAGCCGGGTGCATGAGGGAGAACTGCTGGCAGAGCTCGAGAACAAGGATCTCACGGCCGCAGCGCAGGACACGAAAGGCTCCTACGACCAGGCACAGGCGGCTTATGAAATCAGTACCGCCTCTGATCTTCCCCAGGAAATTCAGAAGGCGCAGCTTGATGCTCAAGCAGCCCAGAAGCTTCTGGACGCACAGCAAAAAGTGTTTGACAGCCGGCAAGAACTCTTTCAACAAGGCGCGCTTCCCCGCAAGGAAATGGACCAGGCAGGAGTCGACCTCACCCAGGCCCGCAACCAATACGAGATGGCGCAAAAGCATCTGGACGCGCTACAAGCCATCGGAAAACAGCAGACGCTGAAGTCAGCCGCCGGACAACTGGAGTCCGCCAAGGGCAAATATCTGGGTGCGCAAGCGCAACTCGGCTATTCGGAGATTCGCAGCCCGATCAATGGCGTAGTCGCCGACCGGCCGCTTTATCCCGGAGAGATGGCCGCTGCGGGCGCTCCTCTGCTGACCGTGATGGACATTTCCGAAGTCATCGCGCGGGCCCACATTCCGCAGCCGGATGCCGCCGTCCTCAAGCTGGGTGACGAAGCGACGATCACTGCATCTGGCGAGGACCAACCCGTCGAAGGAAAGATCACGGTCATCAGTCCGGCGCTCGATCCGAGCAGCACCACCGTCGAAGTCTGGGTGCAAGCAAAGAATCCTTCGCAGAAACTCAAACCCGGGACCAGCGTGCAACTCTCAATGTTGGCAAAGACCGTGGCTGACGCGCTGGTGGTCCCGGCGGCAAGTCTTCTCACCGCGGAAGATGGTACGACCTCCGTGATGCTGGCCGGAGCAGATGGCCGTGCTCACCAGAAGAACGTGAAAGTGGGCATTCGCCAGGGCGATCAGGTACAGGTGGTGGACGGCGTACAGGCTGGTGACCGCGTGGTGGCCTCCGGCGCTTATGGCTTGCCGGACAATGCCAAGATCAAGGCGCAGCCGGCGGATGAAAAAGCCGCGGGCGGAGCAGCCCCGTGAACCAGCCGGAATCGTCCTACTGGTTTTCGCGCCAGTCGAAGCCGGTGATTTTTCTGATCCTCACGGTGGCGCTGCTGGGCGCCTATCTGGCATTTACCATCCCGGTTTCGGTTTTTCCGGAAACCAATTTTCCGCGCGTCCTGATCGCCGTCGACAACGGGGTCATGCCCATCGACCAAATGATGGTCACGATCACGCGGCCGCTGGAAGAAGCCGTGAACAGCGTTCCCGGCTTGCAGGATGTGCGATCCATCACCAGTCGCGGTTCAGCCGAGATCGATCTGTTTTTCGATTGGCGTGTGGACATGTTCCAGACGCTGCAATACGTGAATGCAGCCATCTCTCGTGTGCAGCCGGAGCTGCCGGCTACAGCCAGCATCGTCGCGCACCGCATGACCTTCGCCAGTTTCCCGATCATGGGATACAGCCTGACCTCAGCCACGGTTCCGCAAACTCAGCTCTGGGAGATGGCGACCTACGAGATCAAGCCGCGCTTGAACCGGTTGGATGGCGTCTCCACAGTCTTGATACAAGGCGGGCAGGAACCCGAGTTTCACATTACGCCCGATCCCGCCAAGCTGCTCACCGCCAATGTCACCGTCACCGACATTCTGGAGACGATGCGGCGCACCAACCTGATCGATTCTCCTGGGCTGTTCGAGCGCAACCACCAGCTCGTGCTGGGCCTGATCAGTGGCCAGGTGCGCACGCCGGAGCAGATCGCACAAACTGTAGTCAAGACCACACCGGCAGGAATTCCAGTCCGCATCGGCGACATTGCCACCGTGGCCCGCGCGGTCAAGCCCGTCTACACCATCGTCACTGCAAACGGCAAGCCGGCGGTCCTGCTCAACATCAACCGCCAGCCGGACAGCAACACGGTGCAGGTCGCCGACGAAGTTCACGCTGAAATAGCACAACTCCAAAAATCGCTCCCCCCCAGCGTGCGGATACAGGCGTTTTATGACCAGTCGATTATTGTCCGCGACTCGATCAAGAGTGTGCGCGATGCCATTCTGCTCGGTTTGATTCTGGCGTCCATCATTCTGGTAGTATTCCTGCGAGACTGGGGCACTTCGATTGTTGCCGGATTGGTGATTCCGGTCACCCTGATGGTCACGTTCGTCGCTCTGAAACTTCTGAACCAGAGCTTTAACCTGATGACGCTCGGCGGCCTGGCCGCCGCGGTTGGCCTGGTGATCGACGACGCCATCGTGGTGGTGGAAAACATTGTGCTGCATCGCGACGCCGGCCAGTCACGTCTGCAGGCCATTCACAGCGCGTTGCACGAGATCACCGTTCCCCTTGTCGGTTCGACGGTCACGCCCGTGGTGGTCTTTCTTCCGTTGATTTCGATCACTGGAGTCACCGGAACATTCTTTCGCGCCCTGGCCGTGACGATGGGAGTCTCGCTCTTCACTTCGCTGGCGCTGGCGCTGATGTGGACTCCGAACCTCAGCCAGTACTTCATTAAACGTCGTCCCGCGGCGCCGCGAGCCGCACACGAACCGGAAGAAGAATCTATCACCCGGCTGCTGACCGTGGAAGAAGCCTCGCTTTCCGGTTTCTTTCTCAAGATTGTGGACTTTCACCAGCGCTGGTTGCGGCGCGCTTTGGAGAAACCGCTCTGGCTGGCGGGCGGAGCCGCAGCTTTGATCGTTGTGTCAATTGTCTGCTACAAGTTTTCCGGCTCTGATCTGCTGCCCGAGATGGACGAAGGCGGTTTCGTCCTCGACTACATCATGCCTGCGGGCAGTTCTTTGGCTGAAACCGATCGCGTCATTTCGCACGTCGAGGGCATTCTGCGTTCCACTCCGGAAGTGGAGAGCACGTCCCGCCGCACCGGGCTGCAACTCGGACTCGCGGCCGTGACCGAAGCCAACACGGGCGATGTTTCGGTCTTTCTGAAGAAAGATCGGAGCCGCAATATCGAAGACATCATCGCGGACGTCCGCGAGAAGGTCACGCAGCAGGAACCGGCGCTGGACGTTGAGTTCATTCAGGTCCTCCAGGACATGATTGGAGACCTCACCAGCGCGCCCGAGCCCATCCAGATCAAGCTCTTCTCGCAGGACCCGGCAGCGCTCAACGAGTGGGCGCCGAAGGTCGCAGATACAATCCGCAAGATCCCAGGCGTAGTGGATGTGCTGAACGGAATCGAGAACACGGTCAGCGGCCCCGCGGTCACACTGCAGATCGACCCCAGCGTTGCCGCCCGCGCCGGATTCACGCCAGAGGAGATCACCACCGACGCGGCCGCCATTCTGGAGGGTGAACCGGCGGCGACGCCGGTGGTCAGCAACGATCGCGCCTACACGGTGCGGGTACGATTTCCGGCGGCCAACCGCTCGTCGCTCGAGGCCATTCAGAACACTCTGCTCACCAGCAGTACGGGGCGGACTGCGACCCTGGGTGCGCTGGCAACAGTCATCGAACTTCCGGGCCAGACCGAAATCCGCCGTGAGAACCTGCAGCGGAACGTGGCTGTGACCGCTCGCCTGGAAGGGATTAACCTTGGCAGCGGCATCGCAGCCGTCCAGAAGGCCGTGGATGGGCTTCATCTGCCTGCGGGCATTCGCGTGGTTTATGGCGGGACTTATCAGGAACAGCAGAAATCGTTTCGCGATCTTCTGTTCGTGCTGTTGCTGGCCGTCCTTTTGGTGTTCATCACGCTGCTGTTTGAATTTCGCACGTTCGCCGCGCCGCTGGCGATTCTGGCTTCTGCTCTGCTTTCGACCTCGGGCGTTTTCATCGCACTCTTACTCACCAGAACCACGTTCAACGTGTCATCCTTCATGGGCATGATCATGGTGATTGGCATCGTGGCCAAGAACGGAATTTTGCTCCTGGATGCTGACCAGAAATTCCGTGCGCTGGGTTTTTCTGCGGAAGACGCCATGCTGCAGGCCGGCCGCCGGCGGCTGCGTCCCATCGTGATGACTGCGCTGGCGACGATCGCGGGAATGCTGCCGCTGGCGTTCGCCCTGGGCGCGGGCTCACAAATGCTGCAACCCCTGGCCATCGCCGTGATTGGCGGAATTCTGATTTCCATGGTGCTGTCACTAATCATTACTCCGGCAGTTCACTACTATCTGAGCCACGAAGAGACCAAACTGGAAGAGCCCGCGCCGCCAGTCACCGAAGCCCCCAAGTTGCAACAGCTGGGGTAAGGGACACGTCGGCGGCAAGAGTGGAAAAATATTTCACAGTAATCCGCCCCAATTCGCGGGTAATGGTTACGTGCGCCAGCCCATCCGCAGAGGACTCTTCACCTCGGCAGCGAACAACGGGCCTGTAAGCGCCACAAGGCCAAGCACTTGAAGGCCGCATCGGGAGGGTCGTTTGTCTTGACCGACACTGCTAGAATCAAGACTTTGCGGCTGTAACCTGCGCGTTTGGACGGCGAATTGCACCTTGTCGGGAGTCAGGAATTGAAACGGGCAACCAGGAGTAAAAAGACCGTGGAACCGCAGGTGGCAAGTCCGCAGGCAGCGCCCATGCTGGACGAATCCATGTTCCAGCAAATTCTCGAGGCTGCTTACGTCATTCAGGAGCAGAATGAACGGCGGCGACCTGCCCGGCCAACGCTGGACCCAGCCGCAACTCTCGACGCGATCGTAGAAGCCCAGGAAATGCTCCGCTCGCAGGCCCATGATTTGCCGGCCGCCGCGCACATCATCGTAGAACATCTGGAGAGAATTACGAACGCGGCCGGAGTCGCAATGGCCGTGATCCATGGAGATCACCTAGAATACTGCGCGGCTTCGGGCACAGCCGCCGGTTTGGCTGGTTCCAGCGGTCCGATCGGATCGAATCTCTCTGAGTTTCTGCACGAGGAACAAGCGCTGCATCGCTTCCAAAGCGCGTCCCAATGGTCCGCTGACCTGCTTCGCCGGCACGAAGCAAGCTGCCCTATTTTCTTCCCGGTTTACTACCAGGACACGATCGCCGGCCTCCTGCAACTCAGTTTTCCTGAGACTGAATCCATCCAGGACCACGAAGTGCGAAGCTGTCAGGTAATGGCCGGTCTCATGGGCGAAGCTATCGGCAGAGCCGCAGAGTTGGAATGGAAGCAGACGCTGGCCGCTGAGCGCGCCTCGATGCTGGAAGCCCTGGAGCAGCTTCGGCCGCAACTGGAACGGCTGGCAGTAGAGCCGCCGGCAACCATCGAAGAAGCCGAGGAGTCTCAGGAGCCAGCTTCCCCTGCAGCAGAACCGATTCCCTTCCCAACCAGCGAGCTTGAGAACAAGCCGGAAGGCAGCCCTGTCTGTAAACAATGCGGCTACCAGTTTGGGGAGGGCGAAATCTTCTGCGGCCGGTGCGGAACTCCGCGATCTGTGGAACTCGCGCTGGCTCCAACCGCTTTTCCTGATGCCCCGGTGAGTGAACCTCTGCAGGAGACATTGGCTGCGGAGAGCGTTCCGGTGGAGGAACCTGCGGTTGCAGAAGATTCTTTTCCAGAGGAAGCTTCTCTCCCCGAGGAAGTCCAGCAGGCCCTGATCCATTTCTCCAGCGAGGCTGTGCCGCAGACCGATGGCAGCTCCGCTCTGGCCATCAGCAGCGAAGCGGAAGTGTCCGATGAGGCAGCGCCCGAGGAGCAGGCAGGCAAGCCGGAGATTGTAGTTTCGACTCCCACACCCGAACTGGCGCCTTCGCCTTGGGGATCGGCCACGAAGGCACTGCGCTGGCTGAAATCTCTGGAAGCTGAGGAGGCGCCGAGCAGGATCTGGCTGGTCCGTCATCATGGCGATCTTGCGGTCGCGCTTTCTGTCATTGTTCTTCTGTTTGTGCTTACAGGATGGGGTTCGCATTCGCTGTCTTCAAAAGCCGGCCAGCCCAAACTCACCTTGTTCGAACAACTGCTGGTAAACGTGGGGCTGGCAGAGGCGCCGACGGTGCCGGTTTATAATGGCAATCCTAATGTGTCGGTGTGGGTCGATCTCCACACAGCGCTGTACTACTGTCCGGGCGCGGACCTTTATGGCAAGACGCCGGATGGCAAGTTCACCTCACAGCGCGACGCGCAAATGGACCACTTCGAACCTGCAGCCCGCAAGAACTGTGACTAACGCTGGACATATCTGGATCGAGTGGCCTTCCATTCAGGTTTCTATCAGGCGGTCGTAATTCTACTCACTGACGATCACCCCGCCACGTGACCTCAGACACTGCTTTCCGGGAGACCCACTTCTACACTGAGCCCAGTGTCTGTGGAGGACAACAATTATGCGATCGTCGCTGGATGTAATCGAGGATTTTCTGGCTCAGAAGCGGATTGCCATGGTGGGTGTGTCGCGAGATGCGGAAAGCTTCAGCACACATCTGTTCAAGGACCTTTGCCGCCGCGGGTACGACGTGGTCCCTGTGAATCCCAATATTGCCGAGATCGACGGACGGCGGTGTTTCGCTAGAGTGCAAGACATCAAACCTGCCGTTGAAGGGGCTCTACTGATGACTTCTCCCGAAGTCACAGAAACAGTCGTACGCGACTGCGCTGAGGCCGGCATCAAGCGGGTGTGGATGTACGGGGGAACTGGCAAAGGCGCGGTCAGCGCTGACGCGGTCGCGTTCTGCCAGGAGCGCGGACTACAGGTCGTTCCGGGGCAATGCCCATGGATGTTTCTGCCGAACGGGGACAGGGTACACCGTTTGCACGGATTCATCCGCAAGATCACCGGGCGTTACCCGCACCGGGCCGCGGCATAGACAGGGTGAGTATTCCATTGCCCGCACGCGCATGGTTATGTCGTACGTCTAGCTGTAAGACGATTGCACACTCTCGTAGCGGCGGGCTTCATACCACAAGGCCAGTTCAACCCGGTTCCAGAGCCCTAATTTGTCGTAGATGGTGCGGAGGTAGTTCTTGACGACGTGTTCGGTAGTGCCGATGATTTGCGCAACTTCGCTGTTCTTGAGTCCCTGGGCAACGAGTTCGATGACTCGCTGCTCGCGTTGGTTGGGGATTCGTCGTTCATCCCGCCATCCAAACATAGCTGCCTCCGATAAAGAAGAGTTGCGAGTTTGACTCGCTTGATGCCGTTGCGGATCCCGAAGCGCAGAAAAAGACGGTTGAAGTGCGCCTTGACCGTGCGCCGGGCCATCTTGAGCTGTTTCGCGATCTCCGCGTTGTCGCAACCTTGCAGCAGCAACTCGGCGATCTGCCGCTCCCGTGGAGCCAGGTGAAGAACCTTGTCCCTCATGCTCGTCCCTCCATCGCGTTGAGGTAGCGCGACCGTGCCGTTGGGAAGGTTTCGCTGGTTCCCCCTTCGACTCCGTCCGGCGCAACCCAATCACGAAGGAAAAAATAGGCTTGTGTTATGTTGGCTGCACTCAGGGTGCCAAGTAGCACTTTTCTTGCACAGTGGCATCCACATTTGTCATAGAAGAATTATCCGGCGGCGATTTTCTGCGCGTGGCCCAGAGACGGGTGCCGCAAGCTGGCGTGTCCGGTTTTTTCTGTCTTGGCACTTGAGCAATGTCAGCTAACTGCCTAGAAACGCAAGACAATCGGGGGCTAAGGTGGCCAGCTAAGCCTTTGGGTTTGGGCGGATACGGCTTGGCACGCGGCTTTTCGAGCGCGAACGCGCTAGCCTCTACCGGTTGCCGTATCGCTGTCGGTTCCTTTGCAACCTACCCCTAAGGAAAACTCTTAGGTCAAAATTCCCCGATCCGGTAGAGGCTTGGGAACTAATTACACCTTGCGCGGGGCAACCGATAAACGATGGGCATCAGGATCTTTCCAAAAATCAGTGTTCTCAGTTGACGCGATGCTTTAAACTGAAGCGATTTTGCGGCCATGAAACTATCGGTGGTTATGCCCGTGTATAACGAGCGTGCCAGTCTGCGCCAGGCAGTGGAGCGCGTGCTGGCCTCTCCGCTCGAACTGGAATTGATTTGCGTGGACGACGGTTCGCGCGACGGGTCAGGAGAAATTTTGGCCGAGTTGCAGAAACAGCACCCGCAGGTCCGCGTGCTGGTGCAAGCTCGCAACCTGGGCAAGGGAGCCGCCCTGCGCCGGGGAATCACCGAGGCCCGGGGCGACTTCGTGATTATCCAGGATGCGGACTTGGAATACGATCCGGGCGATTATCCGGCGCTGTTGGATCCGCTGATTCAGGGCAAAGCAGATGTTGTCTACGGCTCGCGTTTTCTGGGTTCAGCCCCGCATCGCGTTCTCTATTTCTGGCACTCAGTTGGGAATCGTTTATTGACTCTGCTTTCAAACTCCCTCACCAACATCAACCTGACCGACATGGAAACCTGCTATAAAGCGTTCCGGCGAGATGTGATCCAATCCATTCCGATTGAAGAGAACCGCTTCGGTTTCGAGCCGGAGATCACGGTGAAAGTGGCCAAGCGCCGGTTGCGGATCTACGAAGTCGGCATCAGCTACTGGGGCCGCACCTACGAGGAAGGCAAGAAGATACACTGGAGGGACGGAGTGCGTGCTCTGTGGTCCCTGTTGAAGTATTCGTTGAAGGAGAGCCCCAGCAAAGCACAAGCCGGAGCTCTCGAATCGCAACCGCAGTCCGCCAATGGGCCAGTTTCGCACCCGCGCCCATAGTCCTCACAATGGAAGAAGTGTATCCGCACTGCAGACTTACGGGGATTTTTGTCGCAAATATTTGCACATTGTCGATTGTTAAGATAGACTTTATAGGAATACCGGGATAACTGCCGCTTTTGCAAATGCTTGCGACGGCCCTGAGATCCCGGAAAAGGCATGCAAATTGCAGCACAGTTGGCTTGATACGATCTGCCCCTTCTGAAATCTGCAAGTGCTGAGCTTCAGAGTTGCTGTCTGGCAAACAAGCCAGGCAGAAGAAGTCGTTAATAAAAATTACGAAACCTGGAGGTTCACAGTTTTGACAGTCGCGACCAGCCATCTTATTCCGCCCCACGGCGGAGAACTTGTTGATCTCATCGCTGCACCCGAACGCATGGCAGAGTTAAAAGCCCATTCGCGCGAATGGCCCTCGTGGGACCTGACCGCGCGCCAACTCTGTGATTTGGAGCTTCTGCTTAGCGGCGGCTTCTCTCCTTTGCGCGGATTCATGACGCGAGCCGATTACACGGGCGTCTGCGAGAACATGCGCTTGAAGAGTGGCGTGCTCTGGCCGATGCCGATCACGCTCGATGTTACGGAAGATTTCGCCAGGACGCTGAAACCCGGTAGCAGCAAAATCGCCCTGCGTGATCCCGAAGGCGTGATGCTGGCCGTGTTGCATGTGGAAGAGGTCTGGCAGCCCGACCGTAAGGCCGAGGCCGAGTTGGTTTTCAAAAGCACAAGCCGCCTGCACCCGGGCGCCGATTATGTGCTGAGCAAATCAAATGCGTGGTATGTGGGTGGACGCCTCGAAGGCACACAGACGCCGTCGCACTACGACTTCCGCTCCCTGCGACTGACTCCGGCAGAGTTGCGCGCCGAGTTTAGCCGCCTGGGATGGCGCCGGGTGGTGGCGTTTCAGACGCGCAATCCCATGCACCGCGCCCATGTGGAATTGACCTTCCGCGCAGCCAAGACGGTCGAAGCGAATCTGCTGCTTCACCCTACGGTGGGCATGACCAAGCCGGGCGACGTAGACTATTTCACCCGCGTGCGCTGCTACCAACTGCTGCTCTCCAAGTTCCCTCCCGGAACCGTGAAGCTTTCGCTGCTGCCCCTGGCCATGCGCCTGGGCGGACCACGCGAGGCCATCTGGCACGCGCTGGTCCGCAAAAACCACGGCGTGACCCACTTCATCGTGGGACGCGATCATGCTGGCCCAGGAAAAGACGAAACCGGCAAGCCGTTCTACGGCCCTTACGAGGCACAGGAGTTGTTCAAGAAGCACGAGGCCGACATCGGGGTAACGATGGTTCCGTTCAACATGATGGTCTATCTGGAGGACCAGGACCGCTACGTGCCCGACAACGAAGTCACGAACGGTTCGCGCGTGTTGAACATCTCGGGAACCGAACTTCGCGAACGTCTTAACGAAGGGCGTGACATTCCGGGCTGGTTCACTTATCCCGAGGTAGTGCAGGAGTTGCGTCGCAGCTTCCCGCCCCGGCACAAACAAGGACTCACGATTTTCTTCACCGGACTTTCTGGCTCAGGCAAATCCACTATCGCCAACGTGCTGATGACGAAGTTTCTGGAAACCGGCGGACGTCCGGTCACGATTCTTGACGGCGACCTGGTGCGCAAGCATCTTTCCTCCGAACTGGGCTTCTCGAAGGAGCATCGCGACATCAACATCCGGCGCATCGGTTACGTGGCTTCGGAAATCACCAAGAACGGCGGCATCGCCATCTGCGCTCCCATCGCGCCCTACGATTCGGTCCGCAAGCAGGTGCGCGCCATGGTCGAACCAAACGGTGGCTTCATTCTGGTGCACATCGCAACTCCGGTTGAGACTTGTGAGCAGCGCGACCGCAAGGGCCTTTATGCCAAGGCGCGCGCCGGCATCATCAAGGAATTTACCGGTATTTCCGATCCGTACGAGGAACCTCAGGATGCGGAAGTGGTGATCAACACGACCGATGTTACGCCGGAGGAAGCAGCGCAGGAGATCGTTCTGCATCTCGAGCGCGAAGGCTTCATTGGCGTCAACGGCGACCAAAGCTGATTAGTGGAGGCCCGGGCGTCCCCGCCCGGCTTTCTTTCCTCAAGGCAAGCATCGCCGCGAGGAACCGTGAACGATAGACGATAGATATGCTGATTCTGGCTAAAATTCTGATTGGATTTGTGGTCGGCACCCTCATTGGCATGACGGGGGTGGGCGGCGGCGTTCTGCTGCTGCCCATACTGATCTTTACTCTGCACGTGCCACCGATCATTGCGGTTGGGTCCGACGCACTGTTCAACTTTGTCACCAAAATTGGCTCAGGTTACGTCCACATCACCAAAGGCACGGTAAAACGCAAGGTGGTGGTGGGCCTGGCGATGGGGAGCATTCCAGGCTCGATTCTCGGCGTCAGCCTGCTCAAGCACCTGCGCACGGTTTACGGCGGCGGCGTCAACACGTTCATCACCACCGCCATCGGAATTCTGCTGATCTGCGTACCCACGCTGCTGCTCTTCCAGAATCGAATTGAAGAACACATGGTCCATCGCCCGCCCACTTTGAAGTCGATGGTTGGTTTGGCCGTGATCGGACTCTTGGCAGGATTCCTGGTGGGTATGACCTCGGTGGGTTCGGGCAGCATAATTATGATGCTCCTGCTGTTGCTGTACAGCTTCCCACCAAAGGTGATGGTCGGTACCGACATTGTTCATGCCGTAATACTGACCGGCGTAACCAGTCTCATGCATTTCCGGCTCGGCAACATCGATCCTACCCTGGTAGCCTCGTTATTGATCGGCTCGATCCCCGGCGGCCTGTTAGGCTCGCATTTGAGCACCCGCGTTCCTGTGCCCTGGTTGCGGCGTCTGCTTTGCGCCATGCTTCTGGCCACCGGCGCGCGAATGCTTTGGGCGTAACAGCACGATCTTAGGAATCCATGACCAGCCATTCTCATGCTGAAACTCTCGACCGCATCCAGTCTGCGCTGGAAGCGGCGCGCACAGTTTTGAACCGCTTCACTCCCGGAGCGATTGAAGCGGAGTACAAGGTCGGCCACGATCCGGTCACTGAGGCTGATCGCTTGGTCGATGCCGTTCTTCGCAAGGAACTGCTTCGCGACGGCGAGGGCTGGCTCTCGGAAGAGAGTGTGGACGACTTTACTCGCCTTGAAAAAAGCCGGGTGTGGGTGGTCGATCCGCTGGATGGCACGCGCGAATTTGTCGCCGGCATCCCGGAATTTTGCGTGTCGGTTGCCATGGTCGAAAATGGACGTCCGGTTGCCGGCGGAATCTGCAATCCCGCGACCGATGAAATCTTTCTCGGATCGCTCGACTCCGGCGTGACCTACAACGGCAAGCCTGCCAAGCCCAGCCAGCGAACCACTTTGAACGGCGCACTCGTCCTGGCCAGCCGCAGCGAAGTGAAACGCGGCGAGTGGAAGAGATTCGAGGGCACAAATTTGAAGATTCGTCCCATGGGATCGGTGGCGTATAAGCTGGCGCTGGTCTCCGCCGGCCTGGCCGACATCACTTTTACCCTGGTGCCTAAGAACGAATGGGACGTGGCTGCGGGTGTGGCGCTGGTCGAGAGCGCGGAAGGATTTACCACCACGCTCGACAACACGCCTCTGCGCTGCAACAATCGCGATCCTCTACTCAAGGGACTGATCGCCTGCGGGCCTTTTCTGGCGGATGAACTGCTATCGCGGCTGAACATTCAGCCGGTGGGCACTCAGTCCGGCCGAGGCTGATTGTCATCCTGAGCAAGCCCCTTTTCCGCAGCGAAGGATCTGGGCGAGCCGCGCGAAGCGCCCCAGCGTGCTGCCAACCCGAAGTTGTCATCCTGAGGGCCTGCGCTTTTCTTCGCGGGCCGAAAGCCTGCCCTGAGCGAAGCCCGTCGCGCAGCGACGGGCGAAGTCGAACGGGGATCTCAGTCTCCACAACTTTCCGGGGAGACACGACGGCCGTGCCTCATTCTTTGATATCGTCGATGCATTCCCATGTCTTCACCAGGCGCCGTGTTCCTCATCTATCACGAGTTGGAGCTTCCGGGCCGTGCTTTGCGCGAGCCACAGGCCGGGTACGTGCGCTACGTGGTGCGCGAACCGGAATTCCGGCGGCAGATGACGTGGCTGCGGCAATCCGGTTGGAAGGGCGTCAGTGTAGGAGAAGCGCTGAATTTCTCAGAACAGAAATGTGTGGCGCTGACTTTTGATGACGGCTGCGAAACCGACCTGCTGGCAGCGGCGCCGGTTCTTCATGACGCCGGCTTTGGCGCGACGTTCTATGTCACTGTTGGATTCATCGGCAAACCGGGCTACATGAATGCTGTTCAATTACGTGAGTTGCACGGTCTCCGATTTGAAATTGGCTGCCACGCCATGACGCATTCGTATCTGACCGATCTGGGCGCCAAAGGCTTGCATCACGAGATTGCGGACGCCAAGCGGGAACTCGAAGGACTACTCGGCCAGGAAGTCAAACACTTTTCCTGTCCCGGCGGACGTTACAATCTGCGCGTCATTCAGGTCGCGCGCGACGCGGGTTATCATTCGCTTGTTACCAGCCGCGTTCAGGTCAATTCCGCGTCCACCAGCCGGTTTGCGCTGGGGCGAGTAGCCATCCAGCGCGAGACTACAGTGCCCGAATTTCAACAAATTTGTGCGGGTAAGAACCTCTGGAAACTTCAAGCGCGGAACTTCGTGCAGGATGCTGCCAAGGTGCTGGTCGGGAACAGGCTTTACGAACGCGCCCGGGCGCGTGCGCTCAGAAGCAGCCGAGATTAGGGGCGGCCGATTGAAGCTCAAAAGCTACGGCAGCACGTGGAACGGCACATTGCTGGTCAGCGTGCCGCTCGGCGTGGTCACCGTGACATAGCCCGTCGCCGCACCTGAGGGAACGGTCGCTGTCAGGAAGGTGCCCCCGCGGACAGTAAAGGTCGCTGGAACCCCGTTGAACGAGACGTTAGTAGTTCCAGTGAATCCTTGCCCGAGGATACCTGCTTCGTGCCCGACTCTGCCCGCCGCTTGCACGAAGGTGACCTACGGGCCGAGGCCCGTAGAGAGGCTGAAGACCGTCCCGCAGCCAAAACCGGCGTTACATGTGTTGTCTCCGCCTTCTCCGGTTGTCCCATAAAAGTTCCCGTTGGTGTCCTGGACTAGGGCCCCTGCGGGAATATAGCCGTCTGTACAACCGCTTTGGGAGCAAAAGTTGTAGAGCGTGGTCAGCGTTCCACTTAGAGTGATTTCGAAGACGGTCCCGCAGCCGGATGTCTGGCCGCCGCAGATGGTGTTGGCTCCGCCTTCCAACGTTACCCCGTAGACGTTCCCGTCGGTGGCTTGGATCAGCCCCGCATAGGGGAAGGCTCCGTCTGTCCCGTCAAATCTGTGCAGTGTCGTCAGTGTGCCGCTCGGGGTGATGTTGAAGACAGTGCCGCACCCAATGACGAAACCGCCGTTCTTACAATTTCCGCTGCCGCCAAAGAAGGCTGTTCCGTAAAAGTTCCCGTCGGTGGCCTGGACTAGCTCCGAGGCGGGATATTTCCCGCCCGTGCAAGGGTTAACGGAGGAGCAAAACTTGTGGAGCGTGGTCAGCGTTCCACTTGGAGTGATTTTGAAGACCGTCCCGCAGCCGTGCCCCCCCACGCCGCTGCAGATGGTGTTGTACCCGCCCCCGTCGGTTGTTCCATAGAAGTTCCCATCTGTGCCCTGAACCAGGCTCGCTTGAGGGTAGGAGCCGTCTGTCCCATCGAAGCTGTGCAGTGTCGTCAGCGTGCCGTTCGGGGTGATTTTGAAGACTGTGCCGCAACCGCCCCCCGAACTGCACGTTGGGTCGCCGCCCTGCCAATTCGTCCCGTAAAGGTTTCCGTCGATGCCTTGACTCAGCGGACCGAGGGGCTCGAAGCCGTCCGTGCAGTTCGCTTGGCTGCAGAAACTGTAGAGGGTCGTGAGGTCGCCGCCCGGTGTGATCTTGAAGACTGTGCCATAGCCGTTGGCCCCGCCCCCGGCCGTACTCCCGTAAAAGTTGCCATCCGTTGCCAGAACCAACCCTGCAACAGGGAGGATGCCGTCTGGGCAGCCAGTCTGATGTGGTTTGTCGTAGGGGGAGGGAGGAAAGCAGAAGCTGTAGAGCGTCGTCAGCGTGCCATCAGGCGTGATTTTGAATATGGTGCCGGAGTTGTAGGCCCCACCGCCCTGGGTCGCCCCATAGAAGTTCCCGTCGACACCTTGGACAAGCTCGCCCACCGGACGGTTTCCATTGATTCGGTCGAAGCTCAGCAGCGTAGTGAACGTCTGTGGGGGCGCGGCAATCGCCGTCGCGGCACAGAGCACAAAAACCGTGTAGGCTTTTTTCCAGCAGCTGAGGTTGCCCATACTTCCCCCTTATGCGGCGTAGGCAGTTTACTCTCATGGGAGGCGCTAACAAATAGGGGCAAAAGTATGGGCACTGTCTTAAATTAAGACACTGCCAAAGTATGGCCCGCAGATCCTTACACCGCGGTGTGGCGAACGCTCCACGCCATTTGAACAAACGCCAGCACCCGTCCCCGGTGAAACAGCAAAACGGTAGCCAGGAAGACGGCCACGCCTGCGGCGACTTCCAAAACGAACCGCAGCAACAACGGATACTGCCACAACAGCACCCGCTTCAGCGCTTCTACTCCCGCGATCATGAAGACTGTGCCGTTCAAGCCCGGCGCCAAACCGCGCAAATATTCGCCTGCAGGCATGCCAATCGTCTTGAATGTCTTCCAAAACAGCGAAATCGCCACGAGAGGATACGCCGCCACCCATCCCCAGGCGATGCCCGTGGTTCCCCAATGGCTGCCGCTATAAAAAGCGATCGGCAGGATGATGAGGGCAGCCAGATCGTTCCACATCACGAAGCGGGCGTTGCCGACTGCGGTGAGCACCTTGGGCAGCAACGCCACCACCGAGCGCAACGCAGTGTACACGCAAAGCACCTGCAGCACCGGAACCATGGCGTTCCATTTTGCTCCGAGCGCCAGGGGAACGAGGTCGCGCGCCACGAGGCCCAATCCCACCGTAGCGGGAAGCGTGGTCAGGGCGAGAACTTCGGTGAGCTTGCGCAGGTATCGCCGCAGTGCCGCCGGCTCGCTCTGCACCGTGGCCAGATAAGATGGAACCACCGTGGTGACCAGCGTGGCTACTTTCTCCAGGGGAACATTCGCCAGAGTCCAGGCCAGTCCATAGATCCCCAGCGCAGCCTGGCCGAGCACTCGGCCGGCAATCACGTTGTCGAGCGAACTGTAGGCCGAAAAAGAAACTGACGAAACCAGAACATGCCAACCGAACAGCAGGTCCTGCCGAAGCGATCGCAACTGCGGCCAGGCAAACCGCTGAGGGCGGGCGCCAACCACCAGAATGCTGCGCAACACGTAGCCGAAAAGATTTCCCAGCACCAGCGCCCAGTAGCCGAGTCCGAGCAACGCACACGCCAGCGTCGTGACGGCCGCGGCCACCACCCGGCAGGCATCGAACAGCGCCAGCCTGCGAAATTCCAGTGCCTTGGTCAACCGTCCCTCAGGCACAGCACGGAACCCGAAAGCCAGCAGCGAACTGCAGGCGACGATCACGACCGGAACCAGGCGAGGGGCGCGGAAAAACAGAGCCAGCGGATAGGCGAGAAGACAAGCAATGGCAAAGCCTGCGACCCCGACCAGCACGGCAACGGTGTTCAACTGCGCGAGCTGAGGCTCGGTCAGATCGCGCCGCACAACAATCGTTTGTGGGATGCCGAACTCACCGACCAATCGTAAGTAGGTAAACAGAACCATCGCCATGGCGACGATGCCAAAGTCGGCCGGCGACAGTACCCGGACTACGACGAAGAATGCCGTCCAGCTGAGGATCTGGCTCGACCAGTCGGCGACCAGCTTCCAGGCCAGGCTGCTGGCCAGCGAGTGATCCAGCCCTGGGACGGTGCTGCGGTCAACGACCGCCGCGGTCGAGTACTCTTCCGGCTTAGGTACGAGTGCTTCCGGCGGATCCAAATTCTCTCCTCTCAGCGCAATTCAACGATGAAAACGTCGGTGCGAGATTTCTTCTCGCGATCCTGGCCCAGCTCTCCTTGCCAATCCGATGTGAACATATAAAAGCGTCCGTCGAGCGAGACATTTCCCCGCGGCGTCGACCAGAAACCGTTCTTCCCGGAGCTGTAAGTATGGGCAAAGCGCCAAACCGTGGAAGCCTGACCATCCGTTTCAACGCAGTCGATCTCATTTTCCCAGGGCCCGTCAACTGCCAGCGGAGCGCCGAGTGTGGCGGGATTGTTCAAACGATAGGTCGAGAAACACGCTGGCGTGTTGTCTTCAGAGTTGATGTAGTTCCAAGAAACGTGGTCGTCGAACCACTCAGCCAGTGGAAGCACCGGCGGAAGATTGTCCACGAGATGCCGCACTTTCTTGAGATCGTTTAGTGGCCGCACGACGAAATCGGCGGGATGCGTCCGGTTGGTGGGATTGATCAAATGCGAATATCCGAGCGCGTGGTGGCCAAGGCACTGATAAATCTCGCCCTTCAAACACGGGATGACGTTCATTGTGCCCGCTTCCCAGATAAAAGGACCGGAGTCGGCGCGGCCTGCAGCCACGATCTCGACGAAGTCGCCCGACTTGGAGATGCGCGCATCGTGGACATTGAAGCGGTCTGCGATTGAGATTTTTCCAACAGGCCCCCACTGGCCGCCGATGTCTCCGGTCTGTGTGTTGTACCAGCGGCATCCGCGCTTGCGATCGTAGAGGTACACCACAGGGCTGAGATCCTGCCGTGGACCGAAGACACCCATGAAACGTTGATCATCTACGCTCACCGAGACGTCATACCCGTAGTCGGAAGATTTGAGTTTGGTGCAGCGCGAGGGATCGGCCAGTTGGACAGTTTTCCCTGTTGCCAGATCGTATTGCTCGAAAACCGGCTTCTGGAGCGCGATTCCATAGAGAATGTTGGCTTGCGTAAAGCTGAATTGTGGTTCGCTTCTCCAATCAGCTCTCAGCTTGCCGCGCCCGCGCACGGTCATGGTGACGGGATCAAAATCGAAGAGAAAGAATCCGCCGCTGCCGTCGCCCACATAAAACTTTGTGCTGGTAGCGTTCCACGGATTTTGTTCGCCGGAGGATGGCGAGTGAAAAGACTGGCCCGGATGTTCCGGATCGGTGGTGGCCTCGGTTACGCGAAGGATTCGTGATCCGAAATTCGGGTCGTGGATGATGGAACCAGCTCGCGCCAAGGCAGGAGGATTCGAGGGATAAGGCTCAACCCGCCGATCGGTGCGAGCGCAATAATGAGGTGGAGCGCACTGCCGGTCCGGGGAAGCAGCAGGTTGCGTCTGCGACGTCATCCAGGTGGGAAAAAACACAAGCATCGCGGCAACGACACCTGCCTTTAGCCGATTTCTCATTTCGCCGGTACGACTTTCATTGTGATTCCTGCTCCGTCACTTCCTTTGTTGACCGTTTCCCTTGCAGCCAGCCGAGAAACCGCTGTTTGCGGGCAAACATGCTCCTCGCCTGGTTGCGCAGCTGCGAGAGCAATTCGTAGCGCGACTTCACGAACCACGGAACTTTGTGCGGCACGCAGCCATATTTCTCTTTGTACTTCGCCTCTCCGCCCCAGTCATAGATCGCCGCGCCATGCCGCTTCCAGTAGCGCATCGCATACCAATGAATAAATTCATTTGGCCGCAGAATTTGGCTCTGCCGGAGGCTGGCGTTTCCCCAGAATTCGGCAATGCGATTGAATCCGGTGGAAATTCCGGTGGCGATGCACTTCCCTTTGGGATCGCGTGCGCGCAACAACAGGATGCGGCCCGACGGTTCCAAGTGGCGAACCAGTTTCCGCACGCGCTCTACCGGGTACGGAGGAACGAGACCCTGTTTTGCGAAGACGTCTTTCAGTTGCTCGTAGTAGTCGTCGGCAAATGCGAGGTCGTGGGCTTCCTCGATTGTGACTCCGCTTTTCTCGGCCTTGCGAATGCAACGGCGGCAGGCAGCCGTCATCGATTGAAAAAGTTCCTCTTCGGGCTTGGTTAGGTCCGTCCGGTGGGTCGCGAAGTATTCGCACGAAAAGCCATTTGAAAGTCCATCCTGCGGCACAAAGCTGGGATCAGAAACCTCCATGTGCAGACATTTCAAGCTGCCCCATGCCAACTCTTCGACTGCAGCCAAAGCAGCGGCGCGCGATGCGCCGGGCACGAGATTGAAACCGATATAAGGTGTGGTCCAGCCAGGGAACGAACTGCCGAGTACCTTCACTCCAAATCGCGTAACCGTAAGTCCGGTGAAGTAGCCGACTATTTCCCTGCCCTCGCGCAACTCGGCAACCACCGGAGTGGCCTTCTGCGTCTCACTGAGGAACAGCAGCCACTCGCGCGTCTGGAAAACAGTCCGGTCGGCAAACTGGTCAAGCATTTCCCAATCGACTGTCGACCACTCGATGATCTTGCACTTCATCCCTCACTCCGAGTTGAAACCGCTCCGGCGCGCGCGTGTCGCTATTTGTCAATCAGTATCGCCGAGTAATCGATCATCCAACGAGAGAGCGGAGTGTTGATCTTCGCCCACTGCTTGCATTCGTGGTACAGCCCGTATTCGAGCCGTAGCATTCTTGACGCCAGCAAGTGATCAGTCCCCGGCGCAGTGGAGAGAGCATACCCCAGCTCACGCAAGTAGTCCCCGACCAACCGTTCGAACCAAACCAATTGCTCGGGAGGAAATTTGTCTCTCCAACGCTCGACCGGATCGAAGCGGCCATCGCTCAATTCTTCTCCAAAAGAAGTGAGAGGATTCTTGACCGAGCCGATGCTGACCTTCTGGATTCGTTCGTAGTCCAGGTCCTGCTGAAGAAACTCCGCCAGCTGTGCCAGGGTTTCAGCCGGCTTGCGGACCAGCTCTTCGTAGCGAATCTCTACGTAATTCGGCTGAAGCGCAGCAGCACAATTTCTGCCCTTGCGCACGATCCACTCCCAGTAAAGCCCCCCGGCAAGCAGTCCTCTGCTTCTGTCCCACGGAAGCGGCCGGCTCCAGCCGCGTTTCTCCAGAGACAGGGCCACGTCGCGGCCATCGCGAAGAATGTGCACGACGCGCGCGTCCAGAAAATCCTTCCTGATCCGCAAAAGATGCGGAAGGTTGGTCGGCGTGGAATCGATCCAGCGCTCAACGCCCTGCTTGCGCGCCACCTCGTCCATGACGATGCGCAGAAAATCGCCGGCGCCATGGCATTCCGCCAGCACCTTGGCTTCGATGTCCGTTGCATCCAAACCTGAGACATGAAAAGCCTTGCTGCGCAGCCAGTCTCGCATCATTCGGCGCTTGTTACTGAGGACACCGAGGTCGCCGTAAATCGGCTCGAGGACATCGAACACATTCATCTGGGTGCGGTACTCGGCAAAGCCGCCGGCCGAGAGCAGCAGGTGGTACAGGTAGCTGGTTCCCGACCGCGGACAACCCACGATGAATACCGGCGGTTTCACAGGACATATTGTAGTGGCTGGCCGGGACCACAAACGTCCTTGCGAGGCGCGAACATCGACAGTCAAGAGGCGCAAGCGACCAAGTTTGTGACGGCGCAGAGATTAACGATACGATCATGGCGTGGCCTCCAAGTGGCGCAGAGCCTTGTCTCGGATAGCCGGCATGAGCCGGCAGGAGCTGCAGGTCCGGGCCAGGCAGGAGTTCAGCAAGCGTTTGGATCTGATGAAATATCATGCTGGACTTGAGCCGATGCGGAACGGACTCATCCGCACTCGTCCCTCGACAGGAAAGTTTTTTTTCGCGATAGACGAGTTGGCGTCCCGTGTCCGAATTCTCCGGCAGCACTTGAGCGCGGAAGTAGACACGGCCGTTGCCGAAGCCGACGAAATCTGCAGTCACCGTTTTCGCCTCCTGGGATACGAAGCCCTGGATTACGGCCTGAACATTGACTGGCACCTGGACGCCGTCCACGGCAAGCGTGCGCCACTTAAGCCGTGGTACAAAATCCATTTCCTGGACTTCGCTGAGGTCGGCGACCACAAAATCATCTGGGAACTGAATCGCCATCAGCATCTCGTGGTGCTGGCGAAGGCCTGGTGTTTCACCCGAGAAGAAAAATATGTAACCGAATTGGTCGATCAGTGGTATAGCTGGCAGCGTGCGAACCCATATCCGTTGGGAGTGAATTGGGCGAGCAGCCTGGAAGTAGCGTTCCGCAGCCTGTCATGGCTGTGGGTGCGTGCCTTGCTCGCGGATTGCCGGTCCCTGCCGGCGAACTTTGAGCAAGATTGCTTGCGCGTTTTCGCCGTGAATGGGCGGCACATCGAGCGGTATCTTTCCAGTTATTTCTCGCCGAACACCCACCTGCTGGGAGAAGCTGCAGCGCTATTCTTCACCGGCACTCTCTGTCCGCAGATTGACGCTGCCCAACGCTGGCTGGACGAGGGATGGAGAATCCTGTTGCGAGAAGCGGAACGGCAAGTGCATCCTGACGGCGTTTATTTCGAGCCGTCCCTGTACTATCACGTTTATGCGCTTGATTTATTTCTGCACGCGCGGCTGCTGGCGGAGAGCAATGGAATCTCCGGACCCGGCGGCATGGATGCGACTCTGAACAAAATGCTGGATGTGGTGCGAGCAGTTTCGCAGGCCGGTTCTCCTGCCGGCTTCGGAGATGACGACGGCGGCCGCGTCTTCAATCCGCGGCGTAATCTCAGTGAGCATCTTCGAGACCCATTGGCAATCGGCGCGGTTCTTTTTGGACGCGATGACCTAAAGTCTGCTGCAGGCCTGACCGAGGAATCGGTGTGGCTGCTCGGGGAGCGAGCCTTGAGCCTGGTGCAGAAAGCCGTCTCCGAATCGAAATGTGAGCCCGCCGCATTCGGCTCAGGCGGGATCTACGTGATGGCCAGTTCTGAGGTGCGTCCGGAGCAGCTGGCTATGCACGCCGGCGGTCGAGGAACTCGGAACGGACATGCCCACGCGGACGCACTCCGCTTGACCGTTTCGTTTTCCGGGCAGCAGTGGTTGATTGATCCCGGCACATTCTGTTACGTGGGGCCGGGTAACGACCGCGATCTTTTCCGCGGAACCGCAGCACACAACACGTTGCGCGTGGACGGCCTCGATCAAGCGGTACCGGGCGGGCCGTTTGGGTGGCAATCGTTCCCAGCCTCCCAGGTGGAAACGTGGCTGGCAGGCAAGATCTTTAGCTTCTTCAGCGGCAGCCACGACGGATATTGCCGGCTTCCCGATCCCGTTGTGCACCGGCGTTCAGTTTTCCATCTTCACGGCAGTTTTTGGCTGGTACGCGATGAGGTTGAAGGCCGAGAATTACATGACGTCGAAGTACTTTGGCATTTCGCTCCGGACTTGGAACTCGTCAAGGCATCCGATGGATTCCTCGCTCGAGCGCAGTTTCCTTCTGAAAGAGACCAGCCGCTGACGGAACTTCGCCTAGCGCTTCTGCCGGCGAAGAACGCCGGCTGGAGCAGTGAGTTGAGCTCGGGGCAGGTCTCTCCGGTATACGGAAAAAAAGAGGATGCAGTGGTGATGCGCTCAAGTGCTCGTGTGCGCCTGCCGGCAGAGCAGGCAACGTTATTAGTTCCTTCCGCTAATTCTTCGCGGCAACCGGGAAGTTTTATCGCGGTAGGCGCCGAAGATCCTGTTCGCGCATATCAATACCAGGATTCGGGGCGCATCCATCTGATGATCTTCGCCGATGCCAATCAGCGGAGCTGGAGTCTCGGCCCCTGGGGGAGCAACGCAAAGTTCCTGTTCTTCAGCGCCGAACACGGCCAAGTAAGGCAGTTGATCGCTTGCAAAAGCAGTTTTGTAAAGCTGGGCGAGAAAAACATCTTCGAGCATCCTGGAATCATTGATCGGTTTGAATGGAGAAGAAAGGACAGCGGCGAAGAAATCTTTTCGTCTGACCCCAACGCAGCCTGGTCTTTTTTGCCAGATGCGCTTGAGTCAGGGCAGTTGCTTTTGTAGTGGCGCCGGAAGCCGGCAAACGAAATCATGTGTGGAATTGCAGGCGTGGTCGAATTCCGAAGCGGTGTGCGCGTAGATCCGGAGATCCTCCAGCGCATGGGCGCGGCCATGGTCCACCGCGGCCCGGATGATCGTGGAATCTACTGCGAGGGCCGTGCCGGACTGGCACTGCAGCGCCTCAGTATTATTGACCTGACCACCGGACATCAGCCCATCAGCAATGAAGACGGTACTCTCTGGATCGTTTTCAACGGCGAAATCTACAATCACGCGGCCCTGCGCGAACAACTGGAAAGCCATGGTCATCGTTACACGACTCGCAGCGACACCGAAACCATTGTCCATTTATATGAAGAGTACGGCAAGGATTGCGTGCAGCACCTTAGGGGTATGTTTGCGTTCGCACTCTGGGACACTCGCAAAGAACGGTTTTTCGCCGCGCGAGACCGCTTTGGCATCAAGCCTTTCTACTATTGTTTGACTCCCGAGCGGTTTCTGTTCGGCTCGGAGATCAAGACTCTGCTCGCCCATCCTGCGGTTCGACCTGAGTTTCAGCAGACGGTTCTGCCGGAATATCTCGCGTTCGGCTATCTGTCGGGACCGGAGACCTTCTACGCCGGGATTCGCAAACTGATGCCGGGCCACACGCTGGAGGTCGATGCCAGTGGTCAGGTAGCAATTGAACAATATTGGGAGCTCTCCACCGCCAATGATCACGTCAGCCATCCCGCACCTTACTACGTCGAGAGATACCGCGAATTGTTGGAGGGTGCAGTCTCCAGTCACCTGATGAGCGACGTGCCGCTAGGAGTCTTTCTTAGCGGAGGAATCGATTCCAGCGCGGTAGCCGCACTGGCAACCAAGCATCGCGCAGCGCCTGTGGACACTTTTTCGGTCGGCTACGAAGAAGCGACCCACAGTGAATTGCCTTTTGCTCGCGTCGCCGCTCAACATTTGAATTCCCATCATCACGAAGTCGTGCTCTCCTGCCAGGACTTCTTCGATGCGCTGCCCATGCTGACCTGGCACGAGGATGAACCCATCGTTTGGCCGTCGAGCGTCTCGCTTTACTTCGTTGCCCGGCTGGCGAAACAATACGTCAAAGTCGTTTTAACCGGTGAAGGCGCCGACGAAACTTTGGCGGGCTACACTCGCTACGCCTTCACAGTGAAAAACGCTGCGCTGGACCAATACTACCGACGCATGGCTCCAGGCTTTTTGCGGCACGCTCTGCGGGAGCTCATCCTGACTTCGCATTCGTTTGGGGCCAACCTGCGGCGCAAATTGTCCCATACCTTCCTGGCTCGTGATGGTGCTTCGTGGGAAGATTTTTATTTTGACAACTTCTTTTCCGCGTTCACGGCGAGCGATCAAGCAACGCTGCTGAGTGATGAACTCTGCCAGGAATTGAATTCAGGCGCAGCGTACGGCAATGTCCGCAACTATTGGGAACACTCTGCCGGCGATTTGCTCCAACGGCTCCTCTACACCGATCTGAAGACTTATCTTGTTGAGCTGCTCATGAAGCAGGACAACATGAGCATGGCCGCATCGGTTGAAAGCCGCGTTCCGTTTCTTGATCATGAGTTGGTCGAGTTCGCGTTGACGATTCCTCGGTCGGTTCAGATACGCGGCCTCGCGGGCAAGCAAGTGCTCAAGGAAGCGATGGCGAACCTGCTTCCACGATCGGTTCTCCATCGGCGTAAGCTGGGGTTTCCGACACCATGGCGGGAGTGGCTGTCAGGCCCGCAACTCAACTTTGTTGAAAAGATGCTGCTGGATGGTCGCAGTATGGAGCGCGGATTGTTCCGGCGTTCGAATGTGGAGCAGCTTTTTCGCGAACACCGACACGGCTATCGCGACCACTCCGACCGAATTTGGCGGCTGTTAACTTTGGAGTTGTGGCACCGTGTCTGCCTCGAGGGCGAGGCTCACGATATCAGAGGAGCGGAACCGAGGGGAAGCTGACGCCCTCGGCGCGCTAGACTCAGCCTACGAGTGTGCGCACTCGCTCGCCAGTATGCTCACCTTCCTGTTGCAGCGAGCGGTATATCTTCATCCACTTTTCCCTTACCGCGGGCCAGGTGTAGAGCTGGACCTCTTCATATGCGTTGCGGGCCAGTCGTCGTCCCAGTTCAGGTTCTTTGAGCAAGCGTATGACGTTCTCCGCCAGCGCTGACTGGTCGCCCGGTTTTGACAGCAGGCCGGTGCGTTCGTGTTCGACCAGATCGCGAATGCCCGGTGGGGCTGTGGTCACCACAGGCAGTCCGGAGGCAAACGCCTCCAGGATGGAAACTGGCAGGTTATCCAGCCAGGACGCATTGATAAAGATATCGCTCGCGTTGTAGAAGCGCGCAATTTCCTGCCATGGGATGGCACCGGCAAAAGTCACACCGGGCAAATTCAGTGTGCGCACAAGGTCACGGATTTGTGCTTCCGTGCGGCCCTTCCCCACCAACTCGAGCTTCGCTTCAGGAAAACTTCTCTGGACTTCAGCAAACGCACGGGCCAGGGCATCCACACCGTAATAGGGATGAAACCCGCGTGTACAAAGCAGACGCGGTTGCAGGCTCTTGCGATCCCGAAAGCGAAACTGACTCAAGTCAACAAGGTTAGGAACAGCTTCCGCCTCTAACTTGAATTCCTTGAGAGTGCCCTCAAGATATTCGGAAGGCACCACCAGCCGGTCCGCCTGGTTGAGAATCCACCGCGCGGCCCGTGATTTGCGGAGATGATCCTGAGCCTCACCGCTGTGATAATGAATCAAGGTTCTTGTCCCGGCACGTCGGGCTATCAGCCACGCGGGTACCGGTGCGAGCACGAACGACCAGTACGAAGCTGAAAAGATATGGGCAATATCGGCATCCTGCAAACCCCGCTGTAGAGCAGCTAGATAAACGGGCGTACGCACGAGCGTTCGCAGAAATGGGATGCGCTCGACCCAACCGAGACCCGTGGGCCACGGCGGATCGATGGGAATGAAGTGGGCTTCGACTTCCGGGTCGTTCTGCCAGAAACGCAAGAGCAATTCGGCCTGCACCGATTGGCCGCCTACGTAATGCGGAGAAGGCGCAATCACGGCTACACGAAGCTTGCTGGCTTTGGTTGAGGCAGAAGACAGATGTGCATTTGATCGCCAGCTCTTTTCTGCCAACAAATGCGTGTAGAGTTCCTCGTGACGCCTGCGCATTTCGTCGAGAGTAAAATTCCTTTTCGCTACGGTGCGCGCAGCTTGTCCCATTTCTCTCCGCAATGCGCAGTTCCGGAGAAGTTGCTCCATCGCGCCGGCCAGAGCACGCTCGTCGTCTGGTGCGACCAATATTCCGGTTTCCCGGGTGACCAGCTCTGCATTTCCTCCCACATTGCTGGCGATCACCGGCACGCCCGCGGCCATGGATTCGAGAATGATATTCGAAAGACTTTCGGAGGCCGACGGCACAACCGAAATATCCATGGAAGCCAGAATTCCCGGAATGTCCTGCCGTTCACCGAGGAAGCTGATCTGGCCGCCCAAACCCAAAGCTTGGGCCTCGCGCTCAAGCCCTGAACGCAGCGGGCCATCCCCCACGATCAAAATCTCTACATTGGGCAACTTTGACAGCAGCCGCGCAGCCGCACGAAGAAACAGCCCGTGATTCTTCGCGCGCTCATTCATTCGAGCGATCATGCCGATGCGGAGAATGTTATCGGCTCTCGGCACGGCCAGCGCAGTTGCGGCAAAGGCCGAGGGCGAGAGGCCATTGCGGATCACGACCAGCTTGCGTCCCGGGAAACCATGCTCCAAAAACCGGTCAGCGGCTGCACGCGAGTTGCAAACTACGGCATCGCACCACCGCAGCATCGCCAATTGCGCGTAGGCTTTTGGACGGCCAAGCAGGTCTCCAAGCTGCCGCAGGCTTCCGACCACGACCGAAACTCTCGCCATTCGCGCGGCAGGAATCAACGTGAGATTGGTGTAGAAATCGAAAGCGTGCGCAACGTCGATGTGATGCCGGCGAAGATGGGACCCGAGCCAGCGGCGTGTTCTCCACGACTGCAGGCCGTACAAGTTTCCGCCCAGACGAAACTCGGGAACCTCACCCAAGCCGTCCAGAAAAGGCCCGGAGCGCCGGATACAGCCCAAATGCAGCCGAAAGCGTGCTTGATCCAGCACGTGGGCAAGGGCTGCGAACTGGCGCTCGCTGCCGCCAGTTTCAAAGCTGTTGGACATTAGGAAGATACCAGGGCGAGTTTCCTGGGCGAGATCCGGTGCGACGCCGCCCTCCAGGTCGCCTAGGGTCATCCGCTCCCTCGCAGCGGGCCAACGGGAACTGCTTGCGATTCGAGATCAGCGGCGCGAAGGTTTTCGAGAAAGTTCCGGTGCCACAATTCCAGCATCAGAATTCGCCAGATGAAATGAGAATGATCACGTCGTCCGCGGAAGTGCTCGTCCAGCAATATCCCTACGGCTTTGCGGTTGAAGTAGCCGCGTTGCAAAGTGCGAGCGTCCAGCAGGATCGACAGGATGAATTCCTTGAGTTCATGTTTCATCCAATGACGCAGCGGCAGGGCGAATCCTTTTTTCGGGCGATCCAACGCTTGCCTGGGCACTCCGAGTTTCTCTGCCAGTCTTCGCAGGATGTACTTCTGCTTGCGCCCACGCATCTTCCACTCGACCGCCAGACCCGTGGCCCACTCCAGAAAGACGTGGTCCAGCAGAGGGACGCGCACTTCCAGCGACGTTGCCATGCTCATGCGATCCACTTTGGTGAGGATGTCGCCCGGAAGATAAGTCTTGCTATCCAGGTAAAGCATTCGGCTGAGGGCGTCCTGCGCCTGAGCTTTGTCCAGATATTCGCGCATGGCGTGGAACGGATCAGCAGTGCTCTGCCAGAAGTCGGCGGACAAAAGATCGAGCTCTCGATCTATAGGCTTTAGCGAGATTCCCTCCAGGTAGCGCTCCTGCCAAGGCAGAGACATGCTGTAGGCAAGATTTCGTCCCCGGAAACCGTACGGCAGCCGCGGATGCACGTGCTCGCGATAAAGCTGTCCAGCCCACGATGGAATCCAATTTCTTTGTTGGTGAACCACATCGTAGCGGTCGTAGCCGGCGAACACTTCATCTCCGCCATCACCGGACAATGCCACAGTCACGTGCTGTCGAGCGAAGCAGGAAACGAAATACGTCGGCAGCATCGAGGAATCGCCAAATGGTTCTTCCAGCGAGTGCGACAGAGAGTCGAGCGTCTGCACGATGTCCGGCTCAAGTATCAGTTCGTGGTGCTCGGTGCCGAACCGCTCTGCGACCAGCCGCGCGTAATGCGCCTCATTGAAGTCGGCCTGCCTGAATCCAACCGAAAACGTCTTGACTGGCCGGGAACTGGCCTGTGCAATGAGGGCGACGACCGTGGAAGAATCTGTGCCTCCGCTGAGGAAGGCACCGAGCGGAACATCAGCGACCAGATGACTTCTCACAGCTTCTGTCAACCGGTGTTCGAGTTCCTCCAAACACTCAGCTTCGTTCTTCGGATGATGGGTGTTGTAAGGCGGGAGGTCCCAATATTGTCGAACCCTGACCTGGCCGTCCGCGAATTCGAGAAGATTGCCGGGAGGGAGTTTGCGGATCCCTGCGAAGCCTGTGGCCGGATCGGGCACGTAGCCGAAATACATGTATTGGCGCAAAGCGGCCTGGTCGATCACGGCGAGTTCCGGGGCGGCGGCAAGAATCGCCTTGATCTCCGACCCGAACAGCAGCCGGCCTTTCCCAAAAGCGTAGTGCACAGGCTTAATTCCGAGGCGGTCGCGGGCCAGCAGCAAGCAACGGCGACGCTCGTCGTACACTGCGAAGGCAAACATCCCGCGCAGCTTGTGAACACAGTCGGCACCACATTCTTCGTACAGATGAACAATGACTTCGGTGTCGGCCTGCGAGTTAAAGCGGTGGCCCCGGCCTTCGAGTTCGGCCCGCAGTTCACGAAAGTTGTAGATCTCTCCGTTGAATACCAGGCAGATTGAACCGTCTTCGTTGAAAACCGGCTGGTGTCCGCCTTCGACATCAATGATGCTGAGCCGGCGCATGCCAAGACCAACACCATCGCGGACAAAGTATCCTTCATCGTCGGGGCCGCGATGGACGAGGCTGCCGCACATTTGACGGATCGCTGACGGTTCGATCCGGTCATTCCTGTCCGAGCTGACAATGCCTGCGATTCCGCACATGGAGAACTATTTGACCCCGTTTACCGCTTGCGATCTGTTCCAACCATTTGCTCGTCCGATGATTCGTCTTGCACTAAAAGTTGCTTCGGCTTGCGGCCTCTTACCGCAACGGGCACCGGCAGCGACTCCACATTTTCGAGCCCGCACACCTCAAACCAGCGCACGACTTCGGCAAAACTGTGCTTGGACTGGTACTGCGGCGAGTACCAGTCGAAGGTGTCCAGAATTCTCATCTCCGGACCTGAATCCTGTGAAATGGGAAAGACGTATTGCACCGCTCCCGCTAATGGCTGTCCGGCCCACGGCACAGCCTGCAGCGTTTCTTTGACCGAATGCAGGACGGGCACAGCCGAGCGAACCACGCGGTGCAGCGTTCTGGGATGCAAGCGATGGGTGATTTTCCGATATTGATCGCTGAACCGATACCAGCGGTTGTGATCGCTGTAAACCCAGATTGCCAGGTTGCATCCGGGCTTCAAGTATTGCGGCAGTTCGCGGAATGCCTTTTCGCAATCTGGCGTGTGATGGAGAACGCCGATGCTATAAATGTAATCGAAACGCTCCGGCGCAAAGGGGAGTGCGAAGACATCAGCCTGCAGAGCCACGAAATCACGACCGGCAAGATTCTCTGTCGCAACCTCCGCGGCAGCACTCAGGTCAACTCCCACGACTCGCGCGCCCCAGCGAGTGGCAACCTCCGCAAAACGTCCCATGCCGCAGCCCACGTCGAGCACCAGCTTTCCGCTCAGTTCATCCGGAGTGAAACCGGTCTTCTGACGGAATATCTCTTCCGAGCAATGGATGGTGACGTCATCCAGTTGCGTCTTTGGATATTGCTTCCACTGGAAGGCGAAGCTGTCAGCGTAGGTCGATGCGTCCACGAACCGCAACACGCCGCGTTGTGACGGGAAGCTGCGCCCACAATTGCGGCACAGCCCCTCTCGTTCCCGCACATCCAGCGGCCCGCGACACGCGGGACAGCGCAGAATCTCCGCCAGTTCAGCGAGTAACGTGGTCAAATCCGAGCCTCCGTTCCCGCGTTGGTAGCCGGCCCTGCCACGCAACTGCCGAAAGCGCCGAGGCGCCTTTCTCCTCTCGCACTATCGCCAGCAGAACCGCAGTGAACGCTACGGCGAAGTAAAGAAAGTAGTGGTAGGCTTCCGGTGCAAAAAAGGCTCCCACCATGAAACCTATCAGCGAACTGTAGAGCGCTCCAGCAAAGAGATTCATTTCCAAACCTTCATCGCCCCCGAACTTGAGCTGCCGCAGATTGGCAAATCCCCGCCACAGAAACAACAGATAAAGAATCAGCGCGGGAAGCCCGCCTTCGACCGCAATTTGCAGATAGGCTACGTGAGAATTTCGCCACGTCCCTGAGTACTCAGGAAAGTTGTTCACCCCGACACCGAGCAAAGGATGCTGCTCGATTCCGCGTAAGCTGTCCTGCACCAGCACCTGTCGCTGTTCGTAGGAATCGCGAGCAGTTTCCTGCTCCGACGTGTCCTTTCCTCCGCCGGACAGAGTCAGCAAGCGGTCGTGCACTCGGCCTCCTGCCAGCATCATCACCGCCACCACGACCAGGCTCATGACGATGGTCAGCACAGGACGCCTTCCCCGAATACCAAAGCGCCACAAGCAAACGGCCCCGGCAACCGCTAACGTAATGACACCCGCACGCGACGCAGTGAGGAACACAGCCACCGTCATGATGAGCATGGCAGCGAACCAGATCGTCCGGCGCAGCGGATCGCGGGTCTTCAGCAAAAAAGCCAGGCAGAAAGGCAGAGTGAGAACAATCGAAAATGCCAAATCGTTAGGATTGGCATAAACACCGCCCAGTACCCCTGCCAACCGAGCCAGTGAATGTCCTTTGACCACCGAGACCAGGGCGATGATGGCCACCGATGCGGTCTGAATGAAAAGAATGCGCCGAAGCCGGGCGAGGCTGGTCACCGTCAGAAACGTGACCGTCCAGGCAACCAGGATTTTGGCGAAGTCCAGCGTGCGAAAGAAGGCGCCGCCGCGCCACACCGGAGAGAACAGCGCCGATACAAACAGAACCAGCACCAGCAGCAACAAGTACAGCGCCTCACGGGGAAAATCCCGAACTCCACGCTTCGATCGTCCCAGGCTGAGAAGCAGACCGATGAGAGCAAACACTCCGGAAATCTTTGCGAGCGGAAGGACATTCAGTCCGGCGATCCAATCTTCCGGGCGGGCACAATAAACCACGCAGAAGACCGCCAGCCAGAAATAGGCGCCACGCAAAGGCTCTCGCTGTATGGTCTGTCGATCGCTTTCCAGCACCTGAGTCGCACTCATTGCAGGCCTTCCTTCTCACCCGCGGCCACTTGAGCGTAGACCGGCTCTTCCGCGCAACGCAGGCCCGCAACGCATTCCAGAACTTGAATAAATCTTTTGCCGACGATCGACCAGTCGTACTGCGCAGCGAGTGCCGCGGCAGCTAGTTCGTAAGAATGGCGCAGTTCCGAATCGAGCAGCAGCTTCGCCACTGCACTGGCAAAATTACCAGGGTCGTCGGCAATTGCTATGTCGCGGCCGGGATGCGTATCCAGACCTTCGGCTCCCACCGAAGTCGAAACCACTGCCTTCCCCATCGCCATCGCCTCGTAGATCTTCAGGCGCGTTCCGCCGCCCACGCGCAGGGGCACTATGACCACCGCCGCTTGCTTCAGGTGATCGGCAACCGAAGGAACTGAACCTGTGACTTCGACTGAACCGGAGACTAACTTGAGCACCCGTGCATCGGGATTCCGTCCGACGATACGAAAGCGGGCCGCAGGAACCGCAGCCTGAATCGAAGGCCAGATCCGGCTGCAGAAATGCTCGACTGCGTCGATGTTCGGCTCCCAATCCATTGCCCCCACGAAGACAACCAGCGGCGCCGACGCTGGTACAGCCGGGATCCGGCACGCGCTCAGGTCAACACCGGTGGGCACGACAGAAATTCTTGAAGGGTCAATCCATGCGCTCATCAATCTTCGGTCATGTTCGGAAACTGCGATCACATGGTGAAATTTGCTGACCGTTTTTTGTTCATAGCCGAGCATCTTGGCGAATTCGAGTTGATAGACGAGTCTCATGACGCGACTCCGTTCACTCAGTGCATGCCGTCGCCAAATTTCGCTCTCGACATTGTGCTGGAAGAGAACACTGGGAATTGTGAGCTTCGCCGGAAAATTGATCGCCGCATCGAGAAAGTCACACACTGCAACTTCGAATGACGATTGCTGAAACCACGAGCTGATCTTGGCTTGAACGCGGGACGAGGCAAACCGGCCCACAGCGTAGGGGGCTGCAGATGGCAGGCGCAGCAGGTAGTCCACAGCGCGGTCGGACCTCGCCCATTTTGATTTGCCGGTGCACAGGCACTCCGATCCCGGAAAACAGCGCTTGAGTTCACTTTCATACTCCGCGTCGGCTGGGCCGTCGTAATACGAGAAAAAAGCGAGCTCGTGACGCGCGGCAATCTGGCGCAGCAGGTGATAGGAGCGGAGGTTTCCGCCATTCTGCACCGGCAGGAGCTTGTCGGCTTTGACCCAAAGAACTCTCACTCAAGAATCACCTGATGAACCATGGCTGGAAATCGCGACCACCGATGTACGCTCTGGACGTCTCCAATCAATTTTTCGGCCGGAAACAAACTTCACGAATGCCACTGCAGCAGCCGTATTCAGCAAGACAAATGTCCAAGCTGCGTCCGCCATTCGCTCCAAAGGACCTGCTTTCAACCGCACCAAAGCCAGCAGGCTGAGTAAGTAGACGATCAACTGCAGCAGCAAAGCAGTCCGATAGATCGGCCCCTGCAGCATCAGTGATGACGCCAGAACCGCGGCCAACGCGAATGGCACAACCAGCCTCAAGAGCTTGTGGCTGACGAACCGGAATCGCACCGGGTTCTTGCCGCTCAGCAGCCACGGCGCCAGTTGCAGCAGTTGATAGTTTCCGCTGAGCGTCCGCACCTTGCGAGCGAACTCCCGACCGCTTGCCGACTCCGGAGTGTCCCATGCTTTGGCCCGCGGCTCAAACACCACACGCGCTCCCTGCCGCACTACCTGCAACGGCACAAACACATCATCAAGAACGGTCTCAGGCGGAAGTGCGGACAGCAGGCTTCTGCGGACGGCATAAAGTGCTCCGGTTGCTCCAACGACAGAGCCCGAGGCCGCTTCCCATTCGCGGATTTTCTTCTCGAAATTCCAGTACAGTCCAATTCCCTTGCCGGCGTCGCCTGAGTTCGGATCTCCGAGCATCAGTTCTCCACTCACGCAGCCGATACCAGGGTCGGCAAAGTTCTCTAGCAGCAAGCGAACTGAGTCTGGAGCGAGCATCTGCCGTGCATCGGTGAAAACGATGATTTCTCCCTGGGCCAATTCGAGAGCGTCGTTTAAGCCAGACGCTTTACCGCGTGCAAGCTGGTTGAGGACAACAGTCACACGAGGATTGTCTGCGTATGCGCGCAGGATGACTTCGGTGCCGTCATCCGATCCATCGGAAACAACGATGATCTGCGTGAGGTTCGCAGGATAATCCAGCGTGAGAAGGTTATCTAACTTGCGCTTGAGGAGGCCGGCTTCATTTCGAGCTACCATCACGATCGAAACAAACGGAGTGAAGGGCGCGGAGCGAACGGGCTGAGGACGCCAGCGGCTGCACAACCACAGCCACGCGGGATAGCCGAAATACGTGTACACGATGAAGGCTACCGAAACCCAAAAGACGCCCTTCATTGCGCGCCCCGGCCGATGGTCACGATTTTGATGGTCTGGAACATGATCAGCAGGTCGAGTCCCAAGGAGCCGTTCTTGATGTAGTAAAGGTCGTACTGCAATTTCTCGCGCGCGTCCTCCAGGGTGTTTCCATACTTGTAGCGGACCTGTGCCCATCCCGTGATGCCCGGGCGCACGGCATGCCGCACCGGATAATAAGGAATCTCTTTGCTCAGCCACGCGACAAACTCAGGACGTTCGGGCCGCGGCCCGACGAATGCCATGTCGCCCTTCAGAACGCACCATAGCTGCGGAATTTCGTCCAGGCGGGAGAGGCGAAGCACGCGGCCAATGCGCGTGATGCGTGGATCATCGTTGTCCGCCCAGGTCGGGCCGGTGTCGGCTTCGGCATCCCGCCGCATGGTGCGAAACTTGTAGCAGTAGAATCGCACGCCTCCGCGGCCCACGCGCTCTTGCCGATACAGCACCGGGCCTCGCGAATCCAGCTTGATGGCCAGAATTACGAACGGAATCAGCGGCAGAACCAGGATCAAGAGAATCGCGGACGCCAGGATGGAAAGCAGCCGGCGCAGAGTCATGACACCGCGATTGAATCGGAATCCCTCGGCGAAGATCAGCCAGCTGGGATACAACTGCTCCACTTCAATTCTGCCGGACATCCTTTCGAGCCACGAGGCAGCCTCTTCGACTTTTACGCCGCGCAAGCGCAGTTGCAGCAACTCCTGCACCGGAAGCGAACCGCGGCGATCCGGCATGGCAACAATTACGCGGTGCAGATGCTTCGGCGGGATGAACTCCATCAAATGCGAGGCAACGGCATCACGCGTAATCGCGCCTTCCACGTTACCGCTCCAGCCCACTACTTCAACACCCAATTCCGGACGGGTCCGCAGACCATTCACTAGCCGCTGGGCACGCTCGCCGGTCCCGAGCACGTACACGCGCTCTCGAAGATAGGGCTGCTGGGCCAGCCACGCATACGCCAACCGCCAGGCGAACAAAGCTCCCGTCAGGATCACCAGACCCACCGGCGCCGCGCTGTTACCCGGCAAGTAGTGGGGGAAGGTGAATGCCACACCAGCGAGAATCAGCGCCAGGATTCCCGGCACCAGCAAGAGGCGAAAATACAGTTCGCCTTTTTCCTGAAGGTGATTGGGATTGTAGAGGTCGAACCAGTGAGAAAAGACCAGCACCACCAGAGTGATGACCACTATCTTCAGATAACCGCCTTCGTAGTTCAGCGCCACATAGAGGTCGTCGCGATGCTGCAGGGCCATCCCCAGCAGAAACGAGGTCCCCACCACGATGGCCTCGCCCACCAGCAAGAGCAGCGTGCGCACCGGATAGTAGACGTGGAAAAGGCGGATCACCTGCTACCTCTGAGCTTCTTTCCCGTTCGTTCTGTCGTAGGTGTAGTAGTAACGAGTGTAGGGCAGCGAGCCAGGCCCGACTCCGTTTAGCACCACGCCCAGCAACTGGCTCTCGCCGAATTCTTCGCGCGCTTTCTGCGCCATATCAAACGGCGTGGCATTTGCGCGCACCACAATCAGAACTCCATCGCAATGTTTCGCCAACAGAGCCGCATCGGTCACTGGCACGGCGGGTGGCGAATCGATAATGATCCAGTCGAATAGCGGTTCCAGGCGATTGAGAAGGGCTTTAAGACGCTCGCCAGCGATCAACTCTGCGGGATTTGAAACCTCGTGACCAGAGGGAATGAAGAACAGGTTCTCCTTCGCGCCTCGCTGTGTGATCGTCAGTTCATCGGCCGTACCTAGCAGATAATCGGCGAGGCCGGGAGCGACGGCAGTTCCGAGGGCCAGGTGCAAACGCGCTCCACGCAGGTCTCCATCGATTAGCAGCACGCGCCGACCTTCTTGCTGGACCAAGGCCTGCGCCAGATTTGCGGCCACGAACGATTTCCCTTCTTTGGCTAGAGCGCTGGTCACCAGAACTTTTTTCAAGGGCTGCTTCTCACGCACCTGGTACAGGCGCGACCTCAACGCGCGGAATTGCTCGGTGCCATAGGTTTGCTCATCGGGACCGAAAAAGAGCATGGTTTTGACGTCGGGTGACCACTGGGTCTGCCGTGCGCACGCACGAAGAGCATCGACGGTCAGCGGAGGCATTGTCCCCGATGCATTTCGCGTAGGCGAACTTGTGAGGACGGAAATGTTGGACGGCATGACCGGAGCGACCTGGGTTTTTGCATCCCCGGTTCCGGCTGGCGACGCCGCCCGCTCCTGCTCCGCCTTCTTCAGGGCCTCATGGATCCGGCTCATGGCTTGCCGTCCTTGGGCGGGTTGTGCTCTAAATCAACCAAGCGCTCCGCCAGTTTCGCGAGAGTCTTCACCGTCGCCGCGAGGTTGATTGTTTCTCCGGAACTCGTGATCGCCGCTGCCGATGGCGCTGCTCCGTTGCCGTTCAGCTCGAAATCACGGGCGACGATTTCCACGGCCTCGGCTGTAACGATCTTCCGCTCATCGACGAAAGCATTGATCAGGCAGTGCTCGCAGATCAGGTTCACTACGCGCGGAATGCCGTTGGCGTGATGGTGAATGGCCTCCAGCGCCCCAGAATTGAATATCTCGTGTTGATTCGCGCCGGCAATGCGCAGGCGCTGTGCGACGTAATTCTTAGTCTCATCCAGTGTCAATGGATGGGTCTTGGCGCGCAGCGTGAGCCGCTGCCGCAACTGGCGAAGATGCGGCTGTTTGAGTTTCTGATCCAGCTCGGGCTGGCCGACGAGCACAATCTGCAGCAACTTTTCGGTGAAAGTCTCGAGGTTGGTCATCAGGCGAATTTCTTCGAGCACATCGTCGGAAAGATTCTGCGCCTCATCAATGATCAGCACCGCGGTTTCACCTGCGCGATACCGCTCCAGCAGCCAATTATTAAACTGCAGGACAATCTGGCTCTTCTCCCTCGACTCACACGGAATCGCAAAGTCCGACATCATGTAATCGAGGAATTCGCGCACGTCCATTCGCGAATTGAAGATGAAAGCCGTCGCCACGCGCTGCGAGCGCAACCAGGTCAGCAGCTTGTTGATCAACGTCGTCTTGCCTGTTCCCACTTCGCCAGTCAGCAGCACAAACCCTTTCCGGCTCTGGATGCCGTAGGTGAGGCACGCCAGCGCTTCCTCGGTATGTTTCGTCAGAAACAGATACCGAGGATCCGGATTCACATTGAACGGGTTTGCCTGCAGCCCAAAAAATTGCTTATACATTCAGACCTAAAACCTCACCAGTTTTTTTCTCTTCTTGTAGCGCTACCTTGGCGCGTCTTGATCGCGGTTTTCCGTACCCGTTCTTTTTGCTGGCGCCGTCAACCCAGGGCACCGTGACCAGCACCGGCAGCGCCAGCGCGGCCAGCACATCCTTCTCCGTGCGAATCGATTTATCACGCAGCTCCAGCCACAGCGCGAGCGCTAGTCCGATGGCTAGTCCAGCGCCCAACCCGCCGCCGGCAAAGAGAGGCCGATTGGGGAAGCTCGGCGAATCAGGGAAGTTCGCCGGATTCAGCAGGCTCATCTGCTCGCCCTGCTGCCGCCGTTCCATGTCGGTTTGCATCTCCGACTCGCTCTTCTTGGCCAGCAAGTCGTTGTAAAACTTTTGCGCGGTTTCGTAATCGCGGGTCAGTTGTTTGTATTGCTCTTCCACCGCAGGGCTCAGAGCGAGCCGTCCCTGGAACTTCTGAATTTCCGCCTGCAGCCGCTTTTGTTCGCCGGCCGCTTGTGCAATGGTTCCGTCGTACTGGTGAATTTGCAGTCTTAGCTGCTGGATCTCAGGCGGCTCGCTGGCGCCACTTTTGTCGTTCGAGTTGGTGCCTTGTGCGGTAGCCGCGTTGACCTGGGCCAGTTTGCTCTTGACCTCCGCGATGCTGTTCTGGGTCTTGATTACGTCAGGGTGATCGTCTGTATAACGGGCCTGGAGAGCAATCAACTGGTTCTGCAGATCTGCCAGCTGCTTTTCCAGGCTGTCCGGGTTCATCGACGCCTGCGACGCTTTCCACGCCGCCACTTGCTGAGCCAGCACCGATTCCGCGTAGGCCCGGTCTTGTTGCGCCCGATTCAATGCCTGGGTGCTGGCGTCGAGCTGCGAGTCCAATCCCATCAGCAGCTTGATATTGTTGTCCTCGTCGCCCGGCAACTGGCCGATATATCTTCTCTTGAAGACCGCCAGCTTGGCGTCCTGATTGTCAAGGTCGTGCTTGGCCTGGTCCACCTGGCGGGCGAGAAACTCCGTCGTGCCCTGCGCCGCTTGCTCACGGGTTTTCAGATTTTCCGCCAGCAGCATCGACGTGAGTTCGTTGCACACCTGTTGCGCGGTCGTGGGATTGTCGGCGGTAAAGTTCAGATAAAAGCCGGGGATGTCGCTGTGGCCGGAGTGGTGCTTCTTTGATCCCGAAAGATCCGGCTCCACTCCCTCGATCACGAAATTCTTCCGGATATCGTCAATGGCCTCGTCGCCACTCTTGCCCTTCGCCAACCCCAGGCGGTCGACCATAGGCTGCAGTTGGTTCTGGCTGAGCACCTGCTGTTGCATGGTGGCAATGCGCTGGCTGATATCTTCGGTGACTACTGGCTGTACGTAGCCCTCAGGGACCTTCTGCATCTCAACCAGGACCAGGGACTGCGAGGTGTATCTGGGCACAAAGGCATAGGACAGAAAGAAACCCGCGACCGGCGCAAGGAGCAGGGGCACAAGGATCACAGCCCAACGACGGCGCAGCACCGCCAGGTAATCGTCCATCGTCAATTCGCGGTTCTGAATCACTTCCAACTTCCTTTTCTTCCCGCTCCAGGCGGGCAAAACATCAGTCCAGCCGGAATGGGTGAGGCCGCCAATCCAGGCCGATGGCGCCCACATGCCGTTGCGCTATGGTATTGCATCCCGGCGTCGTACAAAAGGTATCGCCAAACGTCAGATCGTTAAACTGATAACTCACAAACATGCTGAGAGAGCGGGTCAACTGCCGCTGCAGCGCGGCGCCCGCGTATAGATACCAGAACGATGTAGTGGTCGAAGGAAGCAGCCCCAGAAAACCTGGCTCAATCCTCTGGTTGCGGGCGTACCCGATATCGGAACTGATCGTCCAATGGCGGCCCAGGGGCCGCGAGACGGAAAACCGGACGATATCGCTGACCGCTCCCAGAAAATATCCCGACCCGCTGGTATCGTAGCGATCGTAGTAGAGGCCCAGCGAGGTCTTGGGAAAACGATAGCGCAGTATCCCGCGGGCGCTGGCTGTAATTCTCTGGCTGGAGCCGCCGAACAACATCGAGTTGTTGATCACGGTCACCTGTGGACCGGCGCCGAGCACCAGATCCATGCGTCCGGAAATGCGGTAGCCGTACATGAACTGTCCGATGTGGGTGTGGAATGAACTGCCGGGAATATTCGGATACTGAAACTGCTGGAATCCGTAGACCAGGGCGATCTGGCTCCTGCGACTGACCTGATAATCGTATCCAACCTGGCCGGTGATCTGGTTGCTATCGATGAAACTCGGAGAATTGCCGGTGAAGCGAATCAGCCCGTAACCCCCGGCGAGGGTAATCGATGATCGCTTGGAGAGACCCTGGTCGAGGTCAACGATGCTCACGTTGCTGTAGCGCGGCGCCTGTCCTAAAGCGCCAAACTCGCCCAGCGTAAAGATGCCGCCGAGCCCCTGGCCGGCCACTCCACCCATGTAGCCGATTCCGCCCAGTCCCAGATCGTAGGCGCCGGACTCTCCATAGACGCCATAGCCAAATGACCCCTGGGGCAGATAACTGAACTGATCTCGCGCCGTGAGTTGACCGGTGCGCCAGAGAAATCTCTGCTCCGCATCAGCCTGGTGAATCTGATTGGTGTTCGGACTGAAATCGGAGTAGTAGATGATCCCGCCGACGTAATCCAGAGCAGTCACGGTGTGGGTGCTGAGCCGCTGCAACATTACACTGCCCAGGGCCCGGGTATCCTCGCTCAGCGAGGAACTTCCGGTCGTCTCGCCCACATTCGAGTCAACTGCCTCGCTGACGTGAGCGCCTAGCACCAGGAAACTGCGGGTCTGAAACGGCGGCTCCAGCGATGGCTGATCGAGTCCAGAAATAGGCGGGTTTTCGCTCGAATGCTCGCCGACAGGAACGGTGGCCGGTACCGCCCCGCTCTGCGATGACTGTTGATCGCCGCTGCTTTGTCCCCAAGCCGTAGACACCAACAGCAGCGAGGCGAAGATCAGGATTGGAGCCAGCTTTTTCGCGTTGTCAGGGAACAACAATCGTGTCTCCTGCCTTCAAGGTGATGTTCTGCTGCATCGCTTCACCCTTGACCAGCCGTTTGTAATTGATCGGAAGCTTCTGTTGCCGGCCATTCTCGCTGCGCAGCAGATAAATGCCTTTGGTATTGGCAAACTGGGTGAAGCCGGACTGCGCCAACGCCTGCAGCACGGTCATTCCCGGCAAAAGCTGGAAGCCGCCGGTGTGCTGCACCTCGCCAGTGACGTAAAATTTTTGGCTGTTGATCTGGGCGACCAGCACGGTCACTCGCGGATCGGCAACATATTTTCTCAGCTTCTCCGTGATGTTGGCCGCCAGTTGCATCGGCGTAAGCCCGGCAGCTTGCACATCGTTGAGCAAGGGCAGTGAGATGTTGCCGTCCGGCCGCACGGGCAAGGTAGTGGTCAGATCCGGTTCCTTCCACACCGAGATCAACAGCACATCGTCAGCCCCGATGATGTAGCTCGGCCCTGCCGCCTGCGCAGCAGGCTGGGGTGCTGCACTCGCGGAATTGTCCTTAGCCTTCGACTGATCCTGGGGCTGCGCGAAGGCGACTGTTAGCGCGGCCAGGATCGTCACGGCGATGGCAAAGGTCGTCTTCATTGTTCTTCGTTCCTTAGGTCTTCGGTGACCCATCGGGTTGCGTCTGTCGCAGCGGTCGCCTCGGCCCAAGACCATGCTTCTCGGTCACCATTCGCTACGGGACGCGGACCAGATCAATGGAATTGGGAGATCGGGCGATCGTGGTCTACCAATCTATTGCAGCAGCAAGGTTACTGCCAATCCCAGCCTCAGGGGCATAAGTCGATATGATGCCATTTCGTCTCTATTTTCAGCTACTTAGAGCCAACAGGATGGCCAGAATGAACCTGCTGTGCACCGGTAAGCCACTTCGACTGAGCAATAAGGAAACCTTTTTCTCAGTCTCTTCCATCCCGGCCGGAGTTCTTCTCATACTATCGGAACCGACCGTGGGATGCTACATCGGAAGCGCTTGTCAACCGACGTACTTCTATCGCAACGGCTCGCTGTGCTGTCGGTGCGTTGCACCTGCCGGTGAGTTCGCATATTCTGGCCTTTCCCGACACCTTGCGTGACTTATTCCGCACAAACCGTGCCGCTCACCCCACAGCAACAACACCCGGCCTCCCGCTGGTCGTGGTGGCAAGGCGTCATCCTTTTGGGCTTGATCGGCTGGCTCTACGCGCCCATTCTTCTGCGCCTGGCGCAACAATGGTGGCACGATCCGAATTTTTCCCACGGATTTCTTGTTCCCTTGTTTTCGGTCTATGTGTTCTGGCAGAACCGGGCACGGCTTCAGAGCCTGCCGCGAGCAGGGTCGTCGTCCGGTTTGCTCATCGTGGCTGTCGCGCTGGTTGTGCTAGTGGTCGGGGAGTTGGGCGCGGAGCTGTTTCTGTCGCGAGTCTCACTGCTGCTGTTGCTGGCTGGCCTGATCGTTTTCTTTCTGGGATGGACCCAGTTTCGCGCTGTTCTTTTTCCGTGGGCTTTTCTCTTCCTGATGCTTCCGGTTCCAGCGATCGTCTTCAACCAGATCACGTTTCCGCTGCAGTTGCTCACCTCAAAGCTGGCGGCGGTCGTATTGCCCTGGTTCGGCGTTCCGGTTTTGCGTGAGGGTAACATCATTCATTTGCCGGCAATGCCGCTCGAGGTGGCTGACGCCTGCAGTGGCATTCGCTCGCTGTTGTCGCTCGCCACGCTCTCCGTAATCTATGGATATTTGATGGAATCTCGAATTTCGATCCGTGTCGTGCTGGCACTTGCTTCCATCCCCATTGCAGTGGCCGCGAACGGCCTGCGAATTGTCGGCACCGGCCTGCTGGTGCAGTACTGGGACCCGGACAGGGCCGAAGGGTTTTTTCACACTTTCTCTGGCTGGCTGATTTTTGTGGTTTCACTTGTGATGCTCTTTCTTCTGCACCAGCTTCTGCAGATCGGCCAGAACACGCGAGAGGAAAAGCCATGAAGTCGCAGTGGAGATTCGCGGCAGCGGCGCTGCTATTGGCCGGTACCGCCATTCTCCTCCATGGCCGAAACCGCAATGAAAGTTTGCCCGCGCGCGAGCCGCTCGCCGCGTTTCCTCATCAGCTGGGCGAATGGACGGGAGAAGATGTGAGCATTCCGCCGGACATGCTGGAAGTGCTCGGGAACGGCGATTTCCTGCTGCGCGTGTATCAAACGGTTTCGGCGCAACCCGAAGTAGACTTATTTATCGCTTACATTCCCAGCCAGCGTGAAGGCGACACCATTCACTCGCCCAAGAACTGCATCCCCGGCGCCGGCTGGTCTCCCGTGGAATCCAGCCGGATCAGGATTTCCCTGCCCGGTCAGCCTGCGTTTCCGGTCAATCGCTATGTAATCGCCAAGGGCACCGATCGCCAGTTGGTTCTCTACTGGTATTGGGCGCATGGGCGGGCGGTGGCCAGCGAATACTGGGCCAAGGTTTATCTGGTCGCGGATTCCATCCGCATGCACCGCAGCGATGGTTCATTGATTCGAGTGACGACCCCACTACTGGAGGGCGAGACTGTGGACGTGGCGCAGCAGCGATTGCTCGACCTGGCCGGCAAAACCGTTCCGATTCTCGACCGCTACGTTCCACGGTGAGGATGTGCCGAAGAGGAGATCGATCAGCGAACTTCCCGCGCTGCCCGATTTGCAGTAGCTTGGAAGGAACACAAAAAGCCAGTTGGAGATATTCATAAGGAATGAAGCATTTCAATCATCGTCTCGTTTTGTTGCTGGGATTGGCGGCAGTTCTCTTGTCCTCCGGATGCACGCGCGACCCCAACGTACGCAAACAAAAGTATTTCGAAAGCGGACAGCGATATTTCGAGAAGGGCAAATATCCCGAAGCCTCCATCCAGTTCGGCAACGCCATCCAGATCGATCCTCGCTACGCTCAGGCGCACTATCAGCTTGCTCAGGCCCTGCTCAAGATGCAGCAGTGGACGCCCGCTTACCAGGAGCTGGCGCGAACACTGGAACTCCAGCCCGACAATTATCAGGCGCACATCGACATCGCCAACCTGCTGATCGCCGGCCACGATTTGAAACAGGCCCAGGAACACGCCGATCTGCTGCTGGCAAAGCAGCCCAATAACCCGCTCGTCCACTCCGCCGTCGGCAATTTGCTGGCGGCGCAGGACAATCTTCCGGGAGCCATCCAGGAAATGCAGAAGGCCGTCAGCCTCGGGCCGGACCGGTGGGAGTCGTATTTGAATCTCGCGCTGCTGCAGGCCCGCACCAACCAGCCCGATCCCGCCGAGAGCAACCTGAAGAAGGCAGTCGCAATTGACCCTCATGCCATGCAGGCGCAGTTGACGCTCGGTCGGTTTTACGAATCCCGCAGCCGCTTCTCCGAGGCGGAGCAGCAATTCCGCCACGCAATCGAGGTCGATCCAAAAGACCCCGAGGCGCCCGCCGCTCTGGCTCGGCTTTACATCGATGAAGGCAAGAAGACCGAAGCGGAAGACTTTCTCAAGCAGGTAAAGAAAGATTTCCCTGACAACTCCGTCGGCTACCGCATGTTGGGCGATTTCTATTTTGCAGCCGGCGACCTCGACCAGGCCACCGCCGAGTACGGATCGCTCTTCCGTGACCATCCCCGGGACGTGCAGGTGAAGAAGAACTACATTCAGTTGCTCATCCTCAAGAATCGCCTGTCCGAGGCGCGCAACCTGAATGATGAGATTCTCAAGAACAACGCTAACGATGTCGAAGCCCTGATTTATCGGGGCCAGATCCAGATCAGCGAGGGGCATGGGAACGACGCGGCGCAAACCCTGGAGACGGCCATCCAGAACGATCCCGACAACGCCGTAGCCCACTATCACCTCGGGTTGGCATTCAACCAGTTGGGCAATCTGGAGCGCGCCGAGAGCGAATGGCGCGATGCCGTGCGCCTGCGGCCCGATCTCACCGATGCGCAGCGTGCTCTCGCCGCGGTCGAATTGCGCAAAGGCGACATGGACGCTCTGGAGCAAACCGCCAGCCAAATCATCGCCGCGCAGCCCGCGTCCCCCGACGGTTACGCGTTGCGCGCGGTGTCGAACATCAATCGCAAACAATTCGCGAAAGCCGAAGCGGACGCCCGCCAGGCCATCGACGTGGCCCCGCAGAGCGCTGTCGGCTATGTGCAATTGGGCAATCTGAAGCTGACGCAGAAGCAGTACAAAGAGGCGGAGCAGGCCTACCAGGAGGCGCTCGATCACGACGCCAACTCCACAGATGCGCTGCGCGGGCTGATGAACACCTACCTGGTGCAAAAACAGACGGACAAAGCCATCGCTGCCGCCAATGCGCAAATCGCGAAATCCCCCAACAACAGCGGCTTCTACGACCTCCTCGGAACGGCGCTGTTCGATCACAAACACGACATGGATGGCGCCGAAGCTGCCCTGCGCAAGGCCGCACAACTCGATAAGAACAATTCTGATGCCTTGCTCAAACTCGGCCAGGTCCAGGTGGCCAAGGGTTCGACGGAGCAGGCGCTGGCCACTTATCAGCAATCGTTGAAGGACAACCCTCGCGATCCCAGCTTCTACATTCTGATGGGCGAGTTATACGAGTCGAAGCGCGATTGGAACGACGCTAAGGATTCTTACCAGAAAGCGCTTCAGATCAAGTCGGATGATCCGCTGGCCTCGAACAATCTGGCCTATGTCATGCTGCAGTCCGGCGGCAACGTGGACGTCGCGCTCTCATTGGCGCAGACCGCCCGCCGCGGCATGCCTGATTCGTCCAACGCCGCGGACACGTTGGGCTGGGTCTACTATCAGAAAGGCGCTTACCAGTCGGCGATTGATCTTTTTGACGAAGCGCTCAAGCTGCGGGAAAAAAGCCAGGCGCCGGAGGACCCGACGCTGCACTACCACCTGGGGCTGGCTTATGAAAAAATCGGCAAGCCCGATCTCGCCCGGCAGCAACTGGAGCGCGTGCTGAAGATCAATCCCAATTACAGTGATGCGGCGGATGTGAAGAAAGAGCTGGCCCAGTTGAAATCGTAGGCGTCACTTCATTCGCGCCAGCGCCATGCGCGCCGCGTGATAACCGCACATTCCATGCACGGCGCCGCCGGGCGGCGTGGACGCCGAGCAGATGTAAATGTCTTTCGCCGACGTCGCATAGTGGCGCCAAGTCGGACGAAACAGCATCTGGCGAATGCTCATCGCCCCGCCGGCGATGTCTCCGCCAACCAGATTTGCGTCCATGCGTTCCAGATCAGCCGGAGAAAATACGCGCCGCGCGAGAATGCACTGGCGAAATCCAGGCGCGAAGCGTTCGATCTGATCTTCCAGCCGCGGCAGCATATCGAACTCCGATCCGTTGGGAATGTGACAATACGCCCACGCCGTGTGTTTGCCCTGCGGTGCACGTGAGGGATCGAACAGCGTAGGCTGGGCCAGCAGAACAAACGGCCGCTCCGCCTCGCGTCCTTCACGCACCGCTTGCTCAGATCCGGCGATTTCGTCGAATGTGCCGCCCAGATGAACCGTCGCCGCGCGCAGACATTCCGCCGCTTTCCAAGGAATCGCGCGCTCGAGAGCGTAATCGACTTTGAAGACAGCTCCGCCGTAACGATACTTGTCCAATTGTCGTCTGTACGCCGGTGACAATCGCTCTCCGGCCATGCGTGCGAGTTGTCTAGGACCGACGTCGCAGAGGACAACGTCGTAGGGTGGAAGGTCCGACAGGTTTTCGACCCGCGTGGACGTCTTGACGCTGCCGCCGAGTTGAGCAAGATACCGGCAGAGTGCGTTGGTAATCGACTGCGATCCGCCGCGTGGGACCGGCCATCCAACGGCATGTCCCGGCACCGCCACCAACATGCCGAACGCTGCGCTGAGCGGCTCATCCAGGCTGAGAAATGAGTGCGCGGCAAATCCGGCAAAGAGCGCGCGTGTGCGCTCGCTGCGAAATTGTTGTGTCAGCCGCCTTGCCGACGGACGTCCGTTGAGGCCCAGGCGCGCCATCAGCAAGGGATGGCGCGGCAGAACGCGCAGCGGGGCCAGAATTTCAGAAGCGAGTTCAGCCCAGTGTTCGACGAACGGTTGCATCAGCTTTCGCCATGTTTTGCCGTCGGCGCCGAGTGAGCGCTCCGCCTCGGCAAGATCCCGCTCTAACACCACGGCGGTGCCGTCATCCAGGGGATGCGCCAGCACTGCCGGCGAGTGGATCCATTCCAGTCCGTTTTCGCGCAGCGGCAGCGACGAAAAAAAAGGCGAGCCTGCCGCCAGGGGATGAACCGCCGATCCAAAATCATGGAGGAAGCCGGGCAGCGTCAACTCTAGCGTGCGCACTGCTCCGCCCGGCGTCGGCTCGGCTTCGAACACTTCGACCTGCAGTCCAGCCTGAGCGAGAACAATCGCCGCAGCCAGCCCGTTCGGTCCGGCGCCGATCACGCATGCCCTACGCTTCATGCCTGGTCGCTCCGTTGCCATCCATCTTTATTGATGATTGGATCACCCCTCAAGAATCACTCCCGTGGCCGCACCGTCGGCCACTCGACCACACCAATCCTGCCATCGGGTTGCCGTTGCAAAGTTGGCGCGTAGAGCCCCAAAAGCTCCCGCCGCCACCACATGCCTGTCAGGCCCTTCTCCGCCGCGGTCGTGAACCAATACTGCCAGAGCACCACGCGAATCTGCTTCGGCGGCGCCTGCGGAAAAGGATTCCCCGCAAACAGCGCCAGCACATCTTTTTTATTATTCGAAAGCAGACGGACCTCTGTGTTCGGAACGATCGGGTACTCGCGCCACTGACCGAGCGACGCGAACCACAGGTTCCAATCGAGCCGCGGCTGATGCGGCGCGTAGAGTCCCGGCGGCTTGCTCAAATCCTGCGGCTTGTAGCGAAACGGATACACCGCCCAGTTCTGGCCATCGTTCGAGCCTTGAAATTCGATTTCATAGCGTCCCCGGGTCATCACCGCGAATAGCCCGTACTGATTGGCAATCCGGAACGGCTCAAGCGCCACCACCGGAGAAGTCGGTAAGGAAACGCGGGAGACGATCCAAATCATCTCCGCGGTGGTGACGTAGAAAATCCAAACGAGCATCAGAGACGAAAGCGAGAGCCTGAGGGATTTCCAAACCAGACTAAGAACCGTTGAGCGATTTGGCTCGACTCTTGCTGGCTCGGCAAGACGGCCGAAGAACTTGAGCCGCGCGAAAAAACGATCATCGAGCAGCAACACGCCGAGCGCGAGAACCAGGTAGTTCAGAAAGGTGTAGTTCGCGGTCAGAATCACGCCAATTTGCCATGGAGTCACGATAAAGAAACACACGATCCTCCAGCGCCGCGGGAGCCACAACATCCAGACCAGCCCCAGTTCAAGCGCCAGCGTCGCAAAAACTGATGCGGCGTGAAACCAATGCGGCAAGTGTTGCACATACCATCCAATCCAGGTGGGCAGCGGGCCGTTCTGGTAGTACTCGTCCATCGCGGTAAAGTTTCGCCACTGCGGATCGCCGCTCGCGAGCTTCACCACGCCGGATTCAAAGTAAATGCGAAAGCACTCGTAGAGCAGAAGGAACAGACTGGCACGTGAGGGCGGATGCGAGCGACCCAGGCCGGGGCGAAATCCCGGCGGCGCGAAGAACAGCGAGATGAAACCGGCCTCCAGCAGCATCCCATCCGACTGATAGCCAGAAAAATCCTGCGCGGCGCTCAAGAAGGAAAGAAAACACACGAAGCAAATCGCCAACATGCCGCGCGGCCAGAGATTGAACACGAGCAGCAGCGACGCGACCATGCCGATCCAGCACAGCGCCAGCAGCATCGCCGATCCGCTCGAAAACCATAGCAAAGTCGGGGCGTACCACAGGCGGGGGATGTGTCCGAAGGAATGTGCGACGGCCTGCAGGTAATCGTTGGCTGGCAGAATTCCGTTCGGGCCAATCAATCCGCGAATCTGAAAAACCAGCGGGAAGAACGCAGAGAAATAGATGAGCCCGAGCGCGCGCAGGAACAGCCAGCGGGGAATGAGGCGGTCTGAGGCGCCATGCTGCCCATCAAACAACCAGCGGTAGGCCTGAGCCCATTGCATGACGGGCGAATTATACAGGGGGGCGAGGCTCGAAGCCGACTACGGCACAGTTAGTCGGCACGACTGAAGTTGTGCCCTTCCACTACTCTCAGCATGAGAAGGGCGCACGACGAGACGCCCGCGCCTAATGAATAAAAAACTTAATCCGCAGCGGCGCCGCTGCCGACCACCGCTTCCGGCTGACGGCGGGCGATACGATTGGGAGGCAGGCCCGCGTCACGAATCTTGTAGAGCAGCGCGCGATAGCTGATGGAAAGCGCCCGAGCCGCCTGCTTGCGGTTCCAGTGATGCGCCTGCAGAACCTTCAGGATGATCTTGCGCTCCAGTTCGCGCGTCGCCTGGCGGGTGACTTTCTTCAGCGAAATCGGACCGTCCAGGTTGATCTCGGGATTGAAAAATTCCTGCTCTCCCCGCGCCATCAGATCGTTGCTGATGACGTCCTCGCTGCCCAGGATCACATACCGCTTTATCAGATTTTCCAGTTCGCGGATGTTTCCCGGCCAATGATACTTCTGCAGCACAGAGACCAGTTCGTTGGAAAGCGGCCGGGCGCGGCAGTTGTACTTGCGGTTGTAGTAGTCGAGGAAATAGTGGACGAGATCTTCGATGTCGGCACGCCGTTCGCGCAGCGGCGGCATGTGCAGATTCACCACGTTGATGCGGTAGAACAGGTCCTGGCGGAAAGTGCCGCTGGCGATTTCATCTTCCAGTTTGCGATTGGTGGCGCACACAATGCGCACTTCGACCTTCTTGTCTTCCTGGGCGCCGATGCGGCAGAACTGTCCGTCCTGCAGCAACTGCAGCAACTTCGACTGCAGTGCCAGATCGAGCTCGGAGATTTCGTCCAGGAAAAGCGTGCCGCGATGCGCCATCTCGACTCGTCCGGGCTTGGTTCCGTATGCCCCGGTGAAAGCGCCCTTTTCGTATCCGAACAGCTCGCTTTCCAGCAGCGTTCCCGGAATGGCGGGGCAATTCACTTTGACGAACGGCCCGACTTTCCATGGCGAGAGGCCATGAATCATGCGAGCAATAATGTCCTTGCCGGTGCCGCTCTCACCCTGGATCAGGACCGGGACGTTGGCGCTGGCCACCTTGTCCATGCGGCTCCGCAGCGCCTGCATGGCTTCGGACTTGCCAAAAACAACCGCCTCCGGGGGAAATTCGCCTAAAGACTGGACTAGAGAACTGAACGTATTGGTCGTTGGTATAGGCATTCGCCGTGTGCGACTCCTGAGCGCAGCCTGTTATGTGCACCCTGAGAGCCAAAATCTTGCACACTACACCTGAGGGTTGCGATTCGGACTTAGCTGTCTAAGAATGAGACGGTTAGGATGAAATCCACAGGCTGGCCGGGTTACCAATGTGCCGGGGTCGGACGACTCCATTGCACACTCCAGCTATAGGAAAAACTTTTCACATAGCAGAAACAAGTTTCCTTCGGATGGCGGGGCGGTCGGAGTTGGAGGGACCGAGCAAGGAATGCGAGAACTTGAGGCCAGCTAACTGGTAGCCGTCGGCGTGCGTGGCCCAGATGGCGCGAGCCTGCAGATTCCTGGCAGCCTTAGGTAAAGCGGCGGCAGAGACTAGCGGCGCGCTGGGAATTTCCAGCGAAACTGGCGACGAAAGCGGCAAAGACCGGCGTACGGCCACCAACGCTCCACCGGCCGAGACGTTCAAAGCTGTAGCAAACTCCAGGAATTCCTTGCCATTCTCGTCCTGGTTACGGATAAAAACCGGAATTGCCAGTGGCAAACGCGGCCACTTGCGGCGTTCGGTTTCTGGTTTTCGTCGGTTCAAGAACAGTCCTTTACTACCCAAAGATAGACCATTATTACCGCACCTTGGGGGCCAAACGACCCTCCAGCGCACCTCGGGAAACCGGCGAACACCCGGATGAACCGCATCTTTAACGGAAAACGAGGCGGGAAACACGAGGCTTGCGACGCATGATATTCGCTCGATATTCGCTGTCGATGTTAGCTTCCCAGGACAGGATAAGTACTTTCGACTGCATACTTTTGCCCATATATGGCAACTTGGTTGCGTTTTGCCGTTGACAGGGAAAAAGTCATGGCTTACGATGCAGAAAGTTAGCATTCGCCTCAGCGAGCTGAGTGCGTTTCCCTCCCTCTTTGGTACAAATCACAGAGCCACCAACCATGGCCGTAGTGCCCGAAAACGCGTATCTCCCTGAAACCGCAGCAGCTAGAGTGAGCAATTCCGAGCTCTGCCCGGCCAAGCCGGAGGGTGCCGAGGTCTGCCCCGATCCCGCTTGCAGTCACGAACTGTTGCAGCAGTATCAGCAACTGCGCGAGCGTTTTCTGCGCACGACTAACGCCCTGGCATCGGCCGCGCACGACCTCAAAACACCGCTCGCAATTTTGAACGGCTACGTCGAACTTCTGCAAAGCGAAAAGTTGGGTGGGCTCAATGAACGCCAGCGCGAGATACTGCGCGACATGAATTCCAGCGGCCGGCGGCTGCAGAACTTCATCCAGGATTTTCTCAGCTTCAGCGTGCTGGAAGCCGGCGAGATCAAGATGCGTTTCGAGATGGGCAACCTCGACCATTGCCTGTCCGAGATCTGCCGGCTGTGGTCGCAGTCCTTCCAGGAAAAGGGACTGGCACTTTACTTCCTGGCCAACGACAAGCTCACCGAATTTGAATTCGATTCGGCCAAAGTGCAGCGCGTGGTCTCCAATCTTCTGGAGAACGCGTCCAAGTTTACTCCCTCGAGCGGAACCGTCTGGCTTCATGCCGAACCGTACATGTGGGACCGCCGCAGCGCCGAGCAAGAGGGCATTCTCAGCGAGCGCCGCCGGCAGGCCAGCCCCCTGCCCAATTCCGTGAAGATCAGCGTCTCCGACACCGGGCCGGGAATCCCCGCGGAGTACCACATTGAAGTGTTCGACGATTTCTTCCGCCTGCCGCAAACCGAGCGTCAGTCCGGCATGGGACTAGGCTTGGCCATTGCCCGCCGTCTGGTTGCCAACATGGGTGGAAAAATCTGGGTAGAAAGCGAGCCCGGGGCGGGCAGCAAATTTTGTTTCATTCTTCCCCTGCGACCTCCCTCCACTGCCAACCAGGGGAAACCTGCATGAAAGATACGGCCAACATTTTGCTGGTCGATGACGAACCGGGAATGTTGCGGTACATCCGCACCCTGCTCGAGGTAGACGACTACAAGGTGGAGACCGCCAGCACCGGTGAGGAAGCTCTGCAACGAGTGCAGAAAGGTCTGCATCCCGACCTGGTGCTGCTCGATCTGCTGATGCCGGGGATCGACGGATTGCAGACGCTCGAGCAACTCCGGCAACTGCAGCCCGGAGTCAAGGTCGTGATCCTCTCCTGCGTGGGCGAAACCAAGAAAGTAGTTCAGGCGATGCGCCTGGGCGCTTACGATTATCTGACCAAGCCTTTTCAGAAAGGTGAACTCGATACCGTCATCGATCAGTGCCTCGGCTCCAACCAGCCAAACTTCCCCGGTGAAGTCGAGGAACTGGCCGACGACGTGTTCTTCGTGGCTGCCAGCCCGGTGATGCGGAAGCTGCGCTCCGAAGCTGCTTTGGTGGCCAACGTCGACATTCCGGTGCTGATGCTGGGTGAAAGCGGCACTGGCAAGGAAGTGATGGCGCGGCTGATCCACAAACTTTCTCCGCGCGCGCATCGGACATTCCTCAAGGTGAATTGCGCTGCGGTGCCCGCCGATCTGCTGGAGAGCGAATTGTTCGGCTACGAAGCGGGAGCATTCACCGGCGCCAACCATCCCAAGCCCGGAAAATTCGAGATTTGCAACAAAGGCACCATCCTGTTGGATGAAATCGGGGAAATGCCGACCACCCTACAGGCCAAGCTGCTGCACATTTTGCAGGACGGACAATTCTCCCGCCTGGGCAGCCGCTCGGTGATCAAGGCCGACGTTCGCATTCTGGCTGCGACCAACATCAATATCCCCGAGGCCCTCGCCAACAAACAGTTGCGGGAAGACCTCTATTACCGGCTCAACGCTTTTACCCTGAACGTGCCTCCGCTGCGCGAGCGCAAGGAAGAGATTCCGATTCTGCTGAAGCACTTTATGTCGCGCCAGGCGGAGCGTTATGCACGGCCGCCCTTGCCGATTACGCCGGAGTTGCTGCAGGCCTGCCTGGAATATTCCTGGCCCGGCAATCTGCGCGAGCTGAGCAATTTCATCAAGCGCTACCTGGTGCTGGGGGATGAGAAGCTGGCGATCAACGAACTAAAGCCCAAGAGTGACGGCAGCGGAGCGCAATTCCGTTCCGCGGAGCAAGGTTCCGCCGGTGCGGCGGGAGGCGGCGGGTTAAAGTCGCTGGCGCGCAGCGCCAAGGACGAGGCGGAAGCTGAAGCCATCTCCAAGGCCCTCGACCAAACCAACTGGAACCGCAAGCAGGCCGCGGCCCTGCTCAAGATCAGCTACAAAGCGCTGCTGTACAAGATTCGCCAGTACGGCATCGCCCAGTCCAAGGGCCACCACAAACTCTCAGCCGGGGCGTGAGGGAATTAAAGATTAGCATTTAGCCACCGCACGAACTTCCATCGGAGTAGATCGCTGGTTGGAAGAAACCCCTACTGCACCACCAGCGTCACCGTCGTGCTTCGCGTGGCTGATGTGCCGGACGTTGCAGTCACCGTCACGACGTAGGTTCCGGCGGGGGTCCCGGATGTGGTAGTAACCGCAGCTTTGGATCCGCAGCCCACCTGAAGGAAGATCAGCGAAAAGAATCCCGTCAGCAGCAGCCCCATCAGGACACGGCGCCGCCGCGATACCTTGCCGATTCCCACGCCGAGCAATGCGACTCCGGAGAGCGGTAGCCATGTGGCGTAAATCGGACCGCCCGGCTGCCACCAGCGAGTCGTAGTAGTGACGCGTGCCGTCGTGCTGATCACCAGAAGTGTGCTCGCCGGGCCATTGTCGAGATTGGGAATGGGATTTGTGGTCACGGTGCAGGTTGCGCCGGTCGGCAGACTTCCGCTGTTGCACGAGATAGTAACGCTGCTAGGAATGTTCCCCGTAGGCGTAACCGTAGCGGTATAGGTCGCGGGAACCCCAGCCGCGACAGTTGCGGTAGCCGGAGCGACCCCGATCTTGAAATCGTTTACGGTCACGGTGGTGTTGGCTTGCGGGTTACACGCAGCAGTAGAGCATCCCGCCACCGATACGGAAGCATTATTGGACATGGAAACGGAGTTGGTCGCCGGCGTGGTGCCGGCAACCGGCGTCAGAATCACCGTGACGGTTGCGGTCGCTTCCGCGTTCAGACTTCCGATGTTGCACAGGACGGTTCCACCGCTGGGCGCGCCGCATCCGTTGGCGGACGTAGAGCTGCTCGCCGAAACATAACTGGCCGTGGTACTTGGCGGCAGAAAATCTGTGAAACTGACTCCGTTGGTAAAGTCACCGTTATTCGTGACCGTGTAAACAAAACTCACCTGGTTTCCAACCCCAACCGGCGTGGGCGAGGCAATCACAGCCAGGCCCAGACTTTGGAGCGGACCCAGTTTGCTTACGAAGGCGTCGCTTGATCCGTTCAGGTTGGGTTGAAACGAAGGGTTCAACGGCGCAGCTATAGTCAGTAGATCGGCAGACGTGGTTTCTCCTGCCACGTAACTGGCTCCCTGCAGGTCGACTGCAATGCCCGTACCATAATCGTTTCCGGTTCCACCCAAATAGGTGGCATAGTGGCCCGGCGCTGTGGCAATCGTCGCGGTCGTATCGATCCGGGCAACGAAGGCATCGCTCGCACCCCCCCCGAACCCGCCCTGCACCGGAGTATTAAGAACCGGAAAGTTCGGAGAGTTGGTCCAGCCGGTGATGCGCGCTCCCTGAATGCCGTCGACCGCAACCCCTAAACCGACATCCGTTCCTGATCCTCCGATGTAAGTGAAGTAATCGAGGGGCACCACGTCGGCGACGCCGCCGGTCGTAGCTGGTGTACCGAGTTTGGCCAGGAACGCGTCCGTGCCCCCGCCATTGGTGCTCTGGAATACACCGGTCCCGGCCTCGGGAAAATCGGTTGAGGTAGTTGAGCCGGTCACATAAGCGCTGAAGCTGGAATCAACAGCAATTCCGTAGGCGATATCCTGACCGGTCCCGCCCAGATAGGTCGCATACTGCAGTTGCGCACCAGTCACGGGAGCCGGATTGATCTTCATCACATATACGTTCGAGGTTCCTTTCATTGTGCCCTGAAACGCGTTCAGCAACGGCATGTCGGTGAAATTGGTCCCACCAGCCACGTAGACATTCGTATTTGTGTCCACCGCCACGCCGCCACCGAGGGTCTCGCCATTGCTCGGAGTGCTGCCCCCAATGTAAGTAGAATAGGGCACGCTGCTAGAACCGGACAACGTGGGATTCAGCTTCGTCAAAAAGAATTGACTCGCTGCCTTGGACGATGTCTGGAAGCCATTGATGGTGGAAGGAAATCCCGTGTCCACTTCTGTGGAAGTAGTCGTTCCGGTCACATAGATGTTTGCGCTGGGATCGACCGCCACGCCGGTCGAGGTATCCAGGCCGCTGCCGGAAAGATAAGTGGAGTAGAGCAGCGTATGACCTGTCGGATCCAGCTTGCTCACAAACGCATGCTTGTTGCTGGTATTCACAGGAGTCGTCTGGAACGCAGAGCTGCTGGTCGGAAAGTTGCCGGAACTGGTGTTTCCCGTCACGATCACATTGAATGCCGTGTCCACGGCAATGCCGGCGGGTGTATCGGTCTTACTTCCGCCCAAATAAGTCGAGAACAGAAGGGTCTCGCCGGTGGGATCGAACTTACTGACGAAGACGTTGGCCGTGCCCTTCAAAGTTGTTTGGAACGGGGAACCGGCCTTGGGGAAATCCGTGGACGTCGTCGCGCCGGCAACGTAGGCATTGGATCCTGTATCCACCGCGATCGACGGGCAGCCAGCCGTTACCACCCCCAGAATTGTCGTGGCAGAGCAAGCCTCGTCACCGCTTCCGCCCAGATAAGTCGAATATGTCAGAACGGGATCGATGATCAGCGTTCGGCTGTGGTCGTAAGCACCCAGTTCGAAACCAACTTTGCCGGCACCTCGGAGTTTGAACCGGCCTGCGACCTGCCGCTCGCCGTCGGCAAATTTCTGATAGACGCGCGGCGACTGCAGCCGCACACTGCCTCCGTCCATCGTGAGCACGAGGTCGCCGTTGCTATCGATGGTTGCGCGGCCTGCGCCTTTGAAGGCAAATGCCAACTGGGTGGCATCGCCGCCGGGTGCGACTTCGAAGTCGTACTCCAGCCGCCCGCGGTTCCCGTAGTAAACCAGATCGATCCCGGGATACACATTGCTATAGCGAACGCGCGCGTACTGCGGAATGTCGTGATGCCATTTCCGGGGATCATTGCCAATGAAGTAGTTGCTCTTGCCCGGTAATTGGTCGTTGCCAGTCATGTCGGCGTTAGGATTTGCATTCGTCAGCCGCATCGACAGCACAGAAAGCTTCTGAACAGAATGCCGATGGCTGACTACTGAGTGCTGTAGCGCGAGCACGGCCTCATCCTTGGTCAGGTAAAGTCCAAATCCGCTGCCGCGCGCCAGAAATCTTACTTGCGGATCGCTTTGACCCTGATTTGGCTCGAAACTGAGAGGAACATGCGCGAAAGTTGAAGGAACCCGCGGGGAAACACCCGCCGGATTGTTGTGACTGATCCCAGATGTGCCAGATCGTGGCTGAGTCCAGCGAGTCCCCAATTGCGGCGTCACCACTCCAAAGGCCATCAACAGCGCCAACGATGCCGGCACGCGGCCCCACCTGTAACCTGCCCATCGACCACAACCCAATCTCACCAACGCCTCCGGCTTTTCCATTTATGGAAGGGAAAAAAACGGCAAAAAACAGTACCCCGCCTTGCGCCTGCAGGGCAATCCGCGTTATGGGCTCCTGAGAATTGCCGTAAAAATTAAATAACTACTTAAACATCTGACGGATAGCCTGTCAAGGCCGCGTCGCCCTTGGATTCATCAGATGCGCGCTCTGGCGCGCTGAGATGCCGCCTAATGGCACAAAAGTGCCAGCGGATCTGCCTCGACAGTTTTTTCACCGGGCAAATTTCTGCAATGGGTTTCATCTGTGCGAGGAACGCGGCTCGACTGCCATGCCCAACCCGTTCATTCTCATCTCGGCCGGCAGTTGTTCTGCACCAGACTTGTGGCAGCAGGATTGCTCAAACCCTCGCGGGGCGCTCCCAGCCCACCCCCACCCTCCCCAATTCCCCTGGTTCAGTTCGCAAACGCGTAGCATTAACCGATTCGTTTCCTGAGAGTCTTTGGTCTTGTAAACTTCTGGCCGGTGAGTAAGCTCTTGTTACTTGCTGTCAGATCGTGCCCTTGCGGTGGCGAGCTGCGCGATCTTCTGGCCGGACTAGCATGCTCTCAGGATTCGAAAGCGCTGCCGCACAGTCATCTCAGGATCGGCGAACTGTCCGCCGTTTCGACATGCGTCTTCCCGCGGCCGTTCGAGCCGTCGGCACAGCTGATGATGAATTGTTGACGGAAACGCAAAACGTCAGCGCCCGGGGCGTTTTCTTTTACCTGGATCGCTCGCTCGTAGAAGGCTCTCGCATCGACGTTACCGTGACCCTGCCTCCACATGTGACGCTGACCGAACCGGTGCGCGTCCGCTTCACCGCCCGCGTCGTGCGCGTGGACGCGCCGCTGCCCGGCTCCCGAGTTGGCAACGCCGTGCTGATCGAAGCCTACGAATTCCTGCGCTCCCGCACGGAACCGGGTTATCTGGAAAGTCTTCCGAGAAGCTGGGAACAGGGTAACTGAGACTAGTAAGGAAGCGAGCCAAACGCGCGACTATTGCTTCGCAGAGCGACGCTTCGCGCGGCTCGCCCAGATCCTTCGCTGCGCAAAAGCGGCTTGCTCAGGATGACAAACTGGTTGGTCCACTTAGTGCCTGCGCTTCAATTCCTCGATCTCCTTGCGCAGACTGCTGTAACGCCGCAACAAGTAGCCGAGATACGTGATGTGGATCACCCAGGTTGAGATGTAAGCGGCGTAAAGATAGCTCATCGGACACTCCCCGGTTCGAGCAGCGACTCCAACGCTTGCGTCTCTTCCACCTCGCGGCGCACCACCTCCAGCCGATACCGCGACCAGCACACCAGTGCGCCGAAGCACGAAAATGCCGCCAGGTTGACGAAGAACACGTGCAGCATGCGGGGATCAATCGATCCGCCGCCGCCCATCACCGGCTGCGGATGTTGCGTGCGGAAAAACCAGATCGAGAAATAGACTAAAGGAACATCCAGCGCACCCAGCACCGCCAGCACCGCAGCGATTTTCGGAGTCTGGCCGCTGCTCGAGAATCTCCGCAGAATCAGGTAGCTGACATAGATCAGCCACAAAACCAGAGTCAGCGTCAGACGCAGGTCCCACGTCCACCAGATTCCCCACACCGGCCGCGCCCAAATGGGTCCAGTTACCAGAACAATGGTGCAAAAGACGACGCCGACTTCGGCTGAGGCCACGGCCAGCGCATCTGCCTTCAGGCTGCGACGCACGAGGTAGACGATCGATGCAGCCAGATTCACGAAGAACAAGCAGAATGCGATCCACGCCGAGGGTACGTGATAGTAGAAAATGCGCTGTACCTCGCCCATGGTCTTTTCCGTGGGAGCCGTGACCAGGGCGCCGTACAAGCCCCAACTGAGTAGCGCCGCAGTCACGATCGAGAGGATTGGAAATAGCCGTTTCATTCCGCGTGCAGCACGATGTCAAATAGAAGGAGACATCCAGTAGTAAACACCACATCGTAGGCCACAAGCAACACGATCCAAAACTTGGCGGAAAACTCGCCAGTCAGAATCGAGCTGGTCGCTTCCACCATCGCCAACAACGCCGGAATCGAGATGGGGAAAAGCAGCAGCGGCAGCATGATTTCGCGGCTGCGGGTACGGATGGACATGGCCGCGAAAAAAGTTCCATTCACCACCAACGCCCATGTCCCCAGCAACGCCACCGGCAGCAACTGCCAGGCCGGACCGACGGCGCGGAGGTTGTAGAACACGATGAACAGCGGCGTCATCAGCGCTTCCAACACGCTGACGAAGATGAAATTCCCCAACGCTTTCGCTAGAAACAGCGAATTGGCGGGAGCGGGAGAGACGCGATAAGCGTCCAGCACCTGGTTGCGCAGCTCTCGCGCCCAGGTCTGATTCACGGCGACAACAGCGGCGAACAGAAATGCCACCCAGACCAGCCCGCCGGCGATCCGGCGTGACTCTTCAGCGGTTGGGTCGAATGAAAAACTGAAAATCACCACCACCAGCAGGGCGAAAAACAGCATGGAGTTGAGGGCGTCTTTCGACCGCCACTCCAGGCGGAGGTCTTTGATCAACGTAACGCGCGTGATGGTTGACGATTTAGCCATTGCCTTCCGCAAACCGAAACACAGAGGACACAGAGGTCACAGAGTCGCCTCAACAAGCTTCGGCCCCTGCCGTACGATCTGCCCTGCCTCCATCCAGACAAACTCGTTCGCCACGCCGTCGAGCAAAGCAGCCTGGTGAGTGACTACCAGAATCGTCTTGCCGGCATCACGCAGGCCGCCGAGCAAGCCGGCCATCTCGCGCGCCGAACGCACATCTACGTTGGAAAAGGGTTCGTCAAGCAACAGCACTTTGGGATCGTTCAGCAGCGCCCGGGCCAGCGACATGCGCTGCCGCATTCCCTGGGAGTATTGCCCTACGGGGCGCTCCAGAGTGGGATCCAGCTTCACGTTGCGGATCACGTCCTGGCAGCGCTGGTCATCATCAATTCCATAAAGCCGGGCGAAGTAGCGCAGGTTCTCCATGCCGCTCATCTCGTCATAGAGCAGCGACGGATGCGCCATATAACCGAGTTGCGCGCAGATCGCGCGCAAATCGGTCGCGCCCAGCATGGTAACGCTGCCGCGCGTGGGTGGCGTCAACCCCGCCAGCGTGCGCAGCAGAGTCGTCTTCCCTGCCCCGTTGTCGCCGAGAATCGCATAGAGCCTTCCCGACGCAAATTCGGCGCTCACGCCGCGCAAAGCCGCGAATCGTCCGAACTGTTTGACGAGATTGGTGACGGTGATGACGGGAGATTGAGTCACGATAAGCAGAAGATCGCCCTGAACTGAGGAAGATATCTGAAGCGCAGGATGAAGTCGAGTGGAAGACCGTCGGCGGCGGATTAGTTCGGCATTCCGCTGGAGCCGCTGGTCCGCACCTGCGTCATGCTCTTGGCCGGCTCGACCGGCGTAGTGCCAGTGCCCGGCTGCTGCGGCGCATATTTTGAGGCGCACTTGGCCTGCAGGCCCTTGGCATGAAAAACGCCGTCATGCCCGAAACTGCCATCGGCCAACGCCTGAGAATTGTCTTTGAATGTATCCGGCGGGGCCTCGGTGCCGCTATACACCACGGGAAGAATCTGGTCGTTCTCCACCAGCATGAATTCGACTTTGGTGCCGTTGCGCTTGATCGAACCCGGCTGGACGTTGCCGGCCACGCGAAGGCGCTTGGTGTACGCGCTGTCGCCCATGCCGCGCAGTTCTTTGATGGTCACGTAGTAACTTTTGCTTTCCTGCACGCCGGTGTACGCCAAATATCCGAGCGACACCAGGATGACCACCATCGCGCCGCCGAACTTCAGATATTTGCTGGTTTGGCTAGACATAGAGGCACCCACAGCTTCCCTAAACTGTAGTCCCCGCGAGGCCAGTGGTCAAGATGGAGGCGGATTGTTAAGGAAGCGAGCCAAGCGCGCGACTAATCCGTCGCAGAGGACGCGACGGTTCGCGCGGCTCGCCCAGATCCCTCGCCGCGCAAAAAGACGCTCGCTCGGTATGACAATCGGGCGGCGTGACAGATCAAGATGCCGGTAGAACGGCGAGATGGCCCAAGGAGAACAGCAATTCCCACCTCGCCGCCCCACTGCTCACATCGGCTTGAAAACGAAATCGAGGGTCTTGGTTTCGTTCGCGCCAATGGTAATCTGCTGCGTGGTCTTTCCCAGTTTCTCGTGCCAGGCCCCAATGGTGTAAGTGCCCGGCGGAAGATTACTCAAGTCGAAGCTGCCGTCCTTGCCGGTAACGACAAAGTATGGATGTTTGAAAACGGCCACATAACCCCGCATCCAGGGATGCACATTGCATTTCACCGGAATGGCCACTTCCTCCCGCGGGAACGATTCATCGACCTTGGAGCCCGGGAGCTCAGCCTTATTCCACTCCCGATTGTTGGCCGGCATGGGATGGATATTGTGGGTGACGGGATCGTCGTTCACCACCTGCAGGTCTTGTCCGGCACGCATCGCCAGGACATGCGGCTCATACAAGCAGCCTTTCTGATCGATGACCGCAGGCTGGCTGGGCAAGTCGAATGTCCGATCGCCCAAACCCTCGGAGACGAAGACGATCACGTTCTGCAGATCACCCTTCGCGTCGGTCGCAACTTCCTGATTCAGCACCGGACCCGCGTGTTGTCTTGCGCAGTCAGGGTCTGCGGCCATGCTGATGGGCCGCGGCTTAGGCGCGGTTCCCTCAAATTTCACTGTGCCTCTTACCGTTGCTCCACCGGTCGTGCCTGCTGCGGTAGGACCACCAGCCCGGGCAACTTCGCGGCTGGAGATACAAATTGTTAAGGTTAATGCGATCGTCAGAATGAGATTTTTATTTTTCATGGGACTGCGATGCGACGCTCGCTCTCGCGAGCTCACTTTCCTCCTTAAGAAACTCGGCAATGGTGCTGAACCGGGTAAGCCGAGGTTAAGGAAACAGGTATTGGGGGTTGTCATGACCGCGTCATTGACCGGTCATTTCGCGGTCATTTTTGTGTCAAGGAATTGCAAACGGAGTGTAGGGAAACGTAACTGAGGGGTTTCTTTGCGATCTTTGCGGCTTTCTTGGTGACCTTTGCGGTCAAAAGCCTCTAACCGCAAAGGAGGCGAAGAACGCAAAGCAACCGCGGCAACAGATATGCCGGGCGGAGAAGCCCGGCCGCAGGTTTCAAAGTTGCGAGCTACCAGACGCGGCAGGCGTTGGCAGAGACCATGGGCTGACCCGCTTTGCATCCCCACGCCTTTTGAAATTCTGGCATGTTCTCAACCACGCCATCCACGCGATACTTTCCGGGAGAGTGCGGATCGGTAGTCACGCGCATGCGCGCGAACTCCGGACGTTGTTTTTCGCACCACACGCGGGCAAATCCCAGGAAGAAGCGCTGTTCCGGCGTGAAACCGTCGATCTTCTGACCTTCTTTGCCCGTTTTGTCCTCCGCAATCATGTGCTCCAAAGCGTTGAACGAAATGCGGGCGCCGCCGTTGTCGGCGGTGTTCTCACCCAGCGTAAGCCTGCCGTTCAGCTTGAGATTATCCACAGCCGTGAATCCGCTGTATTCGTCAGCCACACAACTGACGCGCTTTTCAAACTCTTGGCCATCCTCCTCGGTCCACCAGTCACGCAAGTTGCCTTGCGGATCATACTTGCGGCCCTGATCATCAAACCCGTGCGTCAGTTCGTGTCCGATGACCAGGCCGATGCCACCGAAATTCACCGCATCGTCCATCTTTTTGTCGAAGAACGGCGGTTGCAGAATGCCCGCGGGGAAATTGATGTCGTTGAACGAGCCGCTGTAGTAGGCGTTGACCGTAGGCGGCGTCATGCCCCACTCCTTGCGGTCGAGCGGTTTGCCGATTTTGTTGACGTCGCGTTTGGATTCGAATTCGTTGGCGCGCAGAAAATTACCCAGCAGATCGCCACGGACCACGGTGAGCGTGCTGTAGTCGCGCCATTTGTCGGGATAACCGATTTTGTTGCGAATTGCCTGCAACTTGACTTCGGCTTGTTTCTTGGTATCTTCCGACATCCAGGGCAGAGTGCGAATGTCCTCAGCCAGCGATTTCTCCAGCGCATCCACCATCTTTAACATGCGCTGCTTGCCGTCGGCGCCGAAAGTCAGCTCCACGTAGCGCTGTCCCAGCGCTTCGCCTAAGGCCCGATCGGTCGCATTGACGCAGCGCTTCCAGCGCGCCTGAATTTCCTTCTGCCCGGTCAGGGCCTGCCGCATTTTGAAATTGGCATCGACGAACGGCTGCGACAGCCAGGGCGCGGCTGCATCCAACAGGTGCCAGCTCACGTAGACCTTTAGCGAATCCAGTGACTCGTTCTCGACGACCGTATTCACTTGCTTGAAGAAATCGGGATTCACCACGTTGAGGTCCGCAAAATTGGGCGCGCCCACATCCGAGAAGTAATGCTCCAGATAAAAATTGGGGGCCAGCGCGACCGCGGCATCGCGCGACATCTTGTGATCACGGTTCTTGGGATCGCGGCGGGAGGTGCGGTCCATGGAGGCTTTTGCCAGCGCGGTCTCAATGCGCAGCACCGTCCAGGCGGAGTCGGCGGCCTGCTGAGGCGACTGTCCGGCCAGGGTGAAAACCTGCGTCGCATATTCGACCAGGTGCTGGCGCAGCCCCCAGTTCTTGGCATCTTCCTTCAAATAGAAGTCGCGGTCGGGCAGCGTCAAACCGCCCTGGTCAATGTAGGCGATCACCTGGTCGGCATTGTGCAGGTCAGGGGAAGAATAGAAGCTGAACAGCGAACTGGCTCCAATGCTGTCCATCCGGGCAAGAGCTGCGATCAGCGCGGACTTGTCAGCGGTGGAAGCGATACGATCAAGCTCCGGCTTGAGCGGCTCCAGACCTTTCGTGTCCACCGGCTTTTCATCCATGCAGGAGCCGTAGTAATCGCCGATCTTCTGGTCGATGGCATCGCGACCCGGGCTATTGACCGCGGCCTTTTCCAGAATGCCGCGCTCGACCGCAAGATTGCTCTCATTGAGTTCGGTGAAACTGCCCCAGCGCGGCTGATCGGCGGGAATCTCGGCCGTCTTTAACCAGTTACCGCAGGCATACTGGTAGAAATCGGTGCAGGGATCGAGGCTGCGATCGATGATGTCAACGCTGAATTCGGCAGACGGTTTCGCGGCGGGAGCAGTCTGGGCCACGCTGAAGACGACAGGAATCAAAATAAACGCCAACAAGAAACGGTAGAAGCGCATATTGACCTCGCTGAATGGGAACCAGAGATTGTAAGCCTGGGCAATTAGACGTACAAGCGGCGAAAATGACAGATAGTGAAGCCTTCGGTGTAAGCTCCTCTGCTTCGCGTCCTTCGCGCCCTTTGCGGTTACGCTATCACCGCGCAGCGTATAATTTAGGTTTCAAGCAGCGAAACTCAACGAGGGCAACGGACATGGCTTCTTTGCAGAATGCACCAACGAACGGCAACGGCGACTATAGCGTCCCCAAACCCCGCGCGGAATGGCTCGAACGCCGCAAGGCGGAGAACACCGACGGCAATTTCTCCCAGATGCACTATGGCCGCAACGGCGTGATCACGGAAGAGATGGAATACGTGGCCCGGCGCGAGAAGATTGCGGCTGAACTCGTCCGGGACGAAGTGGCGGGCGGACGCTTGATCATTCCTGCGAACATCAATCATCCGGAACTGGAGCCGATGTGCATCGGCGTGGCCTCGTTGTGCAAGATCAATTCCAACATCGGCAACTCTGCCGTGACCTCGAATATCGACGAAGAACTGAAGAAGCTGCACACCTCCGTGCACTATGGCGCCGACACAGTGATGGACCTTTCGACCGGCGGCAACATCCATGAGATTCGCGAAGCGATTCTGCGACACTCGCCAGTGCCGATCGGCACCGTGCCGATCTACGAAGCCATCTCGCGCGTCAAGCGGGTGGAAGATCTCAATGCCGACGTGATGCTCGAAGTGATCGAAGAGCAGGCCGAGCAAGGTGTGGATTACATGACAATTCACGCCGGCGTTCTGATTCAATACCTGCCCATGGTTTCCAAGCGCATCACCGGAATCGTAAGCCGCGGTGGAGCGATTCTGGCGCAGTGGATGGCGCATCATCACAAACAGAATTTTCTCTACGAGCGATTTGAGGACATCTGCAAGATTTTTGCCAAGCACGACGTATCGTTTTCCCTCGGCGACGGCCTGCGTCCCGGCTGCATTGCCGACGCCAGTGACGAAGCGCAGTTTGCCGAACTCAAGACGCTCGGCGAATTGACCAAGATTGCGTGGAAAGACGACGTGCAGGTGATGATCGAAGGCCCCGGCCACATTCCGCTCGACAAGATCAAGGAGCAAGTCGATAAAGAAAAGGAGATGTGCTTCGAAGCGCCGTTTTACACGCTGGGGCCGCTCGTGACCGACATCGCTCCCGGCTACGATCACATCACTTCGGCCATTGGCGCGGCCATGATCGGCTGGAATGGCGCAGCCATGCTGTGCTACGTCACGCCGAAAGAGCATCTCGGTCTGCCCAACGACAAAGATGTGAAAGACGGCATCATTGCCTACAAGATCGCAGCCCACGCCGCCGACATCGCCCGTCATCGTCCCGGCGCGCAGGACCGCGACGACGCGCTGAGCTATGCCCGTTACAAGTTCGACTGGGAGAAGCAGTTCGCGCTCTCGCTCGATCCTGAAACCGCACGCGCCATGCACGACGAAACTCTGCCCGACGACTACTACAAAGAGGCGGCGTTCTGCTCCATGTGCGGCCCGAAATTCTGCTCGATGAATTACTCAAGCAAGGTGGACGAATACAACAAACAGGTCCACGGGCTGGAAAAGAAGGACTACTCGGGGCTGGTGGAGAAGCTGGTTTCGATTAAGTAAGAGCGCGTAGGGGCGGACGGCCCCGTCCGCCCGGGCGGCGCGGCTAACTCACATCTACGGAGCTTTGCTCCGCCGGACGGGCGGGACGTCCGTCCCTGCGTGATCTGAGAATCGCGGGCGAGGGTGCCCGCGCCACACTAAATCTTTACGCCCTGAAATCTGCCACGCCGTTCCACACCAACTGGACCGCGATCGCCAGAAGCAGGAAGCCGAAGATACGATTAATGGCACCCGCGGCACTGGGGCCGAGCCGCTTCACCAGCGGGCCTCCGAGACAAAGGAACAGATAAACCACAATTCCCAGCGCCACGATTCCGATGACCATGCCGAGATACGCGATCATGCTGTCGGCGTGTGCGGCCAATCCCATGACCACGCCGATGGAGCCTGGCCCGGAGAGCATGGGCATAGCCATCGGCGTCAACGAGATGTCTTCTTTCGTTGCCGCCTCGTTGCTTTCGGCGACAGTCAGGCGGCTGCTCCCGGTCACCATGCCCCACGCCGTATTGGCGACGATCAACCCGCCGGCAATCTTCAGCACGGATAGAGAGATGCCGAAGAAAATCAGCACGAAGCGCCCAAAGAAGAGGAAAACCACGAGGATGGCGATGACGTAGGCCGCAGTCTTGAGAGCGGTGCGTCTGCGCTCTCCGGCCGGAAAAGAAGAGGTGAGGGAGAAAAACAGCGGCACCCCACCGAAAGGATTCACGATCGGGAACAAAGCGAGAAACGTCGCGACCGCCGCCGAGGGCAGGTCATGGAGCAAGTACGGCAGTGCGGTGCGTCCCATCATTAGCCCGACAGCTTAGCAGTAATCGGGCATGGTTCCTAACGCCCAGCGTCGAGCACACTGGTGGCCCGGCGCAACGCTGCTGCCAGCGCCTCGAGTTGCTGCCGCGTACGCTCAAGGTTGTGCTGCTCGATGGCATCGTTGACTTCTGGAATCACCACCGCTGCGTAGCCAGTGTATTGTCCGGGCGCGTAAATCGCGTGCTTGAACCACGGACGATTGGGCAGACCGTCAGGAAGCAGCAGGGCGCGCTCTGCGCCGATCAGGGCATCGTTGATTCTGCCCGCGTCGCCCGATGAATTCATTTCTCGTTTGAGAATCTTGGTTCCGGCCTGCTCGAACTGGGCCGCGGCCCGGGATGCCTCCGAGAAATTCACCGATTGATTGCCGAACTCTGCGTCAGCTTTCTTCTTCGCGGCTTCGACGTAGGCTACGATTTCCTTTCCGTACTCCTCATCATCGAACGGCAGCACGTCGGCCTGCGCCATGCGCAGGACTTCCAGCCCAAAAATGCGCGCCATCTGCTGTTCGTAGAGAAAATCTGGATCGGCAAACTTCTTAAACCAGTTGATATTGTCGAACGCGGAATGATAGACGCCGTAAGAACCTGAAGAACTCATATCAGTGGATGGGATGCCGAGATGCTGGAAGAACGCGGTGTAATCCGACCCGCTTCCCAGATCGCCCACGGGAACGTCGCCTTTGCCTTGCGCCGCCGGCACTCGCCTCATTTCACCGATGAATTCCGTCGGGCCTTGTGTCCCGGGCGCGCCTGGTTGGCCCGCTTTTTGCCAGACTTCGTAAACCGTTCCGCCCTTCGGGCTGGGCACAACTTTGGTGACGTCCCTCAGGAACTGCTTCAAGCTGGGAGTCGATGAAGCTCCGAAATTCTGGCCGGAAACAGCGGTGTCCAGGTTGAAGTAGGCGACCGCCTTGCCCAGGTCCGCCGCGTGCTGCTCGGCCCATTCGGTCGAGCCCATGATTCCTTCTTCTTCTCCATCCCAACTGCCGAAGATGATCGTGCGTTTCGGCTTCCATCCTGACTTCAACAACTCGCCCAGACCATGCACCGCCTCGAGCATGGCCGCGGTCCCGCTGTTGGGATCGGCTGCGCCGTAGACCCATGCGTCGCGGTGATTGCCGGCAAGCACACACTCATCGGGCAGCTCCGTGCCACGCACTCGTCCGATCACATCCCAGATGGTGCGGAACTGGTAATCCATTTTGAGATGCATCTTCACCTTCGCCGGCCCAGGCCCGACGTGGTAAGTGAACGGCAATGCGCCCTGCCATTCTCGCGGAGAAGCTGGCCCGCCCAGATGCTCAAGAATCGGCCAGGCATCGCCATAAGACAACGGCGTGGTCGGAATTTTTGCTAACTGCGCCGAACGCTCGGGCGGAGTCCGCTGATCATCGGGCAGCGAAGGCACCGACGCAATTCCGGGCGTGGTTGGATCGCCGGGGAACTGAAACATGAAGCCGATGGAACCGCGTTGCACACCGGTGTCCGGCCGCCAGGGGCCTTGCGGATATTTGTCACCCCGACGCCAGCCGTCGTCGGCGGGATCCGAATAGATGATGACGCCAGCCGCTCCGTGCTCCTGCGCGACCAGGACTTTTACACCACGAAAATTCTGCCCGTAGCGCATCAGAACGATCTTGCCGCGCACATCCACTTTCAATTGGTCGAGCTTCTTGAAATCCTCTGGCGTGCCGTAATTGGCATAGACCACGTCAGCTTCGACATCGCCTGAGGGCGACATGCCCGTGTAAGCGGTGACCACACGCGGATCGTCCGGTAACGGATCTCCGTCCACATGCTCACGCGTCGGCCCGTGCATGTGAACTCCCTCAGGAGCGGTCATGTCCACGCTGATTTCCGAGGGATAGTTGATCCACACGCGGTACTCGACAATCTCCGTATCGAGGCCGGCCTCGCGAAACTTCTGTGCGACGTAATCTGCGGTCGTTTTGTCCTCGAGCGAGCCTGCGATGTGCGGTGCCTGCGTCAGAGTTCGCAGGTGTTGTTCCGCGAGCTTGGGATCGGGGACGGCGAGAAATCGGGATTCGAGTCCGGATTCCGCGGACGAGTCTCGAAATCCGAAGATAGCAACGGTATGTGCCGAAGAATTGGCCGCAGCGTCGCCGCGATCCAGCGGGGCTGCGGCAAAAAGAAAAACGGGCAGAAAGAAGACGGGCAGAAGTTTCATCGAGCTCCTAAGATTAACGCCATTCATGGTACCGCAATCTGCCCTAGCAACACGACGCAAACCCTCACACTCTGTCATCTCGACCGGAGCTGCGCTTTCCGTATGGAAAGCGCAGCGCAGTGGAGAGACCTGCTGTTTAGGGTTGCTCTCAGATGCCCTACACTGTCTTCATGCCCGCGAAAGATCCCACGCAGCGCTTCTCTTCCCGAGTGCAAGACTATGTGCGTTATCGTCCGACGTATCCGGCGGAGGTCGTCACGCTCATGCGCGACGAATGCGGCCTCACCGCCGACTCCGTTGTGGCCGACATTGCCTCCGGCACCGGCATCTTCACGCGACTGTTGCTCGAGAATGGCAACCGTGTTTTCGGCGTCGAACCGAATGCCGAAATGCGCCGGGCCGGCGAGGAATTTCTGGCGGATTATCCTCGATTTACCAGCGTCGCCGGAAGCGCGGAGGCCACGACCCTTCCCGATCACAGCGTCGATATCGTTACGGCCGCGCAGGCCGCGCACTGGTTCGATCGCGAGAAAGCCCGCCGCGAGTTTCTGCGAATTCTAAAACCGCATGGCTGGACGGTCCTCATCTGGAACGAACGCAAGACCGATGCAACCGCTTTTCTCCGCGACTACGAGCAACTCCTGCTGGCTTACGGCACTGATTATCAGGAAGTGCGCCACGAGCGCACCACCGATGAGATTGCCGGCTTCTTTGCGCCGTCTCCGTTCCAGTCGCGCGTGTTTGAGCTGCGGCAGGAATGCGACTATCCCGGTCTGGAAGGGCGGCTGGTGTCGTCGTCCTACACGCCACAGCGTGGACAGGCGAAGTATGAGCCGATGCTGCAGGAGCTGAAGCGAATTTTCGAGAAGCATCAGGCCGGTGGCTGCGTGATGCTGGAGTATGCAACGCGCGTGTTTTATGGGCGGCTGGAGTGAGGGCATTTCCAAAACTTGTGTCGGAAGTCCACATCTGAGGAACACATTGTGATCTACGTCTACGGGGACGATGGCGGGGATGAGAAAAAGGTTAGGGTGAGGGCAGTTGCGGTCGTCGCTGGCTACGAAGATTGGTGGCAGGACCTGGAGCGCGAATGGGTGGCGCGCTGCAATGGAATTCCGTTTCATGCGACGGACTGCGAGAGCAACCACGGGGAATACGAGGGAATCCCGCGGGATCAAAACAAGGAAACGTACCGCGACCTCACTACTTGCCTCGCGCAAAGCAAAGTTGGAGGAATCGCAATCGCGATCGACCTTGCTGCGCAACGGAAAGTGTTCCCCGGCTCGCTGGAGCTTGCTTATTACAGGGCCTTTCTCGAGTGCCTCACAAGGACGGCCGAGTGTGCGAAGAACTTGGGCGAGGTTGCGAGACTGACACTCGACGTAAGTACCGAAGAGGAATACAACGCTGGTGTGCTTTATAGGACTATGCGGGAAGGTGATCTCGAGCTTCTCCAGTGGCTAGCCCCTGAGATCTCGTTCATCTCTTGGCGCGAGTCTCCGCGAGTTCAGATCGCCGATCTACTGGCCTTTGAAGGATGGAAAGCCTTGGACCATACGGTGGGAGAAATAAAGAGAAAGCGTAGGTCTTGGGAGATTTTACGGGGTACAGGAAGATTCGAGACCTACAGCTACAGCGAGGAGTGGTTCGCAGATCTGAAAAGGCACATAGAGTCTGGCCAACTCGAGCAGAAGGTTGGATTCAACGAAAAGGACTACATCCAATGGCTCGCGCAAAGAAACCGGAGGCACAATATGAGTAACCTAATAGAGTTCTTGGACTGGATCAGAAGGAGAGACGAAAGCAGCGCCTCCGACCAATGAATTTCTGCACTACGGAGTTTCCATGCCTGACGAAAAATCATTTCACATGTCTCCTGACGAGTTCCGCCGACGCGGCCACGCCGTCGTGGACTGGATCGCCGATTACTACCAGCGAATCGAATCGTATCCTGTGCTGTCGCGCGCCGAGCCGGGACAGATCCGGGCTTCGCTGCCAAATCATCCTCCAGCCAAAGGCGAAGCGTTCCAGGCAATTCTCGGCGACGTCGAGAAGTTGATCATTCCCGGCATCACGCACTGGCAGTCGCCCAACTTTTACGCTTATTTTCCCTGCAACGCGTCGGGAGCGGCCATCCTCGGAGATCTGCTCTCCTCGGGGCTGGGTGTGCAAGGGATGCTCTGGGCCACCAGCCCAGCGTGCACCGAACTGGAGTCTCACGTTCTCGATTGGCTGGCGGAAATGCTGGGGCTGCCGCAGAAATTTCTTTCGACGAGCCCAGGCGGCGGCGTCATCCAGGACACTGCTTCCAGCGCCTCGTTATGTGCTTTGCTCGCGGCGCGGGAACGCGCCACCAATTTTGCCAGCAACCGGCGCGGTTGCGATGGAAAGCTGATCGCATACACGTCGTCGCAGGCCCATTCGTCGATCGAAAAAGGCGTGCAGATCGCGGGGCTGGGCCGCGACAATCTGCAGCTGATCGAAGTTGATGCGAATTTCGCTATGCGCCCCGACGAGCTGGCGCGACAAATCGAGCAGGACCGTCGCGCCGGACTGACGCCTTGCTTCGTGTGCGCGACGGTGGGCACGACTTCCTCGAACGCCATCGATCCCGTGCCGGAAATCGGGCGCATCTGCCGCGAACAAAATATCTGGCTGCACGTGGACGCGGCGATGTCGGGGACGGCGGCGATTTGCCCGGAGTTTCGCCACATTCACGAGGGTCTCGAACTGGCCGACAGCTATTGCTTCAATCCGCATAAATGGATGTTCACCAACTTCGACTGTGACTGCTTCTATGTGGCCGACCGGAAAGGGCTCATTCAGACGCTGAGCGTTTTGCCGGAATATCTCCGCAATAAAGCAACGGAATCGGGCGCGGTGTTCGATTATCGCGACTGGCAGATTCCGCTCGGCCGCCGTTTTCGTGCGCTGAAACTGTGGTTTGTAATCCGGCACTACGGGATTGACGGTTTGCAGCACCACATTCGGCGGCACGTCGAGCTGGCGCAGCAGTTCGCCAGTTGGGTGAAAGCTGACCAACGATTCGAACTGGCTGCACCGGTGCCGCTGAACTTGGTCTGCTTCCGGCACAAGCGTGGAGACGATGTGAATCAAGTGCTGATGGATCGCCTCAATCGCAGTGGGAACCTTTATTTGACGCACACGAAACTTAACGATCGGCTCACGCTGCGTCTGTGTGTGGGGCAAACCAACACGCAAGCACGTCATGTGGAGCGAGCGTGGAAGCGAATCCAGGAAGAAGCGGAACACTTGGAGAAGCTGCCATCCGGCGTCGCACAAAAATGAAACAGAGGCTTACTTATTCAGACGCAAGTCCATGATTTCGAGATCACGGCCCTGTCCTTCGGGCGCATTCTGCTCAACCGCGTCAAAAGCAGAGGGCAGTCCGACACGGTTCAGAACCGCGGCGGCAAATTGCTCACCCCAGGAATGCTCGATCCCCAGCGCGAGCGCCCAAGGCCAATTTTTGTCGGCTGAGGGGGACGGGCCGTCGGGCAGATTCACACGGTTCACTCGGTCGGCATCTACGTCGGCAAGAAATGCACGGAAGTCCGCAATCTGGTCGAGCACACGGTAGCCCTCAGCGGTCGGTGTGCGGAAAGCGAGTGCGGCGATGGCGTTCACGGTCAGAAAACTCCCCCATTGCCATGCCAACGTCCAGGAAGTGAAAAAGGCAATCGCGCTCACACAAGCAAGAGCCATCAACAACAGATAGATGATCTTGAGGTCGCTCCTGGCCAGCGGCAGAGGGTTCGGCGTGCGGCCAGGGACGTAGCTTCTGGCCTTGTAGAGGATCGCGGGCAGGGTCTTGAGAATGCCGAGCACAGCGACAATCCCGAGACCTGCCGCAATAATCATCAGCCCGACCGGCTCACTCCAAATCTTGTCGAAGTCAGGATAGAGCGCGGCCAGCAGGCTCCACAAGGAAAGCGTGAGGCCGGGCACAAGCCAGGCGAAGTGACCCGAGATTAATTCGGGCTCGATGGCGGACTCCAATGACGCGCGCACGTTCCCCGCCGCCAGTTTCAGTTGAGCGGGAAAAATTTCTTTGAGCAGGACGGAAGAGCGCGTGCGGAAAAGGGCATCTGCGACTGCTTGTTCCTCAGGCTCAAGTGTCGCGGTGCTATCAAGCTTTGTGGTGAGGTAATCGTCAGGCCCACGCTCGATGTGCAAGACACCTTTGGCCGCCATACTGGCCATAGTGACGACAAACGGTTTCTCCGTGGCCCCATCTTCCCGCAGATAACACGCGACTGCCGGTGAAATTCCCTCGGGCGGATCGTACCGAACCACGCGGACGCCACGACGAATCCGCCAGCGCAATGCGACGCCAGCGGCCAGATAGTACGCGATCACGATTCCCAGGCCGTACCAGGCCACAAGGCGCAGTTGGGCATCGACATGTGTGGGCGCAGTCATTTGATTCGTATTGTCAGCCGGGCTGGCGGGGAGACCAAGTTACCGTGGTGACTGGCGTGTCGCCGAGCGTGGCGACATCCTCGCTACCGACGCGGCGGCGGTTGCTATTTCGATTTGTCAGGAGGAGGCGCGGTCGGCTGAGGCTTAAGTGCGCCGGCATTGGCCGGTGCTGAAGGATTGACTCCAAAATCCCAGACGAATGTATTCATGCCGTCCCGGCCCAGCAGTTCCACCACAGCATACTCGCCGGGATCGAGAGCCGCGGTGGGCGTCACCTTGACCCAGGGGCCGGTCAGCCTCTGCGCGGTCGTCGCGACCAGGTTCTGCTGCTGGGTAGCCTTTCCGATGGGACTGATCTTCACTTCGCCCACAATCCGTTTGCCGTTCTTGGCCTGGGTGCGCACGATGTGGAATCGGTCCCAGGGCTGCTCCGGTTGCTGGGGCTGCTGTGGTGATTGCGGCAGTTGCTGGCCGGGCGCGCCCGGATTCTGCTGCGTGTCGAGGTTGACGTAGATCGACGGCACGGCCGCGTGGGCCTGAATGCCGGCATGAAGGCCGTCCAGTTCGATGGTCTGCTTGCTGCTGGCGATCGGGTTGACCGCGGCGCGCAAGACATTGTGCTTCGTGTTGCGATTGAGTTCGCCGCCGTTTTGTTGCAGTTCGATCAGTTGCGGCTGGTTCTGGAACGTATCCAGCAACAGGACCGATCCGTCCTCAGGCAAACGCAAGCCGGGCGCGACCTGCGGACTGTTGGCGGCTTCCTGCTGGCGCTCCGACTCTAATTCCTTGTCGAGCGCCACCGCCTCCGGGCTGGGAACGCCGGCAGCGCGGTCCTTTTCAAACTTGTCGGTCGCAACCCAATCCACCAGCGAGTAAGGCAACTCTTCCCACTCATTGCGTTCGGAGCTGAGGTAACGAACCCGGTCGCCCTTGACTTCCCACTGCGTGGCAAGCTGGTAGGAGCCATCTTTAAGGATGAGGCGCTTGGCAAGCTGCTGGGCGTGGACAAGAGCGACGAGCCCTGCAACCAGGACTAAGACCAAGCAGGCCAACCAACAGCGCCATCGTGAGCAAGGAAGCATATCCGCTCTTATTATCCTCCGAGGGCTGCAGTCTATCTACATGAGATGCGACCGGCCCGTCCAAACCACCGCGGCCTGTTGGATTCTCCATTTTCTTCCCCAGACTTTTCTGGCATAATTACTCGTGCACCCATCCTGCACAAAATTCCAAAGACAATCTAGGGCGAGGAAGCGATGTCGGCAAAGTACATCTTTGTGACCGGGGGCGTGGTGTCTTCATTGGGCAAGGGACTGGCGGCAGCTTCGATTGGCTGCCTGTTGGAGAGCCGCGGCCTCAAGGTCAACCTGATGAAGTTCGACCCCTACCTCAACGTGGATCCCGGAACGATGTCGCCGTTCCAGCATGGCGAAGTCTTCGTGACCGACGACGGCGCCGAAACCGACCTCGACCTCGGCCACTACGAGCGCTTCACTCACGCCAAGCTCTCTCGCGACAACAACTGGACCACCGGGCGAATTTACGAGCAGATCATCGCCAAGGAACGCCGCGGCGATTATCTGGGCAAGACGGTGCAGGTCATCCCGCACGTCACCAACGAGATTAAAGCGGCGATGAAGAAAGTGGGACAGGACGTTGATCTGTGCATCGTGGAAATTGGCGGCACGGTCGGCGACATCGAGTCGTTGCCATTCATGGAAGCCATTCGCCAGATGCGCCAGGAACTGGGCCGCGAGCACACGCTGTTTGTGCATGTAACGCTGGTGCCGTTCATCGCTGCCGCGCAGGAACTCAAGACCAAGCCAACCCAGCACTCGGTCAAAGAACTTTTGAGCATCGGAATTCAGCCGGACATTCTGCTGTGCCGCACTGATCGGTTTCTCTCCAAGGAAATCAAGTCGAAGATCGCTCTGTTTTGCAACGTCGAAGAAGAAGCCGTCATCACCGCCAAAGACGTCGCTTCCATTTATGAGGTCCCACTGGTCTTCTCCCATGAAGGTGTGGACACGCTGGTGCTTCGGTACCTGCGCCTGGACGCCAAAGAGCGCGACCTTTCCAAGTGGGAGGACATCGTGCACCGGGTTTACAACCCGAAGGCTGAGGTCACGATTGGCATCGTTGGCAAATACGTCGAGTACGAAGATTCTTATAAATCGCTGAAAGAGGCGCTCGTCCACGGCTCCTTGGCGCACAACCTCAAACTCCACTTGAACTGGATCGAGGCCGAAGGCCTGGAGACCGGCGACCGCACCTACGAAGAACAACTCGCGGATTACGATGGCATTCTCGTGCCGGGCGGCTTCGGCAAGCGTGGCATCGAGGGAATGCTGATCGCCATCCGCTACGCCCGCGAGAACAAGGTTCCCTACTTTGGAATTTGCCTCGGCATGCAGACAGCGTGCGTCGAGTTTGCTCGCAACGTCTGCGGGCTGGCAGATGCGAATTCCAGCGAATTTGATCCGGCTACTCCGCACCGGGTGATTTATAAGCTGCGCGAACTCCGCGGCGTGGAGGAACTGGGCGGCACCATGCGACTCGGTGCCTGGACTTGCAAAATTGAGCCTGGAACTCTGGCGCACAAAATCTACGGGCAACTGGAGATCAGCGAGCGCCATCGTCACCGTTACGAGTTCAATCGTGAATATGAAGGGACTCTGACCGCCGGGGGATTGAAAATCTCCGGGTCAACGCCCGACGGGACCTACGTGGAGATGGTGGAACTTGAGGACCATCCGCATTTCATCGGATGCCAATTCCATCCCGAGTTCAAGTCCAAGCCGCTGGAGCCGCACCCTATGTTCAAGTCATTTATTGGGGCCGCGTACGAGCACGGGTTGAAGCGCCACGCAGAAAAGGCAGCGGCCGAAGTAGAAATGTTTCATCGGCCGGAAAAAGTTGGAAAGCGCTAGACGATTCGCTAAGAGCGCCAAGAAAGAGATTATCTCTGCGTACTCTGCGATCTCTGCGTTGTAGGATTTGTTTTGTCACTTTCTTTCCAAGTCGAAGGCGTTCGCATCGGTTCGGGCAATCTTTTCCTGATCGCCGGGCCGTGCGTGATCGAGAGCGAGAAACACGCGCTCTTCATGGCCGAAGTGATCAAGGGCATCACACGTTCGCTCAACGTTCCCTTCATCTTTAAGGCGTCCTACGACAAGGCCAACCGCACCTCGATTCGCAGCTTTCGCGGCCCCGGACTGGAGGAAGGCCTGCGAATCTTGAAAAAAGTAAAAGATGAAGTGCACGTGCCCGTACTCACCGACGTGCACGATGCAGCGCAAGTTTCGAAAGTGGCCGAAGTTGCTGACGTTTTGCAGATTCCCGCATTTCTTTGCCGCCAGACCGACCTGGTGGTTGCCGCGGCCATGAGCGAGCGCGTGGTTAATATCAAGAAAGGTCAATTTGTTTCGCCGTGGGATATGAAACATGCAGTCGAGAAATGCCGCGCCGCAGGCAACGACAGAGTGTTTCTCACCGAACGCGGATCGAGCTTCGGCTACAACAACCTGGTCGTGGACATGCGGTCGCTGGCCATTATGCGCAAGTTCGCCCCTGTAGTTTTCGACGCGACTCACTCGGTGCAGTTGCCGTCCGCGGCGCACGGCGATGAAGACCAGCCGGCGGCCAGCGGTGGACAACCCGAGTTCATCCCCGTATTGGCGCGAGCCGCGGCGGCCGCAGGCGTGGATGGCATTTTTTTGGAAGTTCACGACAACCCGAAAGAAGCCAAATCCGACGGGCCAAACGCGCTGGAATCCACGAAATTGCGCGGCGTGTTGAAGGAATTGCTGGCGGTGCAAAAAGCCGTCGCCGATGCACACCTGACCCCGTAATCTCACGCAGCCCCTGAATCTGCTACCATCCCTCGTCATCTAACGAATCATCCGAAAACCATGCACGTTCTCGCCACGGTCGCCGGAATCCTGATTATCCTCGCCGTCCTGCTGGACGCGTTCGAGACCGTCGTGCTGCCGCGCCGGGTGCAGCGGCACTTTCGCATTACCAACTTGTTTTACCGTCACACCTGGAGACCCTGGCGCAGGATCACAGGTCTCATCAAGTCTCCCAGCCGGCGCGAAAACTTTCTCGGCTACTTTGGACCGCTGTCGTTGATTTTCCTGCTGGTCTTGTGGGCGCTTGGTCTGATCCTCGGATTCGCCCTGTTGCAGTTCGGCGCGGGAGAGCATGTTCAACTGGGCAATGAGCCTATAACCTTCTGGCGGCTGCTGTATCACAGCGGCGAGACTTTCTTCACTTTAGGCTACGGCGACATTACCCCGATTTCGGCGGTCGCGCGGGTCCTAGCGGTCATGGAAGCGGGGATGGGCTTTGGGTTTCTGGGTACGGTCATCGGATACCTTCCGACCATTTATTCTTCGTTTTCGCGGCGCGAGGTCGGTATCACGTTGCTGGATGCGCGCGCCGGTTCTCCGCCCACGGCTGCCGAACTGCTGGCCAGGTTAGCAAGTCCGCCGCAACAGGCAGCGATCGACCAGATCTTGCGGGAGTGGGAACGCTGGGCGGGAGAGGTTCTGGAGAGCCACATCTCTTATACCCCGCTCAGTTTTTTTCGCTCCCAGCACAGCAATCAGTCCTGGCTGGGCGCGCTGACGGCCATTCTCGATGCTTGCGCGCTGATGATTGCGGGAGTCGACGGCATCCGCAGCGAGCAGGCCAAAATTACCTTCGCCATGGCACGTCATGCGGCGGTCGATCTGGCCCAATTGGTGCGCGCAACTTATGATCCGCATTTTCCCGACCGCTTACCCGCAGAGGAGTTAGCGCGGCTTCGGCAGATGCTTCTTGAACGCGGCCTGCATTTGAAAGAGGGGCCTGAGTTCGAAGAGAAGCTGACGCATTTGCGTTCGCTCTACGAGCCCTACTCTCTCTCGATCGCACGCAATTTGCTGATCACCCTGCCGCCGTGGATCCATCCCGACAAGAAAAAAGACAATTGGGAGGCTGGACCCTGGGACCGCGCAATCCAGGCCAAGAATCTGGCCGGACTGGGAAAGCTGGCCGAACGGAGGAGAAAAGCGGACGATCACTTCTGACCACCCACATCAATGGAGCGACGGGCGTCCCCGCCCGTCCTGCCTCCACCTACATGCGTACGGTTCCTCTACCTGCTAACATTCTCATCGCATGAAACACATTGGCGAAAACGTGGTCCGCATCGAAGCTGAGGCGCTGCGCGCGCTCGCCGATCGCATCGCCGGGCCGATGGCCACTGCGTTCAATCGCGCTGTGGAGATGATCTTCGGATGTGGCGGCCGGGTGGTGGTCACGGGCATGGGCAAGAGCGGGATCATTGCGCGCAAGATTGCGGCCACGCTCAGTTCAACCGGAACTCCAGCGCTGTTCATGCATCCGGTCGAGGCGGTGCACGGCGACCTGGGAATGGTGGTGCGAGGTGATGTGGTGCTGGCGCTCTCGGCGAGCGGAGAAACGGAGGAGATTCTGCGCTTGCTGGCGACGCTCAAGCGGCTGCAAGTACCGCTCATTGCAATGACCTGCGATGAGATTTACCGAAATTCCGCGGGCGAGGGCGCCCGCGCCACACCGGCTTCGACACTATCAAGCGCGGCTGATGTTGCGCTGGACTGTTCGGTCGCCAAAGAAGCCTGCTCGTTAGGACTTGCGCCGACGGCTTCGACAACCACCATGCTCGCGCTCGGCGATGCCCTGGCGATGGCGGTGGCTGAAAAACGCGGATTCAAGGAAGAAGATTTCGCCAACCTGCATCCGGGTGGAAAGTTAGGGAAGCGGTTGGCGCGGGTGGAATCGCTGATGCATACAGGAGATGCAGTGCCCCGCGTCACACCTAAAACGAAAATGCCGGATGTGATCTATGAAATGTCACGCAAGAAGTTGGGAGTGACGACAGTCGTTGAGGGCGAAAATCTGGTCGGAGTAATCAGCGATGGCGATCTGCGACGGCTGATCGAGAAACGTGGCAAAGATGCGCTCGATCTCACCGCGGGTCAGTGCATGACGAAAAAACCGAAGACGATTGCTGCCCAGGAGTTTGCAGCCAGCGCATTGGCAATGATGGAAGAGCGGCACATCACCTCGTTGGCCGTCGTCGACAAACGCGGCAAGCTGGAAGGAATCGTGCATCTGCACGACCTCTGGGGCACCGAAATGATGTAGGAATTTGGTAATTGAGTAATCGGGTAATTTCGTAATTGAAGACCATTTCACCCGACGTGCATGGCGAGGTTTTTCAATTACACAATTGCCCGATCGCCAAATTACTCAATCGAGAGAATTCTATGTATCACTACGATCCCAACACGGCGCTGGAAGAACTGACCGAAGACGCAACTCTGCCGAATCCAGTTCACGTTCGTGACATGATTCTGCGGAAACGGCTGTCCGCGGACAAATCGCTGGAGATGAACCGGCTGTTCGTCGAATATCAGAAGTTTTTCGGTGAGACGCAGAAGCTGGGGAAAGAGATTCTGAAGCAACTGGCTGGGTAAATTGTCCTCTCGGGCACCTCGGGCGACTGGACAGCCGAGCGCGTAGCTGTCCCCACGCAATCATTTAGAATAGCCAATTCCCTGCTATTCAGGACTCTTAGCCATGTATCGCTGGTCCGAACTGTTCATTCCCACGCTGCGCGAGGCACCGGCCGACGCCGAGGTCGCAAGCCACAAGTTTCTCGTCCGGGCGGGATACATCCGCCAGCTTGCCGCCGGAATTTACTCTTATCTTTTTCTCGGCAATCGATCATTTAACAAGATCATCGCCATCGTCCGCCAGGAGATGAACAAGATCGGGCAGGAATTCTATCTGCCGGCGCTGCATCCGCGCGAGCTGTGGGAGGCCAGCGGCCGCTGGTCGGTGATGGGCGACAACCTCTTCCGCCTGAAAGACCGCAAGGGCGCCGACCTCTGCCTGGGCATGACCGAAGAAGAAGTCATGACCGAAATTGCTCGCAAAGAACTCCGCAGCTACAAGCAACTGCCGCAGATCTGGTACCAGATCCAGTCCAAATTTCGCGACGAGCCGCGGCCCAAGTCCGGGTTGCTGCGCGTGCGCCAGTTCATGATGAAGGATTCGTATTCCTTCGACATCGATGCTGCCGGGCTCGATGTTTCCTACAAGAAGCACCACGATGCTTACTGCCGAATCTTCGATCGCTGCGGGTTGAAATACGTTGTGGTCGAGGCGCATTCCGGCGCCATGGGCGGATCGGAATCCCACGAGTTCGAGGTGCGCACGCCGGCAGGCGAAGATCAGATCGTAAGCTGCGATAGCTGTTCTTACGCTGCGAATCTGGAAAAAGCGACTTCCAGGCTTGAAGCTGTGAAGGATCTGCCGCCCGAGAGCGACGGGAAACCGTTGCTCGTCCATACGCCGGGGCAAAAGACAATCGAGGATGTCGCGCGTTTTCTCGGTGTTTCGCCGAAGAACAAAATCAAGACGCTGGCTTACATGGTGGATGAAAAAGATCCGAAGAGCGGGAAGACAACGAGCCGGGCCATCGTCGTCCTGATGCGCGGAGACCATCAGCTTAACGAAGCAAAGTTCGGGGTTGCCCTCAGTGGAAAAGAAGCGCGGCCGATGGTGGAAGATGAAATCAAGCAACTTTTCGGCTCTCCTGCGGGCTTCCTGGGACCGGTTGGCATCGAGTGGTCCAAAGATCTCAAGAACTCGGACGGACCTGTCCTGCTTCTCGACAAGGCCCTCGAAGGCCGCCAGAACCTGATCTCTGGCGCTAACAAGCAGGACTATCATCTGAAGAACGTCACTCCCGGTCGCGACTTCCAGCCGACTGCATATTTCGATCTACGGAGCGCGACCGCGGGCGAAGCTTGCCCCAACTGTGGCAACCCCCTCCGCATCGACACCGCAGTTGAAATCGGACACATTTTCAAGCTGGGCTATAAGTATTCGGAATCGATGGGCGCGCGTGTGCTCGATCGTAACGGCAAGGAAGTTACGCCGATCATGGGCAGTTACGGCATCGGAATCGAGCGCATTCTCACCGCGGCTATCGAGCAGAATAATGATGAGAACGGCTTCTGTCTGCCGCCATCAATTGCGCCTTTCGAGATCATCGTCACCCCGACGAACGCCTCCGATGAAAAGCTGATGAGCACCGCCCTGGACATCGTTCGCCGCTTAGAGGCGGAAGGATTCGACGTGTTACTCGACGACAGGGACGAAAGGCCAGGGGTAAAGTTCAAAGACGCTGACCTGGTGGGCATACCCTTTCGTGTAACCGTGGGCAAGAAGGTTACCGAAGGTACTGTGGAGGTCGTTCATCGCTCGACTCGGGAAATACGGGATGTTAGCATCGCCGCAATAACAGACCACTTCAAAGGTTTGTGGCCGGCACGCTGAGATTGCCAGCGCCGGCGAATTGCGGAGCAGCGATGGGCACAATCAAACTGGTTATCGGTCTTCTGGTCATTGTCGCGTCGGTGTACATGGGCGCAGAACTGATTCCCGTTTACTACGCCAACTACGAGTTTCAGGACCTGATCAAGACAGAAGCCACTCTTGAGACCTACACCACCAAACCTGAGGCTGAGATACAGGACACCATCTTCAAGAAAGCGCAAGAGTTGCAGATTCCCCTCACCAAGGACCAGATCAAGGTCGCGCGCCACGGCACGACGGGAACCGGATCACTGAGCATTCGCGCTCCCTACATCGTGCATGTTGACCTTCCTGGTTACCCTTTGGACCTGAATTTCGACCCGTCCACTGAGAACCACAGTCCTTTCTAATCGGTCCCGGCCACGTCGTGATTTAGAATAGTCGCAACGCTGACAGGTCATGGTCCGTCCTCCGATTTTCGTTCGGTCGGAGCGGCGGTCGCATGTGAGCGTCTCCGAGGCTAGGCTCTGGCTTGGGATAACGAAACGTCGTGCAGCGCCATCTCACTGGGAAGTAGGGGAATTGCGGGCAGCGCGTGGGTGACTCCGCCAGTTCAACGTGGCCATTAAAGTAAAGATCCCGAAAAGAAAGAAAAACGCTAAGAGCGGCAAGGGCGCGGTGTCGGCTGATCCCGTCATCCGCATTGCGCTCACGGTTTTTGTGGTTCTGGCTGTCCTGCTCACCGCCTGGGTCTCGTTTTACTACATCAAGTACGACCGCCTGATCGAGCAGCGCTTCCGCGGGCCGGTGTTCAGCAGCTCGGCCAAGATCTATGCCCTGCCGCACACCCTCAAGCTGGGCGAAAAGACTAGCGCGAGAGAGGTTGCCCTGGAGCTCCAACGCACCGGATATTCCGAGGACACGAGTTCGCTGTTAGGCAGCTACCGACTCCTGAAGGGAGGGATTGAGGTCAAGCCCGGCCCGCAGTCCTATCACAGTCCGGAACCGGCCACCATCCACATTCAGGATGGCGCGGTGACTAGCATCACCGGCAAGTCCGGCGCACTGGAGGCCTACGAACTCGAGCCTCAGATGGTGACCGCTCTCGACGTTGAGCAGCGCGCCAAACGTCAGGTGGTCACATACGACCAGATTCCCAGAGTGATGGTCGAGGCAGTGCTCGCGATTGAAGACCGCCGCTTCTTTCAGCACAGCGGTGTCAACTTTGTACGCATGGCGGAAGCCGCCTGGGTCGATTTCATGCACGTGCGGCATGAGCAGGGCGGTTCGACCCTGACCATGCAGCTCTCGCGCGGTTTCTTTCTCACTCCTGAAAAAACAGTGCGGCGCAAGCTGGCCGAGATAGTCATTGCCGAGGAGCTGGAACAAAAGTTCAGCAAGCAGCAGATCTTCGAGTTTTATGCCAACTGGGTGGATCTCGGCCAGCGCGGCTCTTTTGCCATCAGCGGATTTGCCGAGGCTTGCCACGCCTACTTCAACAAGGACTTGAAAGACATCACTCTGCCGGAAGCGGCTTTGCTCGCCGGCATCATCCAACGCCCGAGTTATTTGTCTCCCTACCGCCATCCGGAACGTGCCCTGGAGCGCCGCAATCTGGTCCTCGACAGCATGGTGGAAACACACGCCATCACTCGGGCGGAAGCGGATAAGGCCAAGGCCACGCCGCTCAAGCTGGCGCCGCTCAACGTGGAAGCCAGCGATGCGCCCTACTTTGTGGATCTGGTACGCGACTCTCTCACGAGCAGGTTTAGTGAGCGCGAGTTGAATGAGCAGTCCTATCGCATTTACACCACGCTGGATCCCGAATTGCAAACGGCCGCGGCGCAAGCGGTGGAAAAGGGCATTAAGCAGGTCGACGAATTGGTCACCAAGCGCCGAACCAAGCGAATCAAAGTCGGGAAGAACAAGTTCGAAACCCAAGTCGAACCGGGGCCGCAGGCACAGGTGGCATTAGTTGCGATGGACCCGCACACCGGCGAGGTCTTGGCCCTGGTCGGCGGACGCAACTACGGCTTCAGCCAACTCAACCATGCAGTGGCCAAACGGCCGACGGGATCAATCTTCAAACCGTTCGTTTATGCCGCAGCCATCAACACGGCAGTCTCAGGCGGTAGCCCTGTTTTTACTCCCGTTTCCATGGTCACGGATGAGCCGACCACTTTCGCATACGGCGACCAGATCTACGAACCTCGCAATTACAAAGAGGAATACCATGGCGAGGTCCCGGCGCGCTATGCGCTGGCCATGTCCTTAAACAATGCCACGGTGAAGTTGGCGGAACAGGTGGGCTACGACAAAGTGGCGGATCTCGCCAAGTCCGCCGGAATCGTCTCCGTCAAGCCGACTCCGGCTATGGCCTTGGGCGCCTATGACGCTACGCCGCTCGACATGGCCGCCGCCTATACGGTCTTCGCCAATTCGGGGCTGCGGATTTCGCCCGTCCTGGTCAAATCCGTCCGGAGCGCCACGGGCGACGTGGTCATGGATGTGAAACCGGAGAAACGCGAAGTCCTCGACCCGCGAGTCGCCTATGTCATGACCAACATGATGGAAGGTGTGATGAACTTCGGAACAGCCTACACCGTCCGTCAGCTTGGCTTTGACGCACCAGCGGCGGGAAAGACGGGCACCTCCCATGACGGGTGGTTCGCGGGCTACACCAGCAATCTTCTCTGCATTGTCTGGGTAGGTTTCGATGACTACAGCGATATTCGCCTGAGCGGCGCCCAGAGCGCCGCACCGATCTGGGCCGAGTTCATGAAGAAGGCGGTCACACTGCCGCAATACTCCGGTGTGCAACCTTTTGTCCAGCCAACCGGTGTGGTTGATGTACAGCTCGACAAGTCCACGAACCTCCTGGCAACGCCCGCCTGCCCGGAGACTTATTCGGCAGCTTTCATCGTCGGCACCGAACCGACTACGACTTGCGACCAGGGCACCGGGGTCAAGGGATTCTTCTCGAAGTTGTTCGGGCTGGGCAATGAGAAGGCGCTTCCGCCGCCCGGAGCGCAAGCCGGGACATCAGCCGCCGACCCCAACGCATCTGACCAAGATGGGAAAAAGAAAAAGGGCTTCTTTGGGAAAATAGCGGGTATCTTTAAGGACGATAAGTCGTCCAACTCAGCGTCCCAACCGCCCGCCGACGGCGGAAACGCTTCGCACTGAGCCGCCGCGGCCGGCCGAGCATGGATCTGATCTGGTTCGCCTTACAGTCGAAGGGGTGAGCTTATGCGTCGTCACTGGTTCTGCTGTCTGTTTGCCCTGGCCTTCCTTGCCGCACCTTACCTGCGCGCACAGAACTCCGAAGTCGTGCAAGTCGGCCCGCCACCGATTCGGCGAGCGGAGCCGCCTTCTGCCACCGCCTCGGTGCGAGAGTTGGAAGATATCGGGGACGAACTGCGAGGCGAGAAGGCTTTCCTCGATGCACTGGATTACTACCACGCGGCTCTGGCGAAGGACCCAAAGAATGCGCCCATCTGCAACAAAGCCGGAATCGCCGAGCTGCAAATGATGCGCTACCGGGAAAGCCGGAAGTTTTTCGAGCGCGCCATCAAGCTGGATGAGCAGTTCGCCGACGCCTACAACAATCTGGGTGTGGTTCAGTACAAGGAAAGGAGGTACGGCAAAGCGATCAAGCTCTACGAAAAGGCTCTTCAGCTGAACCCGGATATCGCGTCCTACTACAGCAATCTGGGCGCGGCCTACTACTCCGAAAAAAGCTGGGACAAGGCGGCCGCAGCTTATGGCCAGGCGCTGCAACTGGATCCCAACATCTTCGAGCACACTACGCGGACCGGAGTTTCCGCGCAACTGCCCTCACCCGAGGAGCGGGCCCACTTCGATTATCTGATGGCCAAGCTCTTTGCCAAGCGCGGTGACAGTGACCGCTCGCTGAGATACCTGCAACGGGCCATGGAGGACGGATACAAAGAGATCAACAACGTTTACAAGGACCCAGAGTTTGAAGCTTTGCGCAGCGACGCCCGCTTTACTCAGTTGATGGCTGCGCGGCCGCCGGCAATACCTGAATAAGTCTCGTATTATCACGGGCGGACGGTATTACAAAACTTTACACTTAGCGGCGCGACTTTTTTGCGAAGGCGTGTTTCTATATGACAAATACTCCTGAAAGCACAGGGTGAGTAAGGAGAAACGGTAGCCCATCGGTTGTCGACCCGAGCACGCCCCAAGCAGACAACCGGTGGGTTTT
>Ga0209415_10000149_pt1 | contig 111472 bp, 91 predicted proteins | sample PeaSoiSIISIP2007_FD_187696 | JGI IMG/M metagenome (GOLD analysis project Ga0209415, IMG submission 187696) | Peat soil microbial communities from Weissenstadt, Germany - SII-SIP-2007 (SPAdes) (version 2) | ecosystem: Environmental > Terrestrial > Soil > Wetlands > Peat | place: Germany...
GTGCCGAGGTAGCTCACCGGTAGAGCGCGGCCCTGAAAAGGCCGGCGTAGGCAGTTCAACTCTGCCCCTCGGCACCATTTCCGACCGATTGTCAGCCAACTAACAGAATTGCTTGGTTGAACGAGGAGTGTGTTGCGATGGGTTGGCCGCCTGACGCACCCGCCACGCAATACCCCAACGGCACAACCGTAGGCAAAAAACCTACATCCTACAACCCAAGTAGGAGAACCCATGAGACTCGCCTTGATGCTTGCAGCGGTATTGGCATTTGTGGGTCCGAGTTTTGGACAACAGAATCAACAACTCCCGCACCCCCAGCCGATTCCGAATTGGCCGCCGCCGCAAGAGCCCGAACTGGGCTGGCACGCCACGGCGGTTGCGGTACCGCCCTGCGCGATCTTTAAGCCAGACGGTAAGCGGTATCGGTATCTCGAAGGCAACCTGCCGAACGGCATCAAGTCCAAGAAACGGTTCACGGATACCGAGCTTCAGAAGGTCAGGGATAGGGGCGGAAATTTTAGGATTCTAAAGTCCGGGTCCACCAAGAGTGAAGTGGATGCTGCACTCGACGCCTGCTTGAAAGAGGGCGCGCGTCAGGAGCGTTAGTTCAAAATCCCTTCGGGACGGCCTCTACGTCGCGATTAAGCACCGCATTCGCAGCACGGCGCAATCCGCGCCCTTGGCATCATTTCCGACATTCAGCCATCGCACAGAATTTGATTGGGACGAGCGAGGAAATCCGCACCCCCAGAATACTCTTGCCCATTCTAAGAGCGCGTCACCCGCCACCCTCAAATTATCACGTCGAGCTCAGACGGACGCTGGTGTCAGTTGCTCGCGGATGCTCTTGGATGAACTCAAGAATGTGAAGCGGAAGGTCGGCCACCCACCTATCGCTTTCGCCCACGGGGCGCGACAGCCCTGCCGATGACCTTTAGTCCCAAGAAGAGAGAAAGCACGGCAAAAGGAAGATAGAGTACCGATACGGACTTGTCGCCTGCCAGCGCGACGGGCAGGCCGATGAAGCTGAACAATCGAGGGAAGGCAACCCCAAAGATAAAGATTGCCGACAAGCAAAATAGTGATCCCACAAGAAAGAACCCAACTCGCTGGACACCGTTGGGCGGACGGTCGCCGCGAATAAGCCGTCCGTAGAATCGTCCTTCATTTCGCGCTGCATCCATTGGCAACACATTGCTCTGGCGGGAAACTGCATCTGCTTCGAGCCGTCGCCGGGCCTCTTCTTCATGCTCGATTTCCTGGCGGGATGGATGGTTAGGCTGTTTAGGCATAAACTACGCTACTAGGTTTTGCGTTGCTGACGACGGCGTTTTGTCGATAAAGTGCTCCATCAATCGTAGGCGCCGTTGCACGTCTGGTGGGCGGCCCACCCTTTCGTCTTCCACGATTCTGCTCAACGACATCACAAGGCGAGCTGGTAATCCCACACCAACAGCTTATTACTGAGTTCGCTCACCAATGTTGGACGCCGCGCCATTCCGGGTGTGAAGGGTGCGACGTCTGCTGCCCGTCACTTTACGGAGAGGGGTTGTGCCACGCCGAGTTGCGCCAAGAATCCCAGGGCATCCGTTGCCTGCCAGGTCTCAACGCACTTCCCGCCCTTGAAGAGATTGATTACGATTCCAGGCGTTACGACCAGCTTCATCGTAGGCGCGACTCCCATGTATTCGCCGCGATGCGTTCCGTAAAACGTGTAACGGTTCGCGACCTTTTCGCCCGAAGCAATCATGTCCTCGCTGTTCAGGCGCATGTCCGGGAAGGCCTGGCGCAGGCGGGTGTAGTAATCCCGCAGCCCGCCGACGCCCGGCATGAGACGCCGCGACAATCCGTGAAATACCACCGACCTGTCGAACATTTCCAGGTAGCCTTCGAGGTCTTTTGCGTTAAAGCGAGTGATTGCGCGGTTCAGGATTTCGATGTTTTCTTTTTCAGGCATGGGTCACCGTTGGGTTTGGAACCGAAGTCTCGAGCCACCGCAGCAACACGATCGAGGGACACATTACTTGGGTGGCTGGGAATCGCTCTCGCTCGTACTGTGCCAAAGCAAGATGACGGGTATCCCAACGGCCGCACCCGCGACGATGTAGAACCCGATCTTGTGCCGGACGAGGGGGTGCTGCGGCTGTTGGTCCGCGGCGGCCTCGTCATGGCATCCGGGTTCGAGGTTGTCCTCGAACGTAACGGTAGCGGATTTCCCCTCCGGTATGGTGCGGAGCTCACCGCCATTGTCTAGCAGAAGATCGCCGTGCATCGCCGTGATCAGCAGCTCCTTCGGCCCGGTGAACGTGACTTGCCCGGCCGCCCCGGCGCCGGTGCCACGGACGATTCCCGCAGGCGTCCGGATCGTGATTTCACCGGCGGCAGGCGAGGAAAATCCAACCGTGCCTCGGAGCGCCAGCACCTGGATCGCGGTCACGTCGTCCTCGAGTTGCGCCGCGCTCAACGCCGAAAGATAGACCTGGCCGGAGGCAACTCGCGCGCGAAGCACGCCGCTCTCGTCGGTTTCGAGCATATCGCAGGAATAAATGTCGGCGCCCATCACCGCGTTCGCGTTGTCAAGCCGAGCATGGTCGGTCTGGAGCACTACGCCGAGGACTTTTCGGTGCGCCGCCATGGCGGGCGAATTGAACAAAGCGGCCACGCACAGCGCAACCAAGCAAAAGCGAGCGACAAAACGCATACGGCTCCTCCGAGAGGTACCACCCCAATGTGTTCTCGAAGGGCTCCAGCGTCAATCGGAAGCGCCGCGCGAGTTGTTACAACTGCAACTGAAGGAAGAGGTTGCATCCAGCCTAACAGAGCGAGGATTCCGCCTCAGCGCCGCATCCAGACGGGGCCGCTAACGAAGGGGTCGCCGCGCTCGTAGAAGCGTAGTCTGCGATGGGCCGCGCGCGAAATCCCGATGCGCGTGCTCGCGCCGATTCGGCCGGCCGGTCGCACCGCAGTGCCCAGCCAGAGCGCGCCTTTTCCGGCGCAGAGATCGGCGCCATCAAACCGCTTGTCGACCCCCATCGCCTCCGCCAGCCGCCCCGGGCCGCGGGCCAAATCGAGCAACCGCAACGTGCCGCGGTGGCGCTGCATCTGCGCGATCCCATCGAGCGGCTCGAGCGCGCGGATCAGCACTCCCGCGCCGACTCCCGGTGCGTCACTCGCGACATTGAACAGCCAGCACGAGCCGTACGTGAAGCGAACGTAGGCGTGTCCGCGCTCGAGAAAAAGCGACCGGTTCGCTGCGCTCAAACCCGAAAACGCGTGCCCCGCCGCGTCGCCGACGGGATACGCTTCCGTCTCCACGATTCGCCCACTCAAGCGCCCGCGCGGCAGGTCGTGTACGAGCATCTTGCCGATCAGGTAGCGCGCGAGCTTCACGGTGTCGACCGGCAATTCCGCGCGCCGAAGGCGCCGGACACGCTGCGCTTGTCTGCTTGGCATGGGCTCGTGCCTCGGGTTACATTGACCCGCTGAGTGCGATCTGTGGCTCGAATGTTTTACCACAGCTCCGAGGAGCCCTCATGCCCGCAACCTGCCAGCACGTCAAAGAAATCCGAAAGGTGACGCCCAGCTCCAAAGGATGCGAGGAATGCCTGAAGGTGGGCGACACCTGGGTGCACCTCAGGCTGTGCCTCACCTGCGGGCACGTGGGATGCTGCGACAGCTCGAAAAACAAGCACGCGACGAAACATTTCCACGCCGTGCGTCATCCGATCATGCAATCTACCGAGCCGGGCGAAGACTGGCGATGGTGTTACATCGACGCCATGATGGTGGAATAGCAGCCGCTCTTTGAAAGAGCGCGTATGTCCATTTGCAAATAGGAGTCGCTATGACTCAAGAAGGGGCCGTGCCGGCGCTATCCAAAGATGAGGCGTGGCCCGCTCTGCCGCTCGCCGAATGGGAAGCCACGCGCGCGACCCTGCATATGTGGACCCAGATGGTCGGCAAGCTGCGTCTGGCGCTCAGCCCGCTTGTGAATCACTGGTGGGAGGTGCCGCTCTACGTGAGCGCGCGCGGCCTCACGACGTCGCCAATTCCCTACCGCCTCGGCATTTTCGAGGCCGAGTTCGATTTCATCGCTCACGTGCTGAAGTTCACCACGAGCCGCGGCGAAACGAAGACGATCCCTCTCGCACCGCGAAGCGTGGCCGATTTCTACAAAGAGTTCCTCGCAACCCTCGCGGCGCTGGGGATCGAGGCGCGCATCTGGCCCATGCCGGTCGAAATCCCCGATCCGATCCGCTTCGATCAAGACACCACGCACGCGTCGTATGATCCGGAGTACGCGAACCGCTTTTGGAGGATTCTCGTTACGGTCGATGCGATTTGCAAGGAATTCCGCGCGCGATTCATCGGGAAAGCGAGCCCCGTGCATTTCTTTTGGGGGAGCTTCGACCTGGCGGCGACGAGATTTTCCGGCCGGCGCGCGCCTGAGCGCCCGGGCGCCGACCGAATGACGCGGGAAGCCTATTCGCACGAAGTGACCAGCACAGGTTGGTGGCCGGGAAACGGCGGATTTGACGCGCCGATGTTCTACGCCTACGCCGCTCCCGCGCCGCCAGGATTCAGCACCGCTACAGTGCGTCCGGCGCAGGCGTTCTATCACGCGAAGCTCGGCGAGTTCCTGCTGCCCTACGACGACGTGCGCCGCGCGACCGATCCCAGAAGCATGCTGCTGGAGTTCATGCAGAGCACCTACGAGGCCGGCGCGAACCTCGGAAACTGGGACCGCGCGGCGCTCGAACGGCAGTCCTAGCGCGACAGCGCTCTTCGAGCACTCCTGATTCGATTTGCAAAAGATTGCGCGATGCCGCATCATGCTGTACTTCGTTCCAACCGCGCGTCGCTCAGGTGAAGCGAGCGCATAACGCGCGCCGGCACGGGATTCTTTGAATTCACGCAGGATCTCACGGCGCGACGCTCATCGAACGAACCAGGGGGAAATTGAATGCGCAGGCCCGCGAGTATCGCTCCGCCAAAAGGAAAACTGGGGGTGTTGACTCCCGGAATGGGAGCCGTCAGCACCACGTTAATGGCGGGTGTCGATCTCGTGCGTCGGGGCGAGTCCGTCCCGGTCGGCTCGCTCACGCAGATGGGCACGATCCGCCTGGGCAAGCGAACCGAAGGGCGCGTCCCCAAAATCAAGGACTTCGTCCGGCTCGCCGAGCTTGACGACCTGGTGTTCGGCGGATGGGACGTCTTTCCAGACGATGCGTATCAGGCGGCCGCAAAGGCGGGCGTGCTCGACATGAAGGACCTCGCGAAGGCGAAGAAGTTCCTCAAGACGATTCGGCCGATGAAGGCCGCCTTCGACCAGAACTACGTAAAAAAGCTTCAGGGCCCGAACGTCAAGAAGGGCAAGAACAAGTTCGATCTCGCCGAACAGCTTCGCCAGGACATTCGCGACTTCAAGAAGAAAAACAAGCTCGACCGTCTTGTGATGATCTGGTGCGCGTCTACGGAAGTTTTTATGAAGCCCGAGGCGGTGCACCAGGACTTGCAGTCGTTCGAGAAGGCGATGAAGGAGAATCATCCGGCGATCGCCCCCTCGATGCTGTACGCCTACGCCGCGATCAGCGAGGGCGTGCCTTTCGCGAATGGCGCGCCGAACCTGACCGTGGACATCCCCGCGCTCGAGGACTACGCGAAGGCGAGAGAAGTGCCGATCGGCGGGAAGGACTTCAAGACCGGCCAGACGCTGCTCAAGACGGTTCTTGCTCCAGCATTCAAGGCGCGCATGCTGGGTCTGAACGGATGGTTCTCGACGAACATCCTTGGGAATCGCGACGGCGAGGTGCTCGACGATCCGGGCTCGTTCAAGACGAAGGAAGAGTCGAAGCTCGGCGCGCTCGAATACATTTTGCAGCCTAAGATTTATCCGGAACTCTACGGCAAGATTCACCACAAGGTTCGCATCAACTACTACCCGCCCCGCGGAGACAACAAAGAGGGCTGGGACAATATCGACATCTTCGGCTGGCTCGGCTACCCGATGCAGATCAAGGTCGATTTCCTGTGCCGCGATTCGATCCTCGCGGCCCCGATCGTTCTGGATCTCGCGCTATTTTTCGACCTCGCGAAGCGCGCGGGAATGCGCGGCATTCAAGAGTGGCTGAGCTTCTACTTCAAGTCTCCCATGTGCGCGCGGGAGCTCTACCCCGAGCACGACCTCTTCATCCAGTCGATGAAGCTGAAGAACACGCTGCGCTGGATGATGGGCGAGGAACTCATCACCCACCTCGGCGCCGAATACTACGACTGATTCGCCGCCCCGCGCGGCTAGCCCATCTCACGCAGTACGGCGCCCAGAAAGTGGACGAGCCGTAACTCCTCGTACAGTCCCGGCTGCTTCTTCGGGTCCACGTGCGAGAACGCCGTCGTGATCAGAACTTCACGCAACTGGCTGTCCGGCACTTCCCTTTCAAGCCACCGACTCTCCGCCGGAGGTATCACGTTGTCGTCCGCCCCGTGCAAGATGAATACGGGCACGCGCAGGTCGCTAATCTGGCCATGAGGAGAGAGCGCCGCCAGCTCGGCTCGGTCTGCCTGAATCGCGCCTAAAATCCGCTCGCGCACCACGTCGATACGGCGCGCGAGCAACGCCTCCATCGTCGCCCGGCTGGCCGGGCTGAGTTGAGCGAGCGCCTGCTCAGCCTTGTCCGGCTGCTCCCAGAGCCAATCGCGGAGCGCTTCATGCGCGGCGGACAGGTCTGCCGCCGGGAAAAACTGGTCGAGATGGGCGTAGACGAAAACCGATGCCCCATAATCGTGAGCGGGAAAAGGAATCGAGCGTCCATCCGGCAACTCTTCCTCACTCGTGGCCAGAAAACGGGACACGCGCGCGAGATCGTCGTACGCGCCCATCAGGACAAGAGCGCGCATGTGCGACGCGTAGGTCGGATTTCGCGCGGCGAGCAGCGAAAGCCCTCCTGCGAAACTCACACCCGTCACCATCACGCGGCGGCCGCCCAATCGCTGGTCAAACCAGGCCGCCGATTCGCCAATCGTCACGATCGACGCGTCATCCACGTGATAATCGGCAAGCGCATCCAGTTGCGGCGTCAGCACCGCGAATCCGCTCTCGGCAACCGCGTGGCAGAAGTTCATCAGCCGCGGCTCGTCGATTCCCAGGTGGTGAATGCCGTGCACGGCCATCAGTCCGGCAGGGTGCGCGATGCCAATCGGCAGGTAGAGGCGCCCGCGCACGGCCCCGTTGGGAGTCGGAATGCTGACTTCCTCGGTGCGCACGAGGTAGCTTTCATAGCGCAGCAGGGGGCCATCGGATTTCGGATCGACGAAGTGGGTCAGGAGCGCGTAGCTTCGCAGGTCATACCGCAGGCGGTTGAATGCAAGCCCGGCAACGAGCAGAGCCAACAACCAGATAATCCAGGATGCTCGAAGCCTTCGCGGGCGTGTTGAACGCGGCGAAAACGCAGGTTCCGCGCCGGACTGGGCCACGCCGGTAGCCATCGAAGTCTGCGCAGTCTATCACTGAGTGATGAGTTTCAGGAAATGCTGGTGGACAAACGTGTCGTCCGTCAATTCGGGATGGAATGTCGAGGCAAGGATGCGCCCCTCCTGCACGAGCACGGGATGGCCCGCGTCCTCCGCCAGCACTTCGATTCCCTTGCCCACGGATTCGATAATGGGCGCGCGGATGAACACCATCTCCAGCGGCTCTTTGCGGAGTTTCGTTTTGCCGACGCGAACGTCGCTCGCGAGCTGGCGGCCGTAGCCGTTGCGCAAGATCGAAATATCGAGCAGGCCGAGCGACGCCTGGGCGGGCCCGTGCACCTCGCGCGCCAGCAGGATGGCGCCCGCGCACGTGCCGAAAAACGCGCCGCCGTTCGCGGCGAACTGTTTCAGCTCCTCGAAAAGGCCCTCTTCGGTCAGAACTTTCAAATGCGTGCTGCTCTCGCCGCCCGGAAGGATAATCCCGTTGAGTCCGGCGAGGCCGCCGGGCAACCGCACGAACGAGTGCCCGACGCCGAGGCGGTCAAGCATCCGGGCGTGAGCTTCGTAATCACCTTGAATCGCGAGAATGCCAATCTTGATTTCACTAGCCACTAGTCACTCGCCACTAACCACTGTCCGTCGTCACCAACCGCGAGTTTGCAGCAAATCCTTTTCCTCGAGTTGGCGGACGTCGAGTCCCTTCATCGCCTCGCCGAGCTCTTCGGACGCTTCGAGCACGATCTTCGCGTCCCTGAAATGCGTGGTGGCCTTCACGATGGCGCGCGCACGCTGCGCTGGGTCGCTCGACTTGAAAATGCCCGAGCCGACGAACACCGCCTCGGCCCCCAGCTGCATCACGAGCGCCGCATCGGCAGGAGTCGCAATTCCGCCCGCCGAGAAATTCGGCACCGGCAGCTTTCCATTCTTCGCCACCCACGCGACCAATTCAAACGGTGCGCCCAGCTCCTTCGCTTCGTGCACCAGCTCTTCTTCGCCCAGCGTGGTGAGCTTCTTCATCGTCCCCACGATCGCGCGCATGTGGCGCACCGCCTCGACGATGTTGCCCGAGCCGGCTTCGCCCTTCGTCCGGATCATGGCCGCGCCTTCAGCGATGCGCCGCAGCGCTTCGCCGAGATTCCGCGCGCCGCAAACGAACGGCACCTTGTAGCCATGCTTCCATACGTGGTGCTCCTCGTCGGCCGGAGTGAGCACTTCGCTCTCGTCAATGAAATCCACCTCGAGCGCCTCCAGCACCTGCGCTTCGGCAAAATGGCCGATGCGGACCTTGGCCATCACCGGAATCGAAACGGTGTCCATGATTTCGCGGATCACGCGCGGCGCGGCCATGCGCGCCACTCCGCCCTCCTTGCGAATGTCGGATGGAACGCGCTCCAGCGCCATCACGGCGCAAGCGCCGGCGTCCTCCGCAATCTTGGCCTGCTCGGCGTTCGTGACGTCCATGATGACGCCGCCCTTGAGCATTTCCGCCAGCCCGACCTTCACGCGCCACAGATTGTTGTTCATCAGATCCATCGTCTCTTCCCCTTTTCCATTCGGTTTCACGAAGATTGCTCCGAGCGCCGAGTCACCTCGACGAAGCGGCCTTTGCCACGGGCCAGCAGCGTACCGGAAGCGTCGCGAATCTCGCCCTGCCGGATTCTGTTGCGTCCGTTTCGTTCCACTTCCCAACCCTCCACGATTAGATCCCCGCCGACCGGAACGGGTTTGATATATTCGACCGTCAACTCCGCCGTGACCGCGTAATCGTGCTGGAAGCGGCTCACTTTCGCCATCACCTCGTCGAGAAGCGTGGCGACGATCCCTCCGTGGACGAAACCGCCGCCGCCTTCGTATTCGGCGCCCAGGCGAAACATGCCCCGAATTCGCTTCGCGGCATCGTCCTGCTCGAACGTGAGCTGCATGCCGCGAGCATTCGCTCCGCCGCAGCCGAAACAATTGTTTTCGGGATTCGGCTTCAGCAGCATCGCTAAATCAGCGCCACGCGGGCGCGAAACTCATCCCGCACGCCTCGCTGCCTCTTCCGAAGCTCGGCCTTCAACAGATCGCAGAGCGTTTCGATGCCGCGCGCGATGCGCTTTTCATCGACGGCCGTGAAGCCAAACCGAAGCGTATTCGGCTGCGGATTCTGTGAATAGAAATATCGCCCCGGCAGAAACAGCACGCCGCGTTCGCGTGCATGGATCAGCAATTCGCCGGCGTCGAATCCTGCCGGTAGCGTCACCCACAGCGACATTCCGCCTTCCGTGTGGGTCCATGAAGTCTCCTCGGGCATGTGCTTCTGCAAGGCTTCTTCCATCGCTTCCAGGCGGCTGCGATAGACCTTCTTCATCTTCGCGAGGTGCCGCGTGAAATACCCTCGGCGCATGAATTCCGCCATGGCGGCTTGCGACAGCTGATCCGTGTGCAAGTCGGTTGATTGCTTCAGCAGGCGCAACCGTTCGATCGCGCTCTCGGCACCGATGCACCAGCCGACGCGAAGGCCCGGAAATGCCGTCTTTGAAAAACTATCGATCTGGATCACGTTGCCGAGAGTGTCCAGGGTTTTGAGCGACGGCACTGCATTGCCGCGCAATCGCAGCCGCGCGTAAATCGCGTCTTCGATCACGGGCACCTGATGGTGCGCGGCGAGTTCCAAAAGCCGCCTGCGCTCCGAAACGGGCAGAACCGTACCCGTCGGATTGTGAAAATCCGGCGTGATGAGAAGGAATTTGACCCGATTCTGTAGCAGGACCGTTTCGAGCGCATCCACATCGAGACCCACACGGTTCGAGCGCGACGAGTCTGCCTGCACCGGTACCGAGAGGACGCGAACACGTGCTCCCGCAAGAATGGCGATGGCTCCCGGATAGCCCGGGTTCTCCAGCGCCACGGCATCGCCGGGGCGCAGAAACGCCTTGCACACAAGATCGATCGCCTGCTGGCAGCCATCCGTGATGAGCAGCTGCTCGGGTCGGACGTTCGTGCCTTCGCTGCGAAACAGATCGATCAGCTCGCGCTTCAGCAGCTCGTAACCGTCCGTCGAGCCGAGTTGCAGTATGTGGCGGCCTTCGCCACCCAAAACGGCGTTCGCGCATCGGCGGAAATCCTCAACCGGGAAAAACTCCCCCGAGGGCCTCGCAACCGTGAAGGCGATTGCTCCGGGCGGCACGTCCGGCATCATGCGGCTCAGGCTTTCCTCCCCGCGCTCGTCGGCAAACAGCGCTTCCCACGGCATCGCGCCGCCATTTCCGTTCGAACGCGGCGGAGGCGAGAACTGCTTCACAGGCGTTCCGCAGATGAACGTGCCGCGCCCCACGTGACCTTGGATGAGTCCTTCCGATTCGAGCTCCGCATAAGCGTTTGCGACCGTCGTGCGGTGCACGCCGAGCTGTCCGGCGAGCTCGCGGCTTGCTGGGATGCGGTCGCCGGTGCGGAGCTCGCCGGAGTGAACGAGCGCGCGCAATTGATCGCGCAGCTGCACATACAGCGGAATGTGGCTCTCAGGCTGAAGGTGTAGTGGCAGCATTGGCTCCCTCCTACAGGCCAATATAGAGTACATCTACGGGCCGTAAAGAGCCAAATTGGACGCAGTAGATCCTTCGAAGTGGTGGCAATTTTGGCGTCTTAAACGCCACTGAATGGCGTCTAAACGCTGACAAAATGCCGTTATTCGCTGAAGAGTTTTGACTGTGCTTCGAGCACCGCGCGGATGTCCCGGGTGGCTCGCGGAGAGCGTCGCGCCACCCCTACAACACCCAGCACCTTCATCTCGCTCAGGGCCGACCGCGGAATGAACATGTGCAGCACATTGCCGTGCAGGTCAGGCGGCGTGAGCCGCACGCCCGTGTCGAGCAAATCCAGGAGGTTGTTCGCGACGATCCCTTCCATCGCGTCCTCGTCGCGGAACCGCAGGCGCACCCACAGGCCGTCCAGTTTCGGGCGGCTTAGAAACGTCTTCCGCTCCGGCTCGAAGGGATCCTTGAATTCGCGCACGAAGTAGACGGACTTCACGTCTGCCAGTGGCATCGACTTTTGCTCGCCGTCCAAGGTCAGCAAATCGATCATCTCGGCGGATCCGAGCGTCGCCGGGTTAAGGTAGCCCTTGACGGCAGAGCGGTTCAGCAGGAGGACGACCACCTTCTTGTGCGTCGAGGCTGGGGCGCGGCTTTTCACGTCTGAACTGCCTTTTCGGGGAGGATGTTGCTATATCCCCGCAGACTATGTTATCTTCGTCAACGGTTTTGTCAACTTATTGCTGCTTAAAGGGTTAGCAGCGGAGTCCCATCGATAGACAGCAAAAGACAGATACTAAGATCGGCCTCCGTTGTAGCCTTCGTCACTGTTATCAGCCGGATTTGCGGATACTTACGCGATCAACGAGTGGCTCTCCTTCTCGGGACTTCGCCCGCCGCCGACTCCTTCGTCCTAGCGTTTCGGATACCCAACCTGTTGCGTCGCATGACGGGGGAGGGGTCGCTCGGTGCGTCGTTCATTCCCGTGTTCACGGGATATCTGCGCAACAATCCTCGCCGGGAAGCCTGGGCGTTTGCTCAGAAGATGTTTTGGGACATGGCTGTCCTTCTCGCCGTCGTGACGGCTCTCGGCGTCGTGTTCTCGAAACAGGTGATCGGCATCTACGCGATTCTCGGCGGCAACCACGTCGCGTGGGACCTGGCAATTTATTTGAATCGGATCATCTTCCCGGCAATTTTTTTCATCGCGCTTGCGGGAGTGGCGACCGCTATCCTGCACAGCTTCCGTGTGTTTGCACTCCCGGCCGCGACGCCGATATTCTTCAACCTCGCACTCATCGCATGTTCGTTCGGCGTGGCATACCGGCCGATTCTCCGCTGGGCGCCTTCGGCTTACCAGAGCCCAGGTGTGGCTCTGGCCGTGGGCGTTCTGATAGGCGGCGTCGTGCAGTTGGCGATGCAGATTCCCGCGCTCGTCCGCCGAGGAATGAGCTTCAAGCCCGAGCTTTCTCTGTCGAATCCTGGCATCCAGAAAATCGCCCGGCTGACGGGTCCGGCCTTCTTCGGTATGGGTGTCTATCAGGTCAATCTCTTCGTGGACACGATTTTCGCTGCGGCGCCCCAGATGCCCTCCGGCAGCATCACCTCGCTCTATGTGGCGGACCGCGTGATGCAACTGGTCCTCGGAAGTTACGCCATTGCCATGTCCACCGCTCTCCTGCCGACCATGTCCCAACAACTGGCGGAGGGCAAACGCGACGAAATGAAGCAGACGTTCGGCTTTTCGCTGCGGATCGTCTCGTTCATCACGATTCCGGCGGCCGTGGGGCTGATTCTGCTGCGCCGTCCGATCATTCAGGTTCTTTTTCAGCACGGGCAATTCGCCGCGGAGTCCACGTCGCTGACGGCCCACGCGCTGCTCTATTATTCGCTCGGCCTGCCGGCGTTTGCGGCGATCAAGCTGATCACGCCGATGTACTACTCGACGCAGGACACGATGACGCCCGCTCGCGTGGGAGCTTACGCGCTGGGCATGAATATCGCGCTGAACGCGGTGTTTCTTATCTTCTTCGTCCGCACGCTTTCGAACGGAGGCCCGGCGCTGGCGAGTTCGCTCGCCGCCTATTTCAATTTCGGGGCTCTGTTTCTCCTCTTCCGCAAACGCTACGGGCGGATGGGAGCGCGCGCGCTGGCAGGATCGCTCGGCAAGATCGGAGTTTGTGCCGCAGCGATGGCAGCAGCGTCGTACGGAGCCGTTCGATTTTCTCATCTCGCAGTCGCACAACATCTGCTCGCCCAAGCCGGGATGCTGGCCGCGATCATTCTCGGATCGGCAGCGGTGTATTTCGGCCTTGCGTGGCTGCTGCGGTGTGAAGAGCTGTCCGAGTTTTTTCTGTTGCTCCGACGGGGCGAGCCGGCAGCGGCAACCGTCGCCGAAACAGGAGGCTAGCAGCTTGCCGGAGGACTGCGGCGCGGCGTACGCACAGGCCGGTCGCGGGAAACGAAGCCGAGGACCAGGAAATTGGAAGCTGAGATTCGCACATTTCTGAACTGCCTGCGGGTCGAAAAAGGCCTGGCGGACAATACGGTCCACGCGTATCGCCGCGACATCGCCAAGTTCGCGGTATTCGCGGGCGCGCGCAAGCTCACTACGAAGGAAGTGCGGCGCGGCGACATCGTCGACTTTCTCGGCTCGTTGTACCGCAGGGGCCTCGACAGCCGCTCGGTTGCGCGGCATCTCGTCACCGTCCGCAATTTCTTCCGCTTCGCGCTCATCGAGGGATACATCGACGACGATCCCGCCGCCACGATCGAATCGCCGAAGTTCCGCCAGAGCCTGCCGGACTTCCTGAGCCTCGAAGAGGTCGATCGACTCCTTCGGCAGCCCGACACGAAATCGACTCTCGGCTTGCGCGATCGCGCCATGATTGAGCTGCTGTATTCCTGCGGGCTGCGAGTCTCTGAACTTTGCGGTTTGAGCGTTTCAGACTTGGAGACGGAAGCCGGCTGTCTGCGGTGCATCGGCAAAGGCGACAAGGAGCGGCTCGTTCCTGTGGGACGGCAGGCGATCGAAGCGGTTCGGGAGTATCTCCGCGCGAGCCGGCCAAAGCTGCTGCGCGAGGGTTCGTCGCCGGACCTTTTTCTGAATCAAAGGGGCCGCAAGATGGACCGCATCACATTCTGGAAGACGCTCGCAGGCTACGGCCGCAAGGCGGGGCTCAGAAAGGCTCTCACGCCGCACATGCTCCGCCACAGCTTTGCAACGCACTTGCTCGATCGCGGGGCCGATCTCCGCTCCGTGCAGATGATGCTGGGCCATTCGGACATCTCGACGACGCAGATTTACACGCACGTGGTCGAGGAGCGGCTCAAGCAGGTGTACAAGGCGCATCACCCGCGCGCCTGAAATAATTTGCGGGGCCAGGCGAATAGGAGCACCACCGCATGCCCGATTACATGTACTTGCTGGAAAGCAGACTCTCTCCCGAGCAACGAGCGGCGCTCGAACGCGTCCAGGAACTGTCGCGCTCGCAGGACGTTAACGTGTACCTCACGGGAGGTGCCATCCGCGATCTTATCTCCGGCCAGCCGATCCGCGACCTCGATTTCACGGTCGAAGGCAATCCGGTTCGCATGGTGCGGGAGCTTGAAAAAGGCGGCGCCCGCGTCACGTGGGAAAGCGAGAAGCTGCGCCACTACGAGATGATCTTCGCGGGCGACGCGGACGGCTCGATTTCCGCGGCCCGCGATGATGTGTACGAACGCCCCGGCGCAAAGCCCGAGTACCGTTTCGCCGGCATCATGGAAGACCTGCGCCGGCGCGATTTTTCGATCAACGCCATCGCCATCTCGCTCAACACGCAATCGCGCGGACTTCTTCTCGATCCCACCAACGGCCTGGCGGACCTCGAGCGGCAGGAGGTGCGCGCGCTTTCGATTCACGCGTTTACGAACCAGCCCGTGCGGCTCCTTCGCATCCTGCGCTATTGCGCCCGGATGGGATGCAAGATGGAATCGCGCACGCAGGAATGGTTCGAGCTCGCGATGGAGCGCGGCCTCCAGCAAAATATCGAGGGCGCCGACGCCGGCCATGAGGTTCGCGCGCTCGCGCGCGACGACAATCCAACCGCCACGCTCAAGCAGTGGGAAGCGCGTGAACTTCTCGCCGTGCTGCACCCCAAGCTCCAGCGCCGCAAGCCGGACTACGACCGCCTCAACAAATTAGCCCGTGTGCGCGGCAATTTTCTCGCTGCGGGGATACGTCCCCGCGTGCCGGTGGCCGTGACGCGCTACATCTTCGGCAAGCTAAAGGCCCGCGAGGCCGCTGCGGCTTTGCGACATTTGGAGTTTCGCACCGCCGAAGTGGACGCGATCGCGCATCTTGTTCCTGAAGCCCAGAAAATCGTCAAAATCCTCCGCAGCCGCAAGACGAATTCGGCTCGGGACGCCTATTTCTATCTGGCTTCGGTGCCTCCCGAGATGCTCGTTTTCATCGAAGTGGAGCTGCCCAATCCGCGCGCCGTCTCGAAAATTCGCAATTACGTCCAGAAATGGCGGCCGATGCGTCTCGCGCTGCCCGTGGCGGAACTCGACGCGCTGGGCGTAGCGCGCGGCCCGAAGTTCGACAAAATTCTGGAACAGATTTTCGAGATGCAGCTCCGCGGCAAGGCTCGCTCCCCGGAGGACCGGACGAAGGCGCTTCGTTCCCTTGCTGGAATCAAGGAAGAGCCGAAGAAAAAAGAGGAGAAGGTAAAGAAGAAGCACAAGGAAACGGAAACCGCTGCTCCACCCGCGCCCGAGGCCAAGCAGGGCGCCAAGCCACCGCGCCCAGCCGTTCCGGCGCAGACGCCTCCGCCGGCAAAGCCCGAGGCAAAGCCGGGCCGTGCGGCCGCCGCTGCCATCGGCGCAAGAGCGCAGGCCAAGCATGAAAAGTCAGCCGCCGCACACCGGGCGGCCCAGCAGCACACGCGGACCGCGCCCTCCAAATCGAAGGCGCGGCCGGCAAAAAAGTCCCGCGGCAGATAGCCGGCCCTTCGGGGCACGCTCGCAACTGCCGCTCCCATGATCTTGAATCGCCAGCGACGCGTCCGGGTTCCCGTCAAAGACCTCGGGAAGTTTCTCGCGCGAGCGAGCCGGGTGCTGCGCCTGCCCCCCGGGTCGCTCACGGTCTGCCTGGTCACGGACGCGGAAATCGCTCGCTGGAATCGCGGCTACCGCGGCAAGCAAGGTCCCACCGACGTCCTCTCGTTTCCGGCCGTGGCAAAACCCAGCAGGGGCGCAACAAAACGGAAGTACGAGAGCTCCCTCAAGCGCCGGGGCGATTTCCCGGTTCCTCGTTCCTCCGCCTCTTATCTCGGCGACATCGCGATCGCCCCGGCGGTGGCCCGCCGCTATGCGCGCCGGTTCGACCGGACTTTTGACGAAGAGATGCGCATCCTGATCGTTCATGGCATGCTTCACCTGATGGGGTACGATCACGAAACGGACACCGGCCAGATGGACCGCCGCGAGCGCCGGGTTCGCCACCGACTGGGACTAGCCTGATCCATGGCGATTCTTCTCTATACGCTGGGTGTCCTCGTGCTGACGGCGGGGCTCGTCGTCGCCTCGTATCTGGATCGCATCTACCGCGAACTGGGCCGCGTTTCGACCGGGCGCGTCCACGAACACCTCGACGTATTCGAATCGGAGATCGAGCCGCGCCTGAAAATAGATCGCGGCCGCGCCGGGCTGGCGTTCAGCCTGCTCGCGCGGTTGTGGCTTGTGCTCGTCGCCACCCTCACGGCGCTCGGCATCGCTTACTTCGAGCCCGACAGGTGGCAAGCCGCGCTGCAAATTGTTTTGTTCCTCGGCACCGAAGTCGTGCTCGCCATGCAGCTCCTTCCGTTGCTCCTGCTTGCGGGCACCCGTGGCCGCTGGATATCGCCTTTCCTGCCTCCCGTGCGATTGATCGTCTGGCTGATGTGGCCGATTCTCGCGGTTTTGGAACTCGCGATTTCGGTGCTGCGGATTTCGGAAGAGGAGCAGAGCAAGCCCGTCAAGGAGCAGCAGGCGATCGAGGCGCTCGTCGATGCCGCGACGGAGGGAGGGATCATCGAGCAGGACGAAGCTCGGTTGATCGAGCAGGTGGTCGAATTCGGCGACAAGCGCGTGCGCGACGTGATGACGCCGCGGCCCGACGTCATCACCATCTCGGCCAAGGCCACGCTCGAGGAACTCCGCGAGCGGGTGGTGGAAACGAAGTTCTCGCGGCTGCCCGTCTATGAAAAATCGCTCGACGACATTGTGGGCATCGTCATGGCGCGCGACATGCTCGAAGTTCCCGACCGCGACGCCGGCCGCCGCACCGTGCGCGAACTCATGCGGCCCGCGCTGTTCATCCCCGAGATGAAATTCGGCTCCGAACTGCTGAAGGAGATGCAGCGCAAGAACCAGCAGATGGCGATCGTGATCGATGAATACGGATTGCTCGCCGGAGTCGTCACTGTGGAAGACCTGATCGAAGAGATCGTTGGCGAAATCGGAGAAGAAGACCGCCGGCCCGCGCCCGACGTGGTTCGCGAAAGCGGCGGCGCGATGGTCCTGCGGGGCAGCGTGCCGGTGGACAAAATCGGCGATCTTTTTGGCGTGCAGCTCGAAGCCGCCAAGCAACACTCGGACGCGACGACCGTCGCCGGGCTGCTGAACGGCGTTGCCGGCCACGTTCCCAAGACGGGCGAGCTGGTTGAATTCGACGGCTTGCGATTCGAGGTTCTGGAAGCCAACCAGCGCAAGGTCCTGCGCGTGCGTGTGCGCCGCACTATGGCGGATTCTGCCTCTTCGGCGCGCAGCGTTTGACGCCCTGCCGACGGTGTTTAGTGCGAGAACTGACGCCTAGCCCGACACTCCGCGCAAGCGGGCGACCTCTTCGCGAAGTTCGCGCAACTCCTTCTGCAAGTCAGGCAAACGGTTGAAGACAGCGACCGACTTTCGCCACGCGAGATTGTCCATCGCCGGGTAGCCGGAATAGATCGCGCCGGGAGGTACGTCCGAGGGGATTCCGCTCTTGGCCGTGACCGTGGCGCCATCGCCGATGGTGAGGTGCCCGGCCGCGCCAACGCCTCCTGCGAGAATGCAGCGATTCCCCACGTGCGTCGTGCCGGCAAGTCCCACCTGGCCGCAAAGCAGAGTGTCCTCGCCGACCTTGCAGGCGTGGCCGACCTGCACGAGATTGTCGATCTTCGTGCCGCGGCCGATGTGTGTTTCGCCGACCGTGGCGCGGTCGATAACGCTCTGCGCTTGAATCTCGACATCGTCTTCGATCACGGCGATTCCTGCCTGGCGCATCTTGTGCCAGCGGCCGCTCGCTTCGCGCGCGAAGCCGAAGCCGTCGCTGCCGACGACGACTCCGTTCTGAAGCAGCACGCGATTGCCGATACGGCAGTCTTCGCGCACGCATGCGTGCGCGTGGGCAAAGAAATCGTCGCCAATGTGCGCGCCGCGATAGATGGAGACAAAGCTGTGCAGCACGGCGTTCGCGCCGATTTCGACATCTTCGTCAACGAAACAATAGGGGCCGATGTGAGCGTTTGCGCCAATCTTCACGGATTTTGCGACTACGGTCGTAGCATGCACGCCGGGCGCGTAGCGTGGCGACGGATGAAACAGCTCGATTGCCCGCGCGAAATCAAGATAGGGATTCGCCGAGCGCAGTGCGGCGATGCGCGGGCGGTCCTCATTAGGCGCGATCAGGATCGCCGAAGCGCGTGTCGTCTCGAGCGCCGGGCGGTATTTGCGGTTGACGAGAAACGTCAGCTCGCCGGATTGCGCCTCCTCGATCCCGGCGACACCTGTGATTTCGAGTTTCTCATCGCCCTCGACGGCGCAGCCGAGTGCTTTGGCGATTTCTCCCAATTTCATGACGGTCTCCTCGTGGCGGATGGATGGACAAGCTGCAAGTTAACAGTAGAAAGTTGAAAGTTCAAAGGAAACGGCGTGGGCCGGTGGGTTGGTTTCCGATCGGCGCGTTTATCAGGACCTGCTGGGTTTATACTCCGGACCAACATAGCGCCCACAAGTTCGGCCCAACGAAAGAGCACGGTCGGCGGCTGGTCCGGCACCGACGGGAGGATCACCTTGCACGACTGGAGAAATTCTGTAAAAGGGGTCCTTATAGGTACAGTAGTGGGAATCGCGTTCGGACTCGGGGGATTCCTCTTCGCGGAGATTCCCGGGACTCATGCAATGGGCCCAGTAATGTTCTTTCTTGTCCCGTTCGCCGCCGGATTCGCCATCGCGACGGTCACCCACGGAGCGCAGCGGATATCCGCAGCAGCGCTTCTTGCAATGCTTGGTTCACTCGGCGTGTTGATCGCTACACACATGGAGACTCCGCTATGCGCGGTGCTCGCGCTCCCTTTCCTGTTCGTCGGCCTCATGGTCGGTGTGGCACTCGCGTACCTGTTTCAGAGCATCGCCAAGCTTAAGGGCAGCGGGGACACGATGAAATCGATTGTCTTTTTGTCGGTGCCGCTCCTCGTGTTTGCGGGCCATCGAGTTGAATTGTCTACTCTCACTCACCCTCGCCAGGAAGCCGTTACGTCGTCCATCTGGATTGCGGCAGAACCCGACCGAGTTTGGGCCGATCTTCAGTCGTTCGACAGCCTAACAGGTGAAAAGCCTGTCTTGATGTATATCGGGCTCCCCATACCCGTCCGGTGCACAATGCAAGGAAGCGGCCAAGGGGCAAAGCGGACTTGCTATTTTGACCGCGGCTATATCGAAGAAACTGTCACTGAATGGCTACCGCCGAGCCGGATGCGCTTGGCGATCGACCGCACGAATATGCCGGGACGCCACTGGCTTGGGTTCGAAGATGCGGAATACGATTTGCGCGAGTACGCCGGCGGGACGGTCCTGACCCGCAAGACGACCGTCATCTCCAACCTATATCCCGCGTGGTATTGGCGGCGCTTTGAACGCTGGGGTGTCGCCAGCGAACACGAGTACATATTGGGCGACGTCGCACTCCGTTTGAAGAACTAGGCACGCGATAAGCCGGATTATCGGAAACTGCTCCCTTGCCCGCACGGCGGCATTTGAGTCGCACCCTTCTACTTACCCAGGAGCTGCCGGACGATGACGAGGCGCTGAATTTCGCTGGTGCCTTCGTCACTGTGCAAAGTTTGACGTCGGGGTAATGTTTCTCCGTCGGGCGGTCCGTAGTGAAACTTGAGCCGCCACACCTTCAAGAGTGGTGATTCAACCTTTAGCGCTTGTGCGTCTGCGCGTAGTCGATGGCGAATTGCTTGAGCGACGGACTCATCGCGCCCAGCGAAGTCGCTTCCTTTGCCGCGCGTTCGACGTCCCAATGATCCACCACCATCCGCTTGATGAACCACATCGTGGCCGCGCGGCCGCCGCCCGCACAGTGAATGAATGCCGGCTCGCTGCCCTTCGCGGTGATCGCGTCGAGAAACTTGTCCGCCGCCGCCGGATCGGGCGCGGCGCCATTGAAGGGGACGCTGTAGTAGCGAATGTCGGCGGCTTTCGCGGCAGCGGCCTCTGCTTCGAGGTCCGCGCCGGGCTCGCTGGCTTGCCGCAGATTGATGATCGATACAAAACCCATCTTCTTGATTTCGGGTACCACCTGGGCTTTGATCGCACCGGCGCAGGCGACCGTGGTCTCGATGCGATGGAAGTTGGTGATGCCGTCCACCGTCTCCGAGGTCACCTCCTGAGCACGAGCCGGTGCCGCTGCGATCCACGCGCTCGCGATCAAACCCGCGGCGATCAGAAATTGTGATTTCATGGCAGTCCTCCTCTGACGGATGCGACTATCCTACCTTGAGGGAGCAGACTTCGCGAATTTTCATCAGCGCTACTGCTTGCCGAGGAGCTGGCGGGCGATGACGAGGCGCTGCATTTCGCTGGTGCCCTCGCCGATGGTGCAGAGTTTTACGTCGCGGTAATACTTTTCAGCCGGGTAGTCCTTGGTGAAGCCGTAGCCACCGTGAATTTGCACGGCTTCGTTCGCCACGCGCACAGCAACTTCTCCGGCATAGAGCTTGGCCATGCTGGATTCGCGCGTGAAGCGCACGGCGTCGTCGCCCGCGGCGCCCGCAGCAATGGCGCGGTCGGCCAGCCATGCGGCGCGATAGGTCAGCAGGCGCGCGGCCTCGATCTGCGTGGCCATGTCGGCCAGCTTGAACTGGATGGCCTGAAAATCCGAAATCACTTTGCCGAACTGCTTTCTCTGTTTCGCGTAGCGCAGAGAGCATTCGTACGCCCCCTGCGCCATCCCCAGGCCAAGCGACGCGATCGAGATGCGGCCTCCGTCGAGGATTTGCAAGCTGTTGATGAATCCCTCACCTTCCGCGCCCAGGAGATTTTCAGCCGGGACGCGGCAATCGGTGAACACGACCTCGCTTGTGTCGCTGGCGCGCAGGCCGAGCTTGTTTTCTTTCTTGCCGGGGCGGAAGCCGGGAGTTCCCTTCTCGATGATGAACGCGGAGATGCCGTGGTGTTTTTTCGACGCGTCGGTGACGGCCATTGCGACGCAGATGTCAGCGTGGCGACCGTTGGTGACAAACGTCTTTGCGCCGTTGAGTACCCACGCGCCGTCTTTTCTTGTGGCTGCGGTGCGGGTGCCGCTGGCGTCAGACCCCGCCTCAGGCTCCGTGAGCGACCAGCAGCCGAGCTTCTTGCCCTGCGCCAGAGGAACGACGTACTTCATTCTTTGCGCTTCGGTGCCGAACTTGAAGATGTGATTCGTGCAGAGGGAATTGTGCGCGGCGACGATGATGCCGATCGAGCCATCCACGCGCGAGAGCTCCTCGATGATGATCGCGTATTCGAGGTAGCCCATTCCGGCACCGCCATGTTTTTCAGGGAATATGGCGCCCAGAAAGCCCATCCCGGCGAGCTTGGGAATGATTTCCGATGGAAACTGCGAGGCTTCGTCCCACTCCATCACGTGCGGCGCGATTTCGCCTTCGGCAAATTCGCGGACGGTGCGGCGAAGATGTTGCTGTTCGTCAGTGAGCGAGAATTCCACGATTCCTCGCGTAAGAACGCGTTTCTCGATGGCCCGTTCAAGTTATACCACGAGGGTTACGGGTCGAAAGGCAGCGCGGCGGTGGATGAGCTCAGATGAATACGGATGAACTGCCCCTTCCGCGCTGGCGGGGGCTATAGGGCTAAAGACGCGACGCCGGAGCGGCGTCCAACGGCGCGGAGGACGAGATCGGCGAGCGCGCGGATCAGGAGCGGCGAATCGTTGAGCGCGGGCATCATGTAAAAATCATGGATGCCGAGCGATTCGGCCTGTTCGCGCGCTTCGATATTGATCTCGTGCAGCGTCTCGATATGCTCGGTGAGGAAGGAAATGGGAATCACGAGCATGCGCTTGACGCCTTCGCCCGCCATTTTTTCGATGGTGCCGGTGAGGAACGGCTGTAGCCACTTTTGCGGGCCGACCCTGCTCTGGTAGCAGAGGACGTGCGGGTTCGGCCAGGCTCCGAGCTCCCGGATCAGGCGAACCGTCGCCTCGATGTGCTGCGGATACGGATCGCCTTTTTCCAACAGCGCCATCGGGAGACCGTGCGCGCTGAACACGAGGTGGACTTCCTCCGGGCGCGGAAGCTGTTTGAGGACGCTGTCGACCCGCTCCACAATCCCTGCGACGTAGTCCGGATGATCAAAAAAATGATCCACGAGCCGAACCGGCACCTGAGGCTTGTAGAGGCGATTCCACTCCTTCAGGCTGCTGCCCGTGGTTGCAAAGGAATGGTGCGGGTAGAGCGGCAAGAGGACGAGCTCGTCAAAGGGGGCGCTTTCAAGCTCCGCAATCGCGTCTTCGGTATTCGGATGCCAGTAGCGCATCGCCACAATCGTGCGAGCGGAGATGTGCGGGCGAAGCGCGGCTTCGAGCGCCCTCCCCTGCTGTTCCGTCAAGCGGCGAATCGGCGAACCACCTCCGATCTCGGCGTAGCGCAGGCGGACCTTTTTCGAGCGCGTCGTCGAGATCAGCTTTGCGAGCGGCTTGCGCGCAAGGAACGAGCCCGGAAAATTGATGATGTCCGGATCGCGGAACAGATTGTATAGAAACGGCTCCACGGCGGCCTGCGTGTCGGGACCGCCCAACTGGAACATGACGACGGCGATCTTCTTTGCGGCTGGCATGGCGGCGTCCACCAAAGATTAAGATGCCACAAGACAAGCGCCCCGCACCACTAAAACCGCGTTTCCGCTCGGGAGTATTCTTCGGCGAATCATCCGGCCGGTGCCATATTGACGCCTCCGGCGAATATGTCTACATTCTTACAGTGCCCGTCAAAAAAGTTCAGGTCGGCCAGGTTTGGAAGCAAACCGATAGCGGCGATTCCTTTCTAATCACCAAGATCTACAGCGAGGCGCTGACCACCTACGCTGTCCTGCGCAAGACGGGCGCCGAGGAGGAGGCGCCAATCCGCGTGAAGGTTCACCACACGCCTTCCTCGGCAGATCTCCCCGGATTCACGTTCGCCCAGCAGTCCGACGACTTCTAGCCCCCGGTCTCTTGAATTCACAGGCCGCGGTTCGCTGTTTGCGACGGCAGAGGTTTGCGTACACGATTCCGTGAAGGTGGTTTAGAATGGGTTCGCATGGCGTCCTCGAGTTCGTCCAACTTCGTACATCTGCATCTACACACGGATTACTCTCTTCTCGACGGCGCCTGCGAAATCGGCGAGCTGACCGCCGAAGCGGCGCGCCGCGGGATGCCGGCCGTTGCCGTGACGGATCACGGCAACCTTTTCGCCGCCGCGAATTTCTACCACCAGGCCACTACGCACGGCGTGAAGCCGATCATTGGCTGCGAAGTCTACGTCGCGCCGGATAACCACAAGAATCGCGGCGCCGAAGCCGAACGCTCGAATCACCTGGTCCTGCTGTGCGAAAACGACGAGGGCTACCGCAACCTCATTCAGCTCGTCTCGACGGGATACCTCGACGGTTTCTACTACAAGCCGCGCGTGGATCACGATCTGCTCGCACAGCACAGCAAAGGGCTGATTGCGCTCTCCGCGTGCCTGCGCGGTGAAGTGGCCGACGCGCTGGTTGCCGAAAAATACGATCAGGCGCGCGCGAACGCCTACCGCCTGCGCGACATCTTCGGCAAAGGAAGTTTCTTTCTCGAAGTGCAGGACCAGGGCCTCGAAATCGAGACTCGCATCAACCGCGATCTCGTCAGCCTGTCGCGCGAAACCGGCATCCCGCTCGTCGCCACGAACGACACGCACTACCTGACCAAGTCGGACGCTCACGCGCAGGAAGTCCTGATGTGCATTCAGACGGGCAAGACGATGAGCGACACTCAGCGGATGAAGTTCGCAACCGACCAGTTCTACTTCAAAACCGCCGAGGAAATGGCGCAGGTGTTCCGCGAGATTCCCGACGCCGTCTCGCGCACCGTCGCAATCGCCGAGCGCTGCAACGTGAAAATCCAGCGGGTAAGCAATCCGTTCCCCGAATTCAAGGTTCCCGAAGGCCATTCCACCGATTCCTATTTCGAGAAAGTCGTCCGCGAGGGCTTCGTTTCGCGCGCGCCGCTGCTCGAACGCCTTGCGAGAGAAAACCAGCTCCGCCATCCGCTCGCCGAGTACGAGCGCCGCCTTTCCGCCGAAATCGAGATGATCAAGAAGATGCGCTTCGCCGGCTACTTCCTGATCGTCTGGGATTTCATTCGCTACGCCCGAGCGCAGGGCGTGCCCGTCGGGCCCGGCCGCGGCTCCGCGGCGGGGAGCCTGGTCAGCTACGCGCTGCACATCACCGACGTAGATCCGCTGCAATACGACCTGCTCTTCGAGCGCTTCCTCAACCCGGAGCGCGTGTCCATGCCCGATATCGATATCGACTTCTGCATGCGCCGCCGCGGCGAAGTGATCGACTACGTCCGCCGTACCTACGGCGAGAAAAGCGTCGCGCAGATCATCACGTTCGGCACCATGGCAGCGAAAGCCGTCTTGAAGGACGCCGGACGCGCCCTCGACATGCCCTACGGCGAAGTGGACAAGATCGCGAAAATGATTCCCACGACGCTGAATATCGAACTCGAGGACGCCCTCAAGCAAACGCCTCAGCTCGAATCCTTACGAAAAACGGACGAGCGCGTGAAAGAGTTGGTCGAAGTGGCGCTGCGCCTCGAAGGCCTCGCGCGCCACGCCTCCACGCACGCCGCCGGAGTGGTGATCTCTCCGCAGCCGCTCACGGAAATCGTCCCTCTCTACAAATCAAGCAAGGATGAAATCACGACGCAGTACGACATGAACGCGCTCGAGCGCATCGGCCTTCTGAAAATGGATTTCCTCGGCCTGACGACGCTCACCGTGCTCGACGACGCCGTCCGGCTGATCCAGCAGAATCGCGGCGTCACCATCGATCTGCCCACGCTGCCGCTCGACGATGCTCCGACCTACGCCCTCTTCGCCCGCGGCGACACCACGGGCATCTTCCAATTTGAGTCGCACGGCATGCGCGACATCCTGAAACGCTATCAGCCAACGCGCCTCGAAGACCTCACCGCCCTCAACGCGCTCTACCGGCCCGGCCCGATTCAGGGCGGAATGATCGACGACTTTATCGGCCGCAAGCACGGGAAGAAGAAAGTCACTTACGATCTGCCGGAGCTGGAGGAGATTCTTTCCGAGACCTGGGGCGTGATCCTCTACCAGGAACAGGTGATGCAGATCGCGAACCGCCTGGCCGGCTTCTCTCTCGGCGATGCGGACCTGCTCCGCCGCGCCATGGGGAAGAAAAAGCCCGAGGAGATGGCCGCGCAGCGCGAGAAATTCCTCACCGGCTGCCACGCGCACAAGGTGCCGGCGAAGAAGGCCGAAAAAATCTTCGACCTGATGGCCGAGTTCGCGGGATACGGCTTCAACAAGTCCCACTCCTGCGCCTACGCCCTGCTCGCGTACCAGACGGCCTGGCTCAAGACGCATTATCCGGTCGAGTTCATGGCCGCGATGCTCACGTCGGAAACGGGCAACACCGAGAAGGTGGTGAAGTACATCAACGAGGCCCGCAGCATGGGCATCACCGTGCTCCCGCCGGACGTCAATTCGAGCGATCTCAATTTCACTCCGGTCGGCGATTCGATTCGCTTCGGCCTCGCGGCGATCAAGAATGTCGGCGAAAACACGGTAAAAGGAATCCTGCAAGCCCGCGAGGCGCTTGGCCGGTTCTCGAGCTTCTTTCAGTTCTGCGAGTCCGTTGACGCACGGCTGCTCAATAAGCGCGTTCTTGAAAGCCTGGTGCGCGCCGGAGCGCTCGACGGCCTCGGCGCCCATCGAGCGCAAATGATCGCCGTGATCGATCGCGCCATCGAGCGCGCGCAGAAATTGCAGCGCGCGAAGGAGACCGGCCAGCACGGATTGTTCGGCGGCGGCTCAAACGCCGCGGTTGCGCCGCCACCGGAAATACTGCCGGATGTCGAGGAGTGGGCCGAGCACGAGCTCCTTGCCGCCGAATATTCCACTCTCGGCTTTTTCATTTCCGGCCACCCGCTCGACAAGTACGCAGGCCGGCTGCGGGACCTGAAAGCCGTCGAACTTTCATCTCTGGAAGGCCGCCGGAACGGTGAGGAACTCGTCGTTGCGGGAATCATCGTCCAGTTGCGCCCGATGCGTTCTCGCCGCGGCTCGCGCTGGGCGATCCTGACGCTCCAGGACCGCACGGGCGTAAGCGAAGCGCTCGTTTTCCCCGAAGCGTTCCAGAAGCTCGAACCGATCCTGAAGGCTGCAACGCCGCTGCTCGTCAAAGGCCGGGTTGCCGTGGAGGACGTCGGGACTCGCGTGATCGTCTCCGATGCGCGCCTGCTCGACCAAGTCCGCGAACAACCAGCGGGCAACGGGGCCGGCATCTTGCGCGTGCGCGTGAATCGCAGTTCGATCGACACCGGAGTGATTGACCGGCTGCATGAGTTGTTTGCCAGCCACCCGGGCCGATGCCGCATCGCCTTCGAGCTCGTGCAAGACGACGGCACCGAGGCCACGATCGACGCGGGCAGCGCCGTGCAGGCCGACAACGAGCTGGTCGCGCGCGTCCGCGAAATCTGCGGCGCTGATTCTGTTGCGGTGGTGCAATGACGGACCCGAAGGAGAGGCGCAAGCTCGCCCGCGAACGTCTCCGCAGGCTTCGCGCCCTCGCCGAACAGCGCAAGCTGCTGGAGAAAGCAAAGGCCCCCGCCGCCAAAGCCGAAAAATCCGCGGCTGAAAAAGCTCCGCGAGTCAGCAACACCGCTTCGAACCAACTCGACCAGCAGCGACAGACCGCAATCAACGCGCTCGAACGCGATATCACTGAACTCGACCGCCTTGCCGACCCGAGCGACGCCACCTCCGACGACATCAGCCGCCTCCGCCGCGAAGTCGAGGAGCTGAAGCGCGATTTTTACTCGCACCTCGATTCCTGGCAGCGCCTACAGCTCGCGCGTCATCCTCAGCGCCCCTATACGGACGACTTCATCCGCTTGCTGTTTGAAAACTTCAGCGAGATTCACGGCGACCGGAATTTTGCCGACGATCGCGCCATGATCGCCGGCATGGCTCGCTTCCATGGCCGCCCGGTTCTGATCGTCGGAAACCAGAAGGGGCGCGACACCAAGCAGCGCCTGGCCCGCAACTTCGGCCAGGCCAAACCGGAGGGTTACCGCAAGGCGCTGCGTGCGATGCATCTGGCCGCAAAATTCGGGCGGCCGATTTTCGTCTTCGTGGATACGCAGGGGGCGTATCCCGGCATCGACGCCGAAGAGCGCGGCCAAGCCGAAGCCATCGCCCACAATATCCGCGAGATGTCGCGCTTGCCGGTTCCGATTGTCGTTGCGATCACCGGCGAGGGCGGATCGGGCGGCGCGCTGGCCATCGCCATCGGCGACCGCGTGCTGATGCTCGAGAATTCCGTTTATTCGGTGATCTCGCCGGAAGGCTGCGCTTCGATCGTCTGGCGCGATTCCACCAAAGCCGAAATCGCGGCGGAAGCCCTGAAGATCACTGCGTCCAATCTCCTGGAGCTTCAGCTCATCGATGAAATCGTTCCCGAGCCGGAAGGCGGTGCGCACACGGACCACGCCGCCGCAGCCAAATTCCTCGATTCCGCGCTCTCCCGCTTACTCGACGAACTCTCGCGGCTCTCCCCGGAGGAACTTCTTCAGCAGCGCTACCACAAATTCCGCCGGATGGGACAGTTCTTCGCCTGACGGCTCGACGAATCGCCCATTCTTGACATCGGTCTCTGCTTACCATTGGAGCATTGAACACGCCTGTATCTCGTTCTCGTTGCTACCTTTCGCACGTTCATTTAGCGTGAAGCACGGGGGATTCATCCAATGGCTGAAGGCGAGGCACCACTGATGGCGGACGTGTTTCGACCGTATGAAAAGCTCGTGGAAATCACGATCTTGGGAAAGACGTTTTTAGTGCCGGAACGGAATTCGCTCCTGCGTGCGTTCCAGTTCATCAGCCCCGAAACAATCCCCTACGGCCGCTTCTGCTGGAATCAGGAATGCCAGTATTGCCGCGTGAACTGCCAGCTTTCCGACGACGACCAGTACCGGCCCATCCTGAGCTGCAAGTTTATCGTCTCGGAAGGCATGAACATTTCCGAACTTGCACCTGAGCTCGTGGGTTGCCTGCGCACCAAGCTCGGCCAGAGTGGAATCGCCAATCCGGCAGGTCCGGACGGACAGAACGGCCGGTAGCTCCTTCGAAGATGGTTTAGTTCCCCGAGGATTGGATGAGCGGATTTAGCGTACTGGTGGCCGACGATTCGCCAGTTTACCGCAAGCTCGTCGAGCAGGCGCTCGCCCAGGATTCCTGCGCGGTGATGTTCGCGAACAGCGGTCACCAAGCGATCGAAATCTTCGAGCGCGAACGCCCCTCCCTCGTTATCACCGACTGGGTCATGCCCGATCTCACAGGGATCGAACTCTGCCAAAAAATCCGCGCGGGCGCCGGGTCCCCGTACACATACATCATCATCCTGACAAGCAACGCGGAAAAGGAGAACGTCGTCCAAGGACTCTCCGCGGGCGCGGACGATTACCTTACCAAGCCTTTCGATCGAAACGAGCTGTTAGCGCGCGTCCGCGTCGGCCAGAGGCTTGTCGACCTGCACCGGCAGATCGAAGCCAAGAACCGGCTCCTCGAGGAATTGGCTCTCACCGACTCGCTCACGGGCCTGCCGAACCGCCGCGCGATCGAAACCTGGGCCGCGCGCCAGATCAGCGGAGCAGCCCGCTACGGGTTCCCCTTGTGGGTCGTGTTGATCGATCTCGATCACTTCAAGAGAATCAACGATGCCTATGGGCATGAAGCCGGGGATACGGTCCTCAAGCGATTCGCCAATATTCTGAAGTCCAACACAAGGCTCTCCGACATTTCCGGGCGGATCGGCGGCGAGGAATTTCTGCAAGTCTTGACCCACGCGGACGAACACAACGTGCTGATCGTGGTGGAGCGGATTCGTAAACAGTTTGAGGCCGAGAGGTTTACCTGGGGCGGCGAGCACGTGAGTGTAACGGCAAGCTTCGGTGTCGCCGGATTCAGCGGCAAGAATGCGCCAGAATTTGCCAAGCTGGTAAGCCAGGCTGATTCAGCCCTCTACAGGTCCAAAGACCACGGACGCAATCGCATCGAAGTCGAACCCTTAGTGCCGGCCTGAAAGTTCGCGAGCCGCGCAGACGAGGCATCACTTCTTAGACCCCGTTTGTGTACCCGGATGTCGATAAATCGCTTCTCCGGTAATCCGGCTACACAGCCACTAGGTTCGGCTTACCGATGCCCTAACGACGTCGTTCTGGCTTGACTGGACCCAGGTCTTCCCGAATCGCCCGACAGGAAATCCAATGGGCCCAACTGCTACTCTAAGTCTTGTGGTCCGACGGTAGGCGCTTTGGATCCCGTGCGTCCCATTCAGGCAGGTCAGAGAAACGGACTAGCTGTAGGTTGCTTAGGAGACTGGCCGTGGGATTTGCTGTTCGACCGGCTCATTCTTCAAGGCTTCGTCTACTTTGCCGACCAACATTTCACGCGAGAAGGGCTTCTGAAGGAAAAATCCCTCATCTAGGAACTCTCCGCAGCCTCTGTTGTAGTCGAGATAGCCAGACATGTAAACGATCCTCATGTCGCTATGGAGTTGCTTCATGTGCTTGGCGAGTTCCGGCCCTCGCATGTTGGGCATCACGACATCCGTTACAAGAACGTGAATCTGCTCACTCGACTGCTCCGCAATCGCGAGCGCTTGGGTACCATCCTCGGCAGCGAGCACTTTGTATCCAGCCGATTTCAAGAACTCAGAGGCCAGTTCTCGGACTGCATCTTCATCCTCTGCAAGTAACACCGTCCTGCGTCGGGGAGTGGGCGGAGCAGCATTTCCCTCCGACCGAGTGAACTCTGCTGGCTCGTGGACCTGTGGGAGATACACTTCAAATCGGGTCCCTTTCCCTGGCTCTGTGTCCACCCAGATGTAGCCGCCGCTTTGCTTCACGACGCCGTATACCGTCGCAAGACCCAACCCGGTTCCCTTGCCCAGCCCCTTCGTCGTGAAAAAGGGCTCAAAGATGCGAGCCTTCGTGTTGGCATCCATTCCTTCACCGGTATCCGTGACGGTGAGCAGCACATACTGGCCGGGCTGCATTGGAGGGCGACGCTGAGCAAATTCCTGGTTCACTGTGATGCTGTGCGTTTCGACGGTCAGCTGGCCACCCCTTGGCATGGCATCACAGGCGTTGACGGTCAGATTTAAGATCACCTGCTCGATCTGTCCGGGGTCTGCCTTCACTCGTTGCGGTGACTCATCCGGCCGGAAGCTGAACGCGATATCTTCGCGAATCAACCGTGTCAGAAACTTGCCCATGTCCGCGACGAGCGCATTTAGGTCCAGGACTTTCGGTTGCAGCACTTGCATTCGGCTGAACGCCAGCAACTGACGGGTTAGCGAAGCGGCGCGGTCGGCTGCCTTCTCAATCTGCTGACTGCTTCCACGGAGAGGGTCGGCGGGTTGCAGCCGTTCAAGTAGGAGGCCACTGTGGCCTTTGATGATCGTCAGCAGATTATTGAAATCGTGGGCCACGCCGCCGGCCAGCCGTCCTAGCGATTCCATCTTCTGTGATTGACGAAGTTGGTCCTGAAGCTCCCTTTTCTGCGTTTCGTTCTTCTGCAGTGCGTTGCGCATGCGATCGAACGCGCGAGTCGCATGAGCCGCCTCATCGCCTCCGTGGGCATGCAGTGGATAGGCGTAATCGCCGCGCTCAAGCGCGCGAAATCCTTCTAGGAGATCTGAAAGCGGCCGCGTGAATGTGTTTGAAATGAAGAACACAATTCCAGCGCCGACAAGCACCGTCAGAAGACCAAGACCGAGGAGCAGATTGTTCAGGCTTGTAAGGAAAGCCGTGGCCTCGCTGTACGATTTCAGTACCGTCAAGCGCACGGACGGGCCGGAACCGCTATTCAGCTGCAGCGAATCGGCAAAGAATTGCTCATCTCCAATCTCGATTTGCCCGGGCAACGACGCATCCTGCAGTTTCTTGTTTGCTCCCTGCTCCTCGATTGGGCGGAACGTGCTGGTGACCACGCTTCCGTCGTAGCTAAAAACCACCTGGCTCGCCGAGATTCGTGCCATATCGTGAACCGCGCGATAGTCAATCTCGCGACCTACGACAATTGCGCCTGATCCATTGCGGATCTTTTGCACCGCAACCTGATAAAGAGAACCGCCGACGTACCACCAATCGGCCGCAGAGCGTTTCGCTAGCGACCGACGGAGCATTTCTCGGGCCTCTGCCGTCGGAAAACTCGTCTCGCTGGCATGAAGTACGACGATGTTGTTGGATCCATCCGCCACCGCAACAAGATCGCTCCCATCCGATTCCAGCGGGTCGTCAGAGCTTTGCGTTGCGTCGGCATCCTCCCCGTCCCCGGCCATTGCCGCCTTCGTAGCCAGAAGGTCCGCCTTTCGAGCCAGTGCTTTCTGATGTTGATGGAGTAGCACATCGAAAGTCAGCAGCGAGGTGTGGGCCCCGGCTACGATCTCTTCGCGCGCGTGCTTTTCCCCTGAGAAACGCACTACGAGCAGCGTCGCGCAACTCAGGCAGGCGGTGGTCAGAACCAAGGAGAGCAATAGCTTGGTGCGTAACCTTAAATCACTCATCAAGTTAGGCGTTTTCTGAGCCACAAATCGAGGCCCCTTTCAGCACCAAGTTATTGAGTAGTGTGGGATTACTTTTGGATTCTGTGGTCTGATGCCGCAGTGCGAAATAGCCCGTAGGTACCTCTCTCAAAGGTACCTATGCTCCAAGTCAGGACGACTGCACGCCCGACTCCTGATTAACGTGCTGACCAGACAAGTGCTCATTGACCACGGTTGGGTTCTTGGAATTGACCTATTACCTAAGGGTCGAAGGTTGAGGCGGCACTCCGCGAGTGTGTTAGAATTTGGCGAATCAGCCAAATGAGATATCTGGGGGCACAAGCATGAAGGCGCGTAGCAAGTTCCTCGTTGGCTCGGGAATCATTGTCGCCACGCTTGTGGCTCTGGCCTACGTTGGTTTTACGCAGAGCAAGACCTATTACCACACAATCTCCGAGATCCCAATGCTGCCTGCGCCCGCGCTTCACCAGCGCATGCGCGTCTCGGGCAACGTCCGCGCGGGATCGATCTCGCATCTCGATGGCCGCGTGGACTTTGTGCTCGAGGAGCAGGGCAAGAATCTGTCGGTCAGCTACGTGGGCCGGGACCCTCTTCCGGATACCTTCAAGGACGGCGCGCAAGCCCTGGTTGAGGGGCGCCTGAATCCGCAGGGCGGCTTCGTCGCCGAGCAGGTGCAGGCGAAATGCGCGTCGAAGTATGAGGCGGCGCCGAACTCGGCTCCTGCCGGGGCCCAGCCCGGTCAGTCCATGAACCAACCCGGTGCGCCGGTTGACGGCGGCAAGAGCTAGCGCCGGCCTGAGGGAATTCGCTTGGATATATTCGGATCATTCGCACTGCTTCTGGCTTTTCTGGCCGCCGCGTATGCCTTCGTCGGCGGAATCGCCGGAATTCTCACGCGCCGCGCGCTGCTCACAAAAAGCGCCCTCAACGCCGGAATGGCCGTCTTCGGCCTCGTCACCCTCGCGGTCGGATCGCTTGAGTTTTTCTTTTTCACCGACAATTTTTCGCTGGCCTACGTTTCGGCGCACAGCAACACGGCCCTGCCGCCGTTCTATAAGTTCGCGGCCCTCTGGGCCGGTCAGGAAGGCTCGCTACTGTTTTGGAGCTGGCTGCTCTCGATCTGGGCCTTCCTGGCGCTCTTCCTGAACCGCAAGAAGCATCCGGAGTTGATGCCCTACGTCGGAGTGACGCTCGCGGGCGTGCAGATATTTTTCCTCACGCTGAACAACTTCGTTGCCAGCCCCTTCAAGGTCCTCGGCGGACTCGATGGCTCCGGCGCGATGCACGTCGCGAGACTTTCCGAAGGCAGCGGTCTGAATCCGCTTCTGCAATACCCCGAGATGGTGATTCACCCGCCGATGCTCTATTCCGGCTACACGGGCTTCACCGTGCCGTTTGCGTTTGCCCTAGCCGCACTTTTGGGACGATATCCGGGTGAAAAGTGGATTCACATCACGCGCCGATGGACGATGGTCGCCTGGTGCTTCCAATCCGTCGGCATCCTTCTCGGCGCGCACTGGGCGTACGCCGTGCTCGGCTGGGGCGGCTATTGGGCCTGGGATCCGGTTGAAAACGCGTCGTTCCTCCCCTGGATCACCGGCACCGCATTCCTGCACTCGGTGATGATGCAGGAAAAGCGCGGCATGATGAAGGTGTGGAACGTCTGGCTGGTCTTCGTCACGTTCATGCTTTGCATTCTCGGCACGATGCTTACGCGCTCGGGCGTGGTCAGCTCCGTGCATGCTTTCGCGGAGTCCTCGATCGGCGGATGGTTCGTCGGCTTCCTCGGGATCGTGTTCGTCGTCTGTCTGGCGGCGTGGTGGAAGAATCGCGACTACCTGCGCAGCGACAATCAGCTCGACTCGCTCGCCTCGCGCGAATCCAGCTTTCTCTTCAACAATCTGATTCTCCTGGCCGCCTGCTTTGCCGTCCTCTGGGGAACGCTCTTCCCCGTGCTGTCCGAATGGGTGACCAGCAACAAGATCAGCGTCGGCCCGCCTTTCTTCAACAAGGTCACGATCCCAATCGCCATGTTTCTGCTGTTTCTGACCGGCGTGGGGCCGCTTCTCGCCTGGCGCAAGACGTCTCTCGATGCGCTCCGGCGCAATTTTGCGTGGCCGCTCGGGAGCGGAGTCGTGGCCGGCGCAGTGGCATTCGCCTCCGGCTTCCGCCAGTTCTACCCGCTGATCTGCCTGATCATGTCCGTCTTCGTCACGCTGACAATTCTCGCGGAGTTCTATCGCGGCGCCCGCGTGATCGCGGCGCGGGATGGCACGAACCTGCTCACCGCCGTCGGCGAACTCACCATGCGCAATACGCGCCGCTACGGCGGGTACATCGTCCACTTCGCAATGGTGCTGATTTTCATCGGCATCGCCGGCTCCGCCTTCAATCAGGACATCCAGAAGGAGATGGGCCCCGGCGACACGCTGGTCATCGGCAAATACACGATCCTCTGCCAGAATTTCGATCAGGTGTCGAACAACAACTACCAGTCCGAGCGCGCCACGCTCGAGATCCTGCGCAACGGCCGCTCGGAGATGATGCTCTATCCGGAGCGCCGGTTCTTCCTGGCAAGCCAGGTCACTGAAACGATGGTGGCCGTCCAGAGTTCGCCTCTCCGCGATCTCTACGTCGTCTACGCGGGACGCAGCCCGGAAACCAACAAACCCGTGATTCACGCTTATCTCAACCCGCTCGTAAAATGGATCTGGTTCGGCGGAATTGTGCTTGTGCTCGGCACGGGACTCGCCCTGATGCCGAATCGCCGCGCTGCGCTTGTCCTACGCCCGGCGGTAGAGGCCTCGTGGGGCGATGCCTTGGCGCAAGGCGCGCCGGGATCACCGGCCCCGAGCACCGTCGTCCGCCGCTCTGGTGCCCATGACTAGCCGTCTTCGCCATTCGGGCGTCGTGAGAGCCGTGCCCGTGGCCGTCTTTCTGCTGCTCATGCTTGCGCCCGCGATCCACGCGCAGCAAACCGAGCGCGCGAAAAGGCTCGGCCAGAAAATGATGTGCGTCTGCGGGTGCAACCAGATCCTCACTGCCTGCAACCACGTCGGCTGCCAGTATTCGCACGCGATGCTGAAGGAGCTCGATGACCGCGTCGCGCGTGGCGACTCCGACGATCTGATCCTTCAATCCTTCATCCAGGAGTACGGCCAGACCGTCCTCCTGGAGCCTCCCGCGAAGGGATTCACCTGGCTCGTCTGGATCGCGCCCATCGTTGCGCCGATCCTGGCATTCTTCTTGATCTGGCAGCTCGTGCGCCGCTGGCGCCGTCGCGCCGTTCTCGCCCCTGCCGGCGGCCCGGCGCTTTCTGCCGACCTGCTCGACCGCGCTCGCCGCGAATCGGACAAGGAAATCGATGAGTGATCTCGATATCGCCGTCGCTTGCGTCCTGCTCGCCGTCGCCACGATAATTTTCGTCTTCGGCGTGCGCCCCGAAAGCTCGGACTCCGCGCCCCATCGCACGAAGCTCGACCATCTCATGGAGAAGCGCGACGCCATCTACGAAAATCTCCGCGATCTCCGCTTCGAATATCGCGCCGGAAAGTTTTCCGAAAAGGACTACGATGAGACCAAGCAGTCGCTCGAAATCGAAGCCGCACGCGTGCTCGCCGACATGGACGTTCTGACCGGCGGCGCCCCCACGCCCGCAACGCGCCAAGCGGCTTCCGCGAAAGGCCCTCGCTCGTGATCCCGCAGCCGGCTGATCGCAGAAAACGTATCGGAAGGGCGGGGATTCATCCCCGCCGTAAAGCTCCGCAACAAGTGGGGCTTTCGCGGTTTTTGCGTCCCGATGGTTTTTATCGGGAAGCCCCTGAGGCACGCCGCGTGATCCGACGCTTTGCCCTTGCTTCCCTGCTTCTCTGCTTCCTTGCCTCTGCTTCCTTTGCCGGCACCGTCACGGGTACCGTCCGAAACGGCACCACGGGCAAGCCCGCTGCGGGCGTGGAGATGATTCTGATCCAGCTCCAAGGTGGCATGCAGCCCGTGGCAAACACGAAGACCGATTCCCAGGGCCACTACAGCTTCGACAATCCGTCGCTCGGCGCCGGACCGATGCTGATCCGCGCCGTGTATCACGGCGTGAACTATCACGAGCCCGCCACACCCGGAAAGACCACGGTCGATATCGAGGTCTTCGAGCCGACCGACAAGCCGAGCGCGTTCTCCGTCACGGCTCACGCGATCATTCTGCAACCGGACGGTTCCGATCTCGTGGTCAACGAGGAGTACGTCATTTCGAATAAGACGCAGCCTCCCGTCGCGTTCTACCGCGCCGACGGCTCGTTCATCTTTTCAATCCCCCAGGGCGCGCAGCTCGCTGGTGTTTCCGCCGTCGGCTCCTCCGGCATGCCCGTGACGCAGAATCCCATCGCCAAGGGCAAGAACGAACAAGCCGTCGTGTTTCCATTTCGCCCGGGCGAAAGCGACGTTCGCGTGTCTTACAAGATTCCCTATCCCGGCAATCAGACGACCCTCCATTCCATTTCGCGTTATGGGGTCGATCGCCTGGCGGTTTTTGCGCCACCGTCCGTGCAGGTCACGGGCGGCGGCTTTGCGCCCGCGGGAACGGAGCAGGGATTCAGCGTCTATATGCGCGAATCGGTCGCCGCGAACACTCCGGTATCCGTTTCCGTCTCGGGCACCGCTCCGCCTCCCGCGCCGGCACCGGCACCGGATAGCGGCGCCGCAAGCAATCCAGCCGGTGCCGCTGGCGGAGACGATAGTCAAAATCCATCCGTCAACTCCCGCGCTGATACAGGCGCTACAGCGCCCACGGCAAGCGTCACTTCCCTTCCCGCTCGCCTAGACAGCCTGAAATGGATTCTGGTCGCGGGCTTTGTCGGTGTCTTCGCTCTCGGGCTAGCGTATCTGTGGCGCCAGCCACAAGCGGCTACTGCGGGCTCTGCCGAGGCCGCAGCTCCTGCGGCAGCACCAAAGCCGACATCGGCCAAGAAAACGGCGCCAGCAAGTGTGCAGCCACCCGCTGCAATCGCCGCAAAGATCGACCGCGAAGTCGCCGGCAGCCTCGACCAGTTGAAGGACACTCTCTTCCGCCTCGAACTGCGCCGCGAAGCCGGCACCATCAGCCAGGAGGAGTACGCCCGCGAGCATGACCGCGTGCAGAAAGTCCTGCGCGATTTGGTGAAAGGCTGACGAGTTTGTCCGGCGCCCTCTCCGCTCCGGCATCGGCTTTGGGGAGCGCCCCGCCTTCCGCCGCCGCCGGCGCCGCCCGCATGGGCATTACTTTTGAACGCATCGACAAACGCTTCGGCTCGTTTCTCGCCCTTCGAGGAGTATCGCTGGAAATCCTTCCGGGTGAATTCGTCGCGCTGCTCGGCCCGAATGGCGCCGGGAAGACCACGCTGCTTCGCATCGCCGCGCTTCTTTCGACTCCCACGAGCGGCACGGTCCGATTTAGCGGCAGCGCATCAGACGACCCGAGGCCACAGATCGGAATGGTCGGCCACAATACCCTCCTGTACGACGAATTGAGCGCCGCCGAGAACCTCACCTTCTTCGCCGAGCTTTACAGCCTCCGTGATATCCCGGCTCGCGTGGCTCAGGCGCTCGAATCCTGCGGACTCGCGTCCCGCTCCACGAGCATCGTCCGCACGTTTTCGCGAGGCATGCGCCAGCGCCTTGCGATCGCAAGGGCCCTGCTGCACGGCCCTCGCCTGCTGCTTCTCGACGAGCCTGCCGCGGGCCTCGATCGTCAGGGCCTCGCATGGCTCGGCGAGACGCTTTCGCGTCTTCGCGACGCGGGCGTGACCGTCCTGATGAGCACTCACGCGCGCAATGAATCGCTCGACCTCGCCACCCGCGCCGTTTCACTCGTGGGCGGCCGCATCGACCGCGACAGCGGCCCGGCCGGCGATCCGCGCCCGTTGCTCGCGGCTCTCCGGGCCGAGGCCTGACATGACCACTTCGTCTGCTGCGAGCACTTTGTCATTCCGAGCGAAGCGAGGAATCTGCTTTTGTCTTCCTCCTAGTGCGCAGAGGCTCGCGTGACCGCCGCTCGCGCCGCCGCCACGCTGCTCGCCAAGGAACTTCGCCTCGAGTTCCGCACGCGCGAGCTCCTGAACACGACGATCGTCTTCGCCCTCGTCGTCGTCGTGCTTTTCAGTTTCGCCTTCGATCCCACGGCCGCCGAATCGCGCCGCTACGGCCCCGGCCTGCTTTGGATCGCCTTTCTCTTTGCCGGCTCGCTGATGCTGCATCCGTCCTTTGCGCGCGAGCAATCGAACCAGACTCTCGACGCGCTTCGCATGGCGCCGATGTCGCCTTTCAGCATCCTGCTCGGAAAAATGCTCGCGAACCTGATCTTTCTCTCTCTTGCCGAGACGGTCCTCGTCCCGGTCTTTGCCGTTCTCTACAATGTTTCGCTCGCGGGCGTCGTCGGGCGCCTGGCCCTCGTTCTCGTGCTGGGCACGATGGGCATTGTGATCGCGGGGACGGTGTTCTCAGCGATTGCGTCGCACGCGCGCATGCGGGAATTGCTCCTGCCGCTGCTGCTGCTTCCGATTCTCGCGCCGCTCCTGATCGCCGCCGTCGAGGCCACCGCATCGCTGTTTGCGGAACAGCCCGCGCTCGACAGCACGTGGCTCGCATTCCTCGCCGGATTTGATATTGTGTTCCTGACCGCTTCCTGGCTGCTCAGCGATTTCTTGCTGGAGGAGTGACGATGCGACGAGCATCGTCATCCCGAGAGAGTCCGCCAGTTTTATGGCGGAGGAGTCGAGGGATCTCTCTTTGTAGGGAGCGCTAAAGTCATGAAATCATCGGCCATCCAATGAAAACGCGCATTCCCATCACGGTCCTGGCCGCCGCGCTGATGTTCTTCGCGGGCTACGCAGCGCTCTTCATCGCACCCGACGAGAGCACCATGCACCAGATTCAGCGCATCTTTTACTTTCACCTCTCATGCTGGATGGCCATGTTCTCGGCGCTGTCGCTTGCATTCCTGGCGAACATCCTCTGGCTCACGACGCGCAATCCTAAATGGGACTGGCTGGGCGTCGCCTCGGTGGAAGTGGGTGTCGTCAGTTGCACCGCCGGGCTGATCACCGGCGTGCTCTGGGGACGCCCCGCGTGGGGCATCTGGTGGACGTGGGACGCGCGCCTGACGACCTGCTTCATTCTCTGGCTGCTCTACATCTCCTACCTGCTTCTGCGCGGCTTGATCGAGGAGCCGCAGCGCCGCGCGACGCTTTCCGCGGTGTTTGGAATATTCGCATTCCTCGATGCGCCGCTGGTGTACGCCTCGAACCGCCTCTGGCGGACACAGCATCCCGCGCCGGTGATTTTCGGCGGCCAGAATTCAGGCCTCGATCCCACCATGGGGAAGGTTCTGATGATCTGCATGGTCGCCGTGATGGGCGTGACGATCCTCGTTTTGATCGACCGCTACCGCCTCGAGCGCCTGCGCCACGAGCTCGATGAGCTTCGCCTGGCCGCCGACTCCCGCGCGGCCAATCCGAATTCCGCCGTCACGAAAGGTGCGCTATGAGCAATTTCCATTTTCTGCTGACCGCATGGATCGCCGTCTGGGCGGTTTTCTTCCTCTACGAAGTGTCCGTCGCAAGCCGCGTCGCCCGCCTCCGCGAGGAAGTCGACCACCTCAAGCAGCAGCTCCGCGAAGGCTAGCCCGACCCGCCGTTGTGGAATGAGCCCGACTGCTGCCTTTGTAGCGGCCGCCTCGCATTCTAGGCGGGCGATTCTGCTGAACGTGAGGAAGTGCAGATGGCCGAAGCCGTAGATGCGCTTGAGGCGTTTCGGCATGGCGCAAGCTGGAAAACAAAGACCGGGGCCGAAAAGCCCCACGCTCACAAACCGAGCATGGGCCACCCGCAAATGCGTACTCCGCGGTAACGTACCGCGATGGTATCATGCCCCACGGCGTTGAGGAGCCAGTCGAGTGTCGAATGCCCCGAAAGCCTGGGCCACCCGCCATTGAGCGGCATGCACTAGCTCGTCACTTCGGATGCGAGATGCGTTGAGACAAAGCAATGACAGATCGACCGTGGGTTCATTGGCGTGGTTTACGGTCCATCAGTTCCTCGGTACTTACGGCATCATGTTTGTCGCTCCTTACATCCTGGTGTCGGCCGGGGATTTTCTTCAATTATTCGGCAGACAGTTTCCGATGGCTTACACCTATTGGATTCTCACCGGGACACCGTATTTCCCAGTGCAAATACTTCTTGGTTTGCTCCTGGGTTGGCTAATAGGCCGTCATTTCCAGCACCGGGTAATGACGTGGATATGGATCATCCCATTGATCTATTTGTTGTATGCGTTCATCGCTGTTCCGACGTTTACGCCAAATCTCACACCGCCTGACTTTCAAGCGGGCGTCGGCGAGTCCCGTTTGTCACATTACTTTGGATGGGGTTGCCAGCCCGTGAATCACTGCATGGATCAAACGACCGTCACGTTGCCTTTTTACATCTCTCTCTCCTACTGCTTGGGCGCACTTCTGGCACGGAAAATACGAGGGCGCTTTCAACGACCAAACCCAAGGCACTTCTGGATTTACCTTGTGGTGGGGCTCTTCTTTTTGGCCGCGTTCTGCTCCGAGCTTCGTCAACTCGTTGAGCTATTTCGTCAAGGGGGCCAATGGCACTGGGCGTATCTGCAACCTCTCGTAGTCGTCGCTGGTGCTGGCGGATTCCTTATTCTGTATTCCATTGTTGTCGCCAACGGGGAACCAGTTGTCAGGACGGGGCGAACGTGACGTACTCTCCGGTTGATTCCTCGCCCTTCCGATTTTCCGAGTGATCCACCAGAAATGCTCCGCATTAGCGGGCAGCGCACTCTAAGCACCTTTGCCTGTCGCCAATTCCGTACGGGCACGAGCAGGCCACACCCAAGTTCATTCAAGGCGTCGGACAGAATTTGTGGGTGGCGGGTGGCACACCCTTAAGCCCATTTGCACGCCGAAACCTCGTCCTCGCGTGGACATCTCACACCCGAGTTCATTCAAGGTCTCGCACAAAATTTGAGGGTGCCGCACTCTTCGTCCGCCGCAGGCGGAAAGGGTGCGTCTTTCTATTTCTTTCTTATCAGGTCTTCTCGCCTAGCTTGCACTCCGGATTCAACCAGACCCGCGCACCCTTTGCGAAACCGGCAAAGAGTGCGGCACCCCGTATCGGTGAGCAAACTCAGTAGTTAACTATCGGTGTGGTATCATCCGCCCAACTCCCGATGTTGATTCGCAGAATCATTGGAAAGGAAAGGGTGGGCCACCCGCCGAAGGGGGGCTGTTAACAGAGGAGGAATTCCTTCAGCTGTTACGTACTATAGTTACTGAAGGTCCAAAGGAATAGGGAAATTATGTCAGGAAAGATACAGAACCTCTCCGTTCGGATTGTGAGATACGTGGATGATAGTCAGCCCGGCTGGGTGGCCTGCGAGTTTGAGGACGCGGAAGGTCTTCGACATACGGTCATTGACAAAGTGCCTGTTTTTACTGTCGACACTCTAGGTGCAGACAGCACGTACCCTAAGCTGGGCCACATGCCGTGCGAGATTCTCGGTCGTTGGCGAGACGCTAACGGGAGGGACGTTGCGCGAATCAGCCTTTCGAATCCGCTCGACAGTAAATCTGAGGAAGGGCTATCGGAGTTCGTCGTTTTGGCCGACCAACTCGCGGATTGAGGAGGGCGGGTGGGCGGGTGGCGTATCGTTAAGCGTCTTTTCTTGCGCTTTTTCCTGGCCTCTGGTGTTTTCGAGATGTCAGGCGGGTGGCGCACCCTAAGCGCCTATGTACGCCGCCAATTCCGTCCCCTCACGAGCAGACCCCACGCTTCTCACACCGCAAGACGGAGCACCCACCGCCGTGGAATGAACTCCGAGTGGAACTGGCGAGGTGCTATCATCTGGCCGCGTTGTCGGTCAACTACGTGAAGAACTAACGTCGGGAAGGGTGGGCCAAACGCCATCGCTTCCGACGCATGCGGCGGCGAGAAAACATCTGTCTACCCATGGCGTCGAAAAGGGCAAGGGATCGGGGCTCCTGAAGAGGTCCTTCGCGGTCTTGGGGCCCGGATTGATCACCGGGGCGGCCGACGATGATCCGTCGGGAATCTCGACCTATTCCGTTGCCGGAGCGGCCTATGGCTATGCCACGCTGTGGATCGCCCTGTTCACGTTTCCACTGATGGCCTCGATCCAGCTGATGTGCGCGCGGCTGGGCATGGTTACGGGGCGCGGGCTGGCAGCCGCGGTGCGGATGCATTATCCACGTTGGGTGCTCTGGGGATCCTGCTCCATCCTCGTCGTCGCCAACCTCATCAACATCTGTGCCGACCTCGGTGGAATGGCGGAGGCCACGCAACTTATTACGGGCATTCGATCCCTAATCTGGATTCCATTCTACGCATTCTTCATCATTGGGCTCTTGCTTTGGACTTCCTACAAGCTGATCGCGCGAATTTTCAAGTGGTTGACGCTCGTCTTGTTCGCCTATGTGTTCACTTCGTTTTATGCTCACGTCGATTGGAAGCACGCGCTGGCGGTCACGTTCGTGCCTCATCTGGAGTGGTCACGCGGATTCCTGTCCGTGCTCGTGGCAATTCTCGGGACCACGATTTCTCCCTATCTCTTCTTTTGGCAGGCAGCCGAGGAAGTCGAAGAAGGGCGGACCAAGGGCCGAACGGTCGCCGAGCCCAGGGGTGCGACGGCGGGGGAATTACGAGGCGCGCGCGCCGACACGATCGTCGGTATGTTTTTCTCGAATTTCATCATGTATTTCATCATTCTCACCACTGCCGCCACTTTACACGCACACGGGCAAACGAACATCACAACGGCCCGGCAGGCCGCCGAAGCGTTGCGCCCACTTGCCGGCAATGGAGCCTATCTGCTTTTCACCTTGGGCTTGATCGGCACTGGAATGCTGGGCGTGCCTGTCCTCGTGGGATCATGCGCCTATGCTGTGGCGGAAGGAGCAGTGTGGCGCGGCTCAATGGCCGACAAACCCAAAAGCGCAGGGAAATTCTACACAGTAATGGCCGTCTCCATGGCCTTGGGCCTCGCGCTGAATTACTTGGGTTTCAACGCAGTAAAGATGCTGTTCTGGTCGGCGGTGATCAATGGCCTCCTGGCGCCGCCTCTGATCCTGCTCGTCATCCTCCTGACCAGCAGTCAGAAAGTAATGGGTAAGCGCGTGAACCCACCGCTACTCAAATATTTGGGATGGGCTACGCTCGGTGTGATGACTGCGGCAGCGGTGGGGATGATCGTTACATCTTGAAATATTCATGGGCGACTGAGAGCCCTGCATCAAAAGTCGAATTATCCGGCTTTGTTGTCGGTCAGCCGCGTGAAGGACGGACGTCGGGAACGGCGATCACTCTCTTGCTTCGGCGTTTCTCCCGTTCGCTCCGACTAATACGACGAGTGTGTAAGCGCCGAGCGCAATACCGAGCGGCCCGTTGATTAGGCCGAAGAAAGCCGCGAGAATGCCAAGCCTTCGCGCGGATTGTCCGCCGGACATCAAGGCCAGTCCGGCAATAATGGAAATCACGCCGGCAACGATCCCTAGAATAATCACGAAAATCAAAAAGACATGAAACAAGTCCATCAAGGTAAGCGGATTGGGAACACGATTGAGCAGCGCGCCCCACATCACCGTTAGCGTGCCGTTATATAGAAAGACTCCCAGCGCGCCGATAAGCCGGAGAAACCCGTATAGAATCCATAGAATCCCGAGATTTCGCATAGATGCTCCAGAGCCGAATTTTCCGTTCTTAACTTCCCGGCCAACCGATGAACGTACACCTGACGGCCTCAGCGTGCAACGCTCCCGCCATGCTCTTCACTTGCAGGTGGCCCACTCCATAGCCGCATTCCAGGCGATGCTTCATTCCAGGCCCGCGCACCCTTCACACTCGGAAGGGTCAGCCACGCGCCGAATAGGAGATCCGGAAACTTCACTCATTCATAAAAACTAATCGGCCGCTCTCACTCTTACTAGGGTAGATGACCCGTCGCAAATCGCCCGATGGCTCGCATCTGGGAGTTGAGACGCTGACCAGCGTCGCGGAACAGTCCTCTGTTCCATCATCAGCGGATCTCGGCACACTGAGCGGATTCACGAACCGTGTCGCATCCTGCGGCGGGAGGTCTCCCCTCAGATACGCGTCAATGTTCTCTTCCATTTCCACGGGAAATCGCGGCGCGGGACCGGCTAAGTTCCCCAAGTAGACCTTCAGCATGGTTTCTCTGAACACGGGGAGCGCCGCCAGAGCGCCGGTTTCCTTCGCACCCAACGAGCGGTTGTCATCAAAGCCGATCCGCACTGCCACAGTGATTCCGTCGGGACCAAAAGTGGACCCGATAAAGAGGGCGTCTCGATAGTTGTTTGTCGTTCCTGTCTTGCCCATCACTGGAATGGGGAAGGCGTGCGAATCAAGTGTATGGGCGGTGCCGGATGGGATGCGCACCACCCCGCGCAGCCCTTCCTGAATCATGGACAAACCAAATTCGTTGCCGTCCGCTAGACAGCATGGCGGATGGTAGCTATAGACAATCCCTCCCCGTGTTTGGTCGATCTTATCGATGACGTGTGGTTCTCCCGGCATTCCGCCAGCCATCAGCCGGTAGGCATTCGCGAGTTCCACCAACGTCACTTCGGAGGCCCCGAGGGCCGTGGTGAGGTAGGGTCGTAACGTCGTTCGGATGCCCACGTCTTGCGCCGTTTGCAGTACGGAATCAATCCCAATCTGGCTGGCGACCCAGATGGCCGCCGCGTTCCTCGACTCGGCCAGCGCTTGCCGTGCCGGTATCATTCCCTCGAATTGGTTGTCGAAATTGGCGATCCACTTGAGGGTTCGAGCGTTGGCGCCACCCACCGAGATGGGCTCGTCGGGCACGGATGTATTCAAGTCGAGCGCGCCTCGGCGAAACGCCGCCAGATAAACAAAAGGCTTCATCGCCGAGCCGGGCTGGCGCCTCGATTGCGTCACGCGGTTATAGTCGCCGTACGTGTTGTTGCGGCCTTTGTACGATTCTCGGCCGCCTGTCTCGGCCAGGATGGCGGAATCGCTGTTTCGAAGAACGACCACGGAACCTTGAATCAGCCCTTTGCTCTGGGGATGCCGCTTCTCATACGCCTTCAAGCCATTCTCCAGCGCCATGTTCGCAATGTTTTGGATACGGTCGTCGACGGTCGAATACACCTGGATGTGGCCTTCGAGGAGCTGCTCAACGCCGATCTCGGCGCCGAGGCTGGCATCGAGTTGTTTGAGTTCCTCGAGAGTCGTCTCTACCGCAGCGGGCGCTTCGACCGGTTCAACGGCGTGATCAGCCAAACGAATCGGCGCTAACTTGAGGCGCTGGGCCACCTCCGCGGGAAGGAAGTGATTCGCTACCATGAGGCTCAATATCTGATTTCTCCGGCGCGTCGGTTTTTGAAGGTCTTCCACGGTGGGAGCGTATTCGCCGGGCGACTTTGTGATACCTGCCAGCAGCGCCGCCTTGTCGGCGTCGTCCACAGTGAACGTCTCAATGGGCTTGTGAAAGTAGTAATCGGAGGCTGCCGCAAAGCCATAGCGGCCATTCCCCAAATAGACAAAGTTCGCGTACCGCGCGAATAGTTCTTCCTTGGCCCGGCGCCTAGACCCGTACTGCTTCCGCATCTCTCCCTCGATCCACAAGGAGAGACGGATTGTCTCTATCTTCAGCAGTAGTTTGTTTGTGCCAGGCACACCGATGACGAAGGCTAGAACGTGCGGAAGTACGCCTTCATGCTGAAGCGAATTGCTGTTCTTTGTGCTGGAAAGTTTCTGAAGGAAGTAGCCGCGCACGAGCTGCTGGGTGATCGTCGAGCCTCCTTGTGGAAACACGGGCGGACGCTTGGAAGCGTCGTCATCGAAACGCGTGAAATGTGCGACCAGGGACCGAATGTTTGTCTTGGCCAGCAAACGAAGGAAGACGGAATAATCCACTCCCGAATGTGAAAAGAAGTTTTCGTCCTCGGCCGATAGTATGGCTCCACGCACTACATCAGGAATTTCCTCGTACCGAATGATGTCCCGGCGCTCCCGTCCCAATTCGGCAAGGACGTGACCATTCGCGTCGTAAACGTGGCCCATCGTGGGCGGTTCAAAGCGGATGAATCCATCCAGATCGGGAAGGTTTGTACGATTAAAGTTGACGTAAATGGCCGTGAATGCCGCGAGGACAACCGGAACAAGCGCGATTCCGACGACGACCCGATAAACTGCGCGGGCCGTTCGATTGCTCTGCATGGCGACAAATACCCTGTGAAATAGCGCAGGAACTTGTCGAATAAATGCGCGAATATTCAGCATGCGGTCTGCCACGATCAAAGGGCGCGGTGTCCTTCTCGTTGTTCCATTCCGCGCACAGTTTCCATAGGTCTGGTGATTCGGGCGACCAAACCGTCAGACCGGGCAGTGGAAGCATTTTCGATATGGGGCACATTCGGGAATTGCCGCCACACCACCTCAGGCTGGATCAACCGGTCCCCAAGTCCACCGGCCTTCTATGCTGTAGCGCTTCTGCCACTCAAGAAATGGAAGATGAGAAGCACGATGCCCACGAGGAGCACGATGTGAATGAATCCAGTCGTCACGTGAAATGCGAAAAACCCAAGTAGCCACAAAACGATCAAGATCGCTGCGATTATCCCAAGCATGTTTGAATCTCCCTCGTTCTCAACGCGAAAACCATCAATTCTGCCTTCTGCGCGGTGCGCTGATGTCCACTTCCCCAACATCAATTTGCACGCGCCGATAGTAGGACCATCGAAGCGGGATATCTGTTCATTTCGGTACACTCTCGTGCCCCCGGATTGGATTCGTGGGCGGGTGAGACACCTTTAGCGCTCCTCTGCATCCTGCCAATTCTGTCCACGTATGAGCAGGCACACCCGAGTTCATTCAAGGTCTCGGACAAAATTTGTGGGTGCCGCACTTTTCGTCCGCCGCAGGCGGAAAGGGTGCGTCTTCCAGAAGTCCACAGGGACGCACGCTTGACAGCCGCTTCCCCTCTGCTAGCGTGGGACGATGGCGCAAGAAACCAAAATCGACGATCCGACGAGGACCTGTGGTGAGCATCGCCGAACCATCGGCCCACGGAGCGAAGTTGAAGGGCGGCATTGGCACGCCGTTCGACCTCCCTGCGGCCACGGCCTTTTTCCGGGCAAGTCACGAGTCACTAATCACCCTCCTTCGTCCTCCGGACTCCGGCGGGCAAGCGAGTCACGACGCTTTTCAAGTCGACACACCTCGCCACCTGGTGGGCCATCTATCTCACTGAAAACAAACAAAAGTGGCACATCTTGGTCGACACACTTTTTCAGCGGTGCTGAAGCGCAATTCCGACAATCGGAGAGGAAACTATTCCCGGGTTCCCGTCATCGAAGGCTAAGAAGGGGCTCGCACCCGTTGGGGTGTATAATGCCTGCGGATCCGGTTTGGAGGCATCAATGAATAGATCATTTGCGGCCCGATGGATGGCAACGCTCCTGGTGGCTTCGCTTGTGACGCTTCCGGCCGTCGCCGCTCCGCAGGGCCAACAGCCAGCGCCCCAGCAGCAGGCGCCGCAACAGCAACCGCCGGCGCAGCAGCCAGCCCCAGCGCAGCAACCAGTCACTGACCAGCAGCCAGCGCCCGCCCAACAGCCGGCGGCCGAACAGCCGATCCCGCAGAAGGACAATCCCAACGTCAAGGCCGGCAGCAAGGCCGATGTGAATGCGATCGGCAATCGCGGCGTGGGCAACGGACTCGACTTCTATTCCATCGAGCACGAGATCGCGCTCGGCAAGCAGCTCGCGCAGGAAGTGGAAAAGACCGCGAAATTCGTCAACGATCCGGTCGTCACCGAATACGTTAATCGCGTGGGGCAGAACCTGGTGCGGAATTCCGACGCGCGCGTGCCTTTCACGATCAAGGTGATCGATTCGGACGTGGTAAACGCTTTCGCCCTGCCCGGCGGCTTCTTCTACGTCAACAGCGGCCTGATTTTGCATGCCGACGAGGAATCGGAGCTTGCGGGCGTGATGGCCCATGAAATCGCTCACGTGTGCGCCCGGCACGGCACGAAGCAGGCGACCAAGGGAGAAATCATCAACCTCGCATCGATCCCGGCGATGATTTTCATCCCCTACAGCTGGGCTGGTTACGCGATGTACCAGGGCATGAATTTCGCCATTCCGCTCACGTTCCTCAAGTTCTCACGCGACGCCGAGCGCGAAGCCGATTATCTCGGCTTGCAGTACATGTACAAGGCCGGCTACGACCCGAATTCGTTTGTCACCTTCTTTGAAAAAGTCCAGACGGACGAAAAGAAGCAGCCGGGAACGATCCCCAAGGTTTTCTCGACGCACCCCCCGACGCCGGACCGCATCGAGGCCATCCAGAAGGAAATCGCCACGATCCTGCCGGCCCGCGAGCAATACATCGTCTCGACCTCCGAATTCGATACCGTGAAGCTGCGCTTGCAGATGATCGAATCGAACATGAAGGTGAAGGACTCGCCGAATAAGCCGTCGCTCCGCAAGCGGACCGCGCAGAACAAGGGCGGCGACACCACGTCGGGCGGAGACACCACATCGAGTGGCGGGACATCGACGTCAGGCACCGATCAGACGTCGTCCGACGACGGCGACCGGCCGACCCTGAAACGGCGTCCGGACGATCAGCAGCCGTAACGCGAAGCGGACGATCACAGGCGTGTGAATGAATAAGGGGCGCTCGGCGCGAAACCGGGCGCCCTTAGTTTTTGCGGTTGATTGAAGGCGGCTCGAAGGACCGGCTAGTGGGCGTGAACTTCGGCGACGCCGAGGCGCTTCAGCCCCTCCGCGTAATACTTGCGGTAGAGGATGTCCCACTCCTCGCTGCCTTCGAGGATTTCCTTCTTCTGCGATCCAATTTTGGCTCGCGCTTCCGTGTCCACCTGTTCTTCAAGCTTCAGCAGAGACGTGAGAATACTGACGATTTCCTGCCGGATCGTGTCGCGGTCCTCGATGAAATCCACCTGGGGGCTGGAAACGAGAAAGTCGATGACGCGGTGAGATATCCGAACTGTTTTTTCGCGGCTCAGTCGCATGTCGGCGCCGTTCTCATCGAAGGATCAGCTTCCTTTCGCGTGCGAGCTGGCTCTTCACTTTCTTGTACATCTCCTGATAGGAGGCTCCCGTGCGCCGCATTTCCTCGGAATAGCGGCTCAGGATTTCGCGGGCTTCCTCGTTCAGCCGGTCTTCGACCGTCACTTCGTCGGCCATCACCTGGCGGACCTGCTGCGCCAAGTTCTCCGCATCTTTCGTTTCAATCATCTTGCCGGCTACGAGGCGTTTGACCACTTCTTTCGCCATGTGGCCGACAAAGTCGCGAGAGAGAAGCATTTCACCTGGCTCCGCGATGCGATAGTTAACAATTCAGTTTAATGGTTGCATCCGAAAAGTTCAAGGCGGGGACTGCAACGGAATTGGAGGCTTTCCTCAGAGCGCTGCGGCGGCCAGGCGTGCGAAATGCAAAGCGTCTTCCGCGGAGCCGTCCGCGACCACCAAGGCCGTCACGCGCGGTGTCTCGAAAGATGCGATGTGTTCGCTTCCCAGGTCGCAAGTGCGGAGAGGCTTGCCGCTTACGGTTTCCCGGATGGCCCCCGGCAGGCGTTCGGCATCTCGCAGCCGCAGGTAGACCGAGAATTCCCGTGTCCCATCGGAGTACACCAAGTGGAGGAACGCCCGGTTGTCGAGGCCGCACATCCGCCCGCGCTCGAGATGATAGCCTTCCGATGCCAGAGCGAGCACTTCGGAGCCCGGAATTCCGTGTTGCTTGGCCAGCGCTGAGATCTCCGCCGGATCGACGAGCCACGCCGGCCTGGGCTGCTGCTCGACAACCTCCATGCGGTGATCCGCGGCGGCATCCGCGTAAACCCGCGCGACGCGCGTTCCGAGCATGAAGTAGTAGCCCAGCCCGAACACCAGGAACCCTGCGGCAATTCCCATCGCGGCAATCGCCCATCGGCGGGGCATCGGCCATTGCGCACTCGCTGGAGTGCCGGCCTCCGGCCGCGCCGCGATAGACTCTCGCACGCGACGATCGACGCGAGCGACATCGGTCTTATCGGCGAGCACGATCTCGCGCAGGCGGCCATCCAGACGCGCCTGCTCTTCCAATTCGCGCATGCAGGCGGGGCAGGTCTTCAGGTGGACGTCGAACTCCGCTGCACGCCGCGGCGCAAGCTCCCCCGCGATATACAGTGGAGCGAGTTCGGCGATGTCACTGCAATTCATCACGCTTCCTTATGTGCGCTCCCGGCGACGGCATGCGCCCGGAAGGCCTTGGCCGAGCCGTTTGCGAGCCGATCACGCAACGCCTGGCGCCCGCGGCTTAGCCGGGACATCACCGTGCCCATCGGTAGCGAGAGAGCGTCCGCCATCTCCTGGCAGGTGAAACCTTCAACCACACCGAGCAACAATACGGCCCGATGCTCGTCAGACAATTCTTCGAACGCCCGGTTTACCTCAGCGGCATCGATCAGGGAAAGACCGGCCGGGCGCTCCGGCTCCGCCGCACGGTCGGGCGCGTCGAGAGAAACCAAAACCGGCGCAGATCGCGCCTGCCTGCCCTGCGCATAGAAGGCGTTGAACATGATCCGAAAGAGCCACGCCCGTATATTGGTTCCGGCCTCAAACTGATCGAAACTGCGCCACGCACGGAGGAGCGTCTCTTGGACCAGGTCTTCGGCCACCGCTCCATCCGAGGTGAGCCGCCGGGCAACGCGGAGCAGACTCCGCGAGTGCGGCATCGCAGTCCGTTCAAACTCGTCTTGCCTCAGTGCTCTTGGGGTCACGGCCGTGGCGATCCGTTAAGGAGTAGGGGCAGGCATTTCTCAGACTAAACCTGCCTGCCCCATTGATATCACGGCTCGCGCCCGCAATGCTACCTAGTGCCCTTTTTGCAGTTCGGTGAGCGCAGCAAGAACCTCTTCGCTGTGCCCGGTCGGATTCACCTTGATGAATTCCTTGACGATCTTGCCGCTCGGGTCGATCAAGAACGTGTTCCGTGCGGCGACCGTTCCCAGCTGCGGCGCTTGAGGGATGGTCATCGTGGAGCCGTACTTGGTAACGACTTCCTTATTCGAGTCGGCAAGGAGCTTGAAGGTCAGGGAATCCTTGGCGCACCACTCTTTGTGCGATTCGACGGTGTCAACGCTCACACCGACCACGACGGCATTTTTCTGGTCGTACAGCGCCAAGTCGCGCTGAAAGGCGTGGGCCTCAATCGTGCAGCCGGGCGTCTGATCCTTGGGATAGAAATACAGCACGACCCACTTTCCGCGGAAGCTGTGGAGGCTGATCGCTGTGCCTTCCTGCGAATTCAGCGTGAAATCGGGTGCTACGGTGCCGACCGCCGGAACGGCCTGGTCATCCGCATGGATCGCGGGTGACTGAAGCATCGGATGTGCCATGACGAGCACGGCCAGCACAAGAAACAGGTATGGAATCGTTCGAATTGCTGCGGTTCGCGAAATCTTCATCTCTCGGTTCTCCTCGTAATCGGGTGGCCCGCCTATAGGGGGCCGTACACTCAACTATAACGCCCGGCATACCAAAATTCATCCCTGAGCCGGTCGCGCCCTCGCATTCCCAAGGCTCCGAGACTTCTGCTATCCTGAAAGCCGCGGGCGTCTTGGAACAGTACGCTGGCCCGGCGAAATTCTTACATAAAGGACTCTTTCATCGTGAACCCTTCAACGATTCCCGCCCGCGCCACAAAGCGAGCCTTCAATTTCAACGCGGGCCCCGGCGCCCTTCCGCTTTCCGTGCTCGAACGCGTTCGCGAAGAGCTGCTCGACTACCGCGGCACGGGCATGTCCGTGATGGAGATGAGCCACCGCTCGGCCGAATTCGAGGCGATCAACGACAAGGCCGAACAAGGGCTGCGGCGCCTGCTTGCGATTCCGGAGGACTACGCCGTCCTGTTCCTGCAAGGCGGAGGCAGCCTGCAATTCGCGATGGTGCCCATGAATCTGTATCAGCCCGGAAAGCCGGTGGACATGCTGCACACGGGGGCGTGGACCGCAAAAGCCATCGAGGAGTTGAAGAAAGTCGCGCAACACCGGCTCGCCGCATCCACCGAATCCGTGAAATTCGCAAGGCTGCCGCAGAAGAGCGAGATCGCGCTCGCCCCGGATGCTTCCTACGTGTACATGTGCACGAACAACACGATCGAAGGCACCCAGTGGAATGCTCTGCCGTCCACGGACGGCGTGCCGCTGGTGGCGGATATGTCGTCCGACATTGCCTCGCGGCCCATGGATGTTCGTCAATTTGGGCTGATTTTCGCCGGCGCGCAAAAGAACCTGGGCCCCTCGGGAGCGACCGTGGTGATCGTGCGGCGCGATCTTGCCGAGCGGGGCGACGAGAAGATCGCCAAGATCCTTCAATATCGCACGCACATCAAGGAGCGCTCGCTCTATCACACGCCGCCGACATTCGCCGTTTACGTCCTCGGATTAGTGCTCGATTGGATCGAGTCCGAAGGCGGGCTCGCAGGCATGGAAAAGCGGAACGAAGCCAAAGCTAAGCGGCTCTACGACGCCATCGATGCAACGGGATACTATAAGTGCCCGGTTGAACGAGAATCGCGGTCGCGGATGAACGTCGTTTTTCGCGTGGCCGGCGGCGACGAGGTCATCGAGAAAAAGTTCGCCAAGGAAGCGGAAACAGCGAGCCTCATAGGCGTTAAGGGCCACCGTTCCGTCGGCGGGATGCGCGCATCGCTCTACAACGCGGTAGGAATCGAGGCCGTCGACGCGCTCGTAAGCTTTATGAGGGAATTCGAGCGCAAGAACGGCTAAAACCGCCGTCAGCCGCGCCGGGCACAAATTGCTACACATTGTGGTTTCTGCGCAACACTCGCCTTGACTTGTGTCTGCGCCACCTTTATCGTGGCATTTCCATGAAATCTTCGGTGCAAAGTGCGACGCGCGCCTTCCCTCCGGCTTCTATGCCGCGCGGGACCGGGTCGCCGCGCTCCAACCGCGCCACTCATCCTACGGGAGAAACTGAGGATCGCCGTCCCCCCCTCGACGAGTACTACAATTCTCTATTTACCGCCTTCGGGCCACAACACTGGTGGCCGGGGAGGACGCAGTTCGAGATAGTTGTCGGCGCAATTTTGACCCAAAACACATCGTGGTCGAACGTGGAACGGGCGATTGCAAATCTCCGCGGCGCGGGATTGCTTTCGCTCTCGGCGATCGAGAAGGTTCCTCTCCGGCGTCTTGAAACGCTGATCCGATCTTCCGGTTATTACCGCCAAAAAGCACGAAAGTTGAAGGCCTTCTGCGAGTTCGTCCGGTCCGAATACGGAGGCTCGCTCAAGCGGATGTTTGGCACGCCTACGATCGCGCTGCGCGAGAAACTGCTCGCCATCTTCGGCATCGGCCCGGAAACCGCCGACTCGATCTTGCTGTACGCGGGCGATCACGGAGTCTTCGTCGTTGACGCGTACACGAAGCGGCTGCTTTCGCGCCACGGGTGGGCTAGTGAAAAGACAAAATACGAAGAAATTCGCTGGATGTTCGAGCGCCAGTTCCCCGGAGATGTGAAGCGGTTCAACGAGTTTCATGGACTCATCGTCAGCACCGGGAAAAAGTTCTGCCGGAAACAGGAGCCGCTGTGCGGCGAGTGCCCGCTGGGGCGATACATCGAGGAGGGCCGGTAAACGTGACCCCCCAGTCGCACAAGCGCCGGTGGTGGCCCATCGTAGGCAGCATCGTCGTGGTGTTGCTGGCGGCGGCTGTGATCACGCTGGGGTCCTTCAGGGCGCCATTTCAACCGGATCAGCGAGGTGCGTTCTCGGTTTTCTTCGCGCTCTCGACGCTGATTGCCGTCGCGTTCCTGATTTTTGCCTTGATCTTGACGCGCAGCCTGGTGCGACTTTGGGCAGAGCGGCGCAGCGGGCAACTGGGCTCGCGCTTCAAGGTCAAGATGGTGCTGGGCGCGATGGGCGTGTCGCTTCTGCCGGTTGTATTCCTGTTTTTCTTCAGCTACGCGCTTGTGAACCGGACGTTGAATTCGTGGTTTCCGCGGCCGCTCGAAACCGCCAATGAACAGAGTCAGATCCTGCTGACCAGCTTCGGGCAATCCGAGTTCGAGCGCCTAAACGGTCTCGCCACCTCGGCGGCTTCCCACAGCTGGCTGGACGAAAATTCCCTTTCGATCGGTGAAGCGGCCGACGCGTACTGGGTCGCCGACGCGAATGGCGCAGTCACCTCCAGCGCCATTCTCGCGAAACCGTCGACGAAACGAAAAGGCTCCGTCACGAGTTCAGAGCAGACTTTGGACGCGCTTTCGCCCAAGTTCGCACAGGCCATCGGGACCGGCGCGCAAGTCTGGAAGGCAAATAGCCAGCTTTACCTGGCGGGAAGTGCGCCCTGGAAAGAAGGAACGCTCTACGTGGCGTCGCGCCTGCCGGACGACTTTCTGGAGCGCTACGCGGCAATCGAGGAGCAAACGAAAACCTACCTGGAGCAAAAACAGCAGTACCGCGCCTACAAGCGCAACCTTTTGCTCACCTTGATGCTGATCACGTTGGTGCTGCTGTTCACGACCATGTGGGTTGCGCTTTTTCTTTCCAAGCAGGTGACGGTGCCGATTCAGGCGCTGGCCGAGGCCACGCGGGAAATCTCCCGAGGAAATTTCGACCATCGGATCGAAGTGCAAGCGCAGGACGAGCTCGGCACGCTGGTCCGCTCGTTCAACCGCATGAGCGACCAGCTTGGCGAGGGACGGCGGCAGATCAACGAGTTCACGCAAAGCCTCGAGCAAGCAATCGAAGAGCGCGAGCGGCGGCGAAAGCTGATGGAAGCGATTCTCGAAAACGTTCCCACGGGAGTGGTATCGCTCGACGCATCCGGGGATGTTGCACGCGTGAATTCGGCGGTCGTAACGATTCTGGGTGAGTCCGCGCGCTCGGCGCACACCCTGGCCGAGCTTGTGGGCGAGGAAGCGGCGCGGGCCGTGCTGCACCTGATGCGCCGGTCGCTGCGCATGGGAGCAGCGTCGCAGGAAATTGAAATCGCGACGGGCGGCCGGCTGGTGCGCGCGGCGGTGACGGTAAGCTCGCTTGGGCCGCGGCGATCGAATCCAGGGTTTGTGGTGGTGATCGACGATTTGACGGACCTGCTGCAGGCGCAAAAGGCCGCCGCGTGGCAGGAGGTGGCGCAGCGCATCGCGCACGAGATCAAGAACCCCCTGACGCCGATCCAACTTTCGGCGCAAAGGCTGCTCCGCTTTCTGGACCGGTCGGCAAGCGCCAAGCCCGCCGAGAATCGGCCAGAATTCGAGAAACTTGTCGCGGAATGCGCGGGGCTGATCGAACGCGAGGTGCACACGCTCGAGTCCCTGGTGGATGAGTTCTCAAAGTTCGCGCGCTTTCCCGCCGCACGTCTGGCACCCGCGAACGTGAATTCCATCGTCGAGAGCGCGCTTGAACTCTTCCACGGGCGCCTCGACGGCGTGAGCATCTCGACCGAGCTCGCCAATTCGCTGCCGCCGGTGAGGGCCGACGCGGAGTTGATACGCCAGGTGGTGGCGAACCTGATCGACAACGCGGCCGAAGCCATGGAAGGGTCCGCGATGCGCCGGCTGCACGTAGCCACTCGGGCGGAAGGCGACGGCGACGCGGTGGAAATCGAGATTTCCGACAGCGGCCACGGAATCTCACCCGCCGACAAGGAAAAGCTCTTTCTGCCGCACTTCTCGACCAAGGGCCGCGGGACAGGACTGGGGCTGGCGATCGCGAGCCGCATTATCGCCGAGCACAACGGCACGATTCGCGTGGAGGACAATTTTCCGACGGGCACGCGGTTCGTAATTCGATTCCCGGCGGCCGAAGTGAGCGTATCCACGCAGGCAAGCTGAAGACCCCTAGAAAATGCCAGCCAGCATACTGATCGTAGATGACGAGAGCGGCATCCGCGAGTCGCTCGGAGCGCTTCTGCGCGACGAGGGTTACGAAGTGGAGGCGCTTTCGTCGGGCGAGGAGTGCCTCGAGCGAGTCGAGCGCCGCCATTTCGATCTGGTTCTGCTGGACGTTTGGCTCCCTCAGATCGACGGCCTCGCTACGCTCGAACGCCTGCAAGCGCAGGACGGGGCGCCGATGGTCGTCATGATTTCCGGGCACGCGAATATCGAGGCCGCCGTGCGCGCGACGAAGCTGGGAGCGTTTGATTTCGTCGAGAAGCCGCTCTCGCTCGAGAAGATCGTGCTGGTCGTCCGCAACGCTCTGGAATATCTGCGCCTGGAGGACGAAAACCGCAATTTGCGCGCGGAACTCGAGGAGCGCCATCAGATCCTCGGCGCGAGCGTGCCCATGAAGGCGCTTCGCCAGCAGATCGCGCTCACCGCTCCCACGACCGGGCGCGTGCTCATTTACGGCGAGAGCGGCACGGGCAAGGAACTCGTGGCGCGGGCCCTCCATGCGAGCAGCCAGCGGAGCGGAAAGCCCTTCGTCGAAGTGAACTGCGCGGCAATTCCCGAGGAACTGATCGAATCCGAGATGTTCGGCCATCGCAAGGGCAGCTTCACGGGCGCGAGCGAAGATAAGGTCGGAAAATTTCAGAAGGCCGACGGCGGCACGCTGTTCCTCGACGAAGTGGGAGACATGAGCCTGAAAACGCAATCCAAGGTGCTTCGCGTGCTCGAGGAGCAGCGCGTGGAGCCGCTCGGATCAAACCAACCCGTGGAGGTGGACGTCCGCGTGATTGCGGCGACGAACAAGAAACTCGAGGAGGAAATCGGCCGAAACGCGTTTCGCGAGGATTTGTTTTACCGCCTCAACGTGATTCCCTTCTACGTCCCGGCGCTTCGCGAGCGCACGGAAGACATTCCAATCCTGGCCGCGCACTTCCTGAAAGAGTTCTGCGAGGCGTACGGCAAAAAGCCGAAGGAGTTCACGCCGCCGGCGATGGAAGTGCTGCTCGCGTATCCCTGGCCGGGGAACGTCCGCGAATTGAAGAATCTAGTCGAGCGGCTGGTGATCATGTGCCCCTCGCCGCGGATCGAGCCGCATCATCTGCCGCCGGAACTGTTTCGCGGCGCCTCGAAAAGCCCGCAAAAACCCTACGAGAGCTTGCAAGAGGCGCGTTCCGCGTACGAACGCGAATTCGTGCTGCGGAAGCTGGAAGAAAATCGCTGGAACATGACCAAGACGGCCTCGGCGCTGGGGCTCGAGCGGAGCCATCTATACCGCAAGATGCGCTCGCTCGGCATCGCGCCGTCGAAAGCGTCGTGAGATCAACTGGCGACAATTGAAGATGCGCCGGGCCGTCTATTCAAATCGGGGGAGGCTTCACACTGTGGGAATGCCTAGCGCATCCATGCGAATCGGCGCACTCTGCGTCGCACTCGGCTTGACCGCGAGCGTTCTCATCGTCGGCGCTTCCTCCGGCCAGGAACTGCAGCCTGGAGGCACCGAAGGAAAGGGCGCGCCATTCGTGGTCTTCCTTGGAACGGGCACACCGGGACCGACGCCGAACCGTCAGGGGCCGGCCCTGGCCGTGGTTGCGGGAGGCAAGGCCTACCTCGTGGATGCCGGCGTTGGCGTGGTGAGGCAAGCAAGCGCGGCGTATTCGAATGGAGTTCGGGCGCTCGATCCGCGCGGGCTTGGCATCGCGTTTGTTTCTCACCTCCACTCGGATCACACGCTCGGATTGCCTGACCTCATTCTGACTCCGTGGGTGATGGGCCGGACGGCTCCGCTGGAACTTTACGGGCCGCCGGGAATCTCGGCGATGGCGGAAAACATCCTGAAGGCATACGCAGAAGACATTCACGTTCGCATCACCGGGCTGGAACAGGCGAACACAACCGGATACAAAGTGAATGCGCACGAAGTAAAGCCGGGTGTCGTATATCAGGACGCAAACGTCAAGGTCACGGCATTCGCCGTTCCGCACGGAAGCTGGCCGCTGGCCCTCGGATTCCGGTTCGATGCGGGCGGCAAGAGCATCGTCTATTCCGGAGACACTGCCCCCGCGGAAAGCGTTGTCCAAGCCTGCGACGGATGCGATCTTCTGATCCACGAGGTGTATCTCGGCTTGCCCGCAAGCGCCGCGCATTCGCCGGAGCACTGGGCGCAGTACATGGCCACGTTTCACACGTCGGCCGCCCAACTGGCCGACATCGCCACGCGCGCGCATGCCAAAACACTCGTGACGACGCATCTTGCATTCATGGCTAACGCAACTGAGGCAGACCTGGTTGAGGTTCTGAAGAAAGGCTACAGCGGCAAGGTTGGGGTCGCACACGATCTCGACGTCGTGACTCCCTAACGCTCCGACTCTTCTTGCTGCATTTCGCCGAGCTGCTCGAGCTGACGGCGCCAATCGAGCTGCCGGACCAGCGCGGGATTTTGGCGCCAATTGCTCTGAACCTTGACGAAAAGTTCGAGGAACACGTGCGCGCCGAGGACGCCTTCGATTTCCTTGCGCGCGAGCGTCCCGATTTTCTTCATGGTCTGGCCGCCCTTCCCGATGAGAATTCCCTTCTGACCTTCGCGCTCGACGTAAATCGTGGCTCGAATCTTGATCAGGTCCTTCTTTTCCTCGAAGCTATCGAGCAGAACGGCGATCGCATGCGGCACCTCTTCGCGTGAGGCCAGCACGGCCTTTTCGCGAATCAGCTCGGCGGCCAGGAAGCGCTCCGGCTGGTCCGTGAATTGATCCGCCGGGAAAAACGGCGGCGCCTCGGGCAGCCGCCCGAGCCAGCCGTTCACAAGGTCGAGACAACCCTCCCCGGTAAGCGCCGAGATCGGGAAGATTTCAGCGAACTCGAAGAGTTTCTGGTATCGGTCGATCAGCGGAAGCAATAGCGGCTTTTTGACCCTATCCACCTTGTTCAGCAGCAGGAATACCGGCCCGGCGAAGCGACGCACCCACTCGATCGAGTAACGGTCGCCCCCGCCGAATTCCGCCGAGGCGTCCACAATCAGCGAAAGAATGTCGATCCCGTCGAGCGCCTGGTCGAGCTCGTCCATCATCTGGCGGCTGAGGGCGTTTGCCGGTTTGTGGATTCCGGGCGTGTCGATCAAGACGATCTGCGCATCGTCGCGGTTCACGATGCCCTGAATGCGGTTGCGGGTAGTCTGGGGCCGGGGCGAGACGATCGCGACCTTGCGCCCCACCAGAGTGTTCACGAGCGTCGATTTGCCCGCGTTGGGGCGGCCGACAATCGCGACGAAACCCGCTCGGAAGGACATGTGAGGAAATTGTACGCTAAGTGGCGTCGAGCTGGCCGATTCTTCGCGGCGTCAGGCCGAGGCATCGCGGACGATCTTGACGCGCAATTCGCGCGTGCGCGGGCCATCGAACTCGGCGAAGAAGACGGCTTGCCAGCGGCCGAGCGATAGGCGGCCGTTTTCAATCCACACGGTCTCCGAGGAACCGATAACCGCAGTCTTGATGTGCGAATCGGCGTTGCCTTCGGCGTGCGTGTAGGCGGCGGTGTGGGGCACCATGCGGTCGAGCGCAGCTTCGATGTCACGAGCCACAGCAGGGTCGTCGCCTTCGTTAATGAGCACGCCGGCGGTGGTGTGCGGGACGTAGAGGTGGCATAGGCCGTCGGTACACCCGGACTCGCGTATCGCCGCCTCGATTTCAGCCGTTACATCCTTGAGTTCCGTGCGGCGCGAGGTCTTAACGATCAGCGTGCGCGTAAAGGAACTACTCGAGCGATGAGCCTGGGAGGCCATGAGAAGCAACGATGCCATTCGCGAGAGCGAAGATCAATACCCGATCGGGCCCCGAGTGGATCGCGGAAATCTTCTAGCGCTTTGCCGGGCGCGGCGGCGCCGCAGGGAATTGCAAACGCATCGCGGGATCGCCAAAGAGATTCCACGTCCGGCGGACGTCCGCATCCGCGATTCCAAGCTTCGCGCCCAGAATCGCTTTGCCGATCGGTCCCGAGGGATTCGCCGCCAGAGCACCCAACAAAGCCTGGTTCATCGTTGCCTGCGGACCAGCGTCGGTGAATCCGGAAGAAGCCCAGACGGCCACGGCGCCGCCATTCGGCGCCAGCATCAGCGAAGTGGAAAGGCTCGTCGCATAGACATCGTGAAAGAACCCGTTCAGGCAGTCCATGATCAGGTACACGGGCAGCCGGTCGCCATTCGAAAGGCTTGCGGCAGAGGCATCGTCGAAGAGATCGGCAAAAGACCACTGCTCCTCCGATCCGTGGCCAATGTAGTCCACCAGCAGGGCGCCGTCGTTGAGCGCCGCAAGAATCTGCTGCTTCGCGACGGCGGGATCCTGGCCGTCGGCGAGGATCTTCGTGACCGTCAGAGAAGGTAGCAACGCCGCGCTCGCGGAATTAGCCTCGGTCGTAAAATCCACGCCGATATTTTGGTCGGCGATGACGAGCGCCTGCTGATTCCAGCTTCCAGAGGAGGAGCCGCGCTCGTACCCCACAATTTTGGACACCACGAGAGCCGCGTCAGCCGGCGTGCGAACCGGCAATCGTCCGGTGGGTATCGTCGCAAAGCCCGTCTGTTTGAAATCCGTCAGCCAATCGTCGGAAGCCGTCTTGAAAGCAGCAGTTTGAATCAGGCGCGTCGGCACGAAATCGAAATCACCGAATCCGAGATAGTTGCGCGGATCGAAGGAAGCGTCACCGACCAACAGCACCGCTTGCGGGCGCACGCGCCAGCCCGTTGCCATTTGGAGATAGTCGCGCAGGGCAAACGGGCTGCGCTCGCCGTAATTGAACGCATCGAAGATTTCATCCGTCGTCACGACGGCAACCGACTTTCCCTGCATCTGGTGGAGTTTCACCAGCGGCGCAACACTCGATTCAAAATCCGGATGCGTGATGACCACGATGTCAGCGCCCCACTGGAAGCGGTCGATGGAACTGGGCTCGTGGAACGAAAGCGCCGCGGGCGCGGACGTCTGATCATCCGAGAAAGCAAGCAGCGTGCGTTCCGTGCTCCGGAAGCCGGGGACCCGCAGAGTAACGCCAAAGCTCGACCCATCGAACCCGACCGTGCCCGCCAACTGAGTGATTGCGAGCGGATCGGTGACGTCCAGCACGTGAATCTGCGAATTCGTGAAGCCGCCGATGCGCACTCTGTCTCCCGGCGAAGCGGTCGCGCGCAGCCAGTTCGAATCGGCCGTGTAGGTATGCGCGTAATGCAGCGCGATGGACTGAACCAGGCTGACGTCATTCTCGCCGTCGAGCGCCGCGAGCGTGACGGTGTTCGACCCGCTCTGCAACAGGCCGCTGTTGACGGCGAATGTATTCGTCACGTTCGCCTGATCGGCAAAATCCAGTTCGCCGATGGGCGCTCCATTGAGCGCGACGGAGACGCCATGTAGCTGGCCGTCCGTAACACCCTGTAGCGCTACGTCTAGTGTGACCGGGAGGCTCGAACTCGGGTCGATGTGCGCGACAGTGATGGCTTGATCGACCGGTTCCGACGTCACGATTGCGCCGAAGAAATTGTCCTTGTCTTCGCCATTGAGCAGAGCGGCGAAATACGTGGTCCGTTGCTCGAAGAGCACGGTAAACGGAAAGCTCGGATCGCTCGAAGTGCCGCTTCCGGCGGCGGGAACGGTTGCGATGCGCTTTCCCGGCCGCGAGCCGCGGACGAGCCAGTAGACACGCGTGCCGGAAAACGGCGTATCGATTCCCGTGCCATAGAACTCGATGCTGTCGTTGGGGCCGAGCGGGCCGCTCTGCCTGCCGAGAATCAGCAGAGGCTGCTCGATGCCCTCCGCGTAGAGTTGCAGCGTGCGCGCGTCCGCACCGGGTGGCAGGCCGGCGGCCACCAACTGAGCTCGCGTGACGCGGTACCATCCCTCCGCCGTCACCGATATCTTCACTGCCGGAAGTCCGTTCAGCGAAACCGCAGATTGCCCGGGCGCAAGAGCCGGGATCAAAGGAGGCGGCACCGCAAGCGCGCGCTCAACCTGCTCCGGCGCGACGACCGATTGCGCGGGCGGCTGCGCGATCGCCTGATTCATCTGCGTCAGCAGCCGCGCCTGAGCAATTGGCTCTGAACTCTGCACGACGGAATCCGCGCGCACCGGCCCGTGCAGCGTGTGCGTACCGTTAAGGTCGAGATCTTCGAGCCAGTAGGAAGCGTCCCCTCCGCCCTGCGGGTCGGTCCACTGGTAGGTCTTCGCCCGATGTTGCGGCTGTCCGCCTCGCAGGAAGAGCGCCGACCCGGCGATCGGCGATTGATCCAGTCGGTGGCGTCCCTCCGCGTCTTCCCGATAGACGTGGAAGCCGAGATTCCGCGTCTCCTCCCGCGTCTGCCATTCGAGGAGGACTCCTCCACCCGGCCGCATCTGCGCGCGGAAGGATGAGATCTCCACGGCGGTAGGCGATTGAATCGTAGTGATCGCCGTCGAAGAGTTGTTCGTGAGGTTCGGATCGCTCGTGCTCGCCGATACGGTGGCAGTGTTCGAGGAGAGCGTAGCCGTACTGAACGTGGCGGCGTTCACGTTGATCGTGATAATCACGAGCCCGCCCACGCTCAACGACGCGATATTGCACGTCACCGTGCCGGAGGCTTGCGCGCAGCTTCCCTGGGAAGCGGGAATCGATACTGACGTGAAAGTGACCTGGCCTGGCAGCGTGTCCGTGACAACCAAGTTTTGCGCGACGGCGGGACCGTTGTTGGTGACCTGGAGCGTGTACGTAAGGTTCGTGCCCTGATTCACCGGCTCGGGCGACGCAGTCTTGATGATGGCCACGTCCGCCTGTGTGGGCGATGCGACCGTGGCGCTCGTGGAAGCAGTGTTGTTCGCGCTCGTCGGGTCGCCCGTCGTGGACGATACCGTGACGGAATTTGTAATCGTCGTGCCGGGCGCGGTGCCGGCGGTCACGTTGAGCACCAGGGTGAAGGTCGCAGTCGTGTTCGCGGCGAGCGATGCGATCGTGCACGTTTGAGTCCCGCCGGAAGGCGCCGGGCACGTCCAGCCGCCGGGCTGCGTGATCGAGACGACGGTGGTGTTGGCCGGAAGCGTGTCCGTAAGCGTGACGGTGGAGGCGCTGGCCGGGCCGTTGTTTTTCACCGTGATCGTATAAGTGATGTTGTTGCCGGCGAGCACCGGGTTCGGCGTTCCGACCTTGGTGACGGCCAGATCCGCCTGGCCGGCGGTTGCAACGATCACCGTTGTGGTCGCGATGTTGTTCGAGGGATTCGGGTCCGTGGTGGCCGACGCGATATTGGCCGTGGAAGTGATCACGGTGCCAGAGGCCGTCCCGCCATTCACGGTGACGACCACAGTGAACGTCGTGGATGCCCCCGATACGAAGGTCGGATTCGTGCAGGAGATCGAACCCCCCGGACACGTCCAGCCACCGGTGCCGGAGGTCGCCGCAACAGAAACCAAGGTCGTATTGGCCGGGACCGCTTCGGTGAACGCCAGCGTGCTCGCCGTGCTGGGGCCATTGTTGGTGACGACCACCGTATAGGTGATGTTCGATCCCGCCAGCACCGGATTCGGCGAGCCAGAGTTCGTGATCGCGAGATTGGCGGTGCCGACCGCACCGACGATCGTCAGGACGGTGGCTTTGTTGTTCGCAAGGTTCGGGTCGTTCGTTCCCGAGGTTACGGAAACGGTGTCCGTGATCTGCGTTCCGGTCGCGGTCCCGCCATTCACCTGAACGACCACGGTGAACGTGGCTGTTCCCGAGCTTCCAGTGGGAACATCCGCATCGGTGCACGTGATCACGCCCGTGCCGTTCACGGCGGGCGTCGAGCAGCTCCAGCCTGCGGCGCCTGCGCCCGAGATCGCGATCGATTGAAAGGTGGTGTTCGCCGGAATCGTTTCGGTCAACACCGCGTTGACGGCGTCGAGAGGACCGGCGTTCGTCACAGTCTGCGTGTACGTGATGTTGTTGCCCGGGACCACGGGGCTCGGCGTGCCCGAGTTCGTGACCGCGAGGTCGGCTCCCGCACAGTACGCGCCGGACTGCGTTCCCGGCGTCTGCGTGATCGTTGTACCGGATGAATAAATGCCGGGCTGTCCGGCGGTGGCCCCGTACGCATCGTTCGCGAGCGTGGACCAACCTGGAGTCCCGCCGCTGACGTTGACGCTGCCCGGCGCCGACGACGCAAAAATCACTCCCCCGCCGCCGCCGCCGCCCGGCCCGTGGCGATTTCCCGGGAATGCAGCGGGAGGGTCCTCCGGCCAAGTGATTCCACCGTTTCCTCCGACGGCGCTGGCGGTGAGTCCGCCGAGGCCGCCGCTGCTGGCAAAGACAAAAATCGTGCCGCCTGCACCGCCGCCTCCGCCGCCGTCGTTCTCCGTCTCGAGAGCAAGCTGTCCATTGGCCGTAATCGTTCCCGAGCCCGTCACCGAGCCCGTGTGAATGATTACGATCCCGCCGCCGGCAGTCCCGCTGCTGGCGATGCCGCTGCAACTCGCTCCGCAATCGTGATTTCCGGTATCTGTGCTGGGATTCCAGAACGAGCCGTTGTTTGTGGTCCCCGCACCGCCTCCACCGCCCATGATGATTGCGTTCGTTGACGCGGGAAATGGAGCGCCACCAAAACCTCCGTAGATACCGGCGCTGTTCCAGCCGAATCCGCCGATACCGCCGGTGCCACCGTTGGCGCCACCCCCACCGCCATCGTTCTGGTCGTTCTTAGTCGGATCTGCGTCGGTGCCGCCACCGGCGGCATTGCCGGGAGCTCCGCGAGCGAAGCTCCCATTCGGATACCCCTCATTGCCCGTATTGGTAGCTGCGGTGAGCGTTGCGTTGGCTATGAATTTGGGCGTTCCGGCGATCCCTTCGCCCTTCGAGCCATTCGTAGTCTGGGTCGAAAGCGTAACGTAGTCTGTCGCGAGAGGCGTCGGTGGAGTAGTTGCCGCGCCATAGTTTTCGCCCGCGCCACCCCGGAACCCTTGTGCATCGACGGCTACAGTGCCCCCCAAAGTTAGCTGCGAGGCAATGTCCAGAGCCATGACCCCGCCAGTGGTTCCATTCCAGGGTAGCGCCGTCAGTCCGGAGCTTAGCGTTGCCGAGGTGTACTGGGGCACACGAATCACCTGGAACGTTGCCTGCCCTGCCGTCGGGTTCGTTGTAGGAGCTGCCGCGGCATTCACATAGGCATTCAGCAAGCCGCCGCCCACGCCCGTGCCAGTAAAGGTCAGCGTGCCACCTGTCGCAGGTACGGCGCTGGTCGAAGTGACAAATTCGAAGAGCCCGGAGCTTCCAAGACTGGTAGAACCAGAGCCTGGGTCGCCGGGCACGCCATCTCCGTAAGCGCTACTGTTCTCAGTAGCGGTCGTATTGATCGTGGCATCCTGCATCTGGATGATCAGCAATAGGTCACCACTGGCTATCGCCGTCTGGGCCGCCGGGGCTGCGGCGGCAGCGCCGAGAACAATCGAAGTTGACCCTGCGTTCACCGTGCCCACGCCAGCACCGGGTGGGTAGTAGGCGTTCACCACGCCATTCAGCGTTCCGCCAGCCCCATCCTTGCCCGGCGTCGCGCAAACGAGCGGCTGGACCACCGTCAGTACGGTAACGGAATTGTTGTCTGACACCGGATCGGTGCCCGTGGTCGAAACAGCCGCGACGTTCGTCATCGTTTTGGCAGTGCCCGGAGTAGTCCCGGTAACCGTGATGGTGATCGGAGTAGAGAGCGGATACGCCACCGTCCCGATGTTGCACGTAATGACTCCGCCAGACGGTGCTCCGCAGCTTCCCTGCGTGGTCGAAGCGGAAGCGCCGACAAGCGTCGTCGGCAGCGTGTCGGTCAGCGTGACTGCCGTGCCAGCAGCCAATCCCAGATTGGTGATCTGAATTGTGTAGGTGATAGGCGACGATACAAAAACCGGCGTCGGCGCCGCTATCATGGAAACCGCAAGGTCAGAGTCTCCGGTTATCTCCACCAGCACCGACGTTGTCGTCGCATTGTTCGACACCACCGGATCGGTCGTTGCCGAGGTGACGTCCGCTGTGTTGACGATCGTCGTGCCTGCCGCTGTGCCCGCACCAACCGTCACCACGAATGTAAAGTTCGACGCTGTCATTCCGCTGTTGAAGTTCCCAGCTAGAGTGCAGATTACTTGCCCGGTTCCTCCCACAGCGGGAAGCGTGCCACAGGTCCACCCGGCAGGGGGTGTCATCGAGGAGAACGTCGTGTTGGGTGGTGTCTGCTGATAGAGCACGGGACCGGCCGCCGCATTTGGGCCGTTGTTGGTGACCGTCTCGGTGTAGGTAATCGTAGAACCCGGTGCAATGGCCGACGCCGAAGCGACTTGCGTCATCGAAAGATCTGCGCCTGTAACCTTGACGGAAGCTGTGCCCGTGTTGTTCCCGCCGCCACCCGGCCCGGTCCAGCTCACGGTGACGGAGTTCGTGATCGTCGAGCCACCCGGTGCTTCCGGTCTTACCTGCACCACGACCGTAAAAGTGACGGAAGAGTTGCCGGCGAAACTTCCACTGGCCGTGCACGTGATGGCGCCCGTGCCGCCAACGGCGGGCACGGTGCCGCAGGTCCATCCCGCGGGAGGAGTGACCGATTGAAAGAGAGTGTTGGGCGGTGTGTTCTGAGTCAGCGTCGCGCCGGTCGCAGCGGTCGCGCTGCTATTCGTCACGGTTTCGGTGTAGGTGATATTGGCGCCCGTGGCGACAGGATTCGGAGCCGCACTATCCGTCGTCACCGAAAGGCTGGCCTGCGCTGCTGCGGGCGCCGCGCACAAAAGCATCGGCAGGAGCACGAGGAGGGACGGCACCAGGGCCGCCCGAAAATGCCGAACCCGGCATTCGGCCGCGCGCCGCAAGCGATACACCAGCGTTCGAATGGAGTGCAGCAGCGCAGTGCCCGGCGCAGCCAACGAGACCCGCTTGCGGTTGCGCTCGACGGAGATTACCTTTCCGAGCACGCGCTCGGCCGGGGCATCGTTCTGCTGGCCGGAATCCCCGCGCGTCACGATCGTTCTCGCAGCTTCATCCCAGTCGACCACGCGATGCACCAGAAAACCAGCATCGTTGCGCGTTAACGCAATGTCTCCGCGCTTTGGCTTTCCGACGGAAGCGGGCGCAACCTCCACCGTGTCTCCGTCGAGAACATTGGGCTGCATGCTTTTACCGTGAGCGCGAAAGCGCACGTTCACGCCGCGTTCCAGCGCCGCTTCGCACACCATGGCGAACTTCCGCGAATCAATTTTCACCGGCGGTTTAGGCTCCGGCACGGGAGATCGCCTCCACTGCGCTTCCATCCGGACGAAAACGAAACACCGCACAAGGGATTCTCCGCGCCACGCGATCCAGGAATCCCAGCGTGAACTGCACGCCCTTCGGCGAGTGGTGAGGCACAAAGCTGCGCGCGAAGAGTTCGGCGGCCGTGCGCCCCGGCGAAACCGGGATGAGTTCCGTCGCCTGGCTGTGTTCGAGCAGGTAAATTTGCGACACGGGGGCGGCATCGGGGGAAGCGATTCCGGCGTCGCCGTGCCAGGGAGTCCCGTGCATCCAAATCCGCCCATCGCGAACGCGAAGAATGATTCGATCGTCACTGAGGATTCGGACGTTCGGCCTTTCCATCCAAAGCCGCGCGGTCGTGCTCTTCCCCGCCCCCGAATGTCCCAGAAAAAGATGTCCGCGCCCCGCCTCGTCGACAACTCCAACCGCGTGTACTTCCACGCCTCCTCCGCACGCAAGGCGATGAATCATCAGAAGCTCGTCGAGCGGATACTCCAGCGGATAGACCGGACGGGCCGCGTCAAAATACGGGCGAAAGAGAACCACGTGCCCGTGGCGGAACTCCGGATCGAACCATGCAGCTTTGTAGGGCGTGGCTCCCAGGAAAGGCGTCGAAAAATAGAAGCGGTAGCCGCCGGACTCCTCAAACAGCGACCACAATCCGCCGGAATCAAATAGAGGCGCGCGCGCAGGAATGTCCAGTTCGTCGGTCCAGTCCACTTGGATTTTCACGCCGCCATCCGAACCGGGCTCCACTGCGAAGTCGCGCAAGCCGGGGTCGAGCGTCAGCGGAACATCTCCGTCGTTGACGAGATCGAAACATGTCCCTCCGACCCGGAAGGCGAGTCTGTGCGTCCCGTCATTTCTGGCAGGGGCCAGTGTCGTTGTTTCCGCGGTGTTTGGTTGAGCGAATTGCATGCGAGTGTTCTGCCTTCGTCAGGAACCTGGCGCGAAACATCCCAGGACCGTGCAGGAACCGCTGGCGGGTCCTGCCACTCCCGAGATCTTGCAATGGCCGAGCACGGCCTCTTCAGGCCGCAGACTTACGCGGACAACCTTGGGCGCCTCGTAGGGCTTGCCCGCCGGCCGTTCGTCCTTCGGCTTCTCTTGGCCATTCATGACGCTTCCCTGCTCATCCCTGATGCACCTGGCAGGAGCCGCACGAGCCGCTTTGGCATCCACCGGAGGATTGCAAGATATTCAATTCCTGCGCCGGGGCCGCGGTGCCGGACCGAGAGAGTGGTGTTGCCGTCTGATTGCGGATCCGCTCGGCGGATGTCTGCAATCCATCGTGCAGGTCGCCCGGCTTGCAGCATGCGCAATCGCCGTGTTCCGGAACCTCGTAGCCGAGCGCGTACGCGCGGAGATGGGCGACCCGGCACAGAAAATCCACGGGCGATTCCGGATCGCCACTTTCCAGCTCACCGTTCGCTGCGCACATGCTGCACAGCGATTGAATGCGGCAGCGGGTGCAGATCGTCGCTTGCTTGCGTTCGCGGTTTCGAATCTCGAGAAGCGGCCCTTCCCAGCCCTGCAAGAAACTTCCGTTTCGTATGTTGTAGCCTTCCTGGTGGGAAAGAACGCAGATGCTCATCTTGCCGGCCGGGTCCACGGCGCAGCCCCTGTGACCGCCGCCGCAACCGTAAACTTTGGATCCCAGCTGCTTCGTGCCGGTGGAGGACGCGCGGTCGTACTCGGCAAGGCGCCGGTATTCCTTCTCGCGCCGGGGATCGAGAAACTCGAGCGCTACCGCATCTTCCGGCGACAGCCGGACCGCCAGGGGGCTTTGCGAGCAATCAATGCGCGGATTGACCAGCGGATCGAATTTGAACTCGACGTGAAACTCTTCTTCCGCCAGCCTCTGCATCTCATAGACTTCGTGCTTGTTGATCGTGGTGGGCACGGTTTTGAGCTTCAGCGGCAATCCTCGATCCAGAAGCAGGCGGATTCCCCGCATGCAGCGGTCGTACGAGCCCGGAACCTGGGTCAGCGCTTCGTAGGTTTGTCGCGTCGCGCCGTAGAGCGTGATCTCGATAACAAGGGGGCGCCAGTCCGCAAGGTAGTCGGCGATCCGCGGCGTGATCAGCGTGCCGTTGGTGAACAGCGTGATCAAGAAGCCGCGCTTCTTCGCTTCCGTGTAGATATCGAGGAAATCCTTGCGTCCAAAAATCTCGCCTCCCGTGTACAGAATCCAGAGGCAGCCCGCGTCCACGAGCTCATCGAGCAGCCGGCAGTGCTCTTCGAACGTGAGCTCCTGCGCGCGAGCGCCGGCATCGTTCATCGGCAGGTTGTTGTAGCAATGGAGGCATGCGAGGGGACACCTCCGCGTCACCTCAATCGACACCTCGACCGGCGTACGCCGCCCAAAGTGACGTTCGTGAATCGCGCGGCTAAATGTGGCGTAAGTTGCGTCGTTCATCCCAAGCCCCGGCTGCCCCAGCCGTGGAAATCCCCCTGCGACTACTCTTTCTCGATGAGTCCCGCTTCGGTAAGCTCCGCCAGGAATTTCAATGTGTCCGCAATCGCGTCTTCTGAAGAGAGGCCGTATTCCGACTGGAGGTGCGCGGCCAAATCCGCGGCGTTTCGGTGGTCCTCGATCAGCGACCAGAGTCGCGTTCCGGATTCGTTGAAGGTGTAGATCGAATCCATGTCGGCAGCGCCGCGTCGTATCGGCACGACAATCGCCTCATCCGCCACCACCCGCGACACGACATTCCGGTTTCGCTGAATTCCCCCGTCCAAGCCTTCCCTCACAACGGACATGCTTTCTCCCCCGAGCGCGCACTCGTGTCACGTAACTTCATCATTTAGAAAGAGAATGGCTCACACCACTGCTCGCTAATAGAAGCAGTTTCTCTTCTATCTAAGCTATGCAGGGGTCGGTGCGGGCACAACAGCAAAGTGGTGCTAGGACGCCAAAACGTCACTCCTGTTGACTGAAACGACGCATCGGGCGCGGTCAAGCTGGTCAGCTGCTTCTTTCACAAAGCAGGTAGATGGGGTACTGGAACTACAAACCTACTCGCCGAAGCGGCGCATTTGGAATAACGACAAGGGATGCTTAGTGAGGTTCAGTGATGCGCGCCGCCGGTGAGTTCGCGGACGATGTCGCCGACGAAACCTTTGGCGTCGCCGAAGAGCATCAGGGTGCGGTCGAGGTAGTAGAGCGGGTTGTCGATCCCGGCGAAACCAGGATTCATGCTGCGCTTGATCACCATCACGGTGCGAGCCTTGTCCACGTCCAAGATCGGCATTCCATAGATGGGGCTGCTCGTGTCGGTCCTCGCAGCGGGGTTGGTTACGTCGTTCGCCCCGATAATCAGCGCAACATCCGTCTGCGGCAGGTCCGAATTGATCTGATCCATCTCGAGCAGCCGGTCATAGGGGATATCCGCCTCGGCCAACAGGACGTTCATGTGTCCGGGCATCCGGCCTGCCACGGGATGGATTCCAAACTTCACGTCCACGCCCTTCTTCGTCAAAACGTCGTAGAGCTCGCGTACCTTGTGCTGCGCCTGGGCCACGGCCATTCCGTATCCCGGCACCACGACCACGCTGCTGGCCGCGCCGAGGATTGCCGCTGCCTCCTCCGCCGTGGCGCTCCGAACCGTTCTCGCCTCGCCCACCGCTACGGCCGAAGTCTGCACCTGCCCAAACGCCCCGAACAACACGTTGGTGAACGAGCGGTTCATGGCTTTCGACATGATCACCGAGAGGATCAAACCGGAAGACCCATCCAGCGCCCCTGCCACGATCAAGAGTTTGCTGTTCAGCACAAATCCCATCGCTGCGGCCGAAAGCCCGGCGTAGGAGTTCAACAGGGAGATCACCGTCGGCATGTCCGCTCCGCCGATCGGAACGATCAACATCACGCCGAACACCAGAGCGATTCCCACCATCGCGGGAAACAGATTTCTGTGGCCGGGATGCAGAACGAGAATTACAGCGAACGCAACTGCCACAGCGAGCATTCCGAGATTGACGAGATTTTGGCCTTTGTACGTGATCGGCCGCTGCGGCAAAATTTCCTGAAGCTTTCCCGCGGCCATCAAACTGCCGGTGAACGTCAGGCCCCCGAGGATGACCTCCATCGAAAGCACGGCCATCGTGAACTTGGGAACATTTGGCGTCCGCAGATAAAACTCCGCCGTACCGACGAGCGTGACGCAGCACGCACCGAACGCGTGGCTGACCGCGGTCCGCTGCGGCACGGCGGTCATCTGGACCATCCCGAGCGGCACGCCGATGATCGCGCCCAGCACCAACGCGATGGCGATCCACTCGTAGCTGATGATGCCGCGCTCGAACAGCGTCCCCACGATGGCGAGACCCATGCCGATCTCGCCGGCCAAAACTCCCCGCCGGGCCGTGGTCGGGGCGCTCAGCCACTTCAGCGAAAGAATGAAGAGGGCCGTGGCAACCAGATAGACGATTTCGAGCCAGTTGAATCCAGGTAGTGTCATGGTCATTATTTCTGGGGGCGGCTGGACTTGAACATCCTGAGCATGCGGTCCGTGATCAGGAATCCGCTAACGACGTTACTGAATGCGGCAACCACGGCGATCGTGCCGAGGATCGTCGCCAACTTCGACTTGCCTTCACCGACCATCACGATGGCGCCCACGACGGCGATCGCGTCGAGGGCGTTCGTCAGGGACATCAGCGGCGTGTGGAGCAGCGGCGATACCCGCTTGATCACCTCGAATCCAATGAAACCCGCCAGCATGAACACGAACAGACTATTGATGAGGACGTCCGCCGACATATCGCCGTCTCCTTATGCGCTGCCCTGAACCGCCAGGGCCGGCATGGAAAAGAACTCCCGTGTCCTGGCGTTCACCAGTTCTCCGCCGCGCGTCAGCAGCGTTTCGCGAACGATCTCGTCACTGAGATTGAGATTCAGCTTGCCATCCTTGACCATGTTCAGCAGAAACGCCGTGAGATTCCGCGCGTACATCTGGCTTGCATGGTACGGCACCGTGCTCGCGAGGTTGATACGGCCGATGAGTGTGACGCCGCTCTCGACAATCGTCTCGCCCGAGCGCGTGAGCTCGCAGTTCCCTCCCCGCTCGGCGGCCAGATCGACGATCACGGAGCCCGGGACCATTCCCCGAACCATCTCGGCCGTCACGAGAGTCGGCGCTTTCTTGCCGGGTATCACGGCCGTCGTGATTACGACGTCGTTTTCCGCCACGACCTTCCCCAACAACTCCCGCTGGCGCGCGTAAAAGGCGTCATTTTGCGCGGTGGCATAGCCGCGCGCGTCCTGCGCGTCCTTCGCTTCGATCGCCAGTTCGACGAATCGTGCTCCGAGGCTTTGCACCTGCTCCTTCACCACGGGCCGGAGATCATATGCGGAGACAACCGCGCCTAGCCGCTTCGCCGTCGCGATAGCCTGAAGCCCTGCCACACCAACGCCGAGGATGAGCACGCGCGCGGGAGTAATCGTTCCCGCCGCGGTCGTAAGCATGGGGAAAAATCGCGGAAGTGTGTCCGCCGCGATCAGCACGGCCTTGTAGCCGCAAGCAGTCGCCATCGAGGAAAGCGCATCCATGCTCTGCGCGCGCGTCGTGCGCGGCATCATCTCGACCGCAAAGGACGTCACGCCCGTGCCGGCAATCTCCTGCACGATCTCGCGCGATCCGAGCGGCCGCAGAAAACCCATCAGAACTTGATCGCGCCGCATGAGCGCGACATCGGCCTTGCCCGTCCTGTCATTCGAGCCGTAGCACAGCACCTGCACAATTACATCCGCCGCGCCGAACACTCCCGCGCGATCCGGCGCAATTTTTCCGCCCTTGTCCACGTACGCAGCATCCGGATAACCGGCTTCGACACCCGCGCCCTTCTCGATGATGACTTCCACCTTGGCCTTGGCCAGGCTGGGGATGACCGCCGGAACCAGCGCCACGCGCCGCTCTCCCGGAAAGGTCTCTTTGGGTACGCCGACAATCACTGCCTTCTCCTCCGACGTCGTTTACAAAGCGCCCTATTCTATACAAGTCGCGGGATAAATCCACCGGAAGATGTCTGGATCTGGCCCGACTGTCAGGAGCCACATGCTTGCGGTCGTTCCGGTGGATAATGGAATCGGCTGTGATACCGTCGCGTGTCGCAGGGTGCAACTCATGAGACTTCGCCTAATCGTCCTCGCGGCTGCGTTTCTTCTACTGGCCGCCCAAATGCCTCAAGAGGGCGTCATCGATATGGACGGCCAGACCTTCTCTCCACCCGATCCGCGTGAGAAGGCCGAGTGGACCTTTGCGCGTTTCCACTACGATCTCGGGGATGAATTCGGGTATGGGCGCTTCGGCTTCCAGCGGTGGGCCGCGGATTGGCCGAAGGCGGATCGCCAGTTCATCCGCGGTGTGCGCCGCCTCACGCGAGTGCAGACTCGGTCAACCGAGCAGATCGTGGACGCCAATAGCGACGATCTCTACAACTGGCCCTGGATTTACATCGAAGACGCCGGCGGCTGGATTCTGTCGCGGGCCCAGGCTGCGCGCTTGCGCGAATATCTGTTGCGGGGCGGCTTCATGATGGTCGACGACTCCCACGGCGACTCCGAGTGGCAAGTGATGGCCGCGGGCATGCGGATGATCCTTCCGGATCGCCCCATCGAGGATTTGGCGAATCAGGACGAAATACTTCACGTCGTCTACGACCTCGACGACCGGGTTCAAGTGCCAGGAACGCGTTTCATCTGGGGACGCTGGCGGTACACCGCCGACAGCGCAAAGCCACGTTGGAGCGCCATACGGGATGAGAAGGGACGCATCCTCGTCGCGATCTGCCACAACTCGGACGTAGGCGACGCCTGGGAATGGGCCGACAGCGCCGAATACCCCGAGCACGCGGCGTCCGTTGCGTACCGCATCGGAGTCAACTACATCATATATGGGATGACGCACTGATCGGGATGAGATCCCGCGAGGCGGTTCCGCGCTAGCAGAAGGCCGCTACTACTGCGATTGCGATCCGCCCGCCGGTGCATCGACGCTGTCGCCGATGGCGTCGCCACTCACCACCAGCTCGACGCGGCGGTTCTGCTGGCGCCCCTCCGGCGTGTCGTTTGAAGCGACTGGTTTCGTCTTGCCGAATCCGCGAGCGGTGACGGCGGTGGCCGGGACGAGCTGGTCCACCAGATAGTCCCGCACCATGCCGGCGCGCTGCTCGGAGAGTCGCTGATTGAAATCGTCGCCACCCACGCTGTCCGTATGACCCTCCACCTGAATCTTCAGTCCCGGATACGCGAGGAGAATGCCCGAGATCTTGGCGAGCTTCTCGCGCGCGGCCGCCCGCAGCGTGTAGCTTCCCGTGTCGAAGAGCACATCGGACATGTTCACGATGAGCCCGCGGACAGTGTCATGCGTTTGCAGGATGCTGCTCAGTTGCGCCAGAAGCTGCTTGCGCAGCTCGCCCTTCTCGGCTTCCGCCTGGGCGGCCGCTTGCCTCGCCTTTGCCGCGTCGGCTTCAGCCTGGGCCTGCTGTTGGGCGGCTTGTTGCGCCATTCTTTGCGCTTCCTGCTGCTGAGCAAGAGCTGTTGCGCGGGCCTTTTCAGTTTCAGCCTCAGCGGCAGCCTGTTGCTGCCCGGCGAGCTGCGCAGCTTTCTCCGCTTCCTGCTGCTGAGCGAGAGCCGCGGCGCGGGCGGCGTCGGCTTCCGCCTTGTCGCGCGCGGCTTTTTCCTGTTCGAGCTGGGCTTCGAGTTTCGCCTTCTCCGCGTCCGCGGCCTGCTGCTTCGCGAGAGCTTCACGCGCTTCCGCCGCTTTGCGCTCGGCTTCCTGGCGTTCGTCGTCCAGACGCTTCATCGTGATCGAGAGGGCGTCCTGCGCGGTCTGCACCGCTTCCCGCGCAGTCATATCCACATCTTTCCGAACCGCCTTGTGCTTCTGAGAATCCTCGGCCTGCTGGAGATACTGCTGCGCTTTCTGAAAGCTGGGTCCCGCGTACTTTTCCGAACCCGCCGCCTGCGCGATCTGCATCGCATTGCGGGCTTCATAGAGGCTGAGCGGCACCCGCGGATCGAGCCGCGCAACGTCGCTACCGGTGGTGATCGTCGAATACTGGCCGCGTTGCAGCAGGTCGAACTTGGCATCGACCTCCTCCACGCTACCTTCCGTATCCGGCCGGACCGAGTTCTCGAGCACCACCACGTCGCTCGGCTGCGTCACCGCGAAATACGGCTCCGCCGTCACGATCATGGCAAACGCCTGAAACGCGGCGGCGCCGTCCACCTTGGCCTTCATGCCGTTGAGCTGCAGCTCACCCAGATTCGAGGCGCGGCCTTCGGGAGTGATCGCCCAAAGCACGTACGTCAGGAATTGCGGGCCGTACTGCGTCGCGGGCAGGAGCTTGTCAAATTTCGCGGAAATGCTGACGACGCCCTTCTTGCCTTGCACCTGTGCCTCGCCTTTCGCGAATGGCATGAGAATGGTGCCTTTGAAATCCACGGGCGTCGAACCCTTAGCGTGGCTGTAATTGATCGCCTTGGTCGTTCGCGCGACCACCGTAACGCGATAGAGCGGGCTCGACTGGCCCGACGCGCTGGACTGATTCGCCTGCGTCGCCTGGATTTGTGTGTCGGGCGCCGGCTGCTGCGCCTGGGCATACAACCGGCCCGGCGCTAAAAGGGCGGCCATCAACCCGCCCAGCGAAACTGCCAGACACACGGCCTTGCTACGACTACTCATGCGAGTTCCCCTTTTCGGCGCCATTTCCAAACTCTTGATTCCAAGCCTAGCAGCAGCCGGGGCGGGCATCGCGAGCAGCTGACGACCCTGTGCTCAATTTGGCAGCCACAGTGGGGTGTTCCGTGCCGGCTGCGGGACGCGGGCGCCTAATGCGCGGGTTCAAGGACTAGCTTCTGGACGCGCCAGTTCAGAAGCTCGGCGACGTACAGCTCGTTTTCCGACGGACACGCAATCTCGTGAATCCAGCCGAACTGCTTGGGCTGCTTCCCCGATTCGCCGAGTACGCCCAGCACCGCTCCGTCAAGGCTGAGCTTGTAGATTCGTCCCGGGAAGGCGTCCGAGCTGTAGAGCACCTGCTTCGGTCCCGGCGTGATGCAGATTGCCCATGGCGCGCCGGGGGCCATCGTCCCCGTGGTCGCGGCGGGTTTGGGGCCGATCGCCGGACGCGCGTCCGGCGGGACCGGAACATCGATCGTAATCTGCCGGAGGAATTTGCCATCGCCGTCGAAGACTTGAATCCGCCGGTTGCCGCGGTCCGCGACATAGACGCTCCCCTGCGCATCGACCGCGATGCTGTGCGGCGTATTGAATTGTCCCGGCCCGTCGCCGGGCTCGCCCCACGACTTCAGCCAGTTGCCGTTCTTATCGACCTTCGCGATGCGCGAATTGACGTAGCCGTCGCTGATGTAGGAATTGCCGGCCGCGTCCCACGCCACGTCGGTCACTTGCCGGAACATCCCGTCAACGGGCGGCAGCGGCGGGCGCACGTGTTTCAGCGGACCAGTTCCTTCGTCCGACGCTTCCTGTTTGCGCCCGAAAACCATCACCACGCGGCCCGCCGGATTGAATTTGATTACCATGTCCGAACCTTTGTCCGTGACCCATATGTTGTCCTCGGGATCGATCTTCACCGTGTGCGCAAACGACCAGGCGTACAAGTTGTGCCCGATCTCGCGCAGGAAGCGGCCGTCCGCGCCGAACTCCAGAAGTTGCGCGGCGGCAGCCCCGTATGCCGCCCCGGTCGCATTGCCGCGCGAAAAGACGAAGACGTGCCCTTTTGAATTTACCGCCACGCCCGCGACTTCCCCGAAATACAAGTCGGGCGGCAGCTTCAGAAAGTCCTGAACCGAGCGGTAGCGGATCGCCGGCGCCTGTTGTTGTTGCGCATGAGCCGCGGCGGTGAAGACGAAGATGACGAGCATTGCAAGAGCGGAGCGTCGCATAAAGCCTCCCATCGAAATCGGCGGCACAGTGACTTTCGCAGTCGCAAGGGTATAATACGCGCCGCTCTGCTGGGAAGCTGTCGGGCGTCCGCGCCGCACGCGAGACCAGACGTTACAGTCCCAGGAGGATCACATGGCCGAAACTCGAAGCGAACGAGTCGTGAAACGTTTCTTCAAGACGCTCAGCACCGGGAACCTCGAGCGCTTGCGTGCGCTGCTTCACGAAGACGCGACTTGGACCGTCATGGGGACCGGAATTCCGGGCGCGGGAGAAAAGAAAGGGCGCCACGCGATCATTGACGAGTTTCTCGGGCCGGCGCGCGGCATGTTCGTTCCCGGGGATCCGAAGATTCACCTCGACCGCGTGATTTCCAAAGGGCCCGTCGTTGCGGTCGAAGCGCGGGGACTTGGACGCTTCAAGAACGGCAAAGAATACAACAATCGCTACGCGTTCATGGTCGAAGTGAAGGGCGACAAGGTTTTTGCTCTGAAGGAATATATGGACAGCTACCACGTGAGCACGCTCGTGTAGAAGTTGTCGCGCCGCTGCTCTGTGAACATCAAGCCCCGCCGAAGACCGTAACCCCGCCATCGATTCGCAAGACTGCTGCCGTGATGAAGGAAGCCTCCGCCGATGCCAGGAACACGGCCGCCGCCGCGACATCCTCCGGAGTGCCCAGGCGGCCGAGCGGCGTACGCTGCCGCCGGGCCTCGTAAAGGGCATCGTTAAAGTTGTTCAACTCGCGCGCTCCCGGTGTCGGCACCGTACCCGGACAAACGGCGTTCACGCGGATTCGCCGCGGGCCGAGCTCGACGGCAAGCGAACGAGTCAGCGACGATACGCCGCCCTTAATAGCCGAATAGACCGTTGAGCCGGCCACACCGAGTTCCGCCGCGGGCGACGTGTTGTTGATGATCACGCCGCCGCGCTCTTTATCCATGTGGAGCAGAGCCGCTTGCGCACTCCAGATGAGTGACTTCAGGCCGACCGCGATCATCCGTTCGCACGTATCCTCCCGCACTTCCGAGACCGGCTCGCGACGGAATACGATCGCGTTGTTGGCCACGATATCGAGGCGGCCGAATTCCGAAACGAGCTGACCCACGGCGCGAAGCACGTCGTCTCGCCGGCTGACGTCGATTGGGAAAGCGCGCGCGGCCCCTGAACTTGTTTCGATCTCGCCGACGGTCGCTTCGGCGGTAGCCCTGTCGATTTCCGCCACGCCTACAATGGCGCCTTCTGATGCAAATGCGAGCGCCATGGCGCGCCCAATTCCGCGCCCGGCTCCCGTGACGAACGCAACCTGCCCGTTGAGACGCGACATCGTTTCGCTCCCGATAGAATCTAAGACCGAGTGGAGACGGCTGAAGCAGAGACCTTTATTGCTTCTGAAGTGGTGCCAGATGATTGGCCTTCCTTGATGAGGTCGGCTCCCTTTTCGGCGATCATGAACACCGCCGGCGCGGGACCCGCGGACGGCAGCGCCGGCATGATCGAGGCGTCGATCACTCGCAGCGATTCGATGCCGCGAACGCGCAATCGCTCGTCTACCACAGACATGGCGTCCTGCCCCATCTTGCACGTGCCGCTGGGATGGCAAAACGTGTTGGCCGATTTGTGCAGGTACTCGCGGATGTCATTGTCGGTCCGGCAGGCATCGCCCGGCGAGTCCTCGCCCAAGATGCGAGACTTGATCGGCTCGGTCTGAAAAATCCGCCGCACAATTTTCACTCCGGCAAGCAGTCCTTCTTCGTCGCTTGCCACTGACAGGTAGTTCGCATACATCGCCGGCGCTTGCCGCGGATCGGCGGACTTCAGGAGCAGGCGTCCTCGCGATTTGGGGCGAACGTATGCAACGCCGCCGGTCACTCTCGGTGTGGGATCGGGAGCGATCTTTCCACTTGTGTCAAAGACGTGGCTCATCGGGCGGAAGACGATTTGCAGATCGGGACAAGGAGCGTCCGCCAGTCCGCGCGCCAGAGCGGTAGCCTGGGACGCACCGTTCGTCAGCGGCCCTCGCTTCGCGAGATAGTAAGTGATGGCGTGCCAAGCCACACGGAGCCCGCTCAACTGCGGGTTGAGCGAGTTCTCCGGCGCAGTCCTGTACGTACACGTAGTGTACGGATGATCGTGCAGGTTTTCTCCGACGCCGGGCACGTCCGCCACCACGGCGATCCCATGCTCCTGTAAATGCCGGCCGGGGCCGATGCCGGAAAGCATGAGAAGCTGCGGAGAGCCGATTGCGCCGGCCGCGAGAATCACTTCGCGCGTTGCGAGCACCTTCTGGATCGCGCCATTCCATTCGTATTCAACGCCGGCCGCCTTGCGTCCTTGCAGAAGCACGCGTCGAGCAAACGCGGAAGTTTCGACCACGAGATTGGATCGCCCCGATGCGGGACGAAGATATGCTTCCACCGAGGATTGGCGCACGCCTTTGCGCACCGAGTTGGGCATAAGGCTGATGCCTTCGGAAACGGCCCCGTTGAGATCGTTGCTCGCGGGCAAACCGGCGCGCACGCCTGCTTCGATAAACGCGCGCGTAATAGGATGGACGTAAGTGGGATAGTTCACCGCGAGCATGCCCGCGCGATTACGGGACTCGACGGGCAGGTCTTCGCGCCGCTCCATCTTGTTGAAGTAGGGCAGCACGTCCGACCAGCCCCAGCCGATATTGCCGAGCCGCCTCCAGCCATCGTAATCCTCGGCCTGACCGCGGACGTAGGCGCTGCCATTGATGGAGCTCGATCCGCCCAGGACCCGTCCACGCGGCCAGAAGATCGGACGATCGTTGAGTTTTGCTTCGGGCTCGGTGTAATAACCCCAGTTGAGCGTCGGATGGGTGAAGAGCTTGCCCATGGCCAGCGGCATCTTGATCCACGGGCTCGTCGGCTCAGGCCCAGCCTCGAGCATCAGGACGCGGACACCAGAGTTTTCCGTCAGGCGGTTGGCAAGCACGCAGGCGGCGGTGCCGCCGCCGACGATGATGTAATCGAAGCTGCGAAGACTAGGCATGGGCGCGGGACTTTAGTCCGTGGAGAAGCGCCAGCTTTGCGCGTCGCGCACGATCCGCCCAACCGGATCGTTGAAGTGAACGGCGAACATGCGCACTGGGCCATCTCCATAGCGCGCAATGAATTCGCGGCGCGTCTGGCGCGACATCTCCTTGTCGACGCAACCGACCGAACAGATTTCCGGCTCTGCAAGCTGAATCGGATTGTGGAAGACGTCGCCCGTGACGATTGCTTCCTGCCCGCGGGAAGAGACGCGCACGCTAACGTGTCCTGGCGTGTGACCATGCGAGGGCTCAAGCCAAATCTCGTCCATCAGGCGATGGTTCGTCTCGACGAAATCGGCGAGGCCGGCGTCGAGAATCGGCTGAACCGAATCGAGAATGTGCCTCACATCGTGGCTTTTTTCTTTCAGGACTTCTTGCCAGTATGCCCACTCGCGGCGGCCAAAAAGATAGCGCGCATTCGGAAACGTCGGCACCCAGCGGCCGTTTTCAAGGTGAGTGTTCCAGCCGACGTGATCGAAGTGCAAGTGAGTGCACAGGACTGTGTCGATGGACGCGGGATCAAAACCGGCCACTTTGAAATCTTCGAGAAACGCCGTCTGAAGATTTTCGCACTGCGGGACCTCCCGCCCCCGCTCGTTCCCGACGCACGTATCGATCACAATCCGCCGGCCGTGAATTTCGAGCACGAACGCTTGAACCGCGAGAATGATCTGCCCCTCGGGCGTGACGAAGCGCGGCACGAGCCAGTCGTATTTCTTGTAGTGTTCGGCGGTTTCGGCTGGAAAAAGCGGCGCCCAGGGAATCCGATCCGCCGTTTCCATGATGCTCGTGACCTTCACGTCGCCAATTTGCCAGCGGCGTATGCGCGACTCGCCTTTTTTGTCCGGTGCGGCCGGCGCGGCGCCGGAATGACCTATGGCGGCGCCAGCCGCGTGAAGCCCAGTGCCTGCTTTTATTGGATCCATTCGCCTGCTCCTTGACCATCGGAGAGCTACGGTGGTCCTCATGTATCACGCACTTGCACTTCGGCGCAAGCCGCACGCACGGCTCAGCGAGCAAGCGAGCGCGAGCGGCGGCACATTCCATATTCAACTTGCAAAGGCGGGAGGACAACCTAGAATGCTGGCCTTGCGATGGGTGGCTCGGCGAGCTTCGTTCCGGAGACCCGGGTGCGGAAGAATCAAGAATTCTACGGTTGGACGCTGCTTGCTGTTTTGTTCTCGCTGGATTTCGTCAACATGGGATTCCCCGTTTACGGCGGGACCGTCATCAATAGCTACATGCTGCATCAGATGCAGATGAGCCGCAGCACCCTCGGCCTGGGACTCACGTTATCCAACCTGTTCGTCGGCTTGTCCGCTACGTTTGTGGCGGGGTCGATTCTGAAGCTGGGCATTCGCAAAACTTTCGCAATCGGATCCGCGCTCATCTGCGCGGGTTCATTGTTCCTGGCATTCTTCGCATCCAAGCCCTGGCACTATTTGCTTGGTTATGGCGGGATTATCGGCGTCGGCATGGGCTTCGGCACGCTGGTTCCAGCGGGGACCGCTGTGACCCGATGGTTCAAGCGCTACCGCGGAAGAGCAATGGGTATTTGCCTGGGCGCTTCGGGAATCGCGGGCTTCGTGGTCGCGCCGGTGCTCAACAAAATGCTCGAGGCAAGCGGCGGCAACTGGCGCGTAGGTTGGCAGATCGGCGCGGGCGTCGCCGTTATTTCCGGGATCATGGCGTTGCTTTTCGTGAAAGAGCGCCCGGAGGATTTGGGACAGGTCGTCGACGGAATTCCGGAAACAGAATCGGAGCGCCAGCCGCGCGCTTCGCACGCCCCGCGTGAATTGATTACGACATATTCGTGGACTCCGGCGGAAGCCTACAGAACTAAATCCTACTGGCTGATCGTGATCGCGGGAATCACCTGTCAGTATCCGCTCTTCTTTTTCATCGCCCATTGGATTCTGCACGCGCGCGGCGCGGGGATTCCTGCTTCCGAGGCGGCTTGGACGATGAGTTTGTTCGCAATCGGCGGCATCACGGGGCGGCTGATCGGCGGGTGGCTGATGGACACGATCACGGGCCGCTACGCGTTCATGATCGGGCTTTGCCTCTACCTCGTCGGCTCGTTCCTCGCCATAAGAGTGAATTCAAACGCGCTTGTCATCGCTTTTGCCGCCGCAATATTGTACGGGCTGGCTTTCGGCTGGACGTTCACGTGCATGAATACTTGCACGGCCCACTTCTACGGCTCAGTGGCTTTTCCCAAGCTGAATGGAACGATGATTCTGCTGACGTCTGTGATCGGCTCGCCGGCCGGAGTTATCGGAGGGAAAATCTTCGACACGTACGGCGGCTACGCGCGGGCATTTGAGCTGAACGCCCTACTTGCCGCGATCGGCATTATTGCGATGGCTTTCGCGACCATGCCTCGCCCCCGAACTACGACGGTCGCACCGGCGAAGGTTGCGTGAATGATGGATATCCGTGGCAAACCCGGTCGTGCGTGCGGGAACTTGCCGTAGTGCCATCGTCGCTTCAACTAACCATGTTCAGATTGCCGCCGAGACGGCGATGTCGGACAAGCGTTGGAACCGCTCGATGTTATCCCCTTCGTTCATGACACCCGCCGACAGGCAGACGAAGGTCATGTCGCGCTCCGGATCCACCCAAAAGATCGTACTGCCCAAGCCAAGATTGCCGAAGGTCCGCGGCGAGGTCAGTGTTCCGAAGTGATGATGGCAGACGGCCTCTCCGCGTAAAAAGAAGCCGATCCCGAGATAGGCCGGTGAAGGTTCCCAACCGCGCTCAAGCGCCACCGGCGTGAAGAGGTCGTTTGGCTTTTCGCCAGTCTGATTCCGCGTAGCCATGTCCAGGATCGTGGGCGAAACGATCCGCGCACCGTCGAGTTCACCCCCTCGGCGTAACATCTCCGCGAAACGAAACATGTCTGACACCGTGGAGATGCACCCGACCCAGGGCATCTCGGCGTTCTCTTCCTCAAAGGCACCGTTGGGGCCGAAGTTGCTGTGCCCCAGGTGATCGATCGGCGACTGATCGAGAAAGATGGGAACGATGTGGCGCGTCCGCAGATCTTTGCGAACGCCGACCGACGTGTCCTTCATCTTCAGCGGCCTCAGGATCTCGTCCTCGACCAACCGCCGGTACGAGCGCTTCTTGGGATCGGTCCGGCGAACTGCCTCGCCCATCAAGGCATGCGCGGCCATCGGCGCATAGGTCACAATTTTGCCTGGCTCCTCGATGGAGTGCACATTTGCGCAGATGGCCGCGACGATCTCGTCCAGCTTGTCGATGTACATGCCCGGGGCGGGCGTGAATACGCTTGGCAGCCCGGAGCTGTGCGTCAGGAGATGGTAGAAGGTGATCTGCTGGCGCAGCCCCCCGGAAAACTCGGGAATGATCTCCGAAACCTTTGTCGTCAACGCGAACTCGCCCCGCTCGATGGCCCGATACACGAGCACGTTCGTGATGGCTTTCGTGGTCGAGAAAAGACTGAAGACGGATTTCTTGGTTACCGGGCGCCTGTTCTTTGAATCGGTGTAGCCGATCGCTTCATGAAGGCCGACCACGCCATTTCGGGCCACCAGGATCACGGCGCCGTAATAGAGGCCGCGCTTGATATCGTCCTCTATCACTGCCTTCAGAAAACGAAGTCTGTCTGGCGCCAAACCATGCTTATTGGCTCGATGAACCATTCCGATGCGCTCCCTCTCGTCCTTCCGCTACGCAACAGTTTGTCATTGCGCGTAGCTTGGATTATCCGACTCGTACCCGCATTACTTGCGGAAAAGAAACGTCAGTAGAAAAATCACCAACCTGAAATTCAAGAGCTTCAGCGCGTTCCGCGCCTCCTGCGGAGTCAGCTTCGCGGTCATCGGCATGGAGCCGAAAACTTTCCCCTTCATCACCAGCTTGCCGCCCTCTTGCTCAAGCGACGTGACCTGCATCAGTTCGTTATTATCCTGCCCGAAGATTTTCATCATCGTTGCTGACCGATCTTGTCGAAATTGATCTTCAGGTCCTCGCACATCTTCATCGCGGTCGCGCGGCCCGCTCCGAACACGCCGCCGCCCGGATGCTGGAACGGACCGACGAGATAGAGCCGATCCACTCCCGGCACCGTGTTCTGGCCGAGATCGGGTGTCGGCCGGTGCGAGCCGGATTGATAGAGGTACGGCGCGGCACCATGAACGTCTCCCTTTTGAAAGCTTGCCGAGGCCCGCTCGATATCGAGCGGGCTATCGGCGACGTACGCGATGATATTTTCGGGCGTGATGTTCTCAACGTACGGCTCCATCCGCGAAAGCATCTTCAAGGCAAACGCGTCTTTGGCTTGATCCCAGAATTCCGGGCCGCCCTCCGGATGCGAGTACGGCACGTAGTCCCACACGTGCAATGTCGCCTTGCCGGGCGGGCAGCGCGTCGTGTCAAAGGTCGAAGGCGAGACAAGCCCGAGGAGCGAAGTGTCGGGGATGCGCCCGTAGCGCAGCGCATCGAAGAATTTCCGCAAGACGTCCATGCTCGCCGGCATTAACTCCGTGAAGTACGCCTGATTGGTGTGCGGGCCGGCCTTGAATCGGAGCGGCGCCTCCAGTGCGGCATGGACCGTGAAGCAGGAATTCGCGGAAAGCTCCACGCGTTCCGCGGCTCGAGCGACGCTGCCATTCAAACCGGGAATGAAGCGGCCAAGCAGATGCGGATGAATGGCGCCGATGACGGCGTCCTTCGCGGCGCATTCCGTCCCGTCCGCGGTGCGAACGCCGGCAGCGCGGCCATTCTTGACGATCACCGTCTCGACCGATGTATTGTTTAGAACTTTTCCGCCGTGCGTCTCGATGCACCGGATGAGCGACGCCGTAAGTGAACCGCTGCCGCCCACCGCCACGCCGATGCCGTAGGTCTCCATGAAGCCGAGAAAGACGAAAATGCCGATGCCGGTTCCCTTTTCCTCCGGGCCGGTCAGGTTTTCCGAGACCATGCGCGTGAAGAAGAGCCGGACTTTTTCGTTTTCGAAGTTCTCGACGATGATGTCGTACGGGCTTTTCTGCATCAGGGCGAAAAGCTCGCGGCCCTCCGCGCTCTGATCGAGCATCGCAAAAGTGGCGCCCAGCGGGATCGGCGGCGTGTAAAGCGAAGCCGATAGCATCGGCAGGTAGCGCGCGGACGCCTCCGCAAATCGCAGGAACGCGTCCGCATCCTTCTTCGAATACTGGGCGATATTCTGGTAAGTCTTGTTCCGGTCCCGGTGCAGCGCGAGCGTCGAGCCATCGTCAAACACGCACAGAAACGGCACGTCCGGATAAATGTATTTGAGCCCGTAGCGCGAGAGCAGCTTCAGCTCATCATTCTTGATGAGCGGATTGCCCTGAATGAAGATGTGGCCCGTGCTGAACCGGTCGTGCAGGTATCCGGGCCCCGTGAGCTCCGCCGTGACGACGCCGCCTCCGAACCACGCATTCCGCTCGAGCACGAGCACGCTTTTGCCCGCGGCCGCCAGATATGCGGCGGCAACCAGTCCGTTGTGTCCGGACCCGATCGCAACAATGTCGTAGCTTGTAGGCATCTATGGGCCCTTGGCCGCTGCGCGGGTTTTCTTGCCGAATCAGACCGCCACTGCCGATCGCGGCACGCGAGCATAGTACGCGACCGCTCTCAAGGCAACTGCCCGCGATATCACTTCGAGACCGAGACAACGGTCAACGAATGCAGCATCCGCACCGAGCGCGAGGCCTTGTGTTCGTGCGGCAGCACGAGCCGCAGAGGCCCGTCATTCTCGCCCAGCGCTGCGCCATTGAACGTGTCTGCTACAAGGATTTCCGAATCCGCGAAATCCGGATCGGCTTCCGCAACGGAGAGAACTGCGCGAAATCCATCCTTAGCCTCTGCCACGATGTACGCCGAAGCCGCCGCGCGCATCTGTCCTCCGCGTGGGACGCCCGCGCGCTTCAGCAGCTCTGCGAGCGGCACCCCTTCGTACGTTTCCTGATTGCCATCGTGCGGGTTCTTCAACGAGAACGTCTTGCGCGGCATGTGCCGCAGGTCGTCGAGTGAGAGCACGAGCGGCTTCTCAACGTCACCGGAGATCGTGAGCGCTGCTCCGGTGGAGGCATTAGCCGGAGGGCTCGTCTGCGCGCGCGCCGCAAAGTTTCCGCTCGAGGCCACCAGCAAAACTAGAAAGCTGAAAATCGTCCAAGTCCGCCGCAGTCGTCTCATCGTCGCTTGCCTCCAGGCCGCCTATTCTACACGCACTCCCCGCCGCGGATTCCACCGCGCCGGACTCCCCTCGCACCCACGGCCGTGACACCGCAAATGGCAACACCGCTGCAAAAGCATCGGGGAACAAGGTAAACTAACTGGATTCCGGAGGAACCGTGTCGCAGTCAAGTCCATTGCGTGTTGGATTCATCGGCTGGCGAGGAATGGTCGGCAGCGTTCTCCTGCAAAGAATGCGGGAGGAAGGCGATTTCGCGCGCCTCGAGCCTGTTTTCTTCTCGACCTCCAACATCGGCGGCGCGGCGCCCAAAGAGGCCGCGGGCGCACCTCTCAAAGACGCGAAGAACCTGCGCGACCTTGCCGCGTGCGACGTCCTGATCAGTTGCCAGGGCGGCGAATACACCACGGAAATCTATGCGCCCCTGCGCAAGAGCGGCTGGAAGGGATACTGGATCGACGCCGCTTCCACGCTGCGCATGAGTGACGACGCGGTCATCATCCTCGATCCCGTCAACGCGGATGTGATTCGGGATGGTCTCGCGCGCGGCTTGCGCGCTTTTGCCGGCGGCAACTGCACCGTCAGCCTGATGCTGATGGCCGTCGGCGGTCTGTTCACGGCGGGCCTGGTCGAGTGGATGACGACCATGACCTATCAGGCCGCGTCCGGCGCCGGCGCTGCCAAGATGCTCGAGCTGGTGAAGCAGATGGAATGCCTCACCGATCCCACTCGCGCGACGCCGTCGGAAAACGCGCTCGAAGTCGATCGAATGGTGATCGGCGCGCAGCGCGCCGCCTCGCTGCCGACCGCGGAATTCGGCGTGGCGCTCGCGGGCAGCCTGATCGCCTGGATCGACAAAGACATGCCCGGCGGCCAGACAAAAGAAGAATGGAAAGGCATGGCCGAAGGCAACAAAATCCTGGGCCTCAATCCGCCGGTTCCGATCGACGGCATCTGCGTGCGCATCGGCACCATGCGATGTCACAGCCAGGCGCTTACGATCAAGCTCAAAAAGGACGTCCCGATGGGCGAGATCGAGGGAATTTTGGCGGGTGCCAACCCGTGGGTGCGCGTGATCCCCAATACAAAAGACTCCACTCTGCGCTGCCTTACGCCCACGGCCGTTTCCGGCACGCTGAATGTGCCGGTTGGCCGCCTTCACAAACTGAATCTCGGGCCGGAGTTTCTCGGCGCTTTCACCGTCGGCGACCAGCTCCTATGGGGCGCCGCCGAGCCCCTGCGCCGCATGCTTGGGATGCTGCACGACCATCTCGGGAAGTAACTCTTCCCCCGGGTGTATAATCCGGCCGCTCCCCGGCGAGTGAAACTAGTCAGGCCGGACATGCGTATAAGCACGCAGGAGGAATCCATGCACCGAAAGATCTGTTTGATTTTAATTGCGGTGGCTGTGACGGCTTTGCCCGGCCTCGCGCAGACCTCGAAACTGAACGGCACCTGGAAGCTGAACAACTCGAAGAGCAACTTCGGCACGTTTCCGCCTCCCGCAAGCGAGACGGACTCCGTCACGATTACTGGTTCGGATTTCAAGCAGCAGGTGACGACCACGAACCAGCAAGGAAATCAGTCTTACACGCGCGCGTGCACGATTGATGGCAAAGATACCGTACTTTCTCCGGATAATCCGAATGCCCATATCGGCCGCATCACGCTTTCGAAGATCATGTGCGGGTGGCAAGGAAGCTCGCTGGTTGTCACGGAGACCGCCAGCTTGCAAGGCTCGGATTTGACCGACAAGCTCACGTTCTCGCCTTCCGACGACGGTAACACCATGACGATGGATTCGCACATCACGTCGGCGACGATCAACGGCGACAGGAAGCTTGTATACGACAAGGCCGATGCTTCTGCTGCTGCAATGGCCCCCGCCGGCGCAGCTCCCATGGCAGCCACACCGGGAGCAGCCGCGATGATCCACGCGGGCGGCGGCGATCCTCCCAACCTCAGCGGAACCTGGAAGCTGAACTTGACGAAGAGTAATTTCGGTCAGGGGGCCGCACCCGCCAGCCAGACCGACACGATTGTGGACAACGAGCCCTCGGTAAAGATTAATGCCGACCAAAAGGGTGGCTTCATGGGCGATACGAACATTACGACATCGCTCAGCACCGACGGCAAGGAAACGACGTCGCCGGGTATGGGCGGCAGCGAAGTGAAGAGCACCGCTCATTGGGAGGGAAACTCTCTCGTTGTCAACGCCAAGGCCGATTTTCAGGGCAGCCCCATCACAATCAAGGACGGGTACTCTCTCAGCGCCGATGGAAAGACGCTCACCGAAGTCACGCACGTCGAATCAGGCATGGGCAATTTCGACACGACAAGCGTTTACGACAAGCAATAGTTCAACTCGTTTCAGTGGGGCGTTCGAGGCACCGTGCTTCGGACGCCCTGCGCGCTTTGGGAAAGCGGTATTGCGCGTCACGCTAGAGCAATTGGCGAAAGCCGCGCTCCTCTTCGAAATCGCCTCCGGTACTAAACGCTCTTCGCAACTGGCGTCGCGATACGCGCGGACTTCTCGCCGCACAGCGTGCTTTTCTGGAGGACTCGCCGGCGGATGCGATGGACTCCGCCAATTTCAGGACTCCAGGACTTCCATCGTTTCCGCTTGACAAGTGGACGTATGGGTAGTACAAGGCGCGGCATGAGGCGTGCCGGGGGGCGCGCTCGTTCCTCGCACCACACCTAAAAATTAGGACGGAGGCCACATATGTTCAAGGTCCCGAAAGTATTTGCGTGCGCTTTCATTTGCGTTCTGGGTGGGATACTGCTTTTGGCAATCGGCGCGAAGCCTCTTGAGGCGCAAGCCGTCACGGGAAGTATTTCAGGCACGGTGACGGATGCCAGCGGAGCGGTGATCGCGGGCGCGGATGTCGAGGTCAAGAACGTCGCGACCGGCACCGCGCAGGACACCGTGTCGAATGACCAGGGACGATTCAGGGTGTCCGATCTGAATATCAGCACGTATGACGTCCAAGCCACGAAGCAGGGTTTTCAGACCGTTGTCCACAAAGGCATCATTCTTACTGTTGGCAGCCAACTGGTGGTCGATCTCAACCTGCCGGTGGGCCAGACCCAGCAGACGATCACGGTGGAGGCCACGGTTACGCAGGTGGAGACGGAGTCCACCGCCATGTCCTCCCTGGTGAACGAGTCGCAAATGCGCGATTTGCCGTTGAACGGCCGCAATTTCGAGCAACTGGTGGCTCTGGCCCCCGGCGTCACGCCGACCGGCATGGCACCGGGAGGATCTCTTTACGGAACGGGAGACAACTATTCGATCGCGGGAGCGAGAACCGAAGGGGAAGAATTCCTCTTGGACTACACCAACGTCTCCGATTTCTGGAATCACCAGGCCGGATCGGGCGCCATGGGCACCTCGCTCGGAATCGAAGCAATCCAGGAGTTTTCGGTACTGACGAATACGTATAGCGCGCAATTTGGCGGCAACGGCTCGGTGGTCAACGCGGTTTCGAAATCGGGCACAAACGACATTCACGGTTCCGCCTATGAATTCCTGCGCAACTCGGCTCTCGACTCGCGCAATTATTTTGATTACAACACGCAGAGAAAGCCGGACAAGCCGGAATTTCGCCGGAACCAGTTTGGCGGCAGCTTGGGTGGCCCGGTAAAGAAGGACAAACTCTTCTTCTTCGCGAATTATGAAGGTTTGCGCCAGGCGCTCGGCCAGTCGGTCGGTGATGTGGGCATTCCGGAACCCTACGTTGTGGGCGACGGCGTGACCGGCCAGCTCCCTTGTAGCGTGCTTTCGGGAGCGGCACCGGGTACCGCCTATCCCGGATGTCCCGCTTTTGTGGGAGGGGTGAACCCTGCATCGGGCACGCCGGGGAGCGCTTCAAACCCATTTGAAGGGGTACCCTTGGGCAGTGGTCCGGGTGCCCAGGCAGGCGCTGCGAACACGATAGCGGGGATCTTGGGCCTGTATAGCAAATACCAGCCTGCCCCGGCCGGCGCTGCCGATCTAGGCGGTTACTTCTTTACCACCACCCACGCCAGTCAGGTGCAGAGCGAAAACTACGTTCTGGGGCGCGTGGATTACACGCTTTCCTCGAAAGATTCCTTGTTTGGACGCTATGTGTCCGACCGCGCAAACAGCGTTCTTCCGTATCCAACATTCGGCTCTCTTATACCTTCGTGGCCGGAACAGGACCAAACGAGAAACCAATACCTCACTATCGAGGAGAAACATCTGTTTTCCAGCACGGTCGTGAACGAGGCCCGATTCGCTTTCGTCCGGACCTACGAGACTTCGGTCTCGACTGGAGCGACCTCTCCGCTTAACCTTTTTCCCGGCCGCGCAGGTGGCCAAGATGCTCTAGTAATCCCCGGCACCCTCGCCTCAGTCGGCGCCGGCATACTGACTCCCGACGAGCTCGTTCAGAACAAATTCGGCGGCGGGGATGATGTCGTCTGGACCCGCGGGGCGCATACGATTTCGTTTGGCGCGGAAATCACGAGAGTCCAATCGAATATCGACGCCCCCTTCATGTGGGGAGGGTTCTATCTCTTCACTACCATCCAGGGTTTCCTGCAGGGCTCGGATCTTTTTTCTTATGGCGTCCAGAATAGCCCGTACACGGACGTCCCGAATCGCTACTTCCGCGAAATCGATGTCACCCCGTACATTAACGACAGTTGGAAGATGTCTTCGCGCCTGACCCTGAATCTTGGCCTCCGCTACGAATACGGCACCGACCCCTCGGGATGGCCCCTCAACGCTATCCCGAACCCGCCGTATGGTAACGGAGGATTCACGCCGGAAAGTCACGTCTTTGCTACCAGCCCCAACAGGAAGAATATCGACCCCCGAGTAGGCTTGGCGTGGGATGTGTTCGGGGACCACAAGACCTCCCTCCGCGCCGGTTTCGGAATTTTCCACGATCCCATTGCCCCTCGTACCTACGCTTCTGCGTACTATTTCGCCCCTCCGTTCGTCTTTAGGCAAATCTTCTTCTCCGGCTTCCCAGACATGTTCGCGGGCCTTCCCACCCCGCCTCCGCCGAATGTCCCTCCAACAGGGTGTCCACCGGCGCCAAACTGCACGGCTATCCAGGACGGAGTTCCCTTCAACATAACCAATGCTCCTTATCAAGAGCAGTGGAATCTCAACGTGCAGCGGGATCTCGGCAAGGGAACGGTACTGACCGTCGGTTACGTTGGCTCGCGTGGTGTCCACCTGATGATTCAACGGAACGTGAATCCCGCGATTACGAATACGTCTCCCCTTGGTACAGGTGCGCCCTGCACGCCGACGCCGGCTAACTTGTCGAGTTGCTATTTCGGTCACTTCGTTCCTGCCGGGCCGTTTTCAGCCGTCGTTCCGTTTTCAAACCACATAAATAACAATTACAGCTATCTCAACGAGGGTCTCCCAGCCGGAAATTCCGGCTACAATTCGCTTCAGGTGAACTTGGTGCGCCGTGCAGCCAGGGGCGTCACCATGCAGGCCTCCTACACCTACTCGCATTGCATTGACGATGGTTCCGCAGCGTATGGTCCTGAGGGGGCGAACTCGCAGGGCCAGCTCGATCCCTACTACCCCGCGCTTGACCGTGGCAATTGCAATTTTGATCTCCGCCACAATTTCGTGGCCAACGTCATATATTTGTTGCCCTTCCACGGCAACAGGCTCATCGAAGGCTGGCAGGTCAGCGGGATTTTCACGGCCCAGACTGGCTCTCCGTTCACGGTGACCGACGGCTTCGATCAAGCTGGCGTAAATTCCAATGCCGCGACCCCGCGTCCCAATGTGGTCCCTGGCTGCAATCCATATATCGGAAAGAGGGAGCTTAATATCGCCGCAGGCCTAGTCGAGCCGTTGTGGTTTAATACGAACTGCTTCGCGATTGAGACAGCCGGCACGCTCGGCAACCTGGGGAGAAACACACTCGTCGGTCCCCGCTTTATCAACATGGATTTCGCCCTGCTGAAGAACACCAAAATCACCGAGCGGCTCCAGGCGCAATTCCGCGCGGAGTTCTTCAACATTGCGAACCGCACGGATTTCCTTCCTCCACTGGGCGGACTTTTCACCGGTTCTAACACGACGGGCGGAGGGAATGTCAATCCGAATGCTCCCTTCCTTGGTGAGACGCTGCCCAACACCCAGCGCGAGATCCAGTTCGCGTTGAAATTGCTTTTCTGAGCGAGTACGCGGAAGAGGTCTCTGTCGGCCCGGGGCTGGAGGTTTTCCTCCTGCTCCGGGCCTTTTCTTTGTGCTCTGTTTTTCGCTAAAGATCTGAACTCTTCCGCAGACTTGAACGACGCCATCGCGCCATCTCCTGAACGCTCAATTGTGCCAAAACAATCTGAATTACATCCGAAACGCCTTTTCGCGGTGTACACTCGGGGCCGGAATTCCGGGCGGGAAGCTCTAACGCGGAGCAGGTTCACACCACCATGGCCGGCACATCGCAAGCGCTCACCATCAGCGACGTAATCGACCAGCGGTCGATGAGCCGTTTTCAAATCTGGACCGTGGTGCTCTGCGGCGTGGTGCTCACTCTCGATGGCTATGACGCGCAGACCGTCGGCTTTCTTGTACCCTCAATCTCCCAAAGCACTGGAATTCCCGTTCACAGCTTCGGTCAGATTCTATCCTCCAGCCTGCTCGGCCTGATGCTCGCCGCGATGGCGACCGGCCCGATCGCCGATCGATGGGGCCGCAAATGGCCGATCGTGATCTCCGCGCTCAGCTTTGCGGCCTTTTCTCTGCTGACGGCGCGCGCGACGACCTACAACCAACTGCTCGTCTATCGGTTCCTCACAGGTCTGGGTCTCGGTGGCGTCATGCCCAATGTAGTCGCCTTGGCCTCGGAATATATCCCGAAGCGTCTGCTTTCGGCGGTCGTCACCGTCCTGTTCATGGGCATGCCTCTCGGCGGGACGATTTGCGGTTTGCTCAGCTCCGCAATGATCAGGACTTGGGGCTGGCGATGGGTCTTCTACATTGGCGGCGCCGTGCCCCTTGTGATCGCGCTGTTCTTGATCCTGATGCTTCCGGAGTCGGTTCAATTCCTGGTCGTGCGCGGCAAAGATCCACAGAAAGTCCGAGAGATTCTTTCGCACATTGCACCGCAACTCGCGGCCGAAGGCGTCACTTTTCGCCCAGCCTCGCGCGACGCGCTGCGCAAAGGCGTTCCCGTGAAGCACCTCTTCACCGAAGGCCGCGCCGCCGGCACGATTCTCCTTTGGATCCCCAATTTCATGAACCTCCTGATCCTCTACTTCATCAACGGCTGGCTGCCCGCTTTGCTGAAGGAATCTGGCATGTCCGCGTCGGCGGGCGCGACAGCGACGGCGTTCATAAGCTTTGGCGGTATTTTTGCCTGCCTGTTCGAGGGCACGCTCATGGACCTTTACGGAGCCTATCGCATCCTCCTGATCGAGTTCGGATTCGCCACTCTGTTCCTTGGCGCGCTGGCCTTCGTCTCCCGTTCCTTTCCGCTCGCGCTGGCAGTGACATTTGCCACTGGATTCCTGGTGATCGGAGCGCAATCCGGCATGAACGCGCTGGCCGCGAAGTTTTATCCCACATCCATCCGCTCCACTGGCGTCGGCTGGGCGCTGGGAGTCGGCCGGATCGGCTCGATCGTGGGTCCCCTCCTGGGAGGAATGCTCCTCACGATTGGATGGAAGCCGCGCGAGATTCTTCTCTCCGGAGCCCTTTCCGCTGTCTTCGCCTGGATTGCAATCGCGCTGAGCAAAAGCGTTCGAAAAAACGCGACCGCATACACTCGGGACGATCTCTCGAAGCGCACACCTTTGGAGGAGGAAGTTCGCGTATGACCGCGCCCTCTCGTCCGGCGTCCGCAGACGAATTGAACGCGCGAAAAGCATTCTACGATCAGATCGCGCGGCAGAATCTCGCGCCGCTCTGGGAACGCGTCAGCGGCCTCGTCACGCGCTCGCCTCAACCCGCCGCGCGCCCTCTGCACTGGAAATATTCCGTCGTGCGTCCGCATCTGCTCGCCGCGGGATCCCTGCTCTCCGCCAAGGAAGCCGAGCGGCGCGTGCTCATTCTGGAAAATCCCGGCCTGCCCGGGCGGTCCCAAGTCACGGATTCCCTCTTCGCGGGCATCCAGCTTCTGATGCCGGGCGAGCGGGCTCATGCCCATCGCCATACGGCGAGTGCGCTGCGCTTGTTTCTCGAAGGCTCGGGCGCCTACACCGCCGTGAACGGCGAGCGCACCAACATGGAGCGCGGCGATTTCGTCATCACGCCCAGCTGGACGTGGCACGATCATGGAAACGACGGTCCCGATCCTGTCATCTGGCTCGACGGACTCGACGTGCCCATCGTCAATCTGTTCGATACGAGCTTTTCCGAAGGCAGCGAAGCAACGCAGATTCCCGTCTCGCGTCCTCCTCATGATTGCGAAGTCCGCTACGCAGGAGCGCTGCTTCCCGATGGCTGCAAGCCGGAATCGCCGTCGTCGCCGCTATTGAACTATCGGTACGCGCGGGCGCGCGCCAGTCTCGCCGAAATGCATCGCAACGGCCCGATTGACGCGTGCCACGGCGTGAAGCTGCGCTACGCCAATCCGCTCACGGGCGGCTCGGTGATGCCGACGATGAGCGCCGCCATCCAGCTCATTCCTGCCGGCTTTCGCACCGCGCCCTATCGTTCCACGGACAGCACCGTCTTCGTCGTCGTCGAGGGCAAAGGGCATACCCAGGTGGCCGACGCGTCGTTCGATTGGACGCAGAACGACATCTTCGTCGCGCCGAGCTGGTCGCTCCAGCAGCACCGCGCGGAAAGCGAAGCCGTTCTCTTCAGCTTCTCCGACCGCGCGGCTCAGGAAAAGCTCGGCATCTGGCGGGAGCAGCGTGAGGCGAGCTCTTCGTGACGTGGCCGCGGCTGCTCCGCTGCCTGCGAACGCACGCAAAGGATCGCGAGTGATGGAAGGATCGCCCGCCAGCCTCCCGATCAGAACTTCAGTCCGATCCAAGAACGAGCCTGTCGCGCACGTCGAAGCGGACATTTGCGTCGTCGGCGCCGGAATCTCGGGGATTTCCGCTGCCGTGGAGGCAGCCCGCCTCGGCCGCAAGGTTCTGCTCGTCGATGGCCAGCCGAGCCTCGGCGGCCAGGCGGTCAACTCCATCATCGGCACGTTCTGCGGCCTCTATTCCAACGGCCCGAACGCCCGCCAGCTGACCCACGGCATCGCCGACGATATTCTCCGCGACCTTGGCGCGCAGGGTGCGGCGCGTCCCATGCGCGGGCCGATGACGATCACGGTTTACTACGATGAAGTCGCTCTCAGCCGGTGGGTTGAAACCACGGTTCGCGCGGCCGGAATCAAAGTCGTTGTCGGCGCCATCCTGCGCGAAGTGCGGCTCGAAAATCGCCGCATCACGGAGCTTTTGCTCGCCACGCGCTACGGCGATCTCCGCATCGCGGCCACCGGCTTCGTCGAAGCCACCGGCGACGCGGCGCTCGTCTGGCAAGCCGGGCTCCCGTGCCGCCAGCCCGATGTTCCGATCTACGGCACGCAGATCGTGGTCCTCGAGCATCTCAACGAGGATCACAAACCGAGCCCAAAGGACTACAGCCAGCGCCTCAGCGAAAAGGCCAAGGAGTACGGCCTCGTCCGGCACGACGGCTTTGCGTTCTTTTTCCCCGACCGCGGTACGGCCGTCGTCAACATGACTCATGTCCAGACGCCGCTCGATCCCGTCGGCGCGAGCGAAAAAGCGCTCGACGGCAAGGATCAGGCCGACCGCGTCGTGGGCTTTCTCAAGAAGGAATTTCCCGAAGCGTTCGGCAAAGCTCGCGTTCGCGCCTATGGCCTGCCCGGGATTCGGCAAACGCGTTGGATCGTCGGGCGCCACCAGTTGACCGCGGACGAAGTAAGAAAAGGCGCGCACTTCCCCGACGAAGTCGCGCGCACCGCCTGGCCGATCGAACTGCATGGGCAGCCGGAAGGCTATCTCTGGGAACCGTTCGACGACGACCACGTCCACTACGTCCCGCTCGGCAGCCTCGTCCCGGCGGATACGGACAACGTCGTCGCTGCCGGAAGATGCATCGACGGTGATGCCGCCGCGCTCTCAAGCGTTCGTGTCATGGGCCCGTGCATCGCCATGGGAGCAGCCGCGGCGCACGCGCTCGATCTTGCGGGCAGCGGCAGCGTGCACCAAATCGATTTGGCCGCGCTTCGCCGCCGGCTCATCCGTAATCTCGAGGGCTAGCGCGACTCCATGCCCGACCGTCACACGACCGACCTGTCCGAGATCATCGAGCGCCAGCGGCTCACGCCCTTCATCGTTGGCCTGGTCGCTCTCTCCTGGATTGTGACGTTCTTCGACGGCTTCGACATGAGCGCGATGTCGTACGTCGCGCCGGATCTCTCCGCCGCGCTGCACCTCGATCCCTTGAGACTGGGCAAGGTTTTCAGCGCCGCTCAGACCGGGATGGTGTTCGGTGGATTTCTTTTCGGCTATCTCGGTGATCGCATCGGACGCCGCCCTTCGATCATCCTCGCGACGGCATCCTTCGGCGTCCTCACGCTCGCCCTGGCGCTGCCCGGAAGTTATGCGCCGCTCTTCGCGCTGCGCTTGGTTCAGGGGATCGCGATTGGCGGCCTGCTCCCGCTGGCCTGGGCGCTGAACATCGAATACGTTCCGCGCCGCTTCCGCTCGACCGTGGTGACGTTCATCATGCTCGGCTACACGTTTGGCAGCAGCTCCGCCGGGGCGATCACGATACCCCTCGTCCCGCGCTATGGCTGGCGCTCGGTGTTTGTTTTCGGCGGTTGCGCCGCTCTCCTGGCAACCGTTCTGCTTGTCTTCTTCCTCCCGGAGTCGCTCAAGTTTCTCGCGAGCAAGGGCAAGAGCCCGGAACGCATCGCCGCGTATGCCCGGCGGCTCGCGCCCGAGCGATCTTTCTCGCCGTCGGCTCGCTTCATCGTTTCCGATGAAATCGGCGCGACGGGAGAGAAGTTTCGGGTTCCCCTGCTCTTCCGCGGCGAGCTGCGCTGGATCACGCCTCTCATCTGGAGTGCCTACACCGTGAGTTCCGTCGCCGTCTTTCTGAATTCGGCCTGGGGGCCAACAATCCTTCAAACCGTCGGATTCAGCCGCTCAACCGCTGCGCTCGCCATCTCCATCACGATGATTTGCAGCGGGATCGGCGGGCTGCTTCTGACGCGCTTCATCGATACGCGCGGCGCGATCAGCGTCGTGGCGTTTCCGATCCTCGCCATACCGATTCTCCTGATGATGGGATTGACGGGAATCACCGGGCTAGGCTTCCTTGCGCTCAACTTCTTCGCGATGATGTTCATGCTCGGCGCCCACCTCGGCATCCAAAGCATCTCGGGAATCTTTTATCCGAGCGCTTACCGCGCCAATGGCGCCGGCTGGGCGGCCTCGATCGGCAAAATCGGATCGATCGCCGGGCCGCTGCTTGGCGGCATTTTTCTTTCATCCCACCTGCCGGTCAAGCTCGTCTTCGCATTCCTCTCCATCTGTCCGTTTCTTGTCGGCATCGAGGTCCTCTTCATCGGCCTGCTTCAGCGCCGCATGTGGCGCCGCGATGAATCGCTTCGCGCGACCGAACCCGCCGCGCCGCTCGCAGCCGAGATTGCCTCCCGCGGCTGAGCTCCACGACCGGTCGTGCCTCAGCTTGCCGTTTGCAAGTGGTTTTGTGGCACAGACACTCCTGTCTGTGCGCGTAGCTCCCGGCAATCGGTACGTGCGGAGCCCATAGTGTGGCCGTGCCGCGCGCAAACTGAGTCACTTCTCTGTCGCCGATGGCCTCTCTGTCGTTTCAGAGCTCTGGCAAACTTTTACGGTTGAAGGGCAACGCCGTTTGCCGCAATCGTGTGCGCCCGTATTCTGACCGCAACTAATGAACACTCGCGCTCGAAGTGAGTCGTTTGGCGTGGTCACGATGCTTGCGGCAAGATTAGGTGTTGCTTCTCAGATACATCACGGCCTTCCCTTGACGCTTCAGTAAAAACAGCGTACACGCTTATGATCGGCCGACGATGACGGCTTCGGACAAAATGGAGCAAATCAAATGCAACCGAACGACGCGGCATACAGGGGACCAAGGAACCTCCTTGTAATCGTGGTGGCTATCGTGGTGGCGATAACCGTCTTTTCCGTGTACCGGACCACGCGCCATCGGACCACGGTCAGACCAGGTTTGGGCCCTGCCGGGTTGCAGTTGCCGTCCATTTCAGCCCCGCCGGGCGGCATCGGCTGCTACTACAAAAAAACCAGGCGATGAAGCATGGCAAACAGTGGCGTGCGTTCCCCCATCGCAACTCAGGAAAATGCGTCGGGCACAGGCAGACGCGACCTTGTACGAAGCTAGCAACGCAATCGGAAATATCGCTCCCGCAACCAGCCGGGCTACGAGCCTGTGGGAAGGGTACGTCGATGTTGTGTTCTTCAAATTCTCCGGCGAGACGGACCCCGGCTTCCTAGTCAACAATTCGTGGAGCATTCAAGCCAATACGAACAACTTCGCTGGTAAAAACGGGGACTTCGATTGGGTCCAGTTCGTATTTACAAACATTCCCCCGGACCCGGAGGGCGAACTACCTAGCCTCTGCGTGATGCAGGAGGACATAACTTTGGGAATTTCCCCCAATGCTAACCAAAACCAATGCGTCAACGCTCCCGTCCAGACGCTCTCGTCGAATTTTGCCGGGTATGTTTCTGGAATCACCTCTGTTTCGTTGGTATGCAAGGAGGTACCTTTTTTTCATTGGCCTTATGCCTGTGCGCCCACCTATAACCTCACCGCAATATTCACGGCCTGGAATGGCGGTGAGGTTGTAGGAGCAAGCTGGGCCGTGACTGCTCCCGACATCTTTGGCCTGAGCACCCGGTGGAACGAAATTAGCGGGACCATAGTTGGCACGTCGCAGCGCACACAGGCTCAATTCACCTCTCCTACGCTCATCGTCTCGAACACAGGCGCATACCGGCCCGGCCTGAACAACGTGTCATTTTCCAATAATAGGCCGCCGACATCTGAAACAAACAATCTCACTTTCAAGTCAGAGTCCACTTACTGCGTAAGCACCGGCTGGTGCTATCTGATTACCTCGCTTGGCAATTAGGTTGGGATCATCCGAAGGCGTCAGAGTGTGATCGAAAAGGCGGGTGGCTCATCCCGCGCACGCTCAACTGTCCGCTCTCGAAAAAAGCGCTTTTGCCGCGCCGAGCTGGTCGCTCCCGCGGCACCGTGCGGAGAGCGAAGCCGTGTTCTTCGGCTTCTTCGACCGCGCGGCTCAGGAAAAATTCGGCATCTCGCGCGAGCAGTGCGAGGCGAGCTCCTCGTGAACCGCTCTCTGTCGTTTCAGAGCTGTGGTAAACTTTCTAGGTTGACGGTCCACGTTGTTCGTTGCAATCGAGTGCGCCCGTAGCTCAGTTGGATAGAGCGTCTGGCTACGAACCAGAAGGTCGGGAGTTCGACTCTCTCCGGGCGCGCCACTCTTTCCCGTGCAATGACTATGACTTACGCTGCAACACGAACGTTCCTTTCTTCAGATTTTCTAGGTCTCATAGGTCTCATTGGCCTCTCTTCGTAGGCCGGGACCTCGAATCCAATCCCCGTGTTCTCCGCAACTTGTTTGCGAAATTCCACATCATCCGCCAGCTTGGAGTAGCCGTCAGTCACAGACTGTTTCGCATGTCCAAGCCAGAATCTGATGAGGTCTTCGGGAGCACGCTGCTTTCTCAACCATGTAGTACGAAACCTCCGCATCGCATGGAATCCTGCATTCTCTACTCCGAGTCCCTTCAGGATAGGATGGAGAGACCTACGAAGCAGATTGGTCTGAGACAGCGGCGTGCCTGTCTTATTCGCAAACAGCAATCCAGACTGACGATCCTTCACGAACGCTTTGAGCAGGTCTGCCAGTGCAGGATAGAGGTCAACTTGTCTGTAGGCGTTCTTGGTCTTGGGCGTTTGAATGTCACCTTCCCAACAGGACTGTTCGACCGTGATCGTCTGGCAATCCGAGGAAAGATGCTTCACTTCGAGACCAAGGGCTTCTCCAGCCCTGAGTCCCGTTCCCGCAAGCAAAGCGTACAGCACCCTGTCTTGGCCTTCTGCTTTCTGGACAATCTTGTTCATTGTCTCAGCAGTGAAAGTGGGCTGATGCTGACTTTCCACAACGGGCAAGTCGATGAACTCGTGGTTCCATTTTCGTGGAAACAGTTGCTCACCGTTCTTGTCCAGCGCGGAGGCTACGACAAGTTTGGCCAAGCCAATGTAGGTTGTGATGGTCTTGGCCGACAATCCCGATTCGTGCATCTTCGCAACCAGCGTCTTGACGGTCGCATTGTTAACGCTTCCAAGCGGAATGTCTCCAAGGTTCGGGTTGAGCCACTTACTTATGCAATTCTGCCAACCCTGAAGAGTTGCGGGTTTGACTGGATTGCGTTTTCGATTCATCGCGTGATTCAGAAACCAACTGGCCTGCTCACGAAACGTGACGCCATTCGTGGCCTCGACAAACTCGCGAGTATCATTAACCCCGCTGGCGGCTACAATTTCGTTTGCCCTACGTCGCCGCTCACCTTTGGGCAAAGCACCGTCACCAGAAACAGGACAGATTCTCTCGCTGGCATGAATCCTGTCTTGTCCTGGCAAATACTTCCAAAAGCGAACGACGTACCACTTACCGCTCACTGCGATTGTTCCCACCTGACCACGGCGAGCCATACATGCTCTCTTCCGCTTGTCTGGTGTCGCTGGCGGCACATTACCACCCGACTCGATTTCGGACAATGATTCAAGAAGGAAGGACAGCAGTTCTCCAACAGAGAGGGTGGTCAATGGCGGCAGGCACAATGGGCCGGTGACCTGGGGCAGTGGGTTCGAAGCGCGTCCTCGACATCGCTCGTAGACCCACGAGACAGGGACCTTGAGGAGACGCGCGACTTCTTCGACGGCTAGGAGTTCGTCGCTGGTGTGTACGGCCATGAACCATTCGCTCGCGGAACGAATTGCTTGGAGCTGGGCCCATTCGAGGGGAGGCGGAACAGGTCCATACTTCAAAAAAGTTCTCACCTCTGCGCGCGGTTATCAACGTTCTTAAAAGGTGTCCGGAAAAGGGTGTGGTCCGATACGACACTTTTCGGTTGACCGTCGAAGGAACAGCCGGCTCGGTGGGCCAAGACCCTCACCGGCTTGTTGCGATATTTTCGAAGGTTGATCCGATCGGCGCCGGGAGGAAGGATGGTGTTCGAATCCATCCGCCGTGCTGAGTCGGCCGCGGGTTAATCCGAGAATTCGGAATTTCCCGCTCCGCTACAGGCCATTTTCTCCGCGGCGATTCTCTCCCCGGAAATTCCACTAAAGGTCGGTCGGAAAAGGTACCTTTTCCGGACATGCGACCGTGGGAATCGCGTAAAGTACTGTCGCCACGGGGGAAAGCCACGATTTTTCCAGAGGGAGTTTTCGCAGGAGGAATAAATACGGGGAATTACCGTCTTCCTCGATACAGACAGAAAAACCCACCGTGTGATCAAGCGTTACAATTTCCGGAGTTATGCGACCCGAATTTTAGGAGAATCCCCTCGGAGAAAGTCGGGGGATATTCCCCGGGGATTTTCCAGCCGACATTGCAGGGCATCCCCCGGTCTGGGGTAGAAAACAATTAACTACCTCCGTGGCGGGTTTGGGTTTAGATCCACCGGCCGGAGTCGGGAAGGACCAATTATTTTCAGCGTGTGGAGATAGTTAATTGCACCCAGTAAATAATTCGGGGATTTGCGGCTTGTCCCCCGCAAGAGTGGAGGGGCTGTGTTTTCAATGAGATGAGCCGGAGCGGCGCGCACCACAATTAGTTGTCTAATTTCGCCCAGCGTGTGGGGATATTAATTGGATCCAAGAATTAGTTCCGGGAATTGCGTAATCAATTTCGCGAACCGCGATATTTACCGTCGGCAGAATAGTTACCACGGAAATTACGCAAGACGGGCCTGCGGGATCCTCGATATGTCAAAAGGGAATCCTTCCGGCCCAGAGATAGTGTGTTTGAGATCAGCTTCTGAGAAGTGCGTAATACGTCCAATTCACGCCTACCAGTTGCCGTCCTAACTTCCCAGAACCCCGTTTCTGACCAGCGATAGGAACTTGTCCGGTTATCCGACTAATCAGGCACTAAGCGTGAGGAAGTGGTTTCCGTGCTAGATTTTCTAGCATGAAGGCAAGCCTGATCCGCGTATTGCTGCTCGCTGGGTTTTTGCTATCTTTTTGTCACCTTGTGGAGGCTCAAGCGCAAAAACAGAATGTTATGGTGCTCCCCCAAAGCGCAACGTTCGAGAAAGGCGTCGAGGTGTCTAGCGTGACCGTATCGGCTCAGGCTGGTGGGAGAAAAGTAGCCTACGCTGACGTGAGAGAATTTTGGGAGACGAAAGGACTGCATCTTGTTCCTGCACCCGAATTCCTCGTGAGCTGTGACGTGACCGGTAGACCGGGCCTCTCGGCGGGAGATTTTGTTTTGTGGACGACCATTGACTTCGTGGTCGCACCGGCAACGCGAGAGTTAGAGGCAATGGTCATGAACCAGCTTGCAGCAAGTGTGTCTTGGGGGCAAGTGACGGAAATGAAGGACCTTCGAGCTACAGAGTTTTACGCGCTCCGCGCCAGCCCCCACGACTCTGCGTAGCAATCCCTGACTATCCTCGCGAGCGCTAGTTCCTCGGCGGTCACACACACGGAAGACCACGCTACGGAGACACGCCAGAAAAAGAAAACGGCCGACGCGTTTGCTGCGCCGGCCCTTCTCTGTTGACCGAGTTTTGCTGGAACTACGTGCTCCGAGCCGTCCCTCGCCGCTCGACCCTCACTTCCGTATCCGTCGAATGCTCATCATTCTTAGTGGTCGAGTGGCTGAACGGCCGGGTCTGAGCCTCCGAAGTCCGTCCCGACCGCGCTCGTCGACGTAATCACGTAGAAGATGAACTGGCAGCTTCCGCTCGTCGCGGGTGTGCAGCCCGAGGGAACCTGGCCAAAGCCGGTCCCGTCGACGGAGAAAGTCTGCGACTGGGTTTTCCCCGCCTGGAGAGGGTTCGACAGTGAATTGCTGTCCTGAGTTACGTTGACATTGGGGCTGCTGAGCGTGGCGAGGCCGTCTTGCTCACTAACATTCGACGTTGCCGGATCGATCGACCCGAACGCGTACGTCGCGTTCGGAGCGGCAGTCGAGGTCTGCGACTGGAACACTCCGGAATCAACGGCCGTGTTTTGGCCCAGCAAAAATGCCTCGCTCGAGCTTACGAGGTAAAGCACCGGCCCGGTTCCGCCGGTGTTCGGCAGCATTCGTCCCGTTCCGGAGATCGTGTAGGTTCCGCTTCCACCGGTCTTGACGGAAACAGTTCCGCTATCGTTCCTGTACTGTGTGAAGTTGGTGATATTTCCGCCCGAGAAGGTGCCGCGGATCAGATCCACCCTGGAGTCTCCGGCGGTGCTGCCGAGTCTCGATATTGCTCCCACGTAATTCCCGGACAGCGTCAGTGAGCCGGACTGTTGCAGCGCCTCACCCGCGAAGGCGGTGTCCGTGGTCTGGTCGTTGTTGCCGAGGATCAGAATATCGCTGGAGGAAACGACGTAGATGACCGCTTGCACCAGCGACTCGCTGTGCGGTGTGAACATCAGCGTTCCGCGTCCCTTAGCGCCAGCAGGGATGCTGAACGACCCGGTGTTATCAACGGAAATCGGGCCGCAGGTGGAGAAATCGGTGCAGCCGGTGACCTGATCCAAGTTGCTTCCATTGTCGTTAAAGTCCAGCTCTCCACCGGTAACCGTGCCGCCATTGGTGCCACTGCTGAAGTCGAGCACCCCCGCCACCGCGAACTTGCCGCCGCCGACCGCAGGAGCGGTGTTTTGAGCGGAGGAGACGCCGAACGCAAAGTTGCCGGAGAGCGTGGTCGGAATGGACGAGCTTTGCTTCTTCAGCGTGCCTGCGACGTAGGGACCTGAGGAATCGAACCCGATCATGTGCCCGATCGTGCCTGCGCCATTGATCGACGCGCGATAGTGCTGGGTCCCGCTCGCGGTCGTGATGCTCATGCACGCACGCTGCTGATCCGCCGAGCCGCTCGTGCCGATCTTGTAGGTCCCGGACGTGACCGCATTAGACGCTACGCCTGCGGTCCCGTTAAGGTTCATGTCGATCGTACCCGCACTGATTGTCCCGCTCCCATTGAACGTGAGTACCCCGCCAACCAACGCAGGCTCGGGCGTGGCTTCGTTGTCGAAGCCTTTCAGAACGAATGCGTAGGACCCGCTCAAAAGCGATTCCCCACCGGTTCCCGCCGTCGCGCACGGGTCCGCAGAGTTGATCGTGAAGTTGAACGATTTCGACTCGCTGGTGTCCGCCACCGAAGTTGCCGTGATTGTCGGCGTATTGTTTGGCGAAGCCGGAACCGTCGCCGGAGGCGTGTAGGTAACGCTGGTTGTCGTGATATTAGACAACGAGCCGCATGCCGGTGCGCAAGGGTTGCCGCCCGCCGTCAGCGTCCAAGTGACTCCCTGGCTGCCGACGTCATTGGTGACCTGGGCCGTCACCGTCACGCCGCTCGCTCCGGCCGCGATCGTGGAGAAATTCCCGCTGACGAACGTCACGGAGATCTGATTGATAACCGTCGAATCCGTCGTGCTCTCAGACGCCGTCGCTGGCGCTCCGCCGCCAGAGACGCTCACCATATTGACCTGCGGCGATGTGGCCGTGCCGGATACGTTCACCGTCACCGTGATCGTCGGATAGCTCGATCCGTTCGCCAGCGCATCGCTTCGGTCGCAGGTGTTTGCTCCCCCTCCGCCCGGGCAGGTCCAGCCGGTTCCCGACATGAACGGAGTTCCGGCCGTTTCGCCCGCGGGAAGAGTGTCGGTCACTTCTACCACCGTCCCGTTGGTCGGGGCAGTGCCGGTATTGGAAACGGTGACCGTATAGGTCGCGCCGGTCTGGCCCTGTGTGAAGTTCACCGTGTGCGTCTTGGTGATGCTTAACGTGGGCTCAATGATCGTGGTCGGATCTTGCGCAGTCGGAGGACTCACTGAGCCGCCGCCTGAGACGTCAGCCTTGTTGGTCTGCGGCGAGGTTGCACTGGCAATGACGTTCACCGTCACCGTAATTGCCGGATAGCTCGACGAAGTCGCTAGTGCATCGCTCCGAGTGCAAACATTCGCAGGGTTCGGCGCGCCGCACGTCCAGCCGGTGCCTGCCATCGATACCAGCGTTTCGCCCGATGGAATCGTGTCCGTAACCGTAACCGTGCCGCTGGTCGACGCGGTGCCGTTGTTGCCGACTGTCACGGTGTAGGTCGCGCCCACTTGGCCTACTGTGAAGCTGCCGACATGGCTCTTGGTAATGGTCAGCACCGGCTCGACAATGATCGTTGGGTCGTTGCCATTTGCCGATGCTGTCGCTCCGCCTCCCGAAGCACTGACATCGTTCGTCTGCGGTGTAGATGCATTCGCGGCCACGTTCACCGTCACTGTAATTGCTGGGTAGCTGGATGCCACTGCCAGAGTATCGCTTCGCGTGCAAACATTCGCGGGATTCGGAGCGCCGCACGTCCAGCCGGTGCCCGTCATCGATACGAGCGTCTCGCCCCCAGGCACCGTCTCCGTCATCGTCACGGTGCCGACCGTCGGCGCCGAGCCATTATTGGACACGGTTACTGTATACATTGCGCCTGCCTCGCCCTGCGTGAAATTGCCCGTATGGCTCTTGGTGATGTTCAGGGCTGGGTACAGGAGAGTGGTCGGGTCTTGAGCAGTCGGTGGACTCGCTGAGCCGCCGCCCGAGACGTCGGCCTTGTTGGTCTGCGGGGTGGACGCGCTCGCGCTCACGTTCACCGTCACTGTAATAGCGGGGTAGCTCGACCCCACCCCGAGCGCATCGCTGCGCGTGCAAACATTCGCAGGATTCGGAGCGCCGCACGTCCAGCCCGTGCCGGTCATTGATACGAGCGTCTCGCCCGCGGGAACCGTCTCGGTCATGGTCACGGTACCGACCGTCGGTGCGGCTGCCCCGGCGCCGGTGTTTCCCGCCGTCACGGTGTAGGTCGCGCCCGTCTGGCCCACGTTAAAGTTGCCTGCGTGGCTCTTGGTGATGCCCAGGACCGGGTACAAGATCGTCGTTGGGTCGCTGGCAGTCGGTGGCGCCACCGAGCCGCCGCCCGAGACGTCGGCCTTATTTGTTTGTGGCGTCGTTGCGTTGGCGGCAACGTTGACTGTCACCGTGATTGACGGATAGTTCGACCCATTCGCCAGCGCGTCGCTTCGCGTGCAAACGTTTGCCGGGTTCGGCGCGCCACACGTCCAGCCGGTGCCCGCCATCGACACGAGCGTCTCTCCCGCCGGAATCGTCTCGGTCATCGTCACCGTGCCGCTGGTCGACGCGGAGCCGTTGTTGCCGACTGTTACCGTGTACGTCGCATTCTGCTGCCCGACGTTGAAGTTACCGGCGTGCGTCTTGTTGATACTCAGCATCGGCTCGACGATCGTGGTCGGATCCTGAGCAGCCGGTGGACTCGCTGAGCCGCCGCCTGACACGCTCGCCTTGTTTGTTTGTGGCGTCGTTGCATTCGCGGCGACGTTAACCGTCACCGTGATCGCCGGATAGCTCGCTCCGGGCGCCAATACGTCGCTACGCGTGCAAGTCGTGCCGCCCGGCCCGCACGTCCAGCCGGTACCCGCCATCGAGACGAGCGTCTCGCCCCCGGGAACCGTTTCCGTCACGGTTACGGTCGTGCCAACCGTCGGCCCGGCGCCAGGTGCCGCCCCGTTCGAGACGGTAACCGTATAGGTCGCGCCCTGTTGCCCCTGCGTGAAATTGCCCGCATGCGATTTCGTAATGCTCAATATCGGCGCGGGGTTCACGGTAATTGTCAAGTTCCCCGACGTGCCTGACTGCGGTCCAGTGCTGCCAGCGCTGGAATCCGTTACCTTGTATGTAAACGTGACGCTGCCCGCCGTCGTAGGAGTCCCGGTGATCGCGCCCGTGCTGCTGTTGATGGAAAGCCCGTCGGAGAGTCCTGTGGCGCTCCAAGTCAGTGTCCCGGCTCCGCCGGAGACCGTCAGAGTAAAAGTGTATGCTTGGCCTACAGTGGCCACGGGTAGTTGGGCCTGCGTCGTCGTCGTGGTCGGAAGGCCTGTGACGGTGATGGTCACGCTCTTCGATATGTTCTTGTCCTTCACGGACGTCGCCGTGATCACCGCGGTGCCCGTCGCGCCGTTGGCGGTAAACGTGACCGAGGTCACGGTTACTCCTCCGAGAGCAGTGCACGCCGCGCCCGCGCAGCTCCACGTAACGCCCTGGTTGGTGCCGTCATTCGTCAGCGTCACGTTGATCGTGACCTGCTGGCCCTGATCGATTGCCACTGCAGTGCCGCCGGGAAATGTAATTGTCACGGTGCTCGCACCGCAGCTGCTGAGTAGCAGCGCAGTGATAAGAATGCAGAAAATCGACACACCCCAAGCGACGCGCTTCATAGCTTCTCCTCTGGGAGGGCGGGCACCCTCGGACATACCGTGACCCCAATTCCGGTACGCAGTTCTTAATTCGAATTTAGGGCTGCTGTTTTTCCAGGACGAGCCAATCCTCGTCAGCAGGTGAAATCGAATCGCACTGGGAGTCCAGCTGAGGGAGTGAGCGTCGCAACGAGCGTGTAAGCAGTGGTCCCAAGATCCTGATTCACCATCGACTGTCGGCAATCTTAGCGGTGCACGATTCACTAATCAAGAAAGCCCGAAAACAAATGTGCCTTATTCATCACGCTCAGTTCGGGAATCGCGGCGCTTCATTTGATTGCAATCAAGTGAAATCTCGCTGACTTTCCAGAAGTCCGCATATGGGAAATTACCATTGCTTCGGTCACTTGGCCGCAAGGTCGGCTTATCCGAAACGATGCGGAAAGTTGTGGTTTCAGCACAAGCTCGATCGCAGGTGCACACGTCAGAAAACAAATTGATTAAGCATGACCTCGCGAGTACCTTTTCGGCATGTCATCGCGACGTAGTCCAATGATCTCTCCGATGGGAAGTGGGGCTACTGGAAAATGGCAGAGATAATTTCGGTCACAATTTCCATATTAGCTCTGTGCATGTCAGCAGTGACTGCGTGGTTGACACTCTTCCGGCGCGGCACTGTCAAAATGACACAACCGACCGTCATATTCTTCGGACCTGATAATCTACGCTCGCGGGACGAGCCCGCTCTACCCAAGGTTTTTTTGCGAACCCTGCTTTTCGCGACATCGAAACGCGGCCGCGTTGTCGAAAGCATGCACATTGCGCTCTCACGGAATGAGACGCAACAAAATTTCAACATTTGGGTCTACGGCGACGAGAAGTTAGTCCGTGGAAGTGGATTGTTTGTTGGCGAAACGGGAATTGCGGCAAATCATCACTTTCTAACGCCGAGGGACGGAAGCTCCTTCCACTTCACTGAGGGACGGTAAAGATTTGTCTTCCCGGTGCGCCAAAAGCACATGATTTCGGGTTACCCGCGTGGGAACGTGGAATTGAAACGCCACGCACGCGCAGCCGGCGAGAAACCGAGTGGAAATCGGACTAGCGGACGGCCGGTTGAAGTTAGAGGATCCGCCGTCAACGTTCCTATCCACAGCGGCGAGGTCGAACAACCAGAAGCGTCTGATATCTCGTTGAAAAGAATGGTTGGGGCGAGTGAATTTGAACCACCGACCGCCTGGTCCCGAACCAGATTCCAAAGCCTGTGGAAATTTGTTGAATGTAGTTGTTCATAACTGCTTCCTATTGAAAGCCTTGCGGCCCGCTATTTGAAACTCGTTGAACTTTGATGAACCCGGATACTTTGATCGCTACAATTTCATCTACACCCTTGGCTTCAATTCCAGATTCCCTCGCCAAACTCTGTTTTCACTTTGTCGAGCAAGGACCAACGAATCGCGCCATCTCATAGATCGCATCGCGGGCCTGCTGCGTGACGTTGTGCGGGTGTCGCCGGAGAAAGGAGAGTCAAAAGCCCGACTCGCAATTGTTCCCGAGCCGGGGGGCAGCGATGTGACCGAACCGAGGCCGTCCTGTCCGTAGAGGCTCGTAGTCGCTAGTAACCCCTGATCTCGATTGCTCCAGGGCCGCGTCAATGTTTCTTACTTGCTCTTCTGGAAAGCGTCACGGAGCTTCCGGGCTCCCCACATCGTAGGCATACGTCTCAAAGAGGTTCGATGGGAAGGTGGTCTGCGTGAGCCTGCCGAACGCATCGTAGGCGAATGTGGTCGCGCGGCTGTTCGCGTCTTCGATGCTGGTTCGCAGGAAGAGAATATCGGAACCCGTGCCCTTGCAAAAACTGCCAAGGACACCGCACCCCCAACACATTCTCGCTCATTCTAAATCTGTGCCACCTGCCAGTCACAACAGGATGTACATCGTTACTTTTGGGGCTTTCTCGACTTCCGAAGGATGTCGATCTTTGTTTTGTTAGAGCCGACACTGAAAGGACCTTCGCTACCCTGACCGCTCAAATCCAGGCCAACCTCATATATCCCGTCTTGCACTACCCCGTACAGCGTGGCAGTCGGGGGGAGCGCTGACGAAAGTTCGTTCGCCCACTTGAGCTTGGCCAAATCGAGTGTGAATTCGACGGTTTTGCCCGTTTGTAAGCGGAGCTTTTTCTCGGGGTAAATCAACCTTCCTTCCGAATCTAGCGTTACCTCCAAAGATGTTTTTGTTTCAGGGTCAACCCAAGACCAATACGCATTGGGGCCCCCATGAATTGCTACCGCAGGCTGACTGTCTCTCTCGATCAAACGAGCCGCCATCCCGCTAATAACAGCGTCCTCCGACGTATTGTTCTCGACCGAAACATGCACCAGTGTCGAAGGCTGTTGAGAAGGCTCCACAGTCTCTGTCCAAATCCTACATGTGACGACTGACCTTTTCGCCGTAGGCGGAGAGTCATTCTGGGACGCCCAGGCGGAATATGCACCTAGTATTCCTGCCAACAAAATGACGACCAGGATTCGTCGTTGCATGTTAGTTCCCCTTGCAAGACCAACAAGTTTTCTTAGGTGGAATGAGATGACCATAAATCCTTTGGTAGTAGTCGTCCGGATTGGGTATGCCAATCACTAACGGGCCCTGCCCATTCTTGCCGGACCAAGACCCGTCGCAATCCTGACGCTCGACGTGCCAGTTCTGGGGCTCGAGAGGGTCTTCATAGGTATTGACTCTGTGCCGCTTTCCACACGGCTCAACGCTGTCACATGGGACTTGCTTACATCCATGCTGCTTCATATAGGAGTCTATCGGAACACCAGTTGGAGGTTGCATCCAGTCCCTAGTATCTCCGAGCGCATATGCCATGCAGTTATATGGTTTCTTGCGAGGCGGAGGGCCTCCAGGTCTTGGTATCGGGGTCGATGAGCCGGGAGTCGGCCACCCATAGGTATCTAGACCGAGCGGATCCTTGAAGCCCATGGGCGAATTATTCGCGTAGGAATAGAAGTCAATCCCACCATCAAAGCCGATAATATCCTCCGAAATGAACCTCCCTACTAAGGGATCGTAGTACCTAGCGCGGTTGTACTGAAGACTCGTCTCAGAGTCAAAGTCGCGCCCGGTATACCGAAATGGATTCGTGATCGAGCCACTCGACGCAGTTAGCTTGCCGAAGGAATCGTAGGTGTACGCATTTGCGATGGATCCAGAGCCATTCGTCAGCGATGTGACCGAACCGAGGCCGTCCTGTTCATAGAAGCTGGTCGTGCTTGACCGAGACTCGGCCAGAGGTTCGTCGCTGTTCTGAGTTTGCGTGTAGCGCGCGACGACGGAGCCGCTGGAGTTCACCTCTTCGATGTCGTTGTCGCCGTCATACGCGTAAATCGTTGTGCCGCTCGACGAAGATTTGTAGATGCGGCGACCAACGGGATCGTATTTGAAGGCAACTCCTGACCCTACCGCACTTTTTCCGCTACACTCCTCGCATCCCCAACGCAGTTTTA